>ENA-OYXC01000109-OYXC01000109.1-human-gut-metagenome-genome-assembly--contig:-NODE-109-length-42589-cov-6.906334_pt1 | contig 42589 bp, 25 predicted proteins | sample MGYA00244214_ERZ653415 | MGnify/ENA primary metagenome ERZ653415 (study PRJEB26926, sample SAMN06165016) | human gut metagenome | biome: ENVO:00009003; feature: ENVO:2100002; material: ENVO:00002003... | reverse complement strand
TGAAACCAAATCCCTAGGCATGAAGGGCACCTATATCCGCGTACTGAATCCGATGTTATTTGAAGAACTGAAGAAGAGATCCTAAGTTTTTTGATAAATTATATATAATGAAGCCGGTCTGTTGTAACTGTAGTTGCGGCAGACTGGCTTTTCTTATGAAAGTTAAAGCTCCCCGATACGGTCGTATCGAGGAGCCGTTTTTTAGTGTGCAAGCTTTTGGCCAACAACAAAGGCCAGTGAGTTGTTGACGAACTGGTTCAGGCTGATGCCCTCACGTTCTGATTCTTCGGCCAGCAGGCGGTGCAGCGTTTTGGGTACACGTACTACGAACCTGCCGCTAAAACGGGGCTTCATATTCGGCTCGTTGATGGGCAAACCGCGGTCGAGCATATCAATAATCCATTCACGTTTAGCATCCTGCAGATTTGTATAAGCTTCTTCGACTGTTTCACCATCAGTCATACAACCGGGGAGCAGGGGAATGCAGGCGAGATAGCCGCCGCCTTCATCTTCGGGAATAACGCTGATTTCAGAAGCATAATTTAAAGATAAGTAGTAATTTAAATTTTTTTTCATGTTAAATCACTCTCCTTTCTGAATATCATCAATTAAATTTGCAATAATACGAGCATAGACTTTTTTGATTTTCCCATTATGGACTGGGATGCTCAAAGATTGCCTGTCTGAATAACGAATTTTAAAATGACTGCCACCACCACGCGGAGGAATAACTTCAGCTCCTAACTTTTCTAAAAGAGCTTTGGTCTGGTCCCAAGGCAAATCCTTGCCGTTGGCCAGAGCGCGGAGTTTTTTCTCGATGGATGTCATAATATACCTTCTTTCTTTATGATACTATATATAGTATAAAATATCAACAAAAAAATGGCTGTTACGTACTTCATTACGAAATTCGTAACAGCCATTGAACACGTTCAGTGTTTAATGCTTAGAGCATATTTGGTTATTTTGCACCACTGAAGAGATACTTTCTTGATTCCAGGAACAGTGCAATTGCCAGGATGAAGAGTACAGAACCTAATGTAGCGGTAATGATATGAGCTGCCATGTTAGCGAAGATGATTTGTGCCAATGCAACCAAAGTTACACAGAACATAAATGCCATCGGGATGAGAACCATCAGGTTATCACGGCCAACGCTCTTCAGCCATACACCGACAGCCAACAGGGAGAGGGCAGCCAACAGCTGGTTAGCAGCACCGAAGATCGGCCAGATGGTGAGGTAGGAGCCAAGGGACATATAACCGGACAGTACAACGGTAATCAGAGTAGCAACAAACGGGTTTGTGAGAACATTGCCTTGTGCTTCGCCGGTTTTCGGATCAACCTTAGTGAACAGCTCCTGGAAAATGAAGCGGCCCAGACGGGTTGCGGTATCCAGAGTAGTCATAGCGAAAGCGGAGATGGTCAGAGCAACGAAGCCTTTAGCAACGCCAAAGGAGAAGCCGAGCTTGGTCATAAAGGTACCAACGCCATCAGCGAATACGTTTACAGGACCACCGTTTTTCAGCAGCTCGGTCAGCTTGTCGCCGCCAACATAGCCTACAGCAACAACTGCAACTACAGCCAGAACGCCTTCAAGCAGCATGGAGCCGTAGCCGATGAGCTTAGCATTGCCTTCGCTATCGAGCTGTTTGGAGGTAGTGCCGGAGGATACCAGGGAGTGGAAGCCACTGATAGCACCGCAGGCAACGGTTACGAACAGCATCGGGAACATCGGGTTGGTGCCTTTGCCGGAAGGATCAAAGGTGGTGAATGCCGGCAGCTGCATGGAAGGCTGATAAATTGCGATACCAACCAGAGCGAATGCGATGCAGGCATACAGCAGGAAGGAGTTCAGATAGTCACGCGGCTGCAGCAGAATCCAGACAGGAGCGATGGAAGCAACGAAGATGTAAACCATCAGGATGCAAACCCATACGTTTTTGCTCAGGTGCAGCGGATACATGTTGCCGATAGCGATTGCAACAACCAGCATGATAACACCGATAACGGTGCCGACGCCGAGGCTCAGGCCGCAGCGATATACGGAGAAGCCGAAGATAACAGCCAGCACGATGAACAGCAGGGAAGCTGTTGCAGCCTGCGGGCTTGCTACGAAGGTAGCGGCTACGATGTTAGCGAAAGCAGCGATAACAACCAGCAGAGTTACGTATGCGAAAATGGAGAAGAGGAACTTGCCGCTCTTGCCCAGAGTTGCATCAATAATCTGGCCGATGGTTTTGCCGTCAAAACGGATGGAGGAGTACAGAGCACCAAAGTCGTGCACGCCGCCGAAGAAGATACTGCCGATTAAAATCCACAGCATTACAGGAACCCAACCGAACACAGCAGCGGTGATAGGACCAACTATAGGACCGGCACCGGCGATGGAGGAGAAGTGATGGCCCATCAATACAGCGGGCTTGGTCGGCATATAGTCGACGTTATCGCACAATCTCTCAGCCGGGGTCTTACGGGTAGGGTCAACACCCCACTTTTTACACAGCCAGGAACCATAGGTTACGTAGGCAACAAAGAAGATAACCATTGAGCCTACAAGCAACAATAAACCACTCATAAATAACATCCTTTCTTTCCCTTTTGCATCATTGCAAAATAAACAATTTAGAAAATAATAACTACTAGTGCACTCTATATCTCGTGTGCAACATAGAAATAGTATAACACATTTGCTTCTAATGTCAATGAATTGTCACAGAATTATTTATTAACTTTAAAAAAAGAAAAAGCTGTTAAGATTTGTACAGAATGTGCAAATACTTAACAGCTGTATACGATTTATTTTTTCCTTGGAGGAATAACTTGTCTAGTGTGAAGCGACAAGCATTAAGCTTTGGCAAACTCAAAAAGCGCCTTTTCCTTAGCGCCTGCTTTGTTGCAATAAAGCCTCTGCGCCGGGATGTCTAGAATATATAAAGCCAGGTCAGACCAGCCCTTCAGGGTGAAGCAGTAGTCCTTGTGATGCCTGAGCTTCTGCAGGTCAGTCAGGGATTTTTCCTCAACGCCTTGCTCACAGATGAGCACGAGGGCATAGATGCTGCTCATGTGCTCGGTAGTGGTTTTGAGCGCCGCCATAGCTTCCTTGGTGAACTGCAGATAGGGCGCAGCCATTTCTGCAGTGAGCTGCTTGTCGAAGCGTGCTGCATAAAGATATTCGTTGTGCTGCACGCTGTAGGTCTTTAAATTTGGTATGATGAAATAGCCTTCGTCCGCAGCGTTCAGCTCTGCCGCCAGGACGAACGCCGGAGCCTTCGGCAAAGGCTTCTTATCGTAATAGTGAGCAAGACGCTGCTCCAATTGCTGTAAATATTCCTGTCCGTTCATTATTGCTTACTTCCTTTGTTATTCATGATCAATATTATCAGCAACCTGCAGGATACAGGCACAAAAACCCTGCTCCGGCTGATAGCAGTAAATGTTGAGCTGTTGGTCTATCTCCGGACTGTAATCGTGGATAAGATGTTTTGTTCCGTTGAGGGCCACATCAGCATAGGTCACCAGCCATTTTTTGTCACCGTTGCGAAAAACCTCATAGAAAGAACGGTTTAGCATTTCTTCTACGGGAACTCCCTCAATGTGTGCCATTTCCTTATTGCAGTAACGGAAAACAAAGTCTACACCATGGCCATTGGCATCAAAAACAAGCTCGATGATGCAATATGCCAGAGGCATGTCATCAAGCAGGGTGCATTTTTCCAGAAAGCTCATGGGTGCTGCCTGCGGCTGTGCGTCCGGCAGAGCATTGATGCCCATTTGCTTGCGCAGCTGGCGGTGGGCGCTGAGGTTGCGCTTGCGTCCCTGAAAGGTTTGTCCGTCAGACATGGTATAGACTCCTTCACTGCTGATATCTACGATTCGTGCTTTGTTCACAGCAATTCCCTTGTTGATGTTCAGAAAGGCATCCTTCGGGAAGAGCGCTAGAAGTGTATATACGGGAGCGAACAGCTCAAATTCCTCGCCATCCTCCCGATGGATGATGGTTTTGCGGTCACGTCGATAGACATAGAGAATATTATCCGCACAAAGCTCTCTCTTTTTAAGCCACTTGTTCCAGTCAGTCATGTTGTTCCTCCGTTTCTATCATTGGCTGATTTTATTGTTCTAATTATAGCACAGGATGCATGATGAGACAATAAATTATCTTAAAATCAATTTACCATTGAGCTTTAGATGATTTAATTAGCCAATCACCGGCCTAATCACTCATATGATAAAAAAACTTATTAAATTATTGACGTTAAGGCAAGATGGTTTTATAATTAAAGTATAAGGTTAAGTATAACCTTATGCTTAACTATATGTTTTGTTCCGATAAATTAATAGAATATAGCTTACTGCGAGCAGGTGGTCATAACCTTTAGTTAATTGCTGTTTCGCAGATGATGCTCTAAGATTAATTCAGAAAATTATTGCGTTTTTATGCATATCGGATAGGCATTAATAAGGAGGGAAACTAAGATGAAGGTCAATCGTAAGTTCTTGCGTAGCGCGGAAAGGCTTAGCTTGAGCGCTATTGCGAAAGATTCCGCTGCACAGAAAATTGTCAGCGCTGTTACGGCCATTGGTTTTGTAATGCAGCCTGTAGCTGCACTGGCGAGCACGATTACAAGAGCGGACAAACCTGATGTTAATTTGGCTACCAGTCCTGTTACCAAAATTTTTGCAGAAAATGTTTTTGGTAATGTAGCAATTAACAAGTTTGATAAATTCCAACTGGACGCTAATCATATTGCCAATATGTACTTTGGCATGAGTGAAACAAGCAACAGTGCTGCTAATTTGGTCAACTTTGTTGATTCACGCATTGATATCAACGGCACCGTCAATGCGATTCAGAACAAAAAGATTGACGGTAACCTTTTCTTCTTCAGCTCCGACGGTATGGCAGTGGCAAAACCGGTGTGATTAATGCCGGTGCGCTTTACGTTGCTACGCCGACTAAGACTGCCTTTGATGAATATAAGAAAATTAATACCGAGGATAAGTTTAATACCATAATCAAGGATGAAGGCTTTGCCCAGATTCCCATCAACGCCAGCGGTACCATTAGCGTATTAGGCAAGGTTAACGCTGTTAACGCTGTTAATCTGCGTGCTGCCAAGATTGGCGTAGGCAAAAATGTAAGTGAAAATACTATAGGTGATGTAGCTGCAGGCGCAACGGCAACGGGTGCGTCTATTCGTACTGGTGATATTGATTTTACTCAGTTAGTAAATATTAAAAATAAAGATGCTAATGTTGATGCAGGCTTGCAAGGAAACCTCAAGGCTACTAAAGCTAAAGATGCCAGCGGCGATATCGTTCTTGCAGCCTATAATAATTATGATAATAACTACAGTGGTTCGAATGACTTTACCAACATTGCTGGGGAAAGCGTTAATGCAGAGCTTAGTGTTGCCGAAGGTTCAGTAGTAAATGCTGCAGGCAATGCCAAGCTGAGCGCGCAGGCGTTGAACAATGTTGAGGTAAAAACCTCCAAGCAATATGATAAAGATTATACTCCCTCCGCTACTACCAATTCCCATCTTTATGGGCAGATTGTTACTACTAAGGCCACAGTCAATGTTGATGGCAAGGTTGAAGCACAGCAGGTTGATATTACTGCCAATGCAGTGAACCGTTATGTGAGTGCAGAAAGCAGTGTGCTGAACGCCAGCAACATTACTTCTAATATCGTGGGCGCACTCACAGCAAATCTTGATGCTTCCTATGCAGTTTTGAACAGCAAGGCTGAGGTCAATGTAGGTCAGGACGCTGTTATCAACGCCACCGGCAGTGATACTGTTGGCAGCGAGGGCAAGGTTGTAAAGCCAGCGCTGAATATCCAGGCGAACAGCAGCGTGGAAGCTGGCGCAGGTGCCAGCACTGCTTTACTGAAGGTTATGAACGTGGCAGGCACCAATATCATCCCGGCGGCTGCCGTAACCTACAGCAAAACAAATAATGAGGCAGCAGTAAATATAGACGGCACCCTTAAATCTAAGGGCGGCGCGTCTGTTACTGCCTTGGCCGACAGCAAGGTGAACAGCGAAGCCAAGGCCACCACTATGGATGTTTCTGAAAATCCCAATTTGGGTGATGTAGCTTTGAATATCACTACGGGTGACAACAAGAGCAGTGTTACCATTGGTAAGACTGCGCAGATGACTGAGCTGCAAAAGGACGTTAATATTGAAGCGAAATCTGTGAACAGTGTGATTACCAAGGCAGAGGTAAGCACGGGTGAAAAGGCCGTAGTCGCTACCGCTATCAACGTAACCGATTATGACAGCAAGGCAGATGTCAACATTAATGGCAACGTAAGCAGTAAAGAGGGAAGCCTGGCTATTAATGCAGAGAATGTTTTGACGGATAATACTGTCATTGCCAACAACGCTATGGGCTCTTCGGCATTTATGAAGAAGCTTGTTACCAATATTAAGGGCTCTCAGACTCTTGACACACTTATCGGCGAAGGCGGAGCTAAGGATAAAGCTTTGGGCGGTATTAAAAACTGGTTGGCTAACGCCAAGTACACGCCGCAAAAGCTGAAGGATAAGCTTAACGCGCCGTCTACACCTTCTGCACCGACGGAGCCTAAGCCGTGGGATAAGCTGGCTGATTTCATGAGCACCGGCGTCAGCGTGGGTGTTGCAGTGGAAAGCAATACTGCTGATGTAAAAATCGGGCCGGGTGTTGAACTGACTGCCAAAAATGATCTTGATATCACTGCAAAAAGTGTTATTGAAGATACCCAGATGCAGATTACCGGCATGAGCAATAACTATGACAAGGATGTAGACAACAAGGCGCTCGTCAATGCGTCCGTGCTTTACAGCAAGCTGGATAATACTGCTACCGTCACTGTTGCCGGTGGCGAGGAAGCACAGAATCCTGACAATGCTACCAACATTACGCTTACCGGTGGCAAGGTAAATATTGCGGCCAACAGCAGCTTTGAATATAACCGTATCAACCGCATGGTGAAGGAGGTTATGGATGCCTGCGCCAAGGTTAAGAAAGCCTATACCGATAATACTGAAATCAATACTGCGGTAACTGAACTTGAAAAAGCAGCAAAAGCTTTCGAGGACTATGCCACGAATAACTGCTTCTCTTCCAACGGCGGAGAGCAGGTAGATTTCATGGACCTGTTTGGCGGGGAAACATTTGGGAATTTTACTACCAAGTGCAACGAGTTGATTAGCGCTTTTGGCAATAAAGCATCGGATATTGCTGTAGGCCCGCTTAATGTAGTGAGTGCGGCTGCAGCCTTTGCTAATCCCAACAGCTATCTTAATTTCTCGGCAGGTAGTGCTAACGGCGGCAAGAGCGGCCCTGGAGAACATGAAGAGCCTGCTACAATTGCGCTGGCAGGCAGTGCAGTAGCAACGGATATCAGCAATAATGCGCGCGTATTAATTGGCAAGAACGCTAACATTACTGCCAATGAAGAGCTGGCAATGAAGGCTGCGTCCAAGCAGTTTGATGTATCGCTGGCAGGTAAGCTCGGCCTTAATGGCGGTGGTAAAAACGCAGCTGGCGGAACCTTTGCCATTGGCCTTGCGGATGCCAACAGCCTTGTTGCGGTTGCACAGGGAGCGAAGCTGACTGCAGGCTCTGTAGATATAGGCACAGAAAATAAAATTGACCATATTCAGCTGTCGATTGGCGCAGGCAAAGGCACAACCAGCGGCGTCAGCGGCATGGTGGGATACCTTGAGGGTGCAAGCAACAGCCTTGTTTCCGTAGATGACGAAGCAGTTATCAACGCAGGCACGGGCGCAGTCAACCTCAATGCTAAGAATGATACCAATGTTTATAGCGCAGCCGGTGCTGTGGCTATGGGCGAAACTGCAGGCATTGGTGCGGCAGCAACGATTACCAATTTTGACCGCTATACCTATGCGGCAATTGGTGATAATGGCTATACTGCTCCTCCGCAGGCAACGACTAAGCAGGGCGAAAGCGGCAGCGGTAGCGGTGATACCAGCGCTACCCTTGGCGAGGACGCGAACGCGGACCGCAGCAAGGAAGCGCAAAAGCTGGCGAATACTGCTGCCGAAAAACGTGTAACTCTGCAGCAGCTGGTGCAGAATGCTTCCGGTCTGCGTCAGGATACGGACGGCGATAAGACATATACAGAGCACTTCGGCTCCAAGACGGCCGCTGATACTAAAGGCTCTATCAATGCAGGCTTGTTTAAGGTTAATGCTGAAACCGGCGGCAAAATTATCAACGTAGCTGTTGCCGGCGGTGTATCTACTGGCGATGACAGTGGTGAAGCTGGTATTTTTGACAAGCTGGGCACTTTTGTAGGCAACAAGACTAATGCACTCAGTAATAAACTTTTGGCACTTGACCATAAGGTAGCAGGCAAGATTAACGGCCTGATGGACCGTCAGACCGAAGCGCAGAAGGTATTGCCTACTGACCAAAAGCCTACCGCTACTCCGTCCGGGAAGCAGTCTTCTGTAACTATTGCCGGTGCAGGCAGCGCAGCAATTAATCTGCTGGATGGCGATACCGGTGCGCTTGTAGACAATGTTAAAATCAATATTAATGATGCTGCTAAGGATAAAACTATCACTGTAACTGCCAAGGACACTGCTATGATGGTGGCTGCCGGTGGTGCTGCAGGCATCTCCTGGAAGAAGCTGACTAAGGACAATAATGCGAACAGCCATAATGCAGCCTTTGGCGGTACTGTTGCTGTAAATGATATTGATTCGCAGACCTTGGCGGTAATCAGCAACAGCGAAATTGAAAACGCTGCTGCGATTATCAACAATGCGCAAAAATCCGGCTCGCTGGCAGCTGCAGGCCTGGGACTGGCGCTGGCGAAGAATTCCGGCGGCAATGGCGGCACTAATATTGCTGCTACCGTCAATGCGTCGGTAAATATTGCAGATAATACTGCTTATGCATTGCTGCAGAATAATAAGGTTAATAATGAAAATGTAAGCGGTGAGGATAAGCGTGCAACCTCCATTACCAATACAGCTTTTGATAATGATATTCAGATAACCGGCGGCGTGAACACCAGTCTTTCTATTGGTGGCGATAACGCTTTTGTCGGCGGCGCGACTGTGTCCTACGGTTCGCTGAAGAATGATGTGCAGGCGGCCATTTTAGGTGGCACCTATGACAAGATTACTACTGCTGATGTCAAAGCGACTACCAACATGACGCAGGTTGGCGTAGCTGCCAACGTGAGTGTAGCAGGCGGTGCCAAGACCTCTTATTCCTTCTCCGGCAATTCCGCCTACAATAAATTGGATAACTATGCCAATGCAACGGTTGAGGGCGTAACACTGACCGGCGAAAGCCTGAATGTTGCAGCCTATGATACAGCGGAATCTGCTAATACGCAGGCTGAGTATCTCAAAAAACGCGGCCTCGATGCTGATGGCTCTGCCTACCTGGCGCAGGTTAAGGAAGCAGCAGATGAAAGCGGCGACAGCGATAAGCCTACCAATGTTGATATTACCCGCGGCGGCAATGTGATTGTTACAGGCGCGGTAAGCGTAGGCGTTACCACCGGTAACGACGGCGGCAGCGCAGCTGCATCTGTAACTGTCAGCGATATTGACAATGATTACAATGCTAAGATTAAGGACAGCAATATTACGGCTACCGGCAAAGGCAGCGGTGATGCTTTGGTCGGCACGAACGTTAATGCGGCAAGCCATACTGTACTGGCAGGCTTTGCGGCCGGTGTTGCCGGAACTGCAGGCAGCTTCGGCGTAGGCGGCAGTGCTAACTGGCAGTCGCTGAATAACGATATTACGGCAGCTGTTGAAAACAGCAAGCTTATTACGCCCAAAACTGATGTAAAGGCCGAAAGCGGTGCTTTGGCAGTGAATGTTGCAGGACAGATAGGCGTTACTGCCGGTTCCAACTCTAAGGTGGGCGCAGGCTTGGCAGTTGCCTACAATTCCTTGAACAATACTACCGGTGCGTATGTCAAGGGCAGCGAAATCAGCGGCGTGGGCGATAATAGTAGCATTCTTACTGTAGATGCAGCTAACAAGGGTAACGTGTACAGCGTCGGCGCAGCAGTTACCGCAGGTACGGCCAATGCTTTGAATGGCGTGGTTGTTGTTAACCGCGGTCGTAATGATGTAGAAGCTGTGATTGACAAATATGACGGCGAAAATGCGAAAACTGATGGTGGACGTACGAAGCTCAATAATATGAGTAAGGTGGCAGTGAAGTCCTCGGATGAGAGCAACCAGCTGGCAGTAGTGGGTGCGGTAAGTGTCAGCGCAGGCGGCAATGCTAAATTTGCGGCTGGCGGCAGCGTAGCTTATAACGAAATCGGCAATATCACCGGCAGCGCTGGCGAGAAAAAGCAAACCAACAAGGCTGCTATCAATAATGCTGATATTATCACTACTGACGATGGCACGATTAGCGTTAACGCCATTGACAAGGCAACGCTGACGACTATTTCCGTAGGTACCTCCATTACCACCGGTAATGTGGCCTTCAGTGGCGCAGGCTCTGCTGCTATGATCAAGAAGGATACCAATACAGAGCTTGTTAATACCAATATCAATAAGGATAAGACTAATGCAGCGACTGTGCAGGCTGCTGCTAACAGCAAGGGTAAGATTACTACCGTTGCCGTTGTTGCTGCAGGTGCCAAGGACGTTGCGATTGGTGCAGGCATTGCGGTTAACCAGCTCGATGCTGATACCAATACTACTGTTACCAAGGGCGAATACAAGGTTAAGTGCCTCACGGCCGAAGCTAAATCTGACAGCAGCATTCTTTCTGTCGGCGTAGCTGGCGGTGTTGCCAAAACTGCAGGTATTGCCGGTAATATCGGCGTTAACCTGTTAGCGAACGATACCAAGGCTGCGATTGACGGTGCCAAGATTAATGCAGACGGCACACTGGCCGTAATTGCCAAGAGCAAGGATACCCTGCAGAATTTTGCAGGTGCCTTTGGTGTGGCGGCAGGCGGTCAGGCCGGCGTTGGCATGGGCGTAGCCTACAATGAAATCAGCGGTACTACTGAAAGCGTAGTTAAGAATAATGCAGAGCTGACGGCAGCAGGCAATGATGCAGGCGTGGCTGTCAACGAACGCAACAAGGATAATGATAATGTAGTCAGCGATAAAAAGCGCAAAGGCGTTATCATCGCGGCTGATGCGGAGCACAACCTGACGAATGTAGCAGTCAGCGGTGGTGTCGCTATCAGTGCGGACGTTGGCGTGGGTGTAGCAGGTACGGTTACTGTTAACCGTATTTTGGGCGCAACCAATGCCACAGCAACCAATAGCAGCATTAATGCAGCATTGACCGACCGCAGCAAGGCAGACGTTTATGTAGCAGCAAGCGATGCTACCAAGAGCGAAAGCCATGTAGGTTCGCTGGGTGTAGGCGGTGGCGCTACTGGTGGTGCAGGTGTCGGTCTGGCATCTGATACCGGCGTTGTCAGCAGAAAGGTAACGGCGATGATTGACGGTGGCAGCAAGAAGAAGCTTGTCAACGGCAATAACATTGATGTCAGTGCATTGAATAAAGCAAAAATGTCGACAAACGCCTACGGTATTGCCGCAGCCGGCGGCGCTTATGGCGCCGGAGCCGGTGCAGGCACCGTTTCGGTTGCTAAGCTGGACGCAGTAACTACTGCTGCAGTCAAGAATATCCAAGGCACGAATAATGGTTTGGCAATTACTGCTGACCGCGTTAACGATATTACGCTGCGCAGCGCTGCTGCCGCAGCTTCCGGCGCGCTCGTGAGCGTTGCCGCTGGCGCAGGCATTGGCGTAGTGGACGATGACAGCAAGACTGTTGCTGAGCTGAGCGGCAGCAATGTAACAGCTAAAACAGGTAATATTACTGTTAACGCTGCCAACAAGACTGACGTGACAACGGCAGTTGTTGGCGTAGCTGCCAGCGAGATTGCAGCAGGTTTGAACGTGGCTGTAAATAATCTGGACAATACTGTTTCTACGCTGGTTAGGAACAACGAAAACTTGCAAGCACAGGGTACCTTCGCAGCGAAGGCAGATAACAGTGTGAAGACAAGCTTTGTCAACGGTGCGGATGCAGCTGGTGCTGCAGGTATTGCCGTTGGCGTAGGCGTGAACACTATTGATACAGGCGTTATTACTGAAATCAGCGGCAGCAAGATTACTGCCGGTGCTATCGACGTAGCAGCAACCGAAAAGCTGGATGTTAAGCAGTTGGTACAAAATGCTGCTCTCGGAGCACAAGGCTACAGTGCGAACGTCAGCGTAACCACGATTGGCGCAGCAGCTGCAGACCAGTACGGTGACAGCGAAACTAAGGATTCTGATAAAAAGGCAACCTTTAATACGAACGATATTCTCGGTAAAGCAAATGCTGCAATCGAAGGACAGGGAACTGTCGGCACTGTTACTAATAAAGACGGCAAGAGCAGTTCTAACGCTGCAGGCATGACCTTTGATAAATATACCGACAGCAATGGACAAACCCTGAGTGCAGCTCCCGGTACTACTGCCAAAAAGGGTAGCGGCGCGGCTAAGGGCGTGCAGGCGAAGGTTAGCAATTCTACGCTGCAGGCAACAACCAGCGATACGAAGGTCAACGCTAAGCGCACTGTTGACGCCAAGCTGACCTCGGCGCAGGTGGCAGCAGGCTTCGGAGGCAACGGCATTGCCTCTTCTGTTGCAGTGCTGGATGTAGAACGCAAGACCGGCGTAACCATCAACAATAAAAGCAAGCTTAGCGGCAAGAATGTAACGCTTGGCAGTGCGCAGGACGGCACATCCAAGATTGATGCTTATCAGGTAGCAGCAGGTGCTGCTTTCGCAGGCAGTGCTGCCTACGCGCAGAACAGCCTGCATGGCGCTAATGCTATTACTATCGATAGCAGTACGCTTCAGGCTACAGGCGATAACAGCTCCAAAGGTACGCTGACTGTTAAGGCAGAGGATACCAGCAGTGCAGCAGTACGTACTATCGGCGCAACTGCGGGCGCTATGGCTGGCGGTGTGCTGGCAACTAATGCTACGAATAATAGCGATAATACTGTAACTATCGGTGGCAGCAAGCTGATTGCCGGTAAAGATGTATATGAAAAAATCTACGTGCCTTCCACAAACGATAAACCAGGTTATTACAAGACGAATTACGATAATGTGATTGGCTACAACAACATTGGTACGGTTGATGTTGCTTCTGTCAAAGCCAACAGCATTACTGCAGAAACCTATGGCGGCATGGTTGGCATTGCTGCGGCACAGGGCATTGTTGCACTCGCTACGGATGCAGGCAGCAGCAAGGTTAATGTAACCGGTGCTTCCGACTTCCTGGGCAACAGCGTAAGCTTGAACGCAACCAATAAGCCTGCAGTACGCGCAGAGGCACAGGCTTATTCCGGCGCCCTGCTGGCGGTAGCAGGCGTGGCAGTATCCAAGGCTAAGGCCAGCGGTACGGTAGAAGCAACGGTTGCGGACGGCAGCCGCTTTGCAGCCGATAACGTAGAGATTACGGCAAACGTAACCACCCAGACTGCCAAGGACAAGAACAATAACGAATATACTGTAGATAACGTAAGTGCTAAAACAATCGGCGCTACTGCCTCCGTTCAATACGCTGCAGGATTCAACACTGCTTATGCAGAAAATGCTATGACTGTCAGCGTTGACGTGGGCAAGGAGAAGTATAATGTTAACGCTTTGAAGCTCAAGGCCGATAATGCTTCGGTTATTTCGGCAGATACCCTGGGTGTAACAGTGGGCGGTTATATTGCCAGCGGCAGCAACTGGTCTGATACCAAGACGAACCTGACGACCAGCGTAAAGGCTGCAGGTGTTAAGGGGAATGATAACAGCCTGGGCGCTGTAAGCATCAGCAGCTCCGGTTACAGTGCAGTAAACAATGATGCCAATGGCTATGGCGGCGGTATCGTAGGCTTCAACCCTGTTGCTGCAAGGTCGCAGAACAAGATTACCACCAATACTACTGCTGATGTGAGCGGCAAATGGCAGGGTGTAGGCTCCCTGAGCGTTGCTGCCAACAATGCGGATAAGCTGGATATTCTGGCGGACTCTCTGACGGCGGCCGTTGTCGGTGCCAGCGGCACAGAAATTAAAAACAATGTTGAGCATAACGCTAATATCAACGTAACAGGCGATATTACAACCAGCGGCAAGCAGTCCTACATTGCCAACAACACGCTGAACCATGACGTTGACCTGAAGGGCAGCGGTTATGGCGGTGGCAGTGTTAACGTTAATGATATGGATAACAAGCTGAAATACACTGCTGGCGTAAACATCAATAACGCAACCTTGAGCGGTACCGGCAGCGCAGGATCGATTGAAGCGCTTGCTTATACCGACGGCAAGATGAATTACAGTAATACGCTTAAATCTGCTGGCGTTGTTCCTGTTACTATCGCAGCAAGCAAGAATGTTATCACCTATAACAACAGCATCAATGTTACTGGCAGTAAGCTGTCGACGGCGAAGGCTGATCAGGATATCACCCTCGCAGCAACGGATGAAACCACTGCAACCTTTGATACTACTGCTGATACCCAGGGTGGTGCTGTGGGTGCAGCTTCTGCCAAAACAGATAACACTCTGAACCGCAGCAACAAGATTACCGTTACTGACGGTAAGATTCTCAGCACCAATGACGTAAATATTTACGCAGGTGCAAACCTGGACGGCATCACCTCCTCGCTGACCTACAACGTGCTGGCGGATGCATATAACAAGACGGCAGCTCCTCTGGCTACTACTCCGAAAGCCAAGAACACGATGACGCAGGAAAATCAGGTAAGCATCAACGGCGATATCGACAGTGTACGCCACGTCAACTTCAAGGCTGGCAAGGGCATGACCACTGTATCGACCTCTGCCCGCGAATATAACATCTATAAGGGTACCAGCGGCAGCGGTTCCGTTACCTCCACAGCTTTGGGAGAGGAGGTAACTCCGGGCGAAACAGTTACCAACTATGTGGATATTGCCAGCGGTAAAAAGGTACGCGCAGGCATCCATAATAATCTGGAGCTTACCATCAGCGGCAGCACTAAGGTTACTAATCCTGAGTTTGACGCGAGCGGCAATGTTATTTCCGGTAAAGAAGGCAGCATAGACTTCAGCGGCATCAAGGTTACCACCGGTGCAGGTCAGGATTGGTTCGATACCAAGCAGAATGTTACTGCAGATGTGGTTGAGCTGCAAAATGGTCTTTACGCCCGTCTGCAGGAAATTAATGATCTCTTAGGACAATATGCTTCTGATTCTGGCGAATATAATATTTTGAACAGTGAAAGAGAGCGCATCCTCACCCAGATGGAGGAGAATGGCTTTGTCAAGACCAGAGTAGAGGGTGGCAAAACCTACAAGAGTATTTTCGATAAGATTTCTTTGCCGGCAGTTGATGTCAAGGATATCGTTGTTTCCGGCGGCAACATCAACATCGAGGCTGACAAGCTGCAGGGCAGCGGCAGCCTGACGGCGCAGGGTGCCAAGAACCTGACGATTAATAACAGCAGTGACCTGTACCTGAAGATTAATGACCTGGCTATCAAGGATAAGGGTGGCGTAATCCGCTACAACGATGCTGAGGTGAGCAAGGTTGACGGCTTCAACGGTAAAATGAATACTGCTGCAGGTACTAACGATGATCCGAAGATTACTGTCAAGAGCACTGGCACATATACCAACGGTTTGACCAAGGCTGATATCGGTATCTTTGGTACTGTGCAGAACAGCACCGGTGACGTTTTAATCCAAAACAGCAATTACAATATCAACGTAGACGGCAATGCCAATATCAGCGCCCGCAACATCAAGCTGCAGGCTGACAAAGGTTCGGTAACGCAGAACAGCAAGGGCCTGCTGCTTATCGGCGGTGACCCGGTAACCAAGTACCAGTTCAGCGATGCTATTGCCAAAAAGATTCAAAGCTATGTTTCCCAACAGGCTATTGCTGACAAGACTAAGACTACGATTGATTGGCTGAGCAATATCAACAGCTACGATGATTATAAGAAAGCTTTGATCGATCATAAGACCGAGCTTGGGCTTAGTGATGATGATGTTAAGAAAATCGAGAATTACCGCGTTGATGAATCCAGCGGTATCGTTGCAGGCAATAACGTTTATATCAGTGGCCTGAATGTTAACCTGGACGGCCTGGTACAGAGTGGCTACAAGGAATTTAAGGTTACACTTGATGATGCAGCCAACAACGAAATCAGTAAATTGGATAGGGATTATGCACATAACCGGACTGCACTCACCGACCAATATGTTATGTCCAACGATAAGTATTGCGTAAGCACAAATGCCGGCAAAGTTTATAATGCAGCAACCGGTGCTTATGACTATACTGTGAAGGTTTACTACAACCCCGCAACTAAGGAGCTGCTGACGGAAGCAATTGAGCCTAACGGCGGTAAGATTTATATTACCGGCGCACTGTCGAGCACTGGCAGCGGCAGGCTGCTGGCAATGGATGGTACTGCCAACATTGCGATTAATACTACAAACGCAGACCGCAATTTGCGGGTGAACAAAATCACTAATAAGGATATCACCGGCCTCATCAGCATTAAGGATACGCAGAAGAACACCTTGACTGAGTACACCACTGATGGCCAGAAGATGTCTGTTAAGACAACGACGCTTAACAGTAAGGGTAATGCAATCTCTACCAGCACAACGCCGGTTGATGGTTCTGCTACCACTTATAAACCGGCTGATGGCATGACGATTAACTGGACCGGTGGCACCTCCGGTGATAAGAATATTATCAAGTGGCAGTATGAGAAGGACTTCATTGCCTGGGGCCTGATCAAATACGGCACTACTCAAGACTTTATCAAGAACAAGGAAGTTCAGGATGGTATGACAAAGGTTTCCTCCTCCAGTATCACTGGCGCCGATCCGTTGGGACAGGGTACTGTTATCAAGGTGAACCCTAACGCCAAGGAATATGGTGTAACGACTAAGGACTATAATAATCCTGATGAATCGACTTACACTCCTGTTGTCGAGAATAAAAAATATTCCGGCACATGGGGTAAAATCTTCGGCTATGGCCATTGCACCTACACCTGGACTGAAACCCAGATGCATTCCACCAGCAGTACCTATACGATTAAGGGCGATAAGCCGATTAACGTTGGCTTCATGACCGGCGGCAGCGGTGACATCAGCGTTACCAGCGCCAAGGATATGTATCTTGCAGGCAACATCAGCAATGCAACTAAGGCTGATGGCAGCGCAATCGGCAAGGTTACCTTAACCAGCAATAGCGGTGCTATCAGCTCTGTTGGCAGTGCACGCGTTGACGCGGACGACCTGACTGCCAAAGCAGCCAAAGGTATCAGCATCAATCACAGTGCATTGGGCAATATGGCGAAGCTGAATATTGAAGCAACGACTGGTGACGTAAGCATTAATTCCGACCGCGGCAAGCTGCAATTTGTCGGCGGCAATAAGGGCGCGTTGAACGGCAACATGGTAATCAACGCAGCAGGTGACATTACTACAGCAGATGGCACTGTTTTGAACGGCAACCGCATTGATTTCACCACTCTTGGTGCGATTAACGCAGCGATTGCTCCCGGTCAGACGCTGACCAGCAGTGATACCATGTCTGCAAGCGTAAATGCCAACGCGTATGGCGATATTACGCTGACCAACAGAAACGGTGATATGCGTATCGGTCATATTAATAGCCAGACCGGTGATGTAAGCCTCACAACGAGCGGCAGCTTTATCGACGCAGTAGGCGACAGCAAGCTGTCCGACAGCGAAGGCAAGCTGCAAAAATGGCAGGAGCTGGGACTGATTAACAGTGGCGACAGCGCAGAAGACAGCGCAAAATCTGCAGCGGCAGCCAAGAACGAGCGTGTGCAGGCACTGGAAAAGCAGGCACAACGTTTGAATGCAGCTAAGGTTGACAATTATAAAGCAGCAGCTAAAGAGTATAATGATGAGTTAAAAAAGGAAAATGATAAGTTGACCGGCAGCAAACCCCTCCAGGAAGCGAAGGATGCTTACATTAAAGCTAGTGCGGAAGCAGCGAAGCTTACAGATGTGGATGCACAGAAACAAGCAATTACTAATGCTCGCAATGCTTATATGAAGGCTTTGAGAGAAGACAGTGTATTTGCTGACAAAGGCTATAGCGATGCTGAGCTGCAATGGATTATCAACTACGCAGAGGTTGAGAACAGCACTGCCTACGGCTGGAGTAAAAATGAGCTGCTGTACGCTATTCAGAAAGGTGTGCTGGAGACAAAACCCGGGCAGGTAGTGACGGTAGGTAAGGCCAACGTTCAGGGCAAGAACATCAGCCTGAGCGCAGGCAAGAACATCGGTATCGACGGCGAAGCAACTAACATTGCCTATAGCGAGATGGGCAAGCTGGATAATCTTAAGCTTTTGGCACAGGCTAAGGCCGGTGACCTTACCTGGAATGATGCCGACAACAGAATTGAAGTTCGTCAGCAGCGTCAGATTACGGTACAGCTGGCAGATGGCGGCAAGCTGAATCTGCAGGCCAACACCAGCGGTGCTGACAATACCGGTAATGTTTATCTGGCAGGCGTTAAGGATACGACGCTGGATATTTCTGGTACGATTAACACGACGCAGGACGTTAAGCTGCTCAGTGATAAGGGCGTTCGCATGAGCGATGGCAGCATTGTTGCCGATAACCTTATTATCCAGGGCGGCAATGGTGATGTAGGCAGCAATAATGCCTTCATCAAGACTAATATCAGCGGCAATCTGGAAGCCAATACTGATACAGACCACGGCGTATATCTGCATCAGACGGCTGTAGGCGACAACCAGGCGAAGGTGCTGACAATTCAGAATGCAGCAACAGGTACCCTGGTGCTCAAGGCCGATAATGGTATGCAGATGACTACGGATGCAGGCAAGAATACCGGTTATCTGAACGCCAACAGCATTAACCTGCAGGCAGCCAACGGCGATATCGGCAAAGCTGATGACGGTATCCGTATTCTGGAAAACGGCGCTGTAATTAACGCTAAGGCAGACAATGGTTCTGTTTACCTGCAGGGCGCAGGCACGAAGGATGCAAGCCTGGTAGTTGACAGCATTACTGCTAAAGGAAATGCTAAGCTCAACCTGGATGGTGATGTAAACTTCGGTAACGACACAGGTAACGGCAGCATTAGCGCGGGTCGCATCAACGCAGGTGGCGATGTAACTGTTAACGGTAACAATGTCAACCTGAACGTAGGTACTGTTACTGCAGGCGGCGAAAGCAATATCACTGCTAAAGGTGATGTGAACGTAACAACCGGCAACATTACCTCTGACGGCGCAGGCAACATTACTGCAGGCAATGACGTTAACCTGAACGCAGGTACTGTTACTGCAGGCTGTGCAAGCAATATCAACGCAGGTAAAGATGTGAACGTAACAACCGGCAGCATTACCTCTGATGGCGCAGGCGACATCACTGCAGGCAACGACGTTAACCTGAACAGCAGCACGCTGGTAGCTGGCGCTGATAGCGTAATTACCGCAACCAATGGTAATATCGCACTTGGCAGCAGCGGCATTACAGTGAACGGTGCTAACAACGGCTTGACGCTGGATGCTAACGGCAGCGTAATGCAGGATGCAGCGGCTGCAGGTATTACTGCAGACAATCTGACAGTTGAATCCGGCAAGACGCAGCAGCTGCTCAGCAAGAGCAATAAGGTGAAGAGCCTGACGATTAAGGGTAAGAACGCAGGCAGCAGCCTGATGGTTGATGGCGTAACCAGGTTTAATGGTACGACGGATAATCTGCTGGTTACTGTTGCTGATTCTCATATCAAGGGCGATGTCCTGATTGAAAACTACCAGGCAGATACCGGCAAGATTACCATTAATTCCACTATTGATACCTCTAAGTATAATGATGAGCATACCGGTAATATTACGGTTACGACCGATGGCGATATTACTACGGCAGACGGAGTTGCTTTGAATGCAGCTGATAAGGTAAGCATCAATTCTAGGAAGGGATCTGTTGCAACTGGCGGTAACGTAACTGCCAATAACGATGTAGATATTCACGCAGCGAATAATATCACTGCTAACGGCAACCTCACTTCTACCAACGCTAACGTAGACTTGCTTGCAGGCGGCAGCATTACAACTCACGGCACAGTAAATGCGCTTAACAACGTAATTTCCAACGCTACCGGCGATATCAAAACCAACGGCGATGTTACTGCAACAAACGGTAATGCAGTTCTTAACTCCAGCACTGGCAGCGTAAATACTCAGAACGTAACTGCTGGTCAGGCAGTAGATATCGACGCAGAGCAGGATATTACTGCAGGCGGAAATCTCATCTCTAAAAATGGTGACATTACCTTGGATGCACGCAGTGGCAGCATTACAACCCAAGGCACAGTAAATGCTCATAACAACGTAATTGCGAATGCTAACGGTAATATCAATACCATCGGCGATGTTACTGCACAAACTGGTAAAGCAAAGCTCAAATCCAGTGAGGGCAGTGTAACGACGAAGAACGTTAAAGCTAATAACGAAGTAGACATCGATGCAGCGAATAATATCACTGCCAACGGTAGCCTCACTTCCGACACTGCTAACGTAGAATTGAACGCAGGCGGAAGCATTACAACTAATAGCATAGTAAATGCGCTTAACAACGTAATTGCGAATGCTAACGGGAATATTGCAACCAACGGCGATGTTATTGCACAAAACGGTAAAGCACAGCTCAACTCTAAAGGTGGCAGCATTACGACGAATGGCACAGTAAATGCTCATGATGACGTAATTGCCAACGCTAACGGCGATATCAATACCAACGGCGATGTTACTGCGGAAACTGGTAAGGCAGTGCTCAACTCCAAGGGTGGCAATGTAAATACCGGTAACGTAAAAGCCAATAACGAAGTAGATATCGACGCAGCGAATAGTATTACTGCTAACGGCAATCTCACTTCCGAGACTGCTAACGTAGATTTGCTTGCAGGCGGCAGCATTACAACCGGCGGAGAAGTTAAGGCGCAGAAGAATGTTGATTATAATGCCAAAGGTAGCATTACTACCAAAGGTATTATCAACAGCAAGGCTGGCAACATCCACCTGCAGACAGACGCAGCTAAAGGCGACATCACCTTCGGCGGCGATGTAACTGCCGATCATGGCAACATCAATATCGACGTACTGCAGAACGGTAGTGTAACCGACCATGACAACAAATTCAAAGCTCTTGGCGACAAGGGTGATATCAACAGCGGCAACTTCGCACTGCAAATCAAGGGTGCCGGAGATGTTGACCTGCACGAGATTTATGCTACCAACAATGCGCTTATCGACGTTGCCAACGGCAATCTTACCTTGGCAAAAATCGACGGCAATCTGGTAGCTCTGCAGCTGAAGACCGAAGGCAAGCAGCTGAAGGTTGATGAGCTTATCGCAGGCACCAAGATTATTGCTCAGGGCAGCGACATTGACCTTAACAAGATTCAGCAGCGTCTGGATGCTGACGGCCTTCTGACCATCGTTCCGGACGGCGCACAGCCTGATAAGCCTATTGACAACCTGAAGATTGGTGAGATAATTACTAATAAGGGTGTCCGCTTCGAGCATCTGTGGCTGAATAACGGCTCTATCAAAGTTAGCGAGGGCATGTTCCATATTGATAAGCTGGTAGTCAACAATGTTGCGCATTTCAGCAATAAGCATATGAAGACTGTTGTATGGGGCGCACCGCCGCAACGTGACGGCAGCGACAGCGTTTACTGGAACAACATTGCAGTGAACAACCCGGCGCAAAATCTGACTGAATGGCAGCAGGAGGGTACTAACCCGGATAAATGGATGTACCTGCACTTCACTGCACAGCCGAACATTCAGCACAGCAACGGCGCACTGCTTGACCTGCGTAATTACGATTATGTTTATGACCAACGCTTTACCGCTGTAGACCATATGCTGCAGCAGCTCAACGAGAACAAGGCGGAGGAATATGACATCAATCATGCACCTGTCGTAGCACAATACTTCCGCTATGACCTGTATGACCTGGATGAAGACGATAACAAGAGTGAACCCGTAAAAATCACTGTAGAAGCATAGGAGGAAACGCTGATGAACAAAAAGGCAGAGGCTTTTATCAAATACTTGGATGATAAGAAGATTACCTGCTTTGCCATTGAACAGATTAGCGAGGATAAGCTGAACACAGTGGTCTTCCGTTCTCACATTGTTGTTGAAGGCCAGCGTCTGCCGACGCTGGTCATCCTGGACAGCAGTATTTATGGTATGCTTCGCGTGCAGCTGGCAGCAAATGCTGTCAACGAAACTAACGAAGTGGCTATTCTTAGGGAAATCAACAAGGTGAACCGTCAATATAAGGTGTTCAAATATTATCTTACAGATGACGGCTCACTCTACCTGGACAGCTGCCTGCTCTGCCAAAATGGCAGGCTGGAGGGCGACATGATTTATACCGTGCTGGATGTAATCATCAAGCATCTGGAAAAAGAATATAAAAAAATAATGCAGCTCATCTGGCAGGCTAATTAGTCTGCCGGATGCAGCAAAGTTATGTATATCAAAGGGGTGTTGACGATGATTACTAATAAAACAAGCTTGCTACTGGTTACGCTTTTGCTGGGATGCAGTGCCGTTGCTTTTGCAGGGCCTACAGATCAGCAGGCAGCAGAATTCCATAAAAGCGGTTTGAACAACGCCGGTGTGGCAGCCAACAGAGCTATGGAGTATATGGAGCGCCAGCGTGTTGCCAGACAGATTGCCGAGGACAAGGCTAAGACAAGCAGCAAGATAGAGCAGGGGAGCCAAAAGCCTGATGCGGAGCAGCAGGCGGCAGTAACCTTTAAGCTGGAAAAGCTTGAGCTGGATGAATCCACTGTACTGGAGCAGGCAGCGCTCCAGAAGCTGACAGACGAATATATCGGTAAAGAGGTTGGCGTCAAGGATTTGTACGAGCTGGTGAATAAAATTAACAAGCTGTATCTTGATAATGGTTACTTTACCTGTCGTGCAATTTTGCCGGCACAGACAATTAAAAACGGTACGGTAAAAATTGAGCTTATCGAAGGCAAAACGAATGCTGTTGAGGTGCAGGGCAACAAGTATACCAAAAGCAAATACATCAGCAAGCGTATGAGCCTGAAGCAGGGTGAGGTTGCCAACATCAACAAGCTGAATGACGATTTACTGCGCTTTAACGCTGCCAATGACGTGCAGTTGCGCATTTCTCTGCAGGCTGGCAGTGAGCCTGGTACTACGGATTACGTCATCAGCGCTTATGAACCGCAAAACATTACCTGGACTGTTTACAGTGACAACGCAGGCAGTGATACGAGCGGCGAATACCGCGGCGGCCTGTTCTTTACGGATAGAAGCCTGACAGGTGTGCGTGACGCGCTGACGCTGAACACGATGCTGAGCGATGGTACCAAATCCTTCGGCCTTGGCTACAGTAGGCCATTAGGCCATAGCGGTACCAAGCTGAACCTGCAGTACAGCGCCAACAGCGTTCACATTACGGACGGACAGCTGGAGCCGTTGAATGTACGCGGTCATGCTTATGCCATGAACGTTGGCCTGAGCCAGCCGTTGGTAGTGACGGAAAAGACTCGTACTGAGGCAACGCTTGATTACGGTCAGCAAAATTCCAAGACTGATTTCAGCGGTCAGCATTGGCTCGATGATACCATTAAAGGCGTTACGGCAGGCTATTCCATAACTAATTACGGCGCAAGCTCTGTTATCTACCAAAAGCACAGCTTTAACGCCGGTACGCATACCAATATTGCCGATAAGGACAAGGATTTTTCCCTGTACCAGCTTAATGGCTTGTACCAGAAAATGTATCAGCATGGGCAGCTTTTGAGCCTGCGCCTGGACGCACAGCGTGGCTTCAACAATTATCTGCCTTCCGCCCGCCAGTTCTACATTGGCGGTATGTACAGCGTACGCGGCTACAAAGAAAGCCTGCTTGGCGGCGACAGTGGCTACAGTGTGGGCCTGGAATATTCCGTGCCTGTGACTAAGGACAAAAAGACTAATGCTTTCGTCTTTATGGATCATGGTCAGGTCTTTGGCGACAGTGCCTTTGACAGCCATGTACTGACAAGCTGTGGCCTGGGCGTGCGCAGCAACATCACCAAGCACATCGGTGCTGTGGTAACATTGGGCGTGCCTTTGATTAAGGAAATCAATAATACTGATGTAGATTCAACTCGCATCCATTTCATGGTAAGCGGTCAATTCTAAAAAAATCTTGTGTAATAATAGGACTAGGGAAACCCGGTCCTATTATTTTTTGCCTGTATACCTGTATATATGTAGGAAAAAGAAGCTTTGCCTGTAGCTGATATCCTATTATATGAAAAAAATTTCGATAACTAATGACAATTACCACAATTCAAGCTATAATAAGTATATAAACAAAAAATTATTTTATGAGGTGACATACAATGCAATTTCCGATAGTTTTAGGTGTTTCTGCACGTCACGCACATCTGTGCCGTGAGCATATGGATATTTTATTTGGTGAAGGCAGCGAGCTGCACGTTAAAAAGCCGATTGGCCAGCCTGGTCAGTTTGCTTCTGAAGAACAGATTACCATGGTAACTCCCAAGGATTCCATGAAGCTGCGCATCATCGGTCCTCTGCGTCCGGAAACTCAGATTGAGCTTTCTCTGACTGACGCACGCAAGGTTGGCCTTGATGCTCCTATCCGCAACAGCGGCGACATCGCAGGCAGCGCAGGCGCTAAGCTCATCGGTCCGAAGGGCGAGCTGGAGCTTAAAGAAGGTATCATCATCGCTGCACGTCACGTGCATCTGTACCCCGAAACTGCTGAGAAATATGGCCTGAAGGATGGCGATATCGTTGATATCCAGACAGAGGGCGAGCGTTCCGTAACACTGCATAATGTTCTGGTACGTGCGGGCGTAAAGCATGCTGACGAGGTTCATATCGATACTGATGAAGCTAATGCCTGCAACCTGGGCAGCGGCGTGATGGTGAACGTTGTTACCAAATAACTTCCTTATAATAAAGTAGAGGAGCGAAAGCTTATGAATAAAAGTGCGATTTTAGCAGCAATGCTCATCCTTGCAAGCAGTAGTGCTTATGCCTACGAAAACAGCTACGCAGGCTACAGCGTTAAGGACGGACAGCCTTACTATAAGCTGGAAGCGAAGAAGGTTTATGCGTATACCAATATCAGCAGCAAAAAGGCTTATCAGAACGAAGAGGATTTAAAAAATACCGCAGTTAATATTGTTAACTATTACACAGCAGAGGATATGGAGCAGATTTTAGGCGAAAAATTCTCTACTGCTTATTTTGATGCGGAATATGAGAAGCTGGCACTTCTGGAGCGCTCCCAGCTTAATCCGAAAACCGTGCCTGCGCCGCTGCTGGAGCTTGATAAATATGCCGAGCATGACAGTAACGGCAATCTGACGATTCAGAGCAAGGTGCTTAAAGAAAAGCTGGAAAAGCTTACGCCTCTTATTAAGACAGGAAAAATTGCCGGCAAAAAGGCAATTACAGTTTCTTATATCTATAAGCAATCCGATGTACTGTTTAAAATTGATACCAGTATGGTTTCTGCCAATGACAGACTTTATCTGCTGTCGACGGTGAACAGTGATCAGGATGTATACGCTCCGAAGAAGGACGAAAAAGCTGCTGACGCTGATACAGATGTTGATATCGATGATATTGAAGATATCGATACTGACGAAGCAGGCAGTGAGGATAAAGCAGCAAAAACCAAGCCTCAAGACGCAGCTTCTATAAAGGAAGCAGTAGAAAAGGCTCTGCAGGTAGAAAATGTTGCTTTGCGCGATATTCCTGCAGAAACAATGCAGCGCTTTGATAAAGCACACACTGATCTGCTGAAGGGCTTTAAGGCTTTTGCTCCGACAAGCACGCCGAAGGCCATCAGCTTTACTGATACTGCAGTCGGCAAAAGTGTGCAGCTGCCGGATGACTGGTTCTACGGCCAGCTGAACCTGCGATATAAGGATAAAGGCACATTTTATCTGACTACGGCTTCTTCTATGAAGCAAATGCAGGACGTTGCCGCAAATACGGATTATGACAATATCTATTCTGTATTTGCTATTCCGGCGTCTGATCCTGAATACCAGCAAAAATTCATGGATCTTTACACCAGCGGCATGCGCAATGTTCTGGAGCATTGGAATCATCTGCTTGTTACCGTCAGCGTAGATAATATTAATGACGCTGATGCTAAAGAGCTTTTAGCAACGCCTGTTGCCAACAGACTTGCTGTGGAAAGCTTTATTAATGATGGTCTGCAGCGACTGAAGGGCTTTGGCAACGATTACTTTGCTTTGAAGGATTATAAGACAAATTTTGACTTCACCCAGGAAAAAGCTCTTATCGGCATCAATGCTGATACCCAATTGCTGAAGGATTTTGCTTATAACAACAAAATTTTACTGAGCTGCAACCAAAAAGCCGCTACAGCGATGCTTTTTATCAAAAAAACTGACGCTGAGACAGAAAAATCCCTTGAACAGCAACTGAACGAATGGCACTTTTAATTACACAGGTGCAATGAATTGCAGTGCATGAAAAATCTCACGCCTGAGAAAAGGAAAATTTAACATAATATACATTATCGGACGTAAAATATTATTTTGCAGTCTTTGCGGTAAAAAGGCAGCATTATAGACATGTTTATTTCCCAACTGAGGAAAATGCTGAGAAAAGTGTCAGATTATGAGAATTCTTCGCTTTTTGCTCCTCCCCCGGAGGTTTTGATAAGTTTTTAGCATTTTTTATGTTAAATTAGCCACCGTGCGCACTGCTGTTTGACGAAATTACTTTTATCTGTTATAATTTGTATAAGGTTAACTATAAACACATGATTGGAGGGTCTAAAATGGGAAGAAGAAAAGCACTCCCGCCGGACTTTGATGGCAACTATACCGAAGATATGTTGTCTGAACGCCAACGTAACATTTTGAAATTCGTCCGTACTTTTATTAATCATAAGGGCTATCCGCCTGCTGTACGCGAAATCGGTGCAGCAGTAGGTTTATCCTCCAGTGCCAGCGTGCATAATCATCTGAAGAAGCTGCAGGAGTATGGCTTCATTCAGCGTGATGCTGCTAAGCCGCGTGCTCTGGAGCTGATGAGCGAAAGCGATGCCTGGAGAAACAAGCTCCTTGTTCCGGTACCGCTGGTTGGCAAGGTTACTGCAGGTGTTCCTATTCTTGCTGTCGAGAACATCGAAGAGACCTATCCTATTCCTCGTGACCTGATTGGCTGCGACGATGATGTTTTCATGCTTTCCGTATGCGGTGACAGCATGATTAACGCAGGTATTCTGGATCATGACTACATTATTGCACGTAAGCAGAATTTTGCTAATAACGGCGATATTGTTGTTGCCCTGATTGATGGCGAGGAAACTACCGTTAAGCGTTACTTCCGCGAGCTGCGCAGTGTGCGCCTGCAGCCGGAAAACGATAAGTATGAGCCTATTGTAGGTTCTGACAACATTAAGGTGCTTGGTAAGGTTATTTCTGTATTCCGTATGCTCTAATAACCTGACTGTAAAATGCATGTAAAATGATGTCACTTTAGCGTCAAATACAAAAAACAGCTCTTTACAGAGCTGTTTTTTTGTTATATATTATAGTTATGAATGTGTGTAAACGATTTTTACAAGGAGATGACGCATATGTTACATCTATCTACTGATATTATTATGAACGCCCAGCAATTCTTTGCTGCGGACCAGAGCGAAGCTAATCTGGTGAAGCTGCTGCATGCAGTCAGCGTAATGCTGCAGGAAGGTGCAGAGGTGCTCATTCCTACTGCTGCCGATGCGCCGGAGGGCCAGCTGCTGCTGCAGACGCAGACTACGGACAGCGGCCTGGAATACATGACGGCTTACAGCAGCAAAGAGGCCTACGAGCAGGGCGAGCCCTGCAATGTTATCAGCCGCCCTTTGGTCAACTACTTTGAAGCTATCCTGCAAATGGATGGCATTGCGGGTATTATCTTTAACCCTGCTTCCCCTGCTCCCTTCAATATTCAAAACCGGATGCTCAAGGAGCTGTTGACTGATGCCCAAAAGAACAAGGCGCAGAACGCTATTTCCGTTTGGCGCGGTGATATTACTACGCTGGACTGCGACGCAATTGTCAATGCTGCCAACAGTACGCTTTTAGGCGGTGGTGGCGTTGATGGTGCTATCCACCGCGCTGCAGGACCACAGCTTTTGGAGGAATGCAAAACCTTAGGCGGCTGTACAACCGGTGCTGCCAAGATTACCTATGGCTATAACCTGCCTGCAAGCTACATTATTCATACTGTAGGCCCAATTTATAATGGTAAGGTTAAACAAAGACTGGAGCTGGCCGACTGCTACAAGAACAGCCTGGACCTGGCGCGCAAGCATCATCTGCACAGCATTGCTTTCCCGGCGATTTCTACCGGTGCTTATGCTTATCCTGTGGACGAGGCTGCCCGTATCGCTCTTTTGACCTGCACTGAATGGATTAATGCCAATGTCGACTATGGCATGAGCATTGTACTCACCTCCTTCAACAGCACTGTCTACAACGCTTATCAGGAGCTGGTAAAACAGGCGCAGAACGGCGAGTTAGATTAACCTTATAGCACTTTTATGTACGACAAAACCCGTGACTCCCTTCGGACGTCACGGGTTTTTATTAACCTTAGCGTAAATTTACTAGCGTACAGATTTACGCATTGATGATATTGTTGAACAAAGATTTATTAGCTTCAATAGGCTGCTTGCCGCCGACTACACAGATCAGGCCGTCGCTGAGCATATCCTCTACTACCTTAGCCAATGCCTGCAGGTCTGCATTGCTTACATTGAGGATTTCGCTGCGGATGCGCTGGCGCAGCTCAACGGGAACGTGCTTCAGATATTGCGCGGTTGCCTTGTCAAGACGCATGCTGTTGGTCAGGGGCTTATCCATCGTGCTGATGGTACCGATAACGTACTTGTTTAGCTCGCGTTCGGGGAATTCTTCGTTTCTCAGCCATTCTGCCAGACCTTGGTAAGCCTCCAGAGTTTTCGGCAGCTGCGGGTCGCGGTAGGATGCAAATACACCTACACCGTTCAGCTCAAAGCGTGCGGTAACACCGTAAGCGCCGCCCTGAATACGGATTTTGGTCCAGAGATATTCATAGCTCAGAATGGTTTCCAGTACAGCCATCGCGCCCACGTATTTGTGACCGTGCTTAGCAAAGTTGCCGCCTGCAGCAACGTATTGTACCTTACCTGCGGTAGCAATAGCCTCGTTAACGGTGCCTACGGGCAGAACTTCAGCCTTCTCCCCTGCTTCTGCCTCAGACAGCTTGCTGATGAAATCAAGGCACTGTTGTCTTACTGTTGCCTGCTCTTTTACGTCACAGCTGTAGCTGAGCAGGAAACGGTTCTTCTGGAAGAAGCGTTTGATTAACTGGCGCAACTGTTCCAGTACCTGCGGTGCCAGCTCGTCGAAGTTATCGGTCAGCTTTTTGAGGAACTGGTAATAGCTGAATTCATCCTGCTCGTTGACGCGTGCGCCGGCAGAGCAATAGGAGAACAGTCTGGTGATAGCAACGGTCTGACCGCGGTTGAAGAAATTGTCATCCCAATCGGTTTTCAGCTCGGACACCAGCTCGCGGAAGCGGTCAAGGTCGTCCATCTTGCTTTCCAAAGCAATGGCCTGCAGGATATCCAGCATTTTCGGCAGGTTATCGGTGAGGCATTTGCCTTTGGTGGAGAAGTAAATTTTATAATCATCTGTAGATTCTGCTTCGGTGAAGGCGCGTACAGCGAACGCAATACCACCGGTGTACATAATGGCGTTGGTTGCCAGCTCCTGATAGCTGTAGCGCTCGGTGTTGAACTTGCCCATGATATCTGTGAGCAGATAGCACAGAGGCAGCTTTTCGGCTTCCATATCGGTAATATCAAAATAGAAGCTGGTATAAGCGATTTTATTGGTGTTGCGCGGAAGATACAGCAAATGGCTTGCGCCCAGCTCTTCCTCCTGCGTTTCAATCTTCTCTACCTCCTGCCTGATGTCGCTGCGCTTCAGTACAGGGATGGTTGCGCGTGCTTCCTCACTGTCGGGAGTAGCCTGCAGACGGTGCAGCTCGGCGCATTCGTCGATATGCTGCTGCAGCTCCTCCTGGCTCATGGTTGCCTTGATAGCGCTCATCTTGGCAGCAGCGGCCTCCTGGTCTGCCTCCTCCTTGCCGGGCTGCGGAAGCAGGGTTACCAGCACCTTATGGGTGTTGTCCAGCAGATAGTTTTCGATAATGCTTTCATAATAGTTGGTTTTCAGGCCCTCACGCAGAGCTGCCAGATATTTATTGTAGCAGAGGCCTTCAATCGGATTGCCGTCGTACAGCCAGTTATCCATAACGCCGATGCCCAGAATCAGTCCCTTGGGATAGCCGCCGAAATCTGCCTCACGCAGCTTGAATTCCATGGAGTTGATGTTAGCCTCCAGCAGTTTTTTATCAATGCCGTTGATGGTGATGTCCTGCAATGTTTTATAAATAACGCTAATAAATTTATCGCGCAGCTCCTTCTCACTGCCGCTGGCACGGATAGAAAATACTGGCTGATACATACTGGAGGTATAGCTGCCGTTGATAATCTGGCCCACGCCTGCATCCATCAGCGCACGGCGCAGTGCGGAGGATTCGCTGTCCAGCAATGTGCTTTTCAGCAGGCTCAGAGCCATGCTGGTCTGCAGGTCGGTTGCCTTGCCGGTTACGATGGAAAGCTCGTGATATGTTTTCGCGGTACAGTCCTCCTCTGCCCCAACTGGATAAAAGGCTTCAATATCCGCAGTACGCAGCAAGGGCTGCTGCTCTGCGATGGCGGAATCAACAGTACCGGTTTTCTCAAAGCTGCTCAGATATTCGCTGTCGAGATATTCCAAAGTAGCGTCGATATCCATATCACCGTATAAATAGATATAGCTGTTTTCCGGGCTGTAATAGGTTTTGTGGAACTGCTCGAATTTTTCCTGAGTCAGCTGCGGAATAGCGTCCGGATAGCCGCCGGATTCAAAGCGGTAGCAGTTGTCGGGGAACAGAGCCTTCATTGCTTCGTTTTCCAGATATGCGTCTGGCGAAGAATACACGCCCTTCATTTCGTTATAAACAACGCCGTTGTAGCTCAGCTCGCCGTCGAGGCTGTCCAGATTATAATGCCAGCCCTCCTGACGCAGGGTGTATTTGTTCTGATAGAAGGAAGGATAGAACACAGCGTCCAGATAGACGTCCATCAGGTTATGGAAGTCCTTATCGTTGCGGCTGGCAACGGGATACATGGTCTTATCCGGGAAGGTCATAGCGTTCAAAAAGGTGTTCAGAGAACCCTTGACGAGGTCTACGAAGGGCTCCTTTAAGGGATATTTGCGGGAGCCGCAGAGAGAGGAATGCTCCAGAATATGTGCCACACCTGTATCATCTGCAGGCGGAGTTCTGAAGGAAATAGAAAAAACCTTGTTATCGTCATCGTTAGCAAGGTACAAAAGACGTGCGCCGCTCTTGATATGCTCCATGATATATGCCTGGGAGCTGATTTCATCTACAAATTGTGCTTGTAAAACCTTAAAGCCGTGGTATACGGCATTTATTGCTAAAGTCATTGTTGCCTCCTAAAAATTTACACTATGGTATTTATTATAGCATATTTGCATATCTATTGTCTGAAATTCTTGTAAAAACAGTTACCTGTTGCTAAAAAAGATTATCTCCTTGCCAAAAGCGCTGTTCTTGCCTATAATAATTAGTAGAATAGTCAGAATCTGGAGGGAGTATTCATGGAAGAAGCACGCTTTACACTGCGCATTCACCCTATTATTATGAATAAGATGAAGCATTTGGCAAAGATAAATGGCCGTTCGGTCAATAAGGAAATCGAACAGATTTTGAAATGGGTTATTGATGATTATGAGCGCCAATACGGCAAAATTGAGCTGACCAAGGCGGAAATGCCGGGCTTCAGCACAGGCGCAACGGTTAAGGAAGCGCCGGAGCAGCCTATGGAAATGCTCTTCGGTTTGGATAATAAAAGCAAAAAATAATATGTAGGCTCCCCTGCACTACGCTATACAAATAATTAAGGCACTACTGCGCTCACAGTAGTGCCTTTAGTGTTTATGCTTATTTTGCTATTGCGTGCTCCTTCAGCTCCAGCTTTTGCTTTTCTTCTACCTCTTTGATGCGGCAGCTGGCGAAAATAGAACCGGAAACGTTATGCCATACGCTGAAGATAGCGCCCGGAAGCGTGGCCAGCGGATTAGCGGCGAAGTTTGCGGTCGCCAGAGCAAGCGCCAGACCGCTGTTTTGCATTGCAACTTCGATAGCAATAGAAGTTTCCTTAGCGTAGGATACCTTCATCAGACGCGCCATGCCCAGGCCCAGTGCCATACCGATGCCGTTGTGCAGGACAACTGCCAGCATTACGATCAGACCGCAGCTCATCAGCTTAGCAGCGTTGACAGCAACGATACCATCGATAATGGTTACAATCGCTACAACGGAAACCAGCGGCAGAATACCGCCCAGCTTGACGATGGTTTCGTGGAAAAGGCTGTTTAAGATGATACCTGCAAGCACAGGCAGCAGCACAATTTTCACTACGGAAAGCACCATAGCCATAAAGCTTACCTCAACCCAGGAGCCTGCCAGCATGTACACCAGCACAGGTGTTACCAACGGTGCAATCAGAGTCGAAGTGATGGTCATGCCCACGGATAAGGGAACGTCACCCTTAGCGATGTAGGCAATAACGTTGCTGGCAGTACCGCCGGGGCAGCAGCCTACGAGGATAACGCCCAGAGCGATATCAGTATCAAGATTCATCACTACAGCCAGAAAATAGGCTGCCAGGGGCATGATGGTGTATTGCAGGATACAGCCGGAAATAACCTCCTTAGGTCGGGAAAAGACGATTTGGAAGTCCTCGCGCTTGATGGTCAGGCCCATGCCGAACATTGCCGTGCCCAGGAAGAGAGCGGTATACTGCGGAATCCACATGAATTTCTGCGGATGGGTAAAGGCAACCGCAGAGGTGATTAAAATCACGACGGCGATATACTTGGATAAGAATCCGCTTACCTTGCCAATGATGTTTAAAACGCTGTTTTGCTCGTTCATATTAAATTTTCCTCCTTACATGTATGCTGCCATAGGGCAGTCACGCTGTTAATTGCCTCGAGCAGAAGCAATTACATGGGTATTGTACCACAAAAAGGAGGAAAAATCCATGCCCGGCTTAAAGTATCAGCAGGCCTCCAGCAGGTGCGACACCTTCACCTGCAGCTTATCGGCGATGCGGAATACCAGGTCCATACTCGGGCGCGCGCTGCCGTGCTCGATTTTACTCAAATACTGCGGAGTAATGCCTATCTGCTCTGCGAGCATCCCCTGCCCCAGCTCCTGCATGATTCTGTAATAACGTATTTTTCTGCCCATTTCTACATACTTTTCGCAATACATATATCATCCACTCCTCTACTTCTTACTGATTATAGCTTACAGTATTTCCGGCATTTCTTCATGTAAAAAAAGGTGCGAAGACAGCCTTGATACTGCTTGCCAAAGTAAATACAGGCGCATTCCTGAAAAACGTGCCGGCATCAGTGTTGCTTTTGCCTTATGCCTTAGCATAATCTTATTATAAAAAATAGGATAGCCAGAGATTGGCTATCCTAAAAAATTTTTTGAGAAATTTTTAGATATTTTTTGCGAAAATGAATTTTGCGCTTAGTTTACCGGTATCTCCTGTCTGGAAATAACCTCAATCAGCTCGCCTTGGCTTTTCAGCCAGATATCAATGCCCTTGCCGAAAACCTCCGCTTCGATAAGTGTGCCGTTTTCGCTCTCCTCTACTACCTTTGCAGTAGGCAGGCGGTCAAGGATGTACTCGTAGCTGCCACCCTTAAACAGGAAGCGCAGGCGCTGCAGATGGCCGCCGTACATAAACTGGATGCGCTTGCGGAACTCGCCCTCCTCAAAGCGTTTGGAATACGGAACGGCAAAATGCGTTTCGGTGACGCTAAAGCTGTTGATTCTGTCGATGCGGTAGATAGTCGGGAAGGGATCGTTTTCTATCTCGAATTTGAGCTCCTCCTTTTCCTTGGGCACAATGAAGCCTGCCAGATAAAAGTAGAATTCGGAGAACATGATGCCTACGGGTTGCAGTCTGCGCTGCACCAGCACACCGTCGGTACGGCGGTAGTTGATGATTATTTCCAGATGCTCATGCACAGCGCCGCTAAGCTCCCACATTTTCTTCAGGAACTTATCCTTGTGCTGCGGTTCTACATAAAGCAGCTTTTCGTTGCCTATAAGCTCGCTCACACGCTGTTGCTCAGTTTTGGGGATACAGCAGTCAATCAGCTTATCAAGAATCGGATACAGCTCATTTTTGGTGAACGCCCTGCTCTCCAGCAGTATCTTGAGCGTGGCGAAAACCTCTTCGTTGGACAGCAGATTGCGTGAGGGCGGTACAAGCTGGTAAGCGCCGAGCTTCTGGTTGTAGACCAAATCCTGCACCAGGCCTGATGCTTCGTTCTGTTCATGTAAAAAGGACCGCAGGTCTTCTATGTCGCGCTGAATAGAGCGTAAGGAACAGCCGAAGCGTTGGGCCTCCTCCTTCTTGTAGAGCATTTTGCCGTCTACCAGGCGCGAATACATATAGAGCAAACGATCCTTTGCGATGCGTAAATCTGTCATTATTAGTTCCTCCCTGCCATGAAATTTGCAAAGCGGCTGATGTAAGAAAATCTCTTTAAGCTTATTATAGCACAATCATTCTCTTAAGCAAACGTTTTGCCACCGGCTATAAGCAAATTTTACCATAGCAGGAGGACACATATTGTCTTTCTCTAAAAATATTTTTGGCTTTTTTATTTATTTTAGAGATAACAGGCTAAAAATTACGCCTGTTCAGTTTTAAGCGTGGGCAGAAAGCCGTCCAGTGCTTCCAAAGCGCGTGCTGCAATCTGAGCGTTCTTTTCTCTCTTCTTGCGGATGCGTACAGTGAGCGGCGGAATGAGGCCAAAGTTGATGTTCATCGGCTGGAAGTTTTCAATCGTCGGGTTGCTGATGTAGTTGGCTAAAGCGCCGTGCGCGGTTACGTCGGGAAATTCTACATCAGGCAGCTCCAATATCGCTCTTGCAGCAGCTAAACCGGCCATCAGTCCGGAGGCTGCTGACTCGACGTAGCCTTCTACGCCTGTCATCTGTCCGGCAAAGTAGAAGCGCTTGTTGCTGCGCAGGTTGAAGTGCTTATCCAGCAGCTGCGGCGAATTCAGGTAGGTGTTTTTGTGCATAACGCCGAAACGGACGAACTCTGCGTTCTCCAGACCGGGAATCATGCCGAAAACACGTCTTTGCTCCGGCCATTTGAGATGTGTCTGAAAGCCTACCAGATTATAAAGGGAGGCAGCGGCGTTATCCTGACGCAGCTGCACTACTGCATATGCTTCCTTGCCGTTACGCGGGTCAATGAGGCCTACAGGCTTCAGCGGACCGAAGCGCATGGTGTCCTCGCCTCTTGCAGCCATTTCCTCGATAGGCATGCAGGCTTCAAATACATCATGCTCAAAATCTTTTACGGGAGCGCTTTCCGCATTGCAGAGAGCTTCCCAGAAGGCAACGTATTCCTCCTTCGTGTAGAAGGGGCAGTTGAGGTAGTCGGCGCCGCCCTTGTCGTAGCGGGAGGCACGGTAAACCTTGTCATAGTCTAGAGAATCGGCGGTAACAATCGGTGCTGCGGCATCAAAGAAGTGCAGATAATCAGCCTGCAGCAGCTTTTTGATATCGGCGAAAAGCGCGTCGCTGGTCAGCGGGCCGCTGGCTACGATGACAGTGCCTTCAAGGCTTTCCAGGTCGGTTACCTCTTCGTGGATGACGGTAACGAGCGGATTAGCCTTCACTGCTTCGGTTACGGCAGCGGCAAAGCCGTCGCGGTCAACAGCCAGAGCGCCGCCGGCAGGCACCTGATGCTCGTCAGCCTTTTGCATGATGAGAGAGCCTAAACGGCGCATTTCTTCCTTCAGCAGGCCGACAGCGTTTTCAATGTTGCCTGCGCGCAGGGAGTTGCTGCAGACAAGCTCGGCAAAATATGCGGTTTTATGTGCTTCGTCACTTTTTACAGGACGCATTTCGTGCAGGATTACAGGGATACCGTGGCGCGTGAGCTGGGTAACGGCTTCGCAGCCTGCCAGGCCCGCACCGATTACGTGTACAGGAGAGATAGTCATTTATTCGTTGCTGCCTTTCTTAGTTGTAGTAGTTTTTTTCGTTGCAGTTGTTTTATTTGTGGTAGTAGTTTTTTTGGCGGTATTCTTTTTAGCTGCAGTGGTTTTCTTCGCAGCAGTTTTGGTAGCAGTCGTTTTCTTAGCGGTAGTCTTTTTAGCCGCCGTAGTTTTCTTGGTTGCGGTTGTTTTAGCTTCCGTAGTCTTTGCTGCAGCTGTTTTTGAAGCATATACCGGTCTTGCCTTGGAGCATTCCGGGTTGCTGCAGAACTTGCGCTTGCTGCCGTTGCGTTCCACGTGCTCTACCATCATATGCTTGCATTCCGGGCATTCCTCGTTAAGCGGCTTATCCCAGGTGGTGTAATCGCAGTCAGGATATCTTTCGCAGCCATAGAATACCTTGCCGGTCTTGCTCTTGCGTTCAAGGATATCGGCGCCGCACTTAGGACATTTTACACCAATCGGGTGCAGAATGGGCTTGGTATTGCGGCATTTGGGGAAGTTGGGGCAAGCCAGGAATTTGCCGAAGCGTCCTTCGCGGATAACCATCATGGTGCCGTCGTTGCACTTGTCGCAGGGAACGTCGGATACCTCGAGCGGGATTTCGACGATAGGAATTGCCACGCCTGCGTGGTCCAGATCCTTTTTAAAGGGACCATAGAATTCGCTGAGAACTTCGTCCTTGGTGTGCTTCTTCTCGGCAACCTCATCCAGCTTTTCCTCCATCTGGGCGGTGAAGCCGATGTTGATGAGTTCCTTGAAATATTCGGTGAGCATATCCACGGTCATAATGCCAAGCTCGGTAACGAGCAGCTTTTTGGCTTCTTTGACCACGTAACCGCGGGTAAGCAGTGTAACGATGGTAGGTGCAAAGGTGCTGGGGCGGCCGATGCCCTTCTCCTCCAGCTCCTTGATGAGCGTTGCTTCGGTGAAGTGTGCAGGCGGCTCGGTGAAGTGCTGCTCTGCCGGCATGAGCTTGTAAAGCAGCAGCTTAGTGCCCGGTTCGACGTAAGGAACCTTGGAGTCCTTTTCTTTATCGTCATATTTGCTGTGCAGCTGCAAGAAGCCCGGGAATTTCAGTACGGAGCCTGTTGCACGCAGCTGGTAGTCGGCAGCATCAATCGTCAGGGTGGTAACGTCATAAACAGCGTCCGTCATCTGACTGGCAACAACGCGGTTCCAGATGAGAGTATACAGTTTGAGCTGGTCATTGGTGAGGTACTCCTGCATCTCGGACGGGGTACGCATGACGCTGGTCGGACGAATCGCCTCATGCGCGTCCTGAGCGTTCTTTTTGGTGCTGTAATGGTTTTCCTTCGCCGGGCAGAATTCGCTGCCGAAGTTTTGCTTGATATAGTCGCGGATTTCGGCAATGGCAACCTCTGCCAGACGCACGGAGTCGGTTCTCATGTAGGTAATAAGGCCGACGGAGGTTTTGCCGAGGGATACGCCTTCATAAAGCTGCTGTGCAAGCATCATGGTCTTTTTAGCGCTGAAGTTGAGCTTTTTGTTGGCCTCCTGCTGCATGCTGGAGGTAGTAAACGGCGGTACGGGGTGACGCTTGCGTTCCTTCTTTACGGCGTCGCTCACGATGTAATCGGCTTTGGAGAGCGCTTTCTCCGCTGCTCTGGCCTCCTGCTCGTTGTGCAGCTCCAGCTTTTTGCCTTTGTATTTTACTGCTTCCGCTTCAAAGAGCTGTCCCTTGCTGCCTTCACGCAGCTTGGCGCTAAGTGTCCAGTATTCTACCGGCACGAAATCTTCGATTTCACGGTCACGGTCGGCAACAATTTTAGTTGCAACGGATTGCACACGTCCTGCGCTCAGGCCCTTGCGGATTTTGCGCCACAGCAGCGGGCTCAGCTGATAGCCTACGATGCGGTCTAAAATGCGGCGTGCCTGCTGTGCATCAACCATATCCATGTCAATGCAGCGCGGATGCTTGATAGCGTCCTTGACAGCAGCAGCGGTAATCTCATGAAATTCAATGCGGCAGGCAGATGTCGGGTCGATGTCCAAGATAAATGCCAGATGCCAGCTGATTGCTTCACCCTCGCGGTCAGGGTCAGTTGCCAGTAAAACTTTGTCGGCTTTTTTGGCTTCAGCCTTCAGGGATTTGATTAAATCGCCCTTGCCGCGGATGTTGATATATTTCGGCTCAAATTCGTTTGCATGTTCCTCGTCCGGCAGAAAGGTTACACCCAGGGTGCTTTTCGGCAGGTCACGCAGATGTCCCATAGAAGCCTTTACAGTATAGTTTTTGCCTAAAAATTTTTCGATAGTCTTGGATTTCGTAGGTGATTCCACGATAACCAGAGTCTTTGCCATTTATGTTCCTCCTACTTTCGGTAGTAACGCTGCGCCTGGTCTGTAGCCACCAGTCCGGCGGCCTGCAGGTCAAGCAGCTCCATGCTCACGGCAGCAAAAGCGGCTCCGCTCTGCTCCGTCAGCTTTTCTAAAGAAAGCGCTCCTGCCTGCAAAAGAGCAAGCAGCTTCGCTCCTAATTCTGTTGTGACAGGTGCGGGCGCAGGCTTTGGTTCCTGCGGCGCGCAGTCAAATATACTCGGCTGGGTTATGCGGCGGTTCATTGCCTGCTGCCAGCTTCTTTTATCGTCTAAAATATCCTGTGGCATATCCACCAGCTTGGCACCGGTGCGGATAAGCTCGTGACAGCCAATGCTGCTGCCGTCGAAAATATTCCCCGGTACGCAATATACCTCACGTCCTTCATCTGCAGCGATATTCGCCGTAATTACAGCGCCGCTGCGCTTGCCTGCCTCTGCTACCAGCACGGCTTGCGACAGACCGACGATGATGCGGTTGCGCGCAGGAAAATTGGCCGCTGCAGGCGGAACTCCCGGCGGATATTCCGTCACCAGTGCTCCCTGCTCGGCAATGCGGGCAAACAGCTTGGCGTTTTCGGACGGATAGACAATATCCAGACCGCAGCCAAGCACTGCCACCGTCGTCCCTCCGGCCTGCAAGCAGGCCTCGTGCGCCGCCGTGTCAATGCCCTTGGCACCGCCGCTGATAATTGGTATGCCCTCGCGCGTCATCGCCTTGGCAAAGTAGCCTGCGGCACGCACGCCGTATTCGCTGCAGCGCCGTGAGCCGACAATAGCCAAAGCATAATTTGCCTGCGGCAGCTCGCCCTTGACGTACAAAACTAAGGGCTTGTCGCTCAAGTTCTGCAGGCTCTGCGGATAGGCAGCATCGGTATAGGCCAGTATCTGCACGCCGTTATGACGGCAGAAGTAATCCAGCCTTTGCGGCAGACGCGCATCACGGTTGCTGATAAAGTTTTGCACTGCTCGCGGCGTACAGAACCCTGTTGCCGTAAGTGTGGCGGCGCTCGCTTCAAAAACAGCGCGGGCACTGCCCAAAGCGTTAATCAGATCAGGTATTCTGCTGCGTCCCAGACCGGGGACAACAGCGCAGACAGCGGCAAGATATAAGGTATCCATAAGGTCACACTCCTCCTGTAATACATACATTATTATGCAGTCAGAGCGGAACTTCATGCCACAGCCTTCATAATATGCGATTTTCTTACATTATAATGATGAAATTCGTATTGGTCAAGTAAATTAATCATATAATGGAAGAAATTGTCAGCAAAATACGGGGAATTTTATTCACGAAAATGCACAAAAATCGGCCTATATACAGCAAAAGGACTCCCTCATACGAAGGAGTCCGAAATTTATTTTTGCAGTCTTTTCATAACGTAGTCGACAATCTGCTGTGCTGCCAGCGGATGCGCATGCTCGCTGCAGGCTGCTGCCTCACGCGGGCTTACCGTGCTGTTTTTGATGTGCTGCACCAGCTCGTCGGTAGAACGTGCCACCATGGCGCCGCAATACTGCTGCAGGAAGGCGGCGTTGCCCTCCTCCTGCCCCGGCAGCGGCTTGTAGATTAACAGGTCCAGTCCGCTCGCCAGCACCTCGGCAGAGGTTAAACCGCCGGCCTTGGTGATAATCATATCAGCGCCGGCCATAAGCTGCGGCACGTCCTCGCGGAAGCCATAGATTTCGGCCGTTGCGCCGTATTTGGCTTGCAGCTGTGCCGCCAACGCCTCGTTGTGGCCAGTGACGGCAACAACGCGCAGGTTCTTCAGAGCGGCGCGCTGCAGTGCCGCAATAATCTCTGCCATCGGCAAAAGGCCTTCGCCCCCACCCATCAAAAGGCAGACGCGTTCGTTTTCGTCCCAGCCGAAGAACTCGCGGCATTTCTGCTTGTCGTGCTTAATCATAAACTGCTGGCGCACGGGAATGCCCGTAGCCTGAATGTCGGCAGTAGTAGTGAGCTTGTCACGCAGGAGCTCGTCGGCGATAAAGTAGGTGTCCACGCCGTCGCAAACCCACCAGCGGTGAATCGTAAAGTCGGTCACTACGGCGCCGAGCCAGAGTTTGGGATGCTGCTTTTTGTAATACCCGATAATACCTGCGGGTGTAGCGTGCGTGGCGATTACCGCGTCAGGCTGCACACTGCGCAGGTAGCTGCCGCCTAAGCGTGCCAAGAGGCGGTTTAAGAGCTCACGCAGCCATAAGGAGCCGCCCTGCTTATTGCCCCAGCTGTAGGCCAGCTTGTAAAGCCATGGGCAGCATTTTAAAATCCACAGGTAGGTGCCTAAAAAGGCCTTGCCCAGAAACTGCGGGAAGAAGTCGAAGATGTTGCCGTGGATGACCTTAACCTCCGAACGGTCGGCGAAAGCCTGCTCCAACGCTTCGGCCGCCAGTCTGTGTCCGGAGCCTATGGGTGCCGAAAGCAGGAGCACAGTATATTTTTTTCGTGTTTCGTGCATATTTATCACCATCTATATTGTATCGGAAATATAGCTAATCGGAATTTTTTTGCGAAAAAGGCTTGCTATCATAGCCTTTATATTGTATCATATTTTTAACTACAATCAATAGTTAATGTTCTCGCAAAGAGTAAAATTCGTGAGAAATTTTTGGGAGGCTCATCAAATGACTACAAGAAGACCTGTTGAAAGCTTTAGCTTTCCTGTAGAAAAAATTAAAGAAGGTTACTATACTGACGCATATTTTATGCGTTCCGAAGAAATCTTAAACGGTGATAATTACCATCCGCGCGTGCTGATGCAGGTGTTCGCCCGTGACCATGTTGTTGTTTGCGGTACCGACGAGGTCATTGCTCTGATTCGTCAATGCGCTTTCCATCCGGAAACTATCGAAATTCATTCCCTGCGTGACGGCGAAGAGGTTGATGAATGGGAAACCGTTATGACTATCGAAGGCGATTATGCCGACTTTGCGCATCTGGAAACCATCTATCTGGGTATTCTGGCACGCCAGAGCCGCATTGCTACCAATGTTCGCCGCGTAGTGAAGGCTGCCAACGGCAAGCCGGTGCTTTTCTTCCCTGCACGCTATGATATTTACCAGACTCAGGAATCCGACGGCTATGCAGCTTTGGTTGGCGGCATCCACGGCTTTTCTACCGATGCCAATGCTCTGGCAGCAGGCGGCAAGGGTTTGGGCACTATCCCCCATGCATTGATTGCTTCCTATAAGGGTGACACTGTTGCTGCTACCGAAGCATTCGATAAATATGTTGACCCGTCTATCGCTCGTATCGCTCTGGTTGACTTTGACAACGACTGCGTAAATACTTCTCTGGCTGTTGCCCGCAAGCTGGGCAAAAAGCTTGCAGGTGTGCGTCTGGATACCTCCGGCAGCATGGTTGACAAGAGCCTGTGGACTCAGATCGGTACCTTTAAACCGACCGGTGTTTGCAAGGAGCTTGTTTGCAACGTTCGCCGTGCGCTGGATGCCGAAGGCTTCAACCACGTTAAGATTATCGCTTCCGGCGGCTTTGACGCTGAGCGCGTAGCAGCGTTTGAGGAAATGGGCGTACCGGTTGATACCTATGCAGTAGGTTCTTCCTTCTTCGACGGCAACATCAACTATACTGCTGATATCGTTAAGGTTGACGGCAAGGACTGCGCTAAGGCCGGCCGCAAATACAATCCTAACCCCAAAATGGAGCTTGTGAAATAATTTGCAACAATGAGGTTGCAGTGCGAAAGTGCTGCAGCCTTTTTTTCTACCCGAAAGAAGGAAATACTGGTAGTACAACGAATTTTTACTACGGGAAACAAAATGTCCTTACGCTCAGAAAAAATTACGGCCACTCATTTCGTGTGGAACCAAGACGAAGCGGCGCAAAACTCGCGCTAAGCTGTCAAATCCTGCTACATGAATCAAGCATAGCGCTCAGACATTGCGCCCCTTAGCGGTTCGTGTCAAGCCAATCAGCTGC
>ENA-OYXC01000092-OYXC01000092.1-human-gut-metagenome-genome-assembly--contig:-NODE-92-length-45355-cov-9.033002_pt1 | contig 45355 bp, 71 predicted proteins | sample MGYA00244214_ERZ653415 | MGnify/ENA primary metagenome ERZ653415 (study PRJEB26926, sample SAMN06165016) | human gut metagenome | biome: ENVO:00009003; feature: ENVO:2100002; material: ENVO:00002003... | reverse complement strand
TGATGTATAATATGATCATAAGAACAAGGAAAACAACCTGACAGGACAGGAGGAAGAAACCATGAAAGAAAAGTACAAACAGCAGATCTCAACCGTCGCGCGGGAGATTCTGGAAAGCTCCGGCCTGAGCTTTTCCCTCGTTGGCGACAAGATGGCCGTATCTCCGCGCGACAAGGCCGTCAAGCTGGTCAAGGCGCATCCCGCCGAGGTGCAGGAGATCAAGGCCGCGCTGATGGCCGAGGAAGCCGAAGAGCGCGAAACCGCCGAGCGCCGCCGGAATTTCCGCGCCGCGATTCCGGGACTTAAAGAGCTTGAGGCGGCGAAAGCTGAGCAGGCGTCCTACCGCGAAGCGTTCGCGCGGGCTGTGGATAGCGGCAGCGGCATCTATCCCGCCAAGCCCAAGAGCGATCCGGCGGAGCTGAGCGCACAATACCCGATGGCGGCTGCGATGCTCCGCGCGGAAAGCTATTCCCGTGCGGCCAACTACCGCAAAGCCAGCGCAGGAAGAAAAGCCGTCGAGCGCATCCTTGACGGCGAGAATTGGGAAAAGGCCGTCAGCGATATGGAGGCCGAGTGGAAGGAGGCGGTGAGCGAGCACATGTGGGACTGATAAAAACCTGACACAAATCTGACGTGCATCTGATAGGTGCACGTCCTTTTTTTGTGCAAAAATGAGGGCAGAAGCAGGTGAGAGCGTGTTTGTTCCATTTAATCCAAACCCCTTCCGTTCTCGTGTCGGCGACTGCGCGATTAGAGCTGTAAGCAAGGCCACAGGTCAAACATGGGAAAATGTATTCGTCGCGCTTTGCCTTGACGGTTTCTGCGCTGGAGACATGCCAAACGCAAATCACGTCTGGGGCGCGTATCTTCGGCGCAAAGGCTTCAAGCGTCACAGCATCCCGGAGACGTGCCCGGACTGCTACACGGTTTCGGACTTCTGCCGAGACTTTCCGCGCGGCGTTTACGTTTTGGCGACAAATGGACACGTTCTCGCGGCCGTGAACGGTGATTGGTATGACACATGGGACAGCGGAGGCGAAACGCCCCTCTATTACTGGCGAAAGGAGTAAGCGTATGGCTTTTTATAGCGGTTATCCCGGCGGAGGATATTATCAACCGCCTACGAACCCACCAATGCCGGATCAGCTGACGCAATTCAGACAAGGTTTCGGTTATCAGTCGACAGCAATGACGCAAGCGCCGCAGCAGCCCTCTATGATTTGGATTCCGGGGCAATCTGCTGTATCAAGCTACCCGGTTGCGAACGGATGTAGTGTTCCACTTTGGGATATGGAGAATTCTGTTATATATATCAAATCCGTTGATATGTCTGGTGTTCCGTCAGTGAGAACATTAGATTACACGGAACGCCCGACGCAATCTAAAACGCCGCTCCAACAAGTGCAACCGCAGCCGACCGCCGATTATGTGACCCGCGACGACTTCAACGTGCTTGTGGCGCGGGTCGATGCGTTGGCAAAAAAACCGAGCAGGAAAAAGGAGGATGCAGTCGATGAGCAACCCGCTGTTTAATGCGATGCAGGGTATGTCTGGGAATCTGCCCGGACAGATGGGACAGTTTCAGCAGATGGCGCAGGAGTTCAAGCGGTTCAAGGCCGGATTCAACGGTGATCCTCAGCAAGAGGTTCAGCGCTTGCTCAACAGCGGCAAGATGACGCAGCAGCAGTTTAACCAGCTCTACGGTATCGCCCGCCAGTTCCAAAGCCTTTTTGAAGGTCTCTAACGGCTAAATCCGTGCGCACGGTTAGCGATAAAAACGAAAGGACGTGTGAAAATGTCTTTGACAACCTCTGAAATGACCCCCGCCGATATCGCGGCGGTAACGGGCGGAAATCGCAACAACGGCGGCATGTTTGGAGACGGGAACGGCGCGTGGTGGATCATCGTTCTGTTCCTCTTCATGTTCTGCGGCTGGGGCGGCATGGGCTGGGGCGGCGGCTTCGGCAACAACGGCGCTAATTCGCCGGGCTTCCAAGGCTACGCGACCCGCGCGGACATCAATGAAGGCTTTGCCATCAACGGCATCGACAACGGTATCCGCGCCATCCAGAACGGGCTTTGTGACAGCACCTACGCCATCACCAACGCCGTCAATAGCGGTTTCAGCGCGGCGGAGCTTTCCCGCGCCAACCAGCAGGCGGCGCTCATGCAGCAGCTCTTTACGATGCAGATGCAGCAGGCGAACTGCTGCTGCGAGACGCGCGAAGCGATTCAGGGCGTGAATTACAACCTCGCTACTCAGGTTTGCGACACGCGCAACCAGATGCAGCAGGGCTTCTGCGCCATCCAGAACACGCTTAACAGCAACACCCGCGACGTGATCGACAACCAGAACGCCAACAGCCGCGCGATTCTCGACTTCCTGACGCAGGACAAGATCGCGACGTTGCAGGCGGAAAACACCGATCTTCGCCGCGCCGCGTCGCAGGAGCGTCAGTCGGCGCTGCTGACCACGGAGATGGGAGCACAGACTGCGCAGATCATTAACGCGCTGCGTCAGCCTGTCGCCGTCCCTGCGTATCAGGTGCCGAACCCCTACACGGGCGGTTACGGTTACGGCTGCGCTGCTAACGCCGGTTGTGGCTGCTAAAATCGCATAAGAGATGCAACTGCTCGGCGTGACCGAGCTGTTCAGCCCTGAGCTGATTCTGCAACGACGGCGGGGCGAATGTGTCCCGCCGTTTCTTATGAAAGGAGAAATTTATGGCTGAGTATACCAACGCCAGCACGACACTTGTCGCGGCTGGCCAGAATCTACCGCTGACCGAAACGCCGATTTGCGGCTCTCCGTGTATCGTCCATCGAGAGGGCGCGGGGATCGTAACCCTTCGCGGCCTGACGAACCAGTGCCGAGCGCGGTACTTTGTGGACTTCACCGGGAACATCGCCATTCCGACAGGCGGAACGGTTGAAGCGATCTCCGTTGCGCTGACGATAAACGGCGAGACGCTGAATAGCGCCGTCGCTATCGTCACCCCTGCGGCGGTCGAGAACTATTTTAACGTTTCCGTCTCTGCGTTTGTCGATGTGCCGCGTGGATGCTGCGTAACCGTCGCGTTGAAAAACATCAGTGCGCAAGCGATTGACGTTGCCAACGCAAACCTGATCGTCACGCGGCAGGCGTGAGAAAGGAGCAAAAAATGAGCATGAAAGCGATGCGCGACTTGCGCGATATGCTTTGCGATGAGCTGGACAAAATCGCCGCCAAGCGCGACATGAACCCCGGTGACCTCGAAACCGTCCACAAGCTGACCGACACCATCAAGAATATTGACAAAATCGAAATCCTTGAGGACGAAGGGTACAGCAACAGCGCGGAGTGGCGCGCTGACGTGCGCGGAAGCTATGGACGCAACGACAGACGCGGCGAGCATTATGTGCGCGGGCATTACAGCCGCGACGACGGGCGCGAAAGCATGATGCGCAAGATGGAAGAGATCATGCGAGATGCGACCGGAGAACAGCGCGAAATCATCCGCCGCGCGATGGACGAGCTGCGCAACGCCTGACGGGCGGTGAGCGGCATTGATCGACCTGAAAGAGATCGACGAAACCATCACTAAAATCAAGCGCGAAGGAACGAGCGTGAAAGACGCCGAACGTCTGGCGGTGCTGTACGGCCTTCGGGCGCACATGGCGAGCGAATCTGCGCAGGATGCGAGGGAAGCACCCGTTTCGGCGTACTCGATGGCGGCAGAGCCGGAAAGCGAGTTCCGCGCTGCGTGTGCAGGCTTGTCATCTGCTGAACTTGTCGATGCGCTGGAAGACACGATTCAAGGCTTGCAGATCGTCGCGCCGAAGGCATACGCGGCAGCAATCCGAAAGCTGAAAGCATCTCGAAACTAGCTGTTTTTGGCACGATTTCACACGAAATTTCACACAAAGAACAAAAAAGCTAGTAAATGCAACGAGAGTAAATGGGTTCAAGTCCCATCTACCGCACCAAACAGGAAATCCAGAGGCCACAAAGGTTTCTGGATTTTTTCTTTTGCCGTCTATTTTATTCAGTGTAAATTATTACCCGTTTCGCGTATCGTCTTTCCCGTTTCGTATGAACTTTTGCAAAATCATTTCACACGGAATTTCACACGGGCTTTTTGATGGATTCGTAGAGCGCCGCCGTTCCTGCGGCCAGCTCGGCGTTTACGGATTCCTGCCGTTCGCGGAAAAGCTCGACGTATACCTGATGGGAGAAAGCAGACGTTGAATGCCCCATGACGCGGGCAAGCTCTTCCTCGGACGCGCCGGAGTAGGCGACGGACGTTGCAAAAAAATGGCGCAGATCGTAAAAGCGCATCTTTTCGGGAAGCCCAAGCGCCGCTCTGCATTTTTTCCAGCGATAATCAACAAGGTTAGGCTTTAGCGTCAGTATTTGGGCATGGTCAGCGCCTCGCGGCTTGCAATCATACAAATTTTGGAAAAAAGACCAGTCGAGACGAAGCGCGCGCTCTCCCGCATCTGTCTTTGTGACGTTTTTTCTGACGTATGAGCGGGATTCATCGCGCACTGTGGCCTTGTCGATGCTTAAAAGCCCCATTTTGTACGCTTTCCCGTCTCTGCTGATTGCGGAAACAGGTTCAGCGGACAGATCGCCCCACGTCAAAGCATACGCCTCAGAAGGGCGCAAGCCCGCGCTCACGATGAAGCAGCAATAAAGGTAGAAATCCGTTTCCCAATGCTCTTTGGCGTAGGTCAGCACGTCTCGCGCCCAGCCTTCGGAGAAAAGCTGCTTCTTCGACTTCTTCCTTTTGGCTATGACAATCCCGGACAAATTCAAATCAGGCGCATATTTGCCAAAAACGGAACGCAGAAAGTAAAACTCATTCCGAACCGTTTTCACGGCATGGTCTTTAGCTCTTGCGTCAATCGCTTTTTGGATATCCCGCTCTGTGATTTGATCCAGGCGTAAAGAGACAAGCATCGGAAAGCTGTTTTCCCGTATCGAGACATACGCCGGAATCGTAGACGGCGAATAGCCCTGTACACGGCAAGTATCTATAAACTCGTCCATCGCCTGACCGAGCGTCAGCGTTTGCTTCTTCTTCCGCTTGTGATCGGCAGCAGCGACGGCGGCAAGGCGTTCAGATTCGCGGGCGGTCGATGCGGTAAATGATTCGACGATTGGTTTTCCTGCTGCATCCCTGCCGAGATAAACCTGTGTTCGCCAGTTGCCGGACGGCAGCTTTTTTGCTTTTGCCATAAAAAATCCCCCTTTTGATAATTATTTGATAGTATATTCTGCGGATGGCTGAATATACTAAAAAGCAGAAAGGCGGTGATAGGATGAGCGACACATCCAAGCTATTTGTATGCAGGACAGAAACAAAGCTCGACCGGCTGGAAAATGAAGTAGAGGAAAACACGATTGTACTTGCGATTGTCGAAAATTTGCGGGATTGTCTGAAAGGTCTTCCCGAAGACTTGACGCAGGAGCAGAAGAAAATCGCTTTTGAACGGGCAGTTGATCTGTTCCGCATCGAAAACTGCTTCAAGCTGTTGACTTCCGCTGATTATGGAATTTGTTGCTGTCGAGCTTAAACCAAAAGGACGCGCCCATCAGGACGCGCCTTTTTTGTCGCTCAGCGCGACCTGATGTTTTGTCGACGTCGACAAAACATCGCTTGTTTTCATTTCAAGCGATTAGTAGCGGATTTTTGAGTAGTATTCTAGCGACAGACCGTCGCGGATGATCGGGTTGATACCGAAGGAAACGGCGATCCCTGGCATCATCTCAGCAGTAAAGTTGCGAATATCCCAGTTGACCTTTGCCGCTTCCGATGCTTTCACGCGGATAGATGCAGCCATGCCGTCGCTCTCGTTGCCGTACTTGTCAAGATACGTCGTATGAGCGACGATATTAACCGACCCGTACACAATTTTTCCCTCTTTGGCAAGATTTGCGAACTTCTCGTTCGCTTCTTTTGCGTTATACAGGAAGCCGCCCATTCGATCATCATTCTTGCGCATGAAGGTATCTGGGTATTTCACGTCGAGCTGAATCATGGGCGCATCCTCGCCGAGCATCTGCTCACACGTCACAGATATCAAGCTGCTGTACTTGGGGTCGTAACTGCCGTATACGGAGTTCGCGACGGATTCAGCCCAGCCTTGCAAGGTATCGGGTTCAGGCGTTGCCGTCGGTTTCGGCGTTTTTGTGGGTTTCGGCGTTGCCGTAGGCTTTGGAGTATTGGTGGGCTTAGGCGTATTTGACGATGTGCCTGCTTCATCCTGTGCGGCGGTCTGCTCGACCTGTGCAGGGGTATCTGTCTGCGTTGTCGTGTCCTGATTGCTGTCTCTGCCCATTGCGCTGATGAACGTCAGAACTACGATTGCCACGCAGCAATAGGAAAATGCTTTGAAAATGCGGGAAAAGCACCCCGGTTTTCCGTCTCTAGCCAATTCTTAGCCCCTTCTTTCGTTCTGCCTATATTCGCTTATTTGATTACAAGATAGCTTGCCGACGCATAGCACAGCTCGCCGTCATAGAGAATCTGGTGCCACTTTTCCGTATAATACGGCTGGGTGACGATCACTTCGTCACCGGCCTTGATGCTTCCGACCTTGTCGGCATCGGCGGACGCATCGGCGCGGACGTTCACGTTCTTTTCTGCGATAACGATTTTTGCGTTCTCCCCGGCCTTTTCTATCAGGGCTTGCCGTTCCTCTTCGGACATGAGCGCGGACTTTTTGACCGTGATGTTGATCTTGTATTGCTTGCTCATGTTTATTGTATAGATGATTGCGCCCTTGCCCTCTTTTTTGGGCATGATTCGGTACGCATCAGCAAAACCGTATTTTCTTCCCTCAATCTCTTCGCTGGTGAAGCAGTCGTCGCCGCTTGTGCCTACCGTGATAAATCCGCCGCCGGTTCGGACTAGCAATTCTTCACCTTCCGGCGAATCGACAACGATATTCTTCGAGCTGAAAAATGGTATGGGGGCTGACACGGAAATTTTAATCGTTTTTCCGCTTCCGTCCTTCGGAACGCCTGTTAATGTACCTTTTTCACCCAAGAGCGAAAAAACTCCGTCTTCCGTGAAATGCAAATCTTCCGCGTTTGAACTCCATTCGTAATTTTGGGGGTTGGGGACATCAACGGCATACAGGGCAGCCATGGCGACATCCGCTTTTTTACAGTCAGCCGGAAACGGTATGCAGTCCTTCGGGTCAATTTCGTTTTCTGCCGTGACGTGTATAGGGAGAATAGCAAACATCAGAGCCAACAGAGCAACGATTCTTTTCATTTTCTTAACCTCTTTTCATATTCTTTTTGCCCTCTGACATGAATATAATGTAAGCAATGGAGGGAGTGTCGATGATAATTGTTATTATTGTAGTAGCATCTCAACCGCGAAATCCGTTTGAGATGCCGCCGCCGGAGAGGGTAAGCAACAAGCCGAGTTGATGCGAGACATCAGCATAGATTCCTTCGACTATTATAATGGGGTGATTTTTTGAAGAATGAAAACGAAGTGCTGACGAGCGATTTTATGAAAGTAGTTAATAAACTGAATCCTCACCAGAAGGATCTTCTCCTTGAGCTGTTAAAAGACCTTTTGCGAAGTCAAGAGCGCGTTGACGATTCCAATTATTCAGGAGATTAAAAATCTCTTGATATTCTTTATTACTCCCATCGCTAGTAGCGGTGGGAGTTTTTTCTTCACTTTCGTCCTTGCCCGCTACGCCTAGCAGATATTCGACGGAAACGCCGAAAAGTTTCGCTAGATTAACGTAATTATCCATCGAGGGTTTTGTCTTCCCGCTTTCCCAGTTGCTAACAGAAGGTGCAGCCACGCCGAGAGCAACGGCAACGTATTTTTGACTAAGGTTTGACTTTTCTCTACATTGTTTGATTCTGTTCATTTTTCAGCCCTCCTTTATATCATTATATAGCTAAAAACTATCTTGGTAAAGAATAAAAAAATAGTTAAAAACTATTTACAATAGCTCGAAACTATGATATAATAGCCATGAGCTAAGAAAGTAACCGATAGCAAAGGCAGGTGATAAAATGATTAGACAGTGGCTAAAGGATATCCGCATCGAGAAAGGGCTTAGACAAAAAGACATTGCCGAAATGGCCGGCATTTCTCAGCCGTCCTACTGGCAAATCGAGTGCGGGCTGTGCGACCCTACGGTTGACACGGCGAAAAAGATTGCTCACGCATTGAATGTTGACTGGACGCGATTCTTCCAAGACAAGGAGGCTTGAACGTGATGAAAAAGCGCCAGCGGAATTGGAGCGCGGAAGACGATCTTTTCCGGCGGCAGGTTGGTCAGCTCTGCGGCGTGTCCGGCATGAGCAAGGCCGAGCTGGCGCTGAACCTTGGCATATCGAAAAAGACGCTGTACAACCGGATTAACCGCCCGGAAACGCTGACCAAGCTGGAAGAACGCAGGTTGTACGAGCTGATGCAAGCCGAAGGGCTTGAGTATCAAGCGGGGTTTGACGGCGTGGCGTTGCCGCGCTTGAGAATCGCAAGGTAAAAAAAGAACCGCCCGTGCAGCAACACGAGCGGAAGCCAATGGAAAATTTAAACCATAGCTATTATAGCACAGAAAGGAAGGAAAATCAACCATGAAAGCCTACAAGGGGTTTAATGAGAATATGACATGCACTCCGAACGGCGGCAACGCCCACCTCGCCAGCAGCGGTGACTTTACCCAGCTTGCCAGCAGCGGTCGCTACGCCCAGCTCGCCAGCAGCGGTGACTTTACCCAGCTTGCCAGCAGCGGTCGCTACGCCAAGCTTGCCAGCAGCGGAAAGAACAGCGTGGTGATGTCTGCTGGCATTGACGGGAAAGTAAAGGCCGCAGTTGGAAATTGGATTGCAATCGCCAAGTGGAAAGTGAAGGATTCTCACTTTGTGCCGGTCGGCATTGTGTCGGCGAAGGTAGACGGCAAAAAGATCAAGGCCGACACGTGGTACAAGATTGAAAACGGGCAGCTTGCGGAAGCCGGGGAGGAATGATTTATGCTTAAAGCGCAGTTTATAGGATTCTTTGCCCGGCTGCTTGAAGGGCTGGGCATGGTGCTTGCGTATGCGCTGGCGGTTGGCGTGGTCGGTGCGGCGCTGCTGCTGGTGTGCTGCATCCTCGCGGAAATGGACAAGGACAAGGAGGGAAAGAAGAATGTGTGATATCTGCCACAGCTTCCCGTGTTTGAGCGGTTGCCCGAACGCTGAACCTGATGTCCCTGTATGTCAGTGCAGCAGATGCAAGGCGGCGATCTATGAGGGCGACAAAATTGCGGAGATCGGCAACAAGATTTTGTGCGAGGACTGCGCCGACAGCATCAGCACGACAGAGTGGCTTGAGCTGCTCGGCACCGGATGGATGTTTGCGGAGGCGGTCCGAAAATGAAAGAAATCTACACCGTGTACAAGGACACGCGCAACATGAGCCGTGCAGAATGGCTCGCGGCTCGAAAATCCGGTATCGGCGGAAGCGATGCAGCCGCGATCATCGGTTTGAACCCGTTCTCATCACCGCTCACGGTCTGGGCGGATAAGACCAGCACGGACGAGCCACAGGAAGAGAGTGAGAGTGAGGCGATCTGGCTTGGTAACGTGCTGGAAGACCACGTAGCGAGGCGATACGCCGAAGAGAGCGGCCTGAACATCGTCAGATGCAATCAGATGATGCAGAGCATCGAACACCCGTTTATGCTGGCAAATATCGACCGTCGCGTCAAGGGTAAGCGGATCGGCGTTGAGATCAAGACGACATCCTCTTTCACAAAGACCGATTTCGCAGGCGGAGACGTCAATCCCTGGTACTACGCACAGTGCATGCACTACCTCGCGGTCACGGGCTGGGATGAGTGGAAGCTCGTGGTGCTGGTTATCGGCCGCGGGCTGTACACATACAGCTTCAAGCGCAGAGAGAACGAAGACCAGATCAAGGCACTCATCTCCGCCGAGGACTACTTTTGGCGCGAGTATGTTTTGCAAGGCAAATGCCCACCCGTTGACGGAAGCAAGGCGGCGGATGAAATCCTATCCAAGCGTTATCCCGTATCTGACGGCTCGACCATCACGCTTGACTGCGACGATGCAATCAGTCAGTACATGACGCTGACGAGCAAAATCAAAGAGCTTGAGGGCGATAAAGCCCTGTATGAGCAGCGTATCAAGGAGTGCATGGGTGAATCTGAGCGCGGAGAAAGCGCGAATTACATCGTAAGCTGGAAAAACAGCAGTCCGCGAAAGACTATCGACACCAAGCGGCTCACGGAAGAGCACCCCGAAATCGTTGACAGATACATCAAGATTGGCGCACCTACGCGCCGATTCATGGTCAAGGAGGCATAAAAGCATGGAAAGACAAGCAAGGAACACGGCGGGAATCATCACAAACGCAACCGCCAGCCGCGCACCCGTCGCGGCGGCCACGACTGCACCCGTTGCAGCGCGAACCGTCAACCAAATTCTGAACGGCATGTTTGATTCTGAGGGCTACAAAAAACGCCTGAACGATCTGCTGGGCGATCGGGCACCGCAATTTATCTCGGCGGTCATCACACTTTGCAATGCGGATGCAAACCTGACGGCGGCGGTTCGCCAAGCCCCGCAGACGGTCATTCAGGCGGCGCTCAAAGCCGCGAGCTATGATCTTCCGGTCGATAATGCGCTCGGTTTCGCCTACATTGTGCCGTTCAACAACAGCAAAAAGACGGACGATGGAAACTGGATCAAGATTCCGGAAGCGCAGTTTATCCTTGGTTATAAGGGTATGATTCAGCTTGCGCTCAGAACCGGAGCATACAAGCGGCTGAACGTCATGGATGTGCGCGAAGGAGAGCTGATCTCTTGCGACAGATTGACCGAAGACTTTGAATTCCGCTGGGAACAGGACGAGGCGGAGCGTGAGAAACTGCCGATCATCGGCTATGTCGGCTACTACCGCCTTGTGAACGGCACGGAGAAGACGGTATACATGAGCGTTCAGCAGATTGAAGCCCACGAGGCAAAAAACCGCAAGGGAAAGACTCAGGGCAAAGGCTGGCGCGACGACTGGGATGCTATGGCGCGGAAAACCGTCATGCGCCGCTTGCTCGGACGCTGGGGCGTTATGTCTATCGACTACAAGAGCGCATCGCCCGCCGCGCTGAAAGCGGCGCACGATATAAGCACAGGGCTGGTTGATGATGAATCCCCGCTACCTGATGGAATCTTAGACGTAACGGACACTGGAGCGGCGCATGACGCGCCGGAGAACGCACCCGAAGACAAGGAACAATAAAAAACCGCAAGGGCTAAACCCTTGCGCATGGTGCGCAGCTCAGGAGAGCAGCTTCAAGGCGGCAAGCAGCGTTGAGAAGGAGGGGCGGGTCGATACCGCCGCGCGCCGAGCAGAAGAAGTTTGGTAAAGTCAAGCACGAAGGAACTGCTTGAAACGGTGAAAGCTCTAACAGAAGGGAGGATGGCGGAGCAAGGGTAAATTATGATCATACTGGCTGCTCGGAAAGACGGGCACCGCACATTTCATTTCTGGCGCTTCGGAAAGACGAAGAACGTGTCCTTTAGCATCGGTAGATCGGAAAGACGATCAACAAAATTGACAGCCGGAGAGACGGCGGAAAGACAAAACTGTTTTTTCACATTCTGACGGCGGGAAAGACCGCACACCATTTTTTCTGGCAGCCGGAAAGACGGCAAATAAAAGACGTTTCACAGACAGCCTAGCCGCCGGGGCAAAACGGCGGCACTTATGGCAAGCATGGAAGGCATCGCGCGGGTGCAACACCCTCCCTATTCGTCAAGGCTTCTTCTTGTTCTTCCCTCCTCACACAGATTGACGCGAAGCACCTTGCCCGCGCCGCCCGGTTCGATTCCGGGGCTTGCCGCCATTTACTTTAAGTAGAAAGGGGAAAAAGAATGCTGGATTATCTGAAGGTTTTCCCGGACATTGAAGTCCTTCTCAAACGATATGATGACGCACAGCGCGGACGGCTTTTTATGGCCATGATGGCCTATGCCTACCGTGGCGAGTTGCCGACGTTTGGCGAGAACGCGCCGGAATGGTATGTCTGGGACACGCTTCAATTCAAAATCGACCAGTGCGCTGAATCCTTGGAAGCAAAGAAAGCAAGCGGGAAGAAAGGTGGAAGCGCCAAGCAACCGGAAGCAGACGAAAGCAACGTCAAGCAGACGGAAGCAAACGCAAGCACATTGAAACAAAGCCAAACAAAGCCAAGCAAAGCCAAGCAACCGGAAGCAGACGAAAGCAACGTCAAGCAAAACGCATATATACAAGAACAAGTAAAAGAACAAGAAAAGAATATTGGTGGTGGTTACGTAACCCCAAACCCCTACGACGACGTGACGGACGACGAACCGCGGCGAATGCGGGAAGAACAGGCAGACGTGGAGGCTGTTGCAAAGCGCATGGGTTTACCCGCCAGTGCTTCGGGCGACTTTGACGCGATGGACAGACTCAGGGCTGAATACGGAGCTGAAAATCTGCTGAAAGCCATAAGCAGAACCCAAGGGGCGACGGAAAAAAGCCGATGTTGGCGGTATGTCGAGGGCATTCTTCGCAAGGAGAAAGAGCGAGGATACACATGGGCGGACAAACCGCCTGACAGCGTGGGAGGGATGAGCTATGGACGATCCGTACCAAAGTCTCACCAAAGAGATCTCTGAGCGCGAATTTTGCGGCGCAATCATCAAGGGCGACACAAAGGCAAGCGATTCCGGGCTTAAAGCCGAATGGTTCACAATCCCGTTCTGCCGCCGAATTTTTGAGGCCGCGCTTGCGCTTGAGAGGCAAGGCCGTCCATGCGATATCCCGACGCTTGAAGGCGTGATTTCTGACGACGACCTTGAACAGGCTATCGTTGTCGCCACGGAAACCGTCACAACGGCGCTTGCCGAACAGCAGGCACGGAATATCCGGGAAGCGGCAATGCGGAAAGCGCTTATCAAGACGTGTCTGGATACAGTCAAGAGCGCGAACGATGGCGAGATATCCACGTCGGAGCTGCTCAACGGCGCGGTGGTGCGTCTAAACGAGTTGGGCGGACAAACAGACGACGGAGACATTATCAGCGGCACAGACGCGCTTTGCGGCTTTTATACACGACTCACGAGCGGAGCGGTTGAACCCATCGCAAAGACAGGGTTTCCGAAGCTCGATCAATCCTTGCTGATTGCGGGAGGGAAGCTGATTGTTGTCGGCGCACGGCCTTCCGTCGGCAAGTCTGCGCTCCTGCTGCATATGGCCGTTCGAGCGCTGGACGCAGGCAGAAGAATCCTGTTGGTATCTTGCGAGATGGGCGCGGACGAGGTCGTCGGGCGTGTTGTGGCGCAGAAAAGCGGCGTCTCGGTGGACAAAATCGAACGCCACAGCCTGACGGAAGACGAGATCATCAAAGTCGCTGACAGCTTTGCAGAAATCCCGTCAGAGAGGTTCTGCATCAGCGAACGGGCGCGAACCGTGCAGGATATTCGCCGAATGGCGCTGAGGACGCGAGCACATGGCGGGCTTGATTTGATCGTGGCTGATTACTTGCAGCTGCTTGATGCAGGACAGAAGACAAACAACCGTGCGGAAGCAGTCGGAGTTGTCACGAGAGGGCTAAAGGCGCTTGCGATGGAGCTAAAAATCCCGGTTTTGACCGCTTCACAGCTCAACCGCGCGAGCGAGCGGAACGACGAGCCGAAACTGTCAGACCTCCGCGAATCCGGCAGCATCGAGCAGGACGCAGACGCGGTACTTCTGCTGCATGCGCCGAACGACAAGGACGACCCGGAAAGGAAGCTGTTTCTGGACAAAAATCGGGGTGGTCGATGCGGAAGGATTACGCTGTATTTTGACGGCGCGACCATGAGATTTTCAGAAATGCAATGACGGAGGAACAGACCATGAACGATGTGACGATTTTCCGCAAGGATGAGTTCGGCACGGTGCGAGTGCTGGAGGAGGACGGAAGGACGCTATTTTGCGGCTCGGATGTGGCCAAGGCGCTGGGATATGCACGGCCTAATGATGCGATTGCCGCGCATTGCAGGGCTACGGTGAAACACAGTACCCCTATCAGCGGCAAGATGCAGGAAATCAATTTCATCCCAGAGGGCGACGTTTATCGCCTTATCACCCACAGCAAGCTCCCGGAAGCGGAGAAATTTGAGAGCTGGGTGTTTGACGAGGTCATCCCGAGCATCCGCAAGACCGGTGGCTACATTGCCGGTCAGGAGATGATGGACGACGACCAGCTCTTAGCCAACGCTCTGATGGTTGCACAGCGCAAGATTGCCGAGCGGAACAAACAGCTTGAAGCGGCGAACGCGAAGATTCAGGCCGACGCTCCGAAGGTGCTGTTCGCCGAGACGGTGGAGAAGGCGGAAGGGGATATTCTCGTCCGGCAGCTCGCGAAGCTGATGGTGCAGAGGGGATACGAAACCGGGGAAAAGAGGCTGTACGATCTGCTGCGGCGCGACGGCTTTGTGATTAAGGCCAACGCCAAAGACCAGAACGCACCGACACAGAGAAGCGTGGACATGGGGCTGATGCGGAGCATCGAGCGGACGGTCAGCAGCGCAGAAAAGACGTTTATCAGCTCGACGACCGTCATCACGCCGAAGGGACAGATTTACTTTTTGAATAAATATGCGCCCGAAAAGCCGGAGAAAAAGCGGCCGCCTGTTCAGGAGGCGATGACGCTATGCTGACGGAGGAAAAGCATGAAAAAGCAAGTGCCGACTGAATCCGAAGAGCAGCAGACCCTTTTTCGCTGGGCGGCGATGCAGAGCGGAAAATACCCAGAGCTTGCGCTGATGTTCCACATCCCAAACGAGGGGAAACGAAGCTGGATGACGGGCGGCAGAATGAAAGCTGAGGGGCTAAAAAGCGGAGTGCCTGACATCTTCCTGCCTGTCCCGCGCGGAGAGTTTCACGGGCTTTTTGTCGAAATGAAGAGGACGAAGGGCGGAACGGTCAGCGATTGTCAAAAGCTATGGCTGCATGATCTGCAAAAACAAGGCTATTGCGCGGCGGTGTGCCGGGGATGGTACGAAGCTGCGGAATGTATAAAAAAATACTTGGAGGGAAAAGCGTGAATAAGGTTTTTCTAATCGGAAATTTGACGAAAGACCCGGAAATGCGATCCACGCAGAGCGGCGTTGCGGTCTGTAACTTCGCGATTGCGGTCAATCGGCGGTTTAAAAACGCGAACGGCGAGCAGGAAACGGATTTTTTGAACGTCATCGCGTGGCGGCAGTTGGCCGAGCTGTGCGGCAAGTATCTTGTCAAAGGGCGCAAAGTGGCCGTGACGGGAAGCATCCAGACCCGAACCTACGAGGCGAAGGACGGAAGCAAGCGGACGGCATGGGATATCGTCGCCGACGAGGTGGAATTCCTGTCGCAGAACCAGCAGGGCAGCACACAGAGCGCGCCGGGGGCATACACGACGGCGGCGAGCAAAGACAGCGGGACGGCCTATGCGCCGCAATCGCACAATGATTTTGGCGGGTTCACGCAGGTGGACGACGAAGAATTGCCGTTTTGATGGAGGGAAAGAGCATGCTGAACGAATTGCGCGATGAAATCTACGATGACGCGGTGAAACATGGGCTGTGGGACGAAATGCATGTTTGGAAGCTGATAGCAACGAATGAGGATTTCAGAAAAAGCGGCATAGCTGACGTGATTACTTATGCAAACAGCGACGAAACTAGAAAGAACGTGATTGCTGCTTTGTTCATTTCGATGGAAATTCGCGAGCTTATCTTTGCGACGGAAGACACAGATCACTTCCGTGAGGAACTGGCGGACGTTATCATCACGGCGCTGTCTGCCGCCGGGTATCTGGGCATCGACATTGACAAGGCGGTGCGGCAGAAGATGGAGATCAACCGAGGACGTGAATGGAGGCACGGGAAATGACAGCAGAAGAGAGAATACGCATGATTGCGCTGGAAGTGCAGGCACTTGAGGAGACAATCGAACACTATAAACCATTTTATGTCCGCAAAGCCTGTGCGAAGGAAGGTATCAAGCGCAGTGTGAAACAGGTTAGAGCGCATCTTCTGGCGTTGGTGGATGATTTGGACGCGGAGGGAGGAAATGACCGATGAAATGTAGATGGTACGCTGCGTTTGAAGGTGTCTGCACCAATGGCGAGTGTCCGTATCGCGGCGATGCATGCCCGACGAGCGAACACCCGGAGGTGTGCAAGTACTCCGAGAACAAATACGAAGTATCTGAGCTGGTGAAAATCCTGCGATGCTGTTCAAATATCAGTTATGTTTGCGAAGAATGTCCCGCAAATCTGGACGGAGAAGATTGCGACGGTAGACTTGCAAAGTTGCAAGCCGCCGACATGCTGGAAAAGCTGGCGGCGGAGAAGGACGCAAAGAAGCTGGAGTGGATCAGCGTCAAGGACAGGCCGCCGGAGAAAAAACATGAAGCATACCTTTGTGGTCTTGATAGCTGCTTGCTTTCGGGCGGCCAGTATATTGACGACATACGCGTATTTTATGGCGACGGGAAATGGGAGGAACGACCCGGTCACTCACTGGATGCCACTGTCCGAGCTGCCGAAGGAGGAAGAAAGCCATGAATGAGAATCAAAAGAAATCCGTTTTCAGTTTGCCGAAAATGGTAACAGATGACCCGAAAGGCAATTTCGAGGTGATGCTCAATTTGGTCTACGAAAAAGATGGGTGGAGCTACATCCGTTACAGTGATGATGGCGCGGATGGTATGCCTATTACGGATTTCTGCTTCAAAAAGCTTTGTCCGGAGTTTGGATGTTCGGCATTTGCAGACCAGACCATGACCGACGAGGAAAAGGACGAGCTTCTCTTTAATTGTGTCTTTGATAACTGCCCTGTTGCAACGGTATACGCGGCGCTCAGCGGATATGGGCATCTGCGTGACAGGCTACGGAAGCACGAGGACGCAATAACGAACAGGGTGCTGCCGCTGCCAGAGCTGCCGAAGGAGGAAAAGCAATGAGCAAATATTATCCGGATGAAGAGTTCCCGACGTTCTGCGATCCTGAGACGCATGAAGCATTCCGACAGTTTGCCGAAAAATGGAGGTGCAGCACTTTTGAAGAACTGCAATTTCAGGTTGAAAACCTCCAAAATGAAAATAATCGGCTCGAAGCTCAGATCAAGAAATTGAGCCACATCAAGAAGAATTGGGACGAAAAGATTAAAGAAATTCGGCACACCCGGCTCAAAGAGCTTTTGAAAGATGTTCAGAAATGCGCGTATCTTGTTGATTGCAAATACGAATACTCGCACGTTAAATGTGACAAGTGCGACGACGAGAGGAAAATCCATTTTAAATCACCGTCTGGGAAAGAACTTACAGAACCTTGTTCTTGCTCTTGCAAAGTACTACGTTATTTTCTGCGCGAAATTCCGCTTTATCAAATCGAAACTCGCAGTCGTTATGGGGAAGAACGAATATCACCTATCTATATTTACCAACAAGGAGAAGACGAAGTCAGATACTCTGTGGGAGATTTCCGAGACGAACTTGACAATGAAAAGATTTCAAAGAGTTATCCTTGGAAACCAGCCTTTTTGAGCAAAGAACGGGCTGAGGATTATGCCAGATTCAAAAATGCAGCGGAGGAAACCCATGATTAATATTTTCAACACAGATGACTTCTGCCTTGTCTGCATCTGCGCGGTGCGCTACTGTCTGGGGCGGCGCACCTACATGCCGTGGAGTGTAATGAGCTTTATCAAGCAGTTCTTGCCGGCGCTGAGCGATAATACGCTGTATGTGATGGCGCGGGATATCGCCGAGGCTGACAATCTGGGCGACGCGGAGATTGACGCGCCGATGTGGGCGGAATTTCTGGCGGAGATCGAGAAGGAGCGGAAAAGGAGGAAGAACAATGAAAACGCCTGACGAGATCAAGGAGGCTGTGAGTTTGTGCCTTTTAAGTGAGTGCCGCAAGGATTGCCCATATTACGAGGACGTGAGTTGTAGAACAATGCTGATGCTTGACGTTTTCGCTTGCATCGAGCAACTTGAGAACCGCGTAAAAACCGATAAGGAATAATATAGAAAGTAAAAGTCAGGAGGAAAATTATGAAAAAGGTTTGCACTATTATTTCTGTTTTGATTGTCGCAGTTGTTATCGCTTTTTCCTGCGCGGATTCCGCGTCTGCAACGACAATTAAAGAAGGATATGTCGGCATTGTCTTAAATTGGGGTAAGGCTGAAGCTGATGTTTTGACACCCGGCTTCTACGTCATTCCACCGTGGAAATCGGTAGTCAAAATGGATTGCCGCTGGCAGAAGTACGAGGTCGTCTGCTCGGCGTTTAGCAAGGATATCCAACAGGTCGATATCAAGATGACTTGCAATTACAAGCTGTCCGAAGACGGCGCGAGGCGTATCTATTCACAGGTTGGCGAGGATTACGGCAGTAAAATCATGGAGCCGTGCATTCTGGATGCGGTGAAAGCCGTATTCTCAAAATATACGGCAGAAGAGCTGATTTCCGAACGTGACGGCATTTCCACGGAAGTCTACGAAGCGGTCTACTCTAAAATGGAGATCTACGATGTAAAAATCCAAGACGTGGCGATCACGGATATCGACTTTAGCGACGCTTTCACCGACGCGGTGGAGGCCAAGCAAGTGGCCACTCAGAAGAAGCTGCAAACACAAACCGAGCAGGAACAGCAGACGATCATCGCGGAGGCTGAGGCCAAGCGCGAAAAGATCAAGGCTCAGGCTGATGCTGAGATGAAGAAAATCGCTGCGGAAGCGGACGCGGAAGCCGTCAGGATTCAGGCCGATGCCGAAAGTTACCGTCTTGAAATGGAAGCAAAGAGCATTACCGATAAAGTGATCCAGAAGGAGTACATTAAAAAGTGGAATGGTCAGCTGCCGATTATCAGCGGAGGCAGCGCAACGCCAATTGTGAATATGACTGAATTGTTGAATGGTGAAAAATAACAAGAGGAGATCAATTCATGGATAACACGCTTAAATGCCCATATTGCGGAGACAGGATGAAAATCCACGTTCTTCCACATACAACCGAGCAGGAGTTCTTCTCGGCATGGTATCAATGTGTGACGTGCGAAAGCACATCGCCACGCATTGAGTTTATCGGAAACACGTCGCAGACCAAAATTGAAGAACGGCTGCAAGCTGTGTCGTCGCGCCGCGTCGAGCCGAAGAACCGCGTGCTGACGCTGGAAGAGGTTGCAAAAAGCGAGGTCATGTGGTACGACGACCGCCTAAGGACGAGAGCACAAGTAGTTATTCTGGGATGGGGACGATGTGAGCCCGATTTCACAAAGCTAGTAGATCGTTGCGGAGATGAATTTTATCGGAAGAATGCGTCTTATAACGATTTCTGGCGCTGCTGGCTGCGCAAGCCGACGGAAGAAGAAAGGCGGGAAACGCCGTGGAACGGAGGTGCGGAAGAATGAGCAGGATTAAAGGACGCTATGTGGCTCAGGTCGTTATCGAGATGGATGTCGATGAGAATACGCCACATCTGAAAACATTCGAACAATTGCGGGATACTTTTGCAAATCAAATAACAGAAAACGTAAAGGATGCATTGACAAACAGCTACTTTTGTTCGCCTTATTTAACCGTGACCGTAGAAAAACAGTTTGCGGACGTTTGGAGGGCTGGCGATGAGTGAATACATCGAACGGACATCGGAGATTATCCTTGCCGCCAATGCCGGGGCGAGGGCGATCGAGAATACAGAACGGTACCATGGGGCTTTCTACACAAGAGACGTTTTCGCCGATAATAGCGCGGAAATTGCATATTTGCAAGCAGCAAAGGTGCTGCGTGATATTGAAGATGCTCCCGCCGCCGACGTTGCGCCGGTGGTTCATGGACGGTGGGAAAGCGTTAAGAATCCAAAATACCCGGCGTATAGCCACGACAAATGCTCTATCTGTGGCTGGTGGAACACCAGAAATGCCTTGTGCTACGAAGAAGGCAGACGTGGTGGGCATAGCTTGAATTACTGCCCCAACTGCGGGGGAAAAATGGATTTGGAGGATGAAAATGGATAACGAAATAACTTACATGGACTGCTGGCACTTTGTCGCCCCAATGATTCCGGTGAACACCGACTACGCCCGGAGTATCTACTGCATGGTGTTCTCTGCACTTAAAGAAGCAGATGATAGACAGCTAAAAAAGAAGGGGGTGAAAAAAGATGAGGTGTGACCGATGTTGCCAATCAAACGACGAGTTGCAGCTTGGGATTTTTGATGAAACGGAGGAAATGGTGGATGGAATGTAAATGGTACTATACCGAGTTTGAGAGGGTCTGCACCAATGGCGAGTGTCCGTATTGCGGCGATTGGTGCCCGACGAGCGAGTTCCCGGAGGTGTGCAAGTACGCGGATAAAGCACCAGTGCCGCTGCAGTTGAGTGCGCTATTAGGACGAGCCACGAACAGCAATGACCAACTTCTGCCCAAACTGCGGGGCTGATATGCGGAGGTAGAACATGAAAAAGCTGATAACGCGAATCAGGCAGAGGCTATGCCAACATTACTTCGTGAGGGTGCAAACCGAAACAAAGCATGATGAAGAATACTACACTCTTACTCACGTTTGCACGAAATGTGGTCGAAAAGTCGTTACAAAATTTCCGAGATATTATTTGATAGGTGTGAAAGATAACCATGAATGACGCGCCATGCCGCGACTGCGCGAGCCGCGAGGTCGGCTGTCACGCGGGATGCGAGAGATACAAGGCGTATGCCGACGGACGGAAGCAAGCGCTGGAAAACCGCTACACGGCTTGTATAGAAGGCACGGGCAGAAAGCGCAGTCATGAGCGCTGGTTGGAGTTTCAGCGAAAGGCACAAAAAGGAGGCTAATAATGCAGTTGACGGAAGCGGACAAGCGCACGCTGCTTGACACGCGGAAAAAGCGCAAGGCGTATGTGAGGACGGAAGAAGCCTACGAGGAGGAAAAGGCCGCCTATCTGACGGCGCAAAAGCTCACGGGCATGCCGTCCGGCTCGTCCAGCGGTGCAGGGCTTGAAGCCTATGTCATACGGCGTGACAAGGCTTTCGAGGCGCTGCAAGCCGCGAGCATGGCCTATCTTACGGCAATTTCAGCGGCGCTTGAGGTGATCGACAAGATTGTGCTGCAAATCGAAACACTTGAGAAGGTCAGCCGAGTACGAGAGTTTTGCAAGGCGTATTTTATCGAGGGACTGTCCGTCACTGAGGCAACGGCGCGCCAAGGGCTGGCTGAAAGCACGGGCTGGGCGTACAAGAGGGAGATTATAGGCGACTTGCAGTAAACTTATAGAACGGTCGGAGCTACACATAGAGTGCGACCGTGTGATAACATTAAAATCAGCGAAGAGCGCAAAGCGCAGGACGCTGGGCTATAATCAGCAGCAAAGCCGCGGCGAACGTCACGGCTTTTGTTTTGGGGTGATTTGTGCTTTACCTCCGGCACAGATCGGGGACACAACGCAGACAGAGACGCAGAGTGGGAGCGGCGTTGCTTATGCTGATTCAGGAAGATGTGCAGAGAGGGTTTGCGGCATGGAGAAACAGCAAACTCAAAAGACAGCCGAGGAACGCTATGAAGAACTTCGGCAAGAAAACATCCGAAGACTGCAAAGAGAGATTGAATTTCTGGAAGATCGGATTCAGCAGAGCCAGCAGTTTGCCTCATTCCCGAACTGCTTTATGCAGCCAATTCCGATCACGCACGATGAGCAAATGCTGTCGGCGATGTGTTGCACAAATATTTTTCCATCTCCGCCGTCGAAATCGTCACTTGACAAGATGCTCGAAACGCTGGAATGGGAAAATTCACATAGTTGGTTATACAAGCTGATTCACTGGCAGGAAAAGCCAAATCGGAGGTAATTATGGAGATCAAGCGTGTCAAATTGTCGGAAATCCGACCATACGAGAAGAACCCGCGCAGGAACGATAGCGCGGTTGATGCTGTCGCCGCGTCGATTAAAGAGTTCGGCTGGCAGCAGCCCATCGTCGTTGACAAGGACGGAGTTATTATTGCCGGGCATACCCGGTATAAAGCCGCGAAAAAGCTGAAATGCAAGGAAGTCCCTGTTGTATACGCGGACAACCTGACCGAAGAGCAGGTCAAGGCGTACAGGCTAGCGGACAATAAAACGAGCGAGCTTGCGGAATGGGACGCTGGGTTGCTCGCGGAAGAGCTGGGCGGTATCTTCATGGATATGACGCGATTTGGCTTCGAAGACATGACCGAAGAGAAAGACGGAGAAGAAAAATACACGTCAAAGGTTAATATCCCTCAGTATGAGATCAAAGGCGAAGAACCACCCATCACAGCGCTGTTCAACGACGGCAAATGCAAAGCGCTAATTGAAGAAATCGAAGGTTCGAGTATAAGCGATGAAGAAAAGAAATTCCTCAAAACTGCGGCGTACAGGCACGTCGTATTTGACTATACGAAGATTGCCGAGTTTTATGCAGCGGCTAGTCCTGAGTGTCAACGGCTGATGGAGCGGTCGGCGCTGGTCATCATTGACCTTGAGAATGCAATCGCCAACGGATATGTAGAAATGAGCGAAACGATTGAGCGGCTGAGGGAGGAAGATTCCGGTGCGTGATGATTTCGGTGTTTTGATATTGACGCATGGACGTGCGAACAATGTGAAGACTGTGAAATCGTTACAAAAGGCGGGATATACCGGCAAGTGGTACATCGTGATAGATGATGAGGACGACCAAGAAGATGAATACCGGCGCATATATGGCGAGCGAGTGATTCAATTCTGCAAAGAGGAACGTGCGAGAATTACGGACGTTGGCGATACGTCCAAGGAACGACGATGCATCATCTTTGCACGAAATGAAGCGTTTGCGATAGCTCGGAAATTGGGGCTGAGGTATTTTATTGAGCTGGACGACGACTATAACAACTTTGAGTACCTTGCGGAAACAGGGGAAAAGCTAAAGCATACAAAGATTAAGCAAATCGAAAAAGTCTTTGAAGCTATGATAGCCTTCCTCGATGTGTCAAACGCAAAGAGTGTTGCAATGGCGCAAGGGGGGGACTTGCTCGGAGGGGCGAAGGATCCGCGATGGAAAGAGCAGCTTCTGCGAAAGGCTATGAATAGCTTTATCTTTCGGACGGATAATCCGTCAAATTTTGTTGGAAGAATCAACGAGGACGTGAACACCTACGTTACAGACGGACAGCGTGGAGAGCTTTTCTTTACGACGCTTAGAGTGATGCTAAATCAGGAACAGACACAGAAAGCTAAAGGCGGCATGTCTGGCAATTACCTTGACGGCGGAACGTATGTTAAAACCTTCTATTCGGTGATGTACGCGCCGTCGTGCGTAAAAGTCGCCACGATGGGCGTAACCGCGAAGCGCTATCATCATCATGTGTACTGGAACGCATGTTGTCCAAAGATTATAAACGAGAAGTGGAGAAAAGCGAATGGATAGGAACGACTTCGGGCTATCATTCGATAATGCCATAGATTTTGAACTCGACTTCGATCTCGGCGATTTCGACTTGACGCTCGGAGAGGAAAGTGAAGACGAGGGTGGGTTCAAAACGCGAATCATGCGCCCGAAGATGAACGTGAAAAACGTTTCGCACAAGGTCGTCTATCGGAACGCTGAAAAGCTGGCGGAGAAAATCGACCTGACGGAAGGCGCAAGAACATTCGCGTGGGTGTCTGGTGATTTCATCTTCGGCGATCTTCTGGAAGCGCTGGTGATGAAAAAGCACATCAGCCCGAAGAAGATATATATTTGTTCGCTGGGCATGTCGCAGGACAACATCGACAGTTTGAGAAACATCATCGAGTGGACGGACTTGGAGCAACTAACCATCCTGCTTTCCGGCTATTTCTATTCGCACGAGAAAGAGCGCCTTATCCCGTATCTGTACAAGGAGCTTGACGTTGGCGACAAAACGCAAGTCGCCTTCTCAAATTACCATTGCAAAATTATCACCGTTGAAACGTTTCCGGGGCATTTCTTTACGATTCACGGGAGCGCAAACATGCGCTCGTCGAACTCGATTGAGCAAATCGTCATCGAGGAAGGAGAAGAGCTGTACCGATTCAACGCCGATATCATGGATGAGCAAGCGAGACTGTACGGCACGATCAATCATGACGTACCACAAAATTATTACATCAGGAGGGATGCAGCATGGCAAGCGGTTCAGGAAAGTTCGCAAGTATAAACAAGCTAAGATCGTCCACGGCGGCGAGTAGACGCAGGACAAAGCGCTCGAAGGCTGAAAAAGCGTGGACTGGCGATCTGCCGTTCTAACGCTCGATAAGGAGGAATCGGAATGCCGCGTGGGGTGCATCCGAACAGCCTTGCAAATCTGAAACGCGGTAAACGATTCGGGAACGGCGACGATTCGACGACGATTGACGCAAGCAGAAGCGGAAAGAACGGCACGAAAAAGCAGCGAGAGAAAAAGACACTTGCCGAGTGCATGAGCTTTATTCTCGATGCAGCCGTCAAGGATGAAAACATCAAAGCGACGATGGGCGGGATGTTCGGCGTTGAGGAAGAAGATAAAACCTACGGCATGGCGTTGATGGTCGCGATATATCAGCGCGGGTTAAAGGGCGATGTTGCCGCGGCGAAGTTCGCGGCGGAGCTTGCGAGCGGCAAGAGTGACGCGGAGAAGCAGCTCGACCATGTGCGGGAAATTATGAAGCGGCTCGACGCAGAATCAGGAGCGCCAAATGCTCAGTAAAAAGCAGCGCGAATACAGGCGCGAAGCAACGGCTACATGGAACATCAAAATCGGCGCGACGCGCTCAGGCAAGACATACGGCGATTATTTCATTCTGCCGAAGCGGCTGATCGAGGGCGAAGGGAAACCAGGACTTAACGTCATCCTCGGAAACACACGCGGAACGATACAGCGGAATATCATTGACCCCATGCAGGAGATATGGGGAACGGATATGATCTCCGACATTAAAAGCGACAACACGGCGGTTCTGTTCGGTCAGCGCGTATACTGTCTGGGCGCGGATAACGCAAAGCACGTTGACCGCTTGCGCGGACAAAGCGTCAAATATTGTTACGGCGACGAGGTCGTTACATGGTCGGAATCCGTCTTCGCGATGCTTCAATCGCGTCTGGACAAGCCGTACAGTCTTTTCGATGGGACGTGCAACCCGGAGGGCCCGAACCACTGGTTCAAGCAGCGGCTCGACAAAGCTGGCGCTGACTGGTACATACAGCAATACACGATTGACGACAACCCTTTTCTTGACAAGCGCGTAAAAGAGCGCATGAAGAAGGATTTCGAGGGTACTGTCTACTATGACCGATACATATTAGGGCGCTGGGCACAAGCCGAAGGCATGATCTACCCCGGCTATTCCTCGGCGCTCGAAACACCGTTCACACCGCCGCGCTGGCGCGATGTTTTTATCTCTATCGACTACGGCACACAAAACGCCTTCGCTGCCCTATTGTGGGGCAAAAGCGAGGGCGTTTGGCATATTTTCCGGGAATACCGCTATTCGGGGCGCGACACGCAGGTACAAAAGACCGATGAGGACTATGTGCGCGACATGGAGCGGTTTGTCAGCGAGAGTCTTTCGGAAGACCAGCAGCGCGGCGTGATGACAATCATTGACCCTTCTGCCACGTCGTTCATCGCGGCGCTCAGACGCTCACGGCTTGCCTTCCGTGTACGGAAGGCAGACAACGACGTGCTGGACGGCATCCGCGACGTTGCGGTCTGCATGCAGCGCGGCGACGTGCGGATTTTCGACAATCTGCCGGAGCTGCGCAAGGAGTTTGACGGCTATGTTTGGGACGATAAAGCAGATGACAAGCCGATAAAGGTAAATGACCACCTGATGGACGCGCTGCGCTATGGAGTGCGCACCATGCGGCTTGTCAAGCCAAAAGAAGAGTATAAAAGCCCATTTTTTTAAACAGGGGAGGTGATGGCGTTGCTGACGTGGCAGGATTTCCCGACGGACGAGGATAAAATCCCCGATTTCATCTCGCAGATGATTGCGGAGCACGAACAAAACGAAGCAGTTGAAATGGCGCGGACAGCTAACCTGTACGACCATCAGAGAAACAAAACCATTAATGAATATGTGCAGAAAATCTATTCATCCGCTGGGATATCGGTGCGAAACTATGTTGCATCAAACAACAAGATCGCGTCAAATTTCTTCCGGAGGTTGAATACGCAGCGCTGCGCCTACTCGCTGGGCAACGGCGTGACCTTTGCAAGTGACAAAGACACCGATGGAAAAGCGAAGCAGGGCGGCGGGACTAAAGCAAAGCTGGGCAAGACGTTTGATACTGAGTTATACAGAGCTGGATATCTGGCACTGATTCACGGTGTCAGTTTCGTGTTTTTCAACTTTGACCACATCCACGTCTTCCCATTGACTGAGTTTGTACCGTTGTGGGACGAGAATGACGGCACGCTGCGCGCTGGCCTGCGATACTGGCGCATTGACGGCACTAAGCCGACGATTGCCGTTCTGTACACCGAAGACGGTTACAGGCGGTTTAAATCAAAATCTGGGTATGCGCGATTTGAGAAAGATGGAGATCTGCGCGCGTACAAGCAGACCATCTCAAAAGCGCCTGCTGATGCAGAGCCTGAGGTTATCGCCGAGGAAAATTACAGTAGCCTGCCGATTGTCCCACTGTGGGGAAGCCGATTGCATCAGTCGACGCTTGTCGGTTTACAGCAGAGCATTGACAGCTATGATCTGATTCGATCTGGATTTGCAAACGATTTGCAGGACTGCGCGCAAATCTATTGGATTCTTGAGAACTACGGCGGTATGGATGACAAGGATTTGCAGAAATTCCGCGACCAAATCCTCTTACAGCATATCGCAGTCGCAGATACGCGCGATGGCGGCGGTATCAAGCCGTATACGCAAGACGTACCGTATGCTGCGCGGACGACGTATTTGCAGACCATCAGGCAGGATATCTACGAGGATTTCGGTGGGTTTGACACCAAAGCGATTTCAGCATCTAACCAGACCGCAACGGCGATTAACTCCGCGTATCAGCCGCTCGATGAGAACGCAGACGATTTTGAAAATCAGCTCGAATCCTGCATTCGGTCGATTCTGGGACTGATCGGCATTGATGATGTCCCCATTTTCAAGCGCAACCGCATCAGCAATCAGCTTGAACAGGTTCAAATGCTGATGCTGGAAGCGACGTATCTTGACAGACAGACGATCCTTGAGAATCTGCCGAATATCTACATCGACAAAGTGCCGGAGATCATGGCGCGGCTGGACGAGGAAACGGAAGGTCGGTTCGTGCGCGAGGATGGAGAAAACGCTGGTGATGACGAGTGACAGATCAGGCGGTTCGGTGGACTGACAAGCAGATTAAAGAGCTAGAGCGGCGCCTTCGCGACGTATATACTGACGCGGCGGCTGATATTCAGCGCAAACTCTACAAGTTCATCGCGAAATTCCGTAGGGACGATAAAAAGTACCGTGCGCAGCTCGAAGCGGGAGAGATCACGCAAGAGACGTACCGCGATTGGCTGGCGGGGCAAGTGTTCCAGGGAAAGCGCTGGAGGCAGATGCTTGCCAACATGACGGAGACGCTGACGCATAGCAATGAGCTTGCTATGCAGATCATCAACGACACGACCCCGGAAGCGTTTGCCTACAACGCCAACTGGTCGAGCTATATGCTTGAAAAGGGCGCACGGATAAACATGGGCTTTGAGCTGTACGACGCGTCGACCGTCAAGCGGCTTATCCGTGACCAGCCCGACCTTCTGCCGCCGTCAAAGGTGGATATACCAGTGGACAAGCGCTGGAATCACACGCAGATCACGCAGCAGATCACGCAGGGCATCATCCAGGGCGAACCACTTGAGACGGTTGTGAAGCGATTGCAGCGCGTGACGACGGCGAACGAGGTCAGCGCAAGGCGACACGCGAGAACCGCGATGACCTACGCACAGAACGCGGGACGAATTGAAAGCTATCATCAGGCGGCAAAGCTGGGTATCAAGCTGCAAAAGGAGTGGCGGGCGACGCTGGACAACCACACGCGCCATTCTCACGCTATGCTTGACGGGCAGCGCGTAGACGTTGACAAGCCGTTTCAAAGCGAGCTTGGCGAGATCATGTGTCCGGGCGACCCTAACGCAAGCCCCGCGAACGTGTACAACTGCCGGTGTGCGCTCGTGTCGTATAATCCCAAGTACCCGCCGCGAAATGAGACGCGGATCGACAACATCACCCGCGAAACGATACCGTTTAAGACCTACGCGGAGTGGGCGGGATGGAAGGAGACACACAATGGCGGGAAATCTGATCGACAACAGCGCGGCGTTTCTGGCAGAGCTGGAACGCGCAAAGGCGCGGGCGCTTGAGGCCATAGGTCAGCAAGCCGAGCGATATGCGAAAGACAAGTGCCCTACAGGCACAGAGGAAAGCACGGGAAAGAAAGGGTATATCGGCGGAACACTTAAAAACAGCATCACTCACAGGGTTGACGACGACGTGGTGAGCGTGGGAAGCAACGTCGAATATGCGCCGTATGTTGAGCTGGGCACGGGTCCGCATTTTGAAGCGCCGCCTGAATGGGAGCAGTTCACAACGACGCGAGGAAGCGGAATAGGTAAATCGTTTATGCGACCGCACCGCTACCTGAGACCCGCGATTGAAGATCACCGAGAAGAATACAAGGAAATCATGCGAGACGAGCTGTCAGGAGGTTAAAATGGGGCTTATCAAGTGGTTTAGGCGCGAGAAAATCCGCAGGGGAGCGCGAAAAGAGATCAAACAGGCGCGAGAAGCCGCACCCAGCACAAGGCAAGGTCAACGCGCACTGGCGCGGAAGATCGAGAAAATCAGGGCAAGGACGAACAAAGAAATTGACAAGCACCGCTGAGAGCAGCGGTTTTTCTTTTGGCAAAAACGGCAAAGTACCGCCGTTTGCATATAAAGCGAAGGGCGAAGAACAGCCCCCGAAGTAAAGGAGCGTAAACATGGCATTCACCAGAAAATTTCTCAAGGCGCTTGGTCTGACCGAAGAACAGGTTGACAGCGTGGTTGAGGCGCACACGGAAACCGTTGACGGGCTGAAAAGCCAGATGGCGGGCTACAAAGCCGACGCCGAGAAGCTGGAAGGCGTTCAGAGGGAGCTGGACGACCTGAAAGCAAAGGGCGACGGAGAGGACTACAAAAGCAAGTATGACAGCGAGCACGCAGCTTTTGAAAAGTACAAGAACGACCAGAACGCCAAAGAATCGGCGGCACTGGCCGAGCGATTGTACCGGGAGCAGCTTAACGCGCTGGGCATCACTGGAAAGCGAGCTGACAGCATTGTACGCCTGACTGATCTTTCCGCCGTGAAGGTTAAAGACGGCAAGCTGGAAGACGCTGACGGCGTGAAGAAGGGCATCCAGACCGACTATGCGGACTTTATCCCAAACACCAATACACACGGCGCGAATGTGGATAATCCGCCCGACAACAACGGTGGCGGGGTATCCAGCCGCGCGGCACAGGTTGCCAAGGATTATTACGCCGCGATTTATGGCGCGGCAGAAGGAGCGAAAAAATGAGCTTTATCAAAGCTGAAAACGGCGCAGTTTACGCGCCTGGTTATTTTCTGGTTCATGCTGAAGACGTAACGCGGGAGACTTGCACGGTCAAGGCGGACCATGAGAACGTCAAAACCGCCACAAACGGCGGCAAGTATGTTCCGGCGGGGTCTGTCATCCCGGCGAATGACACAACGGCGGTCGGCATCCTGTATGAGGATGTGGACGTGTCCAGCGGCGACATGCCGGGGTCTGTCGTTACGCGCGGAGCTGTCTATGAGGACAAGATTTCTCCGGCGGTTGATACGGCTGCAAAGACGGCGCTGAAAGGCATCACCTTTGTTGCCACTGCCCCGGCAATCACGCGCCCGTACTGAAAGAGGTGAAGAAAAATGGCTGAAATGTTTGAAAACAACATCCTGGGTTTTATCCCGCAGAAAGACTGGCTGAACATCCCGTTCCAGGTTGCCCGCCCGAACGACCCGATTGACGGTCTGTTCGGCGACACGCGAACCGCGAATCTGGTAGCCTACTGGCAGAGCATCGCGGCACAGTATCAGATCCCCGTCATGGCGCAGTTCCACGGCTTTGATACCGAAGCGCGAACGACCTTCCGCGTTCCGGTCGATACGCACAACATCGAAAAGGGTCTGATTAAAGTCAAAATCAATCAGTCCGAGCGCATGCGCGCTCTTCTGCGAAGCGGTGTGCAGCAGAATGACATGTACGATTATGTCATCCGCGATGGCATCAACCTGTCGGAGCAGGTCGTGACACGCACGAAGGTTGCCAAGAACGAGCTGCTGGCGACGGGCAAGGTGACGATCAAGGAGAATAACCTCGACCTGACCGTTGATTACGGCGTTCCGTCTGGGCAGACCTCCAAGACACTTGATCTGTCCGAGAGCGCTAACGTGCCGAAGCTGCTGCAAGCGCTGATCGATGAGGCAACCGACAATGGCGTGACGCTGACTGGCATTTACACCAGCAAGGCGAACATCACCAAAATGCGCAGCAATGCGGCGATTCAGAAGGCTGTGAACGGCAACGTTGGCGCTGGCGCGCTTGTCCGCGCAGACGCTTTCAACGCCTATCTCAATGAGGAGTTTGGCATTCAGCGCGTTATCGCAAACGATTTGACCTATGCAGTCGAAAATGGTGTCGGCGCGAATGGCCGCCCGAACAGAACGACGAAGCGCTACTACCCGAAAGATAAGATCACGCTCTTCGCGGCGAATCCTTCTGGCCGCCTGGGCGAGGGTCTGTGGGGCGATCCGCCGGAGACTGACGCAGGTGCGTTTATGCAGGTCGGAGCGAGCGGCGTAAGCCCGTATGTCTACGTTTCGCAGTGGATGGAGAAAGATCCGGCTGTTCTGTGGACAAAGGCAAGCGCGCTCTTTATGCCGATGCTTTACAATCCGAACAGCCTGTATATCGCGTCTGTGACGGGGGAATAACGGAGCTGTCCGAAACGCCTACGCTTCAAAGCGCCAATCTTGGCGGCATGACAAAGGCTGAATTGCTGGCGTATGCCGCCGAGAAGGGCGTTGAGGGTGTCGGCAGCTCGATGAACAAGGCGGATATCGTGGCGGCGATCAAAGCCGCAGAAACGGAGCAAACCAATGCTTGAAGCGGTTTTGACGTATCTGCATAACTGGTTTCCCGTCAGGTGTGACGCTGGAACGTTCACCATCGCTTCCGGCATCCCTGACGTTGACTTTCTGAGACCGGGACAGTATTACCGCATCAAGGGCAGCGTGTTTTCCGACGGACTGCACGTCTATCAGAGCGGCGAGATGCTGGCAGATGAGACCTTCGATGGCGAAATCTGGGCACTGGCAATCCCGAAAAGCGTCAAAGAGCTTGCGGTTGAAATCACCGCGTACACGGAGAAGAACCCGGTGACCGACAAGATTTCTGAGAGTTTCGGCGGTTACAGTTACTCCCGCGCATCCGGCACGACTGGTGCGCCGACGGGCTGGCAGGGGGCTTTTGCCTCCCGCCTTGCCCCTTATCGGAGGATAAACGATGATTAACGCAGAGCTGATCGAGAGATTTTCCCAGCCGTGCGTGACACTGATGAAAAAGCGCGTCCCTGACGGGCAGGGCGGCTTTGAAACGAGCTGGGCGGACGGCGACGAGTTCGACGCGGCGATTGTCAAAGATCAGAGCTTGCAAGCGCGTGTCGCCGAGAAGCAGGGCGTTTCCAGCGTCTACACCATCACGACGGCGCGAGGCGTTGCGCTTGAGTATCACGAGGTTTTCCGCCGCGTCTCTGACGGGGCAATCTTCCGCGCGACGAGCGACTACACCGACAGCAGACCGCCCGACGTGGCAACGTTTGACTTTGAGCAAGTGACGGCTGAGAGGTGGGAGCTTCCGACATGACCGAGACGGCAAAGGCACTATACAGCTTTTATTCCGGGTTCGGCCTTGATGCATACCCGGAAAGCAACGTGCCGGAGAACGCGAAACTCCCATACATCACCTACACCGTCATTGAGCCGGACTGGCGAAACGCTGCAAGTCATCAGGCGCGGGTTTGGTATCGGTCGGAGAGCTACAAGGGCATAAACGCCAAGGTTGACGAGATTACAAGGGCGGTTGGGGAGCTGGTCATGCTTCCGACCGCGAACGGCTATGTCGCCATTCGCCCCGCTGACCCGCTGGTGCAGTATCAGCCCATCGCAAACCCGGAAATCAAAGTCGCGTATCTCAATTTTCAAATCAATTCGTATCAATCGAGGTGAAATAAATGGGCAGACCTGTTACGGCTGTCAGACCGCAGACGTTTGAACGCTTGCAGCTCGACGCAGGCGCTTTCGTCAAAAATTTTGACGTAAGCACTTACACCGAATACGACGCACTCGAAGAAGCGCTTTTCGCCGCCATTAAGGACGGCACAAAGACGCTGGGCGCGACGCGAGGCGGCGGCACATTTACCGCAACGCCAACCATACGCAACAGAGAAGCTGACGGTAAGCGGTATGAGTTCAAGGGCAGCACGGTTATCGACTTTTGGGATATCAAGCTGACTACGACGCTTATGGAGATCACACCGGATAACTTCACGCTTGCGCTTGGCACGGCTGAGAAGACCGAGGACAAATCTTTCACGACTGGCAAAAAGACCACGATCAAACTGCGAACCAATATCGAGGACAGCGACTATATTCAGAACCTCGTCTGGTTTGGCAACACGTCCAAGGGGCTTGTCGCCATCGCGCTTGACAATGCGCTGAACAACACGGGCGTGGCGCTGACTTTCAGCGACAAGGGAGAAGGCACAATCCCGGTCGAGTTCCACGCCTATCAAGACACCGTGGAGAACAACGAGTACGCGCCTTGCGCAATCTACTATTTCGACAAAGCGGCGCAGTAACAACACGCCGGGGGCTTTTCCTCCGGCGTTTTTCTTTTTTGAGGTGAGAAGATGAAACTTTCGGAAATGAACGGCGAAGAGCTGTCTGTCTGTCTCTGCAAAATCGCGGAACCGATTGAACGAATCGGCTTTGACAAGAAGACGACGGCAGTATTCCAAGAAATCGCCGATATGAGTAAAGACAACATGAACAACATTCAGAAAGCATCTGCGATGATTGGAAAGTATGTTCCTCTGTTGCTTGGCGATCATCGTGAGGACACGTTTGCCATTCTGGCGGCTATCAACGACAAAACCGTTGAGGAAATCCGCAGTCAGAAGGGTGTGCAGACCATCAAGGAACTGAAAAACGCACTCGCAGACCCTGACCTGATGGATTTTTTTACGTCGTCCGTGCATACGGTCGGAAAGCTGTAACGGCGGCGATTTACAGGCACGGAGCACCGCCGACAATCGCGGCACTCTCCGATCTTTTGGCAGATGATCGTCAAAAATGGCTGGGAGATGTGTACAGCGCGAAGATGCTTTCCGCCATCTGTCAGGCGATGGGGAACGAGCCCGTGAGCTATGAGGAGTTTGTCGGGCTGGTGGAACAGGATAACCGAACGGGCCAGGAGATCATTGACGATCTGATTGCCGAGCACGAGAGAAGGAAAAAAGCAAGAGGGGAGGGGTAAAGCATGGATTTGTTTACGCTTGTGGCCAAGATCGGTCTTGATTCTAAAGAATATGAGCAGGGAATCAAGGGTGCAAAGCAGGGCTTTGAAAAGCTCGACACATGGATGATTGCCAAGGCTCACTTGATCGCCGATGGCGTAAAACGCGCATTTTCGACGATTGCGGATTTTGCAAAGGATGCGGTCACAGCCGCAGCCGACGTGGCGGCAGAAAAGGCGCAGTTTGCAGCGACCTTTGAAGGCATCGAGGAAGCCGCGAACGGCGTTCTCGCCAGCGTCAGTAATGACACGGGCATCCTTGCAACACGCTTGCAGCAGGTCGGCACCAAAGCGTTCAGTCAGTTCAAGGGTGCAGGCATTGACGCGGCGGGGGCGCTCTCGATGATGGATGAGTATACCCGCATCGCGGCTGACGCGGCGGCATACTACGACATCAGCCTTGAGGACGCAGACGTGCGCTTGCGCTCTTTCCTGCGTGGCAACACCGAGGCGGGCGACGCTATCGGCCTTTTTACGTCGGAAAGCCAGCGAAACTCTAAGGCCGTCGAGCTGTACGGCACGAAATGGACGAATCTGACCGAAGCACAGAAACAGAACCTCATGCTCAACGTTGCGCAAGAAATCTACGACCAGAGCGGCGCAACCGGGCAAGCAGCGCGTGAAATGGACGGCTGGGTGAACGTCGTCGGAAACTTGCAGCGCGTCTGGAAAGACGTTCTGGCCGTTGTTGGCGCTCCATTTTACGAATCGCTAACGCCAGTTGTGAAAAAGCTGAGCGAGTTTCTGTCCGACGAAACCGTGCAGATGCGTCTTGGTATGCTTGCGTCAAGCCTCGGCGATATGGCCGGATATGTCTTTGATGGCGTTATTGATCTGCTGGATGAGATTCTGGCGTGGAGCAGCGGCGAAGAAAAGCCGAGCGACACCGCGCAGGCGCTCTTTGATATTGCCAGCTCGTTTGGCAACATTGCAGGCATGATCTTCACGGGCGTTGAGGACTTCTTGGCGCTGCTTTTCAACGGCTTTGACAAGGAGACAGCCGAAAACGTAGAGGAATTTCTTAAAGATTTCAGCGCTTTTGTTGACGATCCTCTCTTTCAAACGGCGGCGATTGTTCTTGGTGGCATCGTTACCGCGTGGATTGCAATGAAATCGCCTCTTTTGATCGTTTCCGGCGTTCTTACGTTGATTATCACGCACTGGAAAGATATTAAAGAATGGGCCGGAAAAGCGCTGGAAGCGGTAAAGGACTTCTTCGGGACGGAGGTTGCCGACGCGCTGACAAATATCGTGTCCGGGATTGCCGGATGGTTTGAATCCGTTCATACCATGGCGAGCGACGCGCTGACGGCAGTTGACGATTTTTTCAAGGCGCAGTTTGACATTAGCCTTACGGATATCGTCCAAAACGTGGCTGACGCTTTTAAATCTGTTTATGACTGGGCGCACGATGCGCTGACTAACGCAGCCAATTTCTTTAACGCAACCTTCTCTGACCCGATCAGCGGAATCCTTGAGAGTATTTCCGGATGGTTTGACAGCGTGATTTCCAAGGCCGGAACGGCCATTGAAAAGGTTCAGACCTTTTTGGGACTGGACACTGAAAAGAGAGACAGCAACCCTAATAATCCATACGGAAATAACTGGCACAATACGGGAACTCCGCGCAAGGCAACCGGCCTTGACTATGTGCCATATAATGACTTCCCGGCAATCCTACATGCAGGCGAAGCTGTTCTGAACCGCGCAGACGCGACGGCCTACCGTGCCGGAAACATCGGCGGTATCAGCGCGGAGAGCATCAGCCAAGCCGTCGCCGTCGCTGTACGCGAAGCGCTGGACGGCGTGGGCGTGTACATGGGCGCGGATAGAGTGGGCGATCTTGTGACGCAGCGCGTGAGCCGCAACATTGCAAAGGGCGCAAGAGCTATGAGGTATGCAAACGTATGATGACGAGATACGCCTGCCGACTGAACGGCATTGATCTGTCGAGCATCGACCCGGCAATCTATGTGCTTGACGTGAGCACCGTTTCACCCGTGCGCGATCTTGTGACGACACCGCTTGCAGGCCGAAGTGGACAGCGAATCACAAAGCGCACGACGAACAGCCTGAGCGTCGAGGTAAAATTTGAAATCCACGAGCAGAACACCGTTCGCCGCGCCCTTATCGCGGAGAAAGTGACGGAGTGGGCGATTCTCGGCGGCATTCTGACGACGAATGACCGACCCGAAAGGCGGCTGCACGTCATTTGCGAGACCCTGCCGAACTTTTCCGCTCTGCGCTGGACGAACAGCCTGACGGCGACGTTCACGGCTTTTGAAATCCCCTTCTGGGAAAGCGAATACCCGCGAAACGCGACGGTTGACGGGAACGGCGAAGCTCAAATGATTGCGCCGGGCTTTGCGGATGATTCCCGCGTTTGGGCGAGCGTGACCAACGCCGGAACGGGCGCGATCACGACCGTAGACCTGACAGCCGGACAAACCGCGCTGCACTTCTCCGGACTTGCGCTCCCTTCCGGCTCGGTGCTGGAAGTCGGAACGGATGAGCACGGCGTTTTTTATGCGCGAATCGGAAACAAAAGCGTGCTGAGCGAGCGAACGGCAGAATCGAGCGACGAGTTGCGTCTTGAAGCCGGGAAGTTTGGCAAGCTGTCCGTCTCCACAGACGGAAAAGCAAAGACGAGATTCGGCGTGAGGGGGTATTACACATGAGCGTAAGGCTTCCGCGTCTTCTTGACGCGCAACTCCGCGAGGTGTGCCGCCTCCATCCCGTTACGCTGTCCATCAATGAGCGGCTTGTACCGCCGCACGATGCTTCCATGACGCTTCCTCCGGGCGAGGGAGCGCCTTTCCATGCATGGGTAGAGCTTTATACCATCGACGGAAGCGCGGGCTTCTACCGCGTGTCTGGCGCGTCTGAGTGCTATGTCATCACGGGCGACGTTGACCTAGAGCACAGCGCGGCAATTCTCGGCGATGCGATCATCCCCGGCGAGGGAAAGTACAGCGGAACATGCGCCGAAGTGCTGACGGCGATGCTGGCAAACCAGACGACGCTTGTAAACGGTCAAAAGCCGTGGGTTCTCGGCACGTGCGCAAAAATCGCAAGCATCGAATATGCGTATGACTGCAACAACATCCTGTCAGCAATGACGGAAGTGGTCGGCGATGAGAAAGACGGCTACGCGCTTGAATTTGACGACACGCACGGCTTCCCGTGGCGGGTGAACGTCGTATCGGTCGAAACAACCGCGAGCTGTGAGGGGCGGCTGAGCCGAAACCTCGAAAGCGTCAGCGTCTCGATATCCGATGACGAGTTCTGCACGCGGATTTACTGCAAGAGCCTCCCAGAGCCGCACTATATCGACGGTCCGACCGTCGGCGTGTGGGGCATCATCACGAAGACGATCACCGCCGGAGAGGGCGTGACCGCTGAGAGCTTGAAAAGCTACATCACGCGATACCTCGAAGACCACAAAAACCCGCGAATCAGCATTGAGATCAACGGCGTTGATTTGGCGACCGCGACCGGGGAAAGCCTTGATTCCTTCCGAATCGGGCGGCTTTTCCGGCTTGCGCTCCCTGATTACGGCGTGAAAATGGAAGAGCGAATCCTCGTGCGCAGCATCACCGACGTTTACGGTGACCCGCGCGGCGTAAGGCTGACGCTTGCAAGCAACATCCGCGACACGGCGGAAGACCTTGTGCGGCTGGACAACACCGTTACAGGCGGCTCGTCGCAGAACAGCACAAAAAAGTATATCGGCGGCGGCAAAGGCACCAGCCTGTCGAAAACGTCCGTGCTTGATATGCTTAAAAAGACCGATTCCTTCACGAGCGCAACGGAGGCATGGGTTAAAGAAGCTGGCGTGAAGATTGAGGCGAATCATGCCGACCTGTACGCGACGAAGAAAGCAATCACGGGAAATTGGGCGGGAAACGTCGAGACGATTAACGCCTTGATTACCGCATCGAGCGATAACGGCGGCCTTGTATCAATGCTTGTTGGTCGGCATAACAAGTTTGAGGACGTGAACGCCGCCATCTCCGCAACCGCCGCCGGGGGCGGCCTTATCAACATGAAGGCCGATGCCAAGACGGTTACGGATATTGGAGAACGTCTATCGTCGGCGGAAATCACGCTGAACGGCGCGGACGGGCAGATCGGCCTTGTGGGGCGTGTCGAAACAGCGGAAGGGGACATCAAGTCCGCAGCAGTCAAGATTGACGGATTAAACAGCTCGATTGTCTTAAAAGCGGACGCGACTGTAACGGACGCGCTCGGCGAAAGAGTTAGTAGCGCAGAAATCAGAATCGACGGTCTGAACAGCGAAATCGAGCTGAAAGCGGACAAGATCATGCTGAAAGGATACGTCACGGCAGACCAGCTATCCGCTGAATTGGCAGATTTTAAGCTGACAATGAACGAAAGTGTAGTTACGAACTTTCTTGGCGTAAACAATAAAGCTGTGATTAATTCGATGACTTTAGACACGAAACCTATATCTTTGGAAAGTCTAGATGTCGCCACAGGAAGAAGCACCGGGACAGTCGTGTATGTTTCGCAAGTCAATTTGAACAGTGATGGGACAGTAAAAAGCGTAAAAGGAGATAGTAAAACGTTTGTGACAGGACTGTCTTATTCAACGATTCAATATTTAAAATGGAGTTGATGATATGGACGATATAAATGGAATGACGCTTGCGCTCGGAAATGCGCTTATTCTTCTGGATGATGTGCAAACGTCGGGAAGATCAAACCTTGACCGCTTGCTAACGGCAATGCAACAAATTGATAAAGTAAGAAGAACCCTTTTAAGCATGAAGGAGGAATCCGCAAATGAAAATCACGACGAGCAAAGGCAAAACGCTTGATGCAAACTGGGCGTTCGGCCCGACCAGCGAATCTGGAAGTCTGATGATCGAGATCCCCGACAATCGTCGCCTGTCGGAAATTGCCGCTGATTTCGAGGGCAACAGCAGAATTGAGAAGACAGACGAGACGAAACCCGGCGTGACCGAAATCTATGAAGGATTTACCGAACTTGCAGTCATCCAGCGCAACAAAAACGGCAGCGTGCTTGTGAAGCTGGCAAAGGAGTGATGGCCTTTGAATCTCGGCGTATTCAAGCGCAAAATTGACGTTGACGCTGAAATCCAGATGACCCCACTAAAGTCGCTGTATGCGTCAGGCGACAAGGACGCGCATATCTTCGAGCTTTCCCTCTACCGAGGCGCTCAAGAAATGGATTTGAGCGGCGCAAGCGCTCAGGGCTATTTTATCCGTGCAGACGGGTATACCGTTCCCATCGTGGGAGCGATCAGCGGCAATGTCGTGTCCCTCACGCTTTCGGAGGCCTGCTATTACATCGTCGGTAACTTTAACCTCATCATCAAGGTTTCCATCGGTGAAAGCCGCAAGTCGGTATTTTGGGGAAACGGCTATGTCGTGCGCAGCATGACGGATGCTATTGTTGATGAGGAAAACGTTATTCCGTCGCTTGATGAGCTTCTGGCGCAAATTGCGTCGGCCGAAGCAGCGGCAAAGGCTGCGAACACGGCGGCAACGAACGCAAACAACGCGACCAAGGCCGCGCAGACGGCGACGACCAACGCCAACACAGCAACCAAAGCAGCAAATACAGCTGCCGGAAAAATTGATAACATGACCGTACATGTTTCCGGGCTTGAAGCGGGTGCGACACCGACGGCAGACTTGACGCTTGTGGACGGTCATTATAATCTGTCTTTTTCTATCCCAAAGGGAGACAAGGGAAACACGGGCGCGACTGGAGCAACCCCGGAAATTACGGTCAAAGTTGTTACTGGCGAGGCGGGCACACAAGCAAGTGTCGCCCAAAGTGGTACGGCGGAGAACCCGGTTATTACGCTGACCATCCCGCGCGGCGACACCGGAAGCATCGACAATCTCGCGGAGAATGTTGCGCTTGAGATCGCCAAGTATAATTTTGGTCAGCCGTACAACCTGCTGGACAACAGCGATTTCGTCCACCCGGTTGCGCAGGCGGGCGTGAACGGGGCGCACGGCGCGACCGGGTATGCTGTGGATCGCTGGATGCGGACTAGCGGCGCGACGGTTTCACAGGCGGCGGATGGGCTGAAAATCGTGTCGGACAAAACGAGCTGGACGGCGGGCATTCAGCAGCGGATCGAGGCGAAACGATTTGCCGACGTGATGACGTTTGCGGTACGCGGCGTTTTCCCGGTGGCGTGCCGACTGTTTGTCTACATCGGCAGCGGCACGACGAATTTTGGCACGGCGTATTTTCAGGGCGACGCGGCGGAGCGCACGCTGGTGCTGAAGCTGACAAAGCCGGATGGACTGACCGGGGACGAAGTGGTGAACGTGTACATTTCGCCTGATACCGGCAGTACGGGAACGGCGGCGGTCGTCCGCTGGGCAGCGCTCTACGAGGGCGAATATACGGCGGAGACCCTGCCGCCGTATGTGCCGAAGGGATATGCGGCAGAACTGGCCGAATGTCTGCGATATTATCGGAAGATCAAGAGCAATAACGAAACGTTTTCCGGGTACGCCGCGAATGGCGTGGCTTACGCTTTTATCCCCTTGCAGGCGATGCGGATTGCGCCGACCGTAACAGGCGGCGGGAAGTTTTACTATACGCTGGGCAGCGCGCAGGGAACGACAACCGAGACGGCCACAGCGCATAACGCAAACGCAAACCGCGTCGTCGTCAAGTGTGCGGTTTCCGTGACGGGCATCTGCACCGGCGTGATTACGCCGAAGGGAGATATTGACATTTCTGCCGACCTGTAAAGGAGGGATGACATGGACACGGAGAGCTGCAAGGTACTGGTGCAGACCGACGAAGCAGGGCGCGTGACGGCGATCAACAGCGACGCGTTTGTGAGCGGCGACGGCTGGACACAGATTGACGAGGGCGAGGGCGACCGATACCGGCACGCGCAGAACAACTATCTGCTCAAGCCGCTCACGGATGAGCGCGGCGTGTACCGCTACAAGCTCGTGGATGGGCTGGTTGTGCAGCGGACACAGGCCGAGATGGACGCGGACTTTGACGCGCGGCCTGCGCTTGAACCGACAGCGGAAGAGAAGGAGCGCACGCTCCTTAAAGCGCAGATTCAGGCGCTCAGCGACCGAAACGATTTTGTAGAAGACTGCATGGCCGAGATGGCAGGAATTGTGTATGCGTGATCTGGTCATCTGGACGATGCTGAAAATCATGGGGAAAGGGGGTGAAACGATGATGGCGATGTTTTTTGCGCAGCGCGTGATTCTGGGCAAGACGGCGTACAAGGACGTTCCGGCGAAGCTCAAAGCGAAGGTCAAAGAGCTGCTGGTGGACGCGGGTCTGCCGGAGCTGGCGGAAGAGTAAAAAGTTTGGCTTGATTTTAATAATGGGATGAAAACATCCCGTTATTAAGTCAAGCGGATGTTATTTGTTGAACTTGAGTTAAACGAGGGAGAGAGCGTGATGCGTGATATCATTCTGACGCTTGATCGTTTTGGAGATCAAGCGCTGCTGCTTGGGCGCGTCGGTGAAAATCGCGCGACGCGGGTACAGATCGACCTGAAAAACATATTGAGCCAGTATCCGGATGCTATTGCGTCGATCACGGTCAAGCAGCCTGGCCGGGTGGAGTATCCGGCGGTGGTGAAACAAGAGGGCGGTATCCTGACGTGGGAGATCACGAGCGCGGATATCGGCAATAAAGCCGGAAGCGGGCAAGCCCAAATCACAATCCAAGACGCGGATGGCACGGTCATCAAGACCGCGATTGCCTGTACGCGCGTCGGCGAGTCTCTTGGCGACGCAACTGCCCCAGCGCCTGATCCGGTCGAAACATGGATCGACAAAGCGACCGGCACGCTGGCCGACGTTGAGCAGGCGGGAAACGCCGCGCAGGCGGTTGCGGACGAAGTACAGCGGCGGTTGGATAATGGCGACTTTGTAGGACCGCAAGGCCCGCAGGGAGATAAGGGTGAAACAGGCCCGATTGGCCCGCAGGGACCCAAGGGCGAAAAAGGGGACAAGGGCGACAAGGGCGAGAAGGGAGACACTGGCCCGCAGGGCGAAACGGGCGCAAAGGGAGACGCGTTTACCTTTGACGATTTCACGCCAGAACAGCTTGAAAGCCTGCGAGGCCCCAAGGGTGACACGGGTGCAATCGGACCGCAAGGAACGGAAGGCGCGGTAGGGCCGCAAGGACCGCAAGGCGCAAAAGGCGAACCGGGCAAGGATGCCGTCATCGACGCGACGCTGACCCAGGAGGGCGCGGCGGCGGACGCGGCCGCAACGGGAAAGCGGCTGGCGGAAATCGAGAAGGCTGTTGCCGAGAAGGCCGACAAAGCGCGCCAGAATATCCTGATCGGCACCGAAACGGGCAATCCTGTATCTGTCTCTGACGCTTTTTCCGCGCCGCTGTGCGGCCTGACCGTGTACGGCAAGAGCACGCAGGACGGCACACCAAGCCCGGACAACCCGGTGCCGATTGTGAGCGCGGGAGACAGCGGGAGCGTGGCGGTGAAGGTGACAGGGAGGAATCTGCTGAATATTCCCGACGGGTCAGGGACCGCTAGAGGTGTAACGGTTACTGCAAAAGATGGGTTAATATCGATTTCAGGAACGGCGACTAGTTCTGGCTACGCCAAGTTAGACATCCCACCATTTATTGCATCCGGTGTGGTGATTTTATCATCTAGCATCACATCCCCAAAAGTGAAAATTGTATCAGAAACATGGGAAGTTATCCTTTCTTTAGGTGCTGCCGATAAAATGTCTGATATGGCAACCAGAATAGTTTTTATTGTCACTAAAGGGCAAACATACAATCTCACTGGCGTAAAAGTTCAGCTTGAGCTTGGCACAACCGCCACCGCCTACTCCCCCTACCGTGAACAGCTCCTCACACTCCCCACTCCCAACGGCTTACCCGGCATCCCTGTCACGTCCGGTGGCAACTACACTGACCCTAGCGGGCAACAGTGGGTGTGCGATGAGGTGGACTTGGAAAGAGGGGTGAAGGTGCAGAGGGTTGATAAAACCTGTTTTGACAACACAAAAACGCTTGCCGAACAAAACGCAATCCTTGCTACCTCCATCGAAATCCCGCTCACCCCTGCCGAAATCGCCGCCTACAAAGCCCTCACCGCTTACGCGCCCAACACCGTGGTGCAAGCGAGCGACGGCGCAGGAGTAAAGCTGGATTACCAGAGAGACGTGAACATCACGATCAAAAAACTTGAGGACGCGATTGCGTCTATGACTACAACCTAAAGGAGGAAAAGCATATGGCAATCAAAAGCAAAGCCCGGCACGACCTGACCCTGCGCTCCATCAAGCGCGAGATCGCCGCCGGGCGAGATGTGGCCTATTGGCTGGACAAGGCATACACCCATCTTGACAGCGGCTTGCTGACGGAAGACGACATCGCGGAGATTGAAGCCCTTGCGCAGGCGTATTATGATGCGCTGGACGCGGAAAGCGCGAAGGAAGAGGCTGACGACGGCCTTTCAATCGTCTAAGGAGGTAAAACCATGATTATTCTTGGCATCATCGTCGGCGGCGCGATCATCTTCGCGGTCGGCTGTCTGGTTGGCCGCTTCATCCGCGCGGGAGGTGCGTGGGACGAATGAAAAGCAAAAAAAAATATGAAATGCAAAGAAAACAGGCGCGGAAATGGGCCATCGAGTACATTGCTGACTACCTGTACAGCTGGGGCATCGAACCGACGGAAGAAAACATCCGAAAGTATGCTTTAGCCCGCAGAAGGACGCTGAAACAGTTCCATCGGATGCGAGGGCATTTGCTCGGATAAAAACGGAAAGGAGGAAAAGCCAATGATTAAAACAAGCGAGGCCATCCGCACGGCGCGGGCGCTGATCGGAACGCCTTACAGCGAGCTGGACTGCATCAACTTCATCAAGAAGGTCATCCGCACAACGCCGGGCGGCGACAAGCGCTACACGACGGCTGGCACAAACGAGCTTTGGAACAGCTTTGACAGCGTGCCGAAGTATCGCCATTTGATCTGGCGGCAGACGGGGATTTCCGGCGCGAAGGCGGGCATGCTGGCATTCATGGGCGTGGGCACGGGCGACGTGAACCACACCGGGCTGGTGACGGAGCGCGGCACGGTGATCCACTCAAGCAAGAGCCGGGGAGGCGTGGTGGAAACTGAGCTGACGGAAAAGAACGGCTGGAACTGGCTTGGGGCGCATCGGATGATTGAGGTGGACTATTCGGAGGGAGGAAAAACGGAAGTGAGCGAAGCGGAAAAGATTTTTGGCAACGCAACGGTGAGCGTGACCAGCGGATATCTCAACATCCGTGAGGGCGCAAGCACGCGGTCAAAGGTCATCGCCAAGGCCGAGAACGGGACGCGGGTGAACGTGATCCGCGAGGCAGGCGGCACGGGCTGGGTCTTCGGTGCGCTGGAAAGTGGCGAGGCCGGGTACATGTCCAGCGAGTATCTGGTTGAGGATGCGTCGGGAAGCGGAGATCAGGACGAGACGGGCGGCGAAGCGCCGAACACGACGACCCTGCGCAGGAACGACGGCGTGTATATCACGCTGGCGGGAAGATGGACGATTGCGGAGGATTGACCGATGACTCTACAAAAGCTGCTGGACGGCTTGCAAGCGGCTGTCACGACGCACAGCACACTGACGCTCGTGCTGGTGTATATCACGCTCAACCTGATCGAGATTTCCCCGATCAAGGTGCATCCGCTGTCATGGATATTTCGCGGATTGCGAAAGGCGCTCGTTGGCTCATTGGAAGAGCGCATGGGACGGATTGAGGCAAAAAATGACCTTGAATTTGCTAAAATCTCCCGCGCCCGCATCCAGCGGTTTTCCGACGAGTGCTATAATAGCGTCAAACACAGCAAAGAACATTTTGAACAAGTTTTTGACGACGCAAAATCCTATGAAATGTACTGTAAAGCACATCCAGAGTTTGAAAACCACAAGACGGTTGAAGCCGTCGAAATCATCAAAAACGCTTATCACAAGTGTTTGCAGGAGCGTAAATTTTTGTGACGTTGCCCGGTAAAGACCGGGCAGAAAGTGAGGCTATCTATGTCTAATATCGACCTGACCCCCATCTTTCAGGCGCTGATCGTCCTCGTGGCCGCGCTGATTACGCGGTATGTCGTCCCGTGGATCAAGGCCAAGACGACGCTTGACCAGCGGCGCGAAATCCGCGACCTCGTGTCTATCCTCGTATTTGCCGCCGAGAAGCTGTACACCGGCTCCGGGCGCGGTGAAGAAAAGCTGGCGTGGGTAAAGGAGCGGCTTGACGCGCATGGCTACAAGCTGGATACGGATGAGCTTGTCGAGCTGGTCAACGCTGAGATTGCAAAGTTGGAGAGCGCCGCGCCCGTAGTGGTAGAGGAGGCCAGCGTGTAAAAGGAGGCGGTTTCCCGTGCGCCTTGACTTTGACAGGCGCACGAAAGAAGAAATCGCCCGCTGCTGCGGCTTTGACGAGCATGTCCGGCTGGGGCAGGTCTTTGACCTGCTCTGGCGCGGTTACAGCATCGTGCAGATCGGCATGACGCTGGGTATGTCGCCCGCAACCGTCAGCCGCAGCATTCGCGAGATCAAGAGACGGATGTCTGCATCTATACATACAGATGATAACACCCCTGCCTGATGGCAGGGGCTTTTTTTTAATGCAGAAAATAAATAAAAATAATTTGCAAAACACTTGACAAATAAATTAAAATGATGTAT
>ENA-OYXC01000084-OYXC01000084.1-human-gut-metagenome-genome-assembly--contig:-NODE-84-length-47406-cov-6.518321_pt1 | contig 47406 bp, 37 predicted proteins | sample MGYA00244214_ERZ653415 | MGnify/ENA primary metagenome ERZ653415 (study PRJEB26926, sample SAMN06165016) | human gut metagenome | biome: ENVO:00009003; feature: ENVO:2100002; material: ENVO:00002003... | reverse complement strand
GTCGGCCCGTTACGGCGTTTGGTAAAACGCCGTAACTAAAAACGGTTACCGCGGAAGCCGCCGCCGTTGCGGCCGCCACGGTCGCCACCACGACCGCCGCGGTCGTTACCACGGTTACCGCCGAAGCCACCACGGTTGCCGCCGCGATCGCCATAGCCACCACGGTTGCCGCCAAAGCCGCCGCGACCGCCACGGTCGCCGCCACGGTCACCAAAGCCGCCACGGCCGCCGCGATCGCCACCGCGGCCGCCACCGCGGCCGCCACGGTCGTCACGGCCGCCGCGAGGACCGCGGTCCTCGTCCAGGCCCATGGCGACGAGCGGAGCGATAACCTTATCGAGAGCGGCCATCAGCTCGGTGGCCTCCTCATAAGAAAGCTCGGGCAGGAGCTTCTCCTTCTTGTTGGCAAGCTCGACCAGGCCCTCAGCGGCATCCTCGGCGGCGAAGACAACAATCTTGCGCATATCGCCCTCGGCGTCGTCGATGCGGCCGACCAGATCGGCAGCCTCGGCCTCGGCCATCAGGCCATCGAGCTCACGGAGGCGCATGCCCAGCAGGTCGGACATTTCCTTCTGCTCCATCTTGGGCTTGAGGTCAAGAAGCTTGATGGCGCGCTCGATGTTCGCCATGCGCTCGGCCTTGGCCTCCTCCTCCTTGGAAATAGCAAAGCGACGGCTACGCAGCAGGCGGGCGGCCTTCTGCATCTTGTCCATCAGCTCTTCGTCATCGTAATCAACGGCGGCCTCGACAACCTCGGCCTCCTCCTCGGCGGAAACCTCGTCAGCAGCCTCAACCTCGGCAGCCATGGTCTCGTTCTCGGTCTCGTTCATGATCTCTTCGTTCTCGGACATGAGACTCCTTCTTAGCCCTCTCGGGCATCATCGCCCCATTCGCGGGGCCCGTCGCGCACTCTTTGCGCTTTAAACATTCATGCCTCTCGGCAAAACGTCCATTAGTTTATGGTGTTGCCATCCAATCTAGCTGCAGAATCTATGTGCACACATTAATGCGACATGTGCGACTCGCGACGAGCGTACACCAGCGACGTCGCGAACCCGACCACGGCAATCACAGCCGCCACACGCACGGCAGTTGCAAATCCAATCGCCTGGGCAACGTCGGTCGCAGCGCCAGCCGCGCCGGCAGTCGCCGCAGAACTCGAGAGCAGACCGATAAACAGCGATGGGCCAAACGATGCGGCAATCATGTTCCACGTGTTAAGCAATGCCGTTCCGTGGGGATGCTCAGCGGCAGGCAGCGTCTCCAAGCCGGCCGTTTGCGAGGGGCTCAGCACCAAACCGACTCCGGCATACACCACAACGGTCAGCGCCACGACGACGCCGATGTTCATACTTGCCGCCGTCATCGAGATGGCAGTCTGCCCCACGGCAATCAGGGCAAAGCCGACCGGCAGCAGCGGCCATGCGCCACGGGCGTCCATCACGCGTCCGCCCACAATCGAGGTCACGGCGTTGCAGGCAATCGCCGGCAAAATGAGCAAGCCCGCAATAAGTGCGGTCATGCCGTATGCGCCCTCAAAATAGAGCGGCAACAAAACGCTCATCGAGAACGTCGTCATCATCGACACCACCACAAGCAGGCACGCGGGCCAAAAACGAACGCTCGCCATGGGACGCACGTTAAGCACCGGATGCTCGAGCTTGAGCTGACGGGCCGCAAACAGGCCGAGCAGCACAATGGCGGCGAAAAGCGCCACGATGCCGGCAATCGGATTGGTCGAGAACTCGCCTACGGAATACACGAATGCCGTAATGCCGGCGGCGAGCAAAACAACCGACAGAATATCAAGCGTGGTGCTCGAGCGCTCTCCGACATTCTGAACAAGCTTAACGCCCGCCGCAGCGACCACAATGCCGCCCACCAGCGGCACTACGAACACCGCCCTCCAGCCGAACAACGTGCACATAAGACCGCTGATTACGGGTCCAAACGCCGGCCCTAGCGTAATGCAGGCACCGCCCAGGCTAAGATACAGACCGAGCTTCTCGCGCGGGGCGCAAGACAGCACCACGTTCATCATGAGCGGGAACAAGATGCCCGATCCCGCAGCCTGCAAAATACGACTTGGTAGCAAAACGCTAAACGACGGAGCGATCAGACACAGGACTTCGCCGGCGACCATACATCCGCATGCGAAAAACAACAGCTTGCGCGTCGAGAAACGGCCGGACAGGAAGGCCATGATGGCCGTAAAGATCGACGTCACGATCATGTAGCCCGAAACGAGCCACTGCGCCGTGGTGGCACTCACCGAAAAGGCTGCCATAATGTCGTGCAACGCCACGTTAATGATGTTCTCGTTAAACGCGGCAACAAAGGCTGCAATATACATAACGACGAGAAGCGCCGCAGTGGCCGATGGCGTTGCTTGAACTTGTTGCTGAGATTTGCTCCCCATGCATTTCCTTCCTCTTGGAACGACAGTCGCATCGCCCCAGAGGAACAGTCCAGGGCGAAAAATGAGCCCTAGACTTACGCCAGACGCCGTACACGACGAATCTGGCAACATGGTCCAACGTCAAAAGATTGTAACGCGGACGTGCAGCTTTCCTTCCGCGCTATTATTAAAAGTCCACGAAAGCATAAGACATGAGGAGCCCGCCATGATTAAGCCCATCATGAAATCCGAGTTCTTTTTGCGCCTGCCTTCCGAAGACGCGGGGCCCGACGATGCCGCGACCGGGCAGGACCTCCTGGATACACTCCACGAGCATGAGCACGAGTGCGTGGGGCTCGCCGCCAACATGATCGGTGTGCGCAAACGCATCATCTGCGTAAAGGACGGCAACAGGGCGCTCCTGATGTACAACCCTCAAATTCTTGAACAGGTCAATGCCTATCAGACGGGCGAAGGATGCCTCTCGCTGATCGGCGAGCGTCCCTGCACCCGCTATCGCCGCATTAAGGTTGAGTATTTGGACGAGAACTTCGTTCACCGCATCAAAAACTTCTCGGGCTACACCGCCGAGATCATCCAGCACGAAATCGACCACTGCAACGGGATTGTTATTTAGTTCCGCCGTTCTACCGAACGGCGGACCACTTGACGCTGCGCGAGCCGCATTCACGCCAATCTGACGTTCAATTTCGAGGGCGCGACCAGAAGGTCAGCGCCCTCTCATTTCACGTCACCTTGGCGCAAATGCGGCTCGCTCGCTGTCGTATGTCTATCCTGCGACGCCTCGATTCTTGCGGCGGCAGGCACCTAATCCCCTACGATTGGCGGTAATGGTCAAAGAAGTCGGCGAGGTCTTCGAGGGACTCTTTGAGTACTTCCATGCGCGGCAGGTACACGATGCGGAAGTGGTCGGGCTCAGCCCAGTTGAAGCCGCCGCCGCGCGTGATCAGGATCTTCTTCTCGTGCAGCAGGTCAAGGGCGAACTGCTCGTCATCGGTGATGTTGAACTTCTTCACATCCATCTTGGGGAAGATGTAGAACGCCGCGCGCGGCTTAACCACCGAGATGCCGTCAATCTTGTTGAGCGCCTCATACACAAAGTTGCGCTGCTCGTAGACACGGCCGCCAGGACGGATGTAGTCGTTAACGGACTGATGACCACCGAGTGCCGTCTGAACGATCGACTGAGCCGGCACGTTGGAGCACAGGCGCATGTTGGAGAGCATGTTGATACCCATGATGAAGTCGCTCATGCAGCGCTGGTTGCCCGAAAGCACCATCCAGCCAATACGATAGCCCGCAATCATGTGCGACTTGGAAAGGCCGCTAAAGGTGACACAGGGCAGATCGGGAGCGAGCGAGGCAATCGAGACGTGCTCATAGCCGTCCATGCACAGGCGGTCGTAAATCTCGTCTGCAAAAATCATGAGCTGGTGCCTGCGCGCAACCTCAACGATGCCCTCGAGCACCTCACGCGGATAGACGGAACCCGTGGGGTTGTTAGGGTTGATGATGACGAGGGCTTTGGTCGCGCTCGTGATCTTGGACTCCATATCCTCCAGGTCGGGATACCAATCCGCCTGCTCATCACACAAATAATGTACGGGATGACCGCCGGCAAGGGTTGCGCACGCCGTCCAGAGCGGATAGTCAGGGCTGGGGATCAGAATCTCGTCGCCATTGTCGAGCAGCGCGTTCATCGAAAGCTGAATGAGCTCGGACACGCCGTTGCCCGTGTAGATATGCTCCATCTGAACGTTGGGCAGGCCCTTGATCTGCGAATACTGCATGATCGCCTTGCGCGCGGAGAACAAGCCGCGCGAGTTGGAATAGCCTTCGCAGTCGGGCAGCTGCTGGCGCATGTCCTTGATGACCTCGTCGGGCGTGCGGAAACCGAAGGGCGCCGGGTTGCCGATATTGAGCTTGAGGATGCGCTCGCCCTCGTCCTCCATACGGGCAGCCTCGTCGACGACGGGACCGCGCACGTCATACAGGACGTTATCGAGCTTGGTGGATTTAGAAAAAGTACGCATGGTGGTGCTCCTTGCAATTTGAGCTGAGGGATGGGGTTCGGGCTTGGAAACGTTACGGGGCGATGATGCCTCGCCTTGATCGGCGTCACCGGCAAGCAGCCAGGTAACATCGACCTCCAAAATGCGGGCGAGCAGCTCTGCCACATCGCGCCGCGGAATCGTCTTGCCGCTCACATATTGGCTCATCTGACTCTTGCCGAGTTTTTTGCCGAGCATCTCCGATGCGCGGATTACGTCCGACTGGCGAACGTCGCGATCGGACATAGCCTGTCGCAGGCGATCGCTAAACGTCTCTTGGGCCACTAGAACCTCCTTGCTGGCAAAGTTCAATTTATAGAACACGAATTGAACCAGAGTTCAATTTAGGCAGCAGTATAGCGCGGCGCATTATCCGGAAGTTCAATTTCACAAGAAAATGTACCGAACCCCGAGAATTGTCCCAAAGTGGGCAACGGGTACGCGCCTTTAGAGATATTCAAGGAGACGAGCCGCCGCAAGCGAAACGTCAGCGGTGCGGTATATTGCGTTGATCTGCCGATGAGGATGTCCCTCGAGCGGGCGCACGGCAACATCGAACTGGCAGCGGCGCAAGATGAGCGCCGGAAGAATGCTCACGCCCAGGCCGTCCTCGACCATAGCCATAATCGCATAATCATCCCAGGTCGACAGCTTAGAGCGCACCGCCAGACCCGCGCGACGAAACAGGGGCGTAATCTCGTCGTCGCTACCGCGTTCCAGCAGAATAAATTGCTCGTTAGCCAAATCGGCAAGGGAAACGACCTCCGCGGTGGCAAGCGAGGAGTCCGCTGGCACCACGGCCATCAGCTCGTCTTGCACCAACGGCCGCGACGCCATGCCGGCGCCGCGTGGCTCGCGCGGAATAAAGCCCAGGTCGCAGCGGCCTTCCGCCACCCATTGCTCAATCTCGGAGTAATCACCCATCAACAGCTCGTAATCGACATCCGGATGATCGGCGCGAAAGCGCGCAATCACCGGCGGCAGCACGTGGGTCGCCACGCTCGAAAACGTACCGATGCAGATTTTGCCGCGCATGAGCCCACGCATCTCATCCACTCGTCGCTGCAAGCAAGTGAATTCCTCGCAGAGCGCCTCGACTGCCGGCATGACCTGCCGCCCGTCGGCAGAAAGCACTACGCCCTCGCGGCTTCTATCGAGAACTTTAAAGCCCCAGTCAGCCTCAAGATCGGCCACCATACGGCTCACGCCCGACTGCGAATAGCTCAGCCGCTCGGCGGCGCGCGTAAAGCTTCCGGCGCGCACGGTCTCCAGCAGCACCTGCATCTTTTGAATATTCGTTTCCACGGCACCCCTCCACCTTTGCATGAGTTTTTCTCATGCTATCCATGCATTATATTCGCTTTTCTTCTAAAGCCAGTTCACCCATAGTGAACATGCTCGGATATAGAGGGGGTGTCAGCGTATGAACAACGGACTGTTTACGTACTTAGCAGCATTGCTGTTGTTTGGCTCCAACGGCATCATCGCCGCCGCCATCGCGCTCCCGAGCTCCGATATCGTGCTCCTGCGCACGTTTTTGGGCGCGCTCTCGCTTGTCACCATCCTCGCCATCACCCAACGCCATAAGTTGCAGGCGCCATCTCGCCCCCGCGAAGCCGCAGCCCTCCTCCTCTCGGGAGCCGCGCTGGGCGCCAGCTGGATTTTTCTGTTCCGAGCCTACCAGACGATCGGCGTCGGCGTTTCCTCGCTGCTGTACTACTGCGGCCCCATCATCGTCATGGCCCTCTCCCCGCTCATCTTTGGCGAAAAACTGACCGGCGGCAAAATCGCCGGGTTTATCGCCGTCGCCTGCGGCGCTTTTCTCATTGCAGCGCAAGGTCTAGGCGGCAATATGCCCATTGCGGGTATCGCCTGCGGCATCGCCTCGGCATTTTGCTATGCGCTGATGGTCATCGCCAGCAAGGGTGCGCCACACATCGAAGGCCTCGAAAACTCCACGCTCCAGGTGAGCGCCGCCTTTGTGACCGCGCTGGTCCTCACGCTCATCACGCAGGGCGCCCCCTCATTCCTGTCCGTCGGCGTCGCCGCCAGTATTGATTGGCGCGCCGTCGTCATGCTCGGCGTCGTCAACACCGGCATTGGCTGCCTGCTCTACTTTAGTGCTGTCGCTAAGCTGCCCGTCCAGACTGTCGCGGTCGTCGGCTACCTCGAGCCGCTTTCGGCCGTCGTGTTCTCGGCCGTCCTTTTAGGCGAAGCCATAACGCCGGTCCGTCTGATGGGTGCCGCACTTATCATCGGCGGCGCGATCTTTTGCGAACTCGCCGGCAAACGCGCAGGTGCCAAGACCGGCATCGCTCAGGCAGCACGCGCCTAACAGCCCCTGCTTTGAAATGCCACCTGCGTACATGAATAATCCCCAGCTGGGGATTATTGTCTAAAACACCCCGATGTGCCAAACTGCTCTTATATGTATAAAGATGGCATAAAGGTCTACTGCCCTTGGCAGAGGCCAGATGTCTAAGGGAGTCCACGTGGCACACACCAAACTGGAGGCAAACCTCCAAGGCCAGCATGGGCAGGGCGGGCACGGAGCCATTCCCCTCTCCGCTGGCATGCTGCTCGTAACGCTCGGCGTCGTCTATGGCGACATCGGCACGAGCCCCATGTACACCATGAAATCAATCGTCGCCAACAACGGCGGCATCGGTACCGTCAGCGAAGACATGATCTTGGGAGCGCTTTCGCTCGTCATCTGGACCATGACGCTCGTGACCACGGTCAAGTACGTGGTAATCGCCATGAAGGCCGATAACCACAACGAGGGCGGCATCTTCGCCCTGTTTAGCTTGGTGCGCAAAGTGGCGCCGTGGCTGATCCTTCCCGCCATGATCGGCGGCGCGGCGCTGCTCGCCGACGGCATCCTCACCCCCGCCGTCACGGTCACCACGGCCATCGAGGGCTTGCGCACTATCGAGTGGGGCCATGCGCTTTTGGGCGACGGCCAGACCAACGTCATCATCATCGCCATCATCATTATCTGCGGCCTGTTTGCCATGCAGCGCGCCGGCACTTCGTCGATCGGCAAGCTGTTCGGCCCGCTCATGACGCTGTGGTTCCTGTTCTTGGCTGGCGCCGGCCTGTTCAACATGCTCGGCAATCTGTCCATCCTACGCGCACTCAACCCCATCCGCGGCATCATGTTCCTGTTCTCGCCCATCAACCACTCGGGCATCATGGTGCTCGGCTTCGTCTTTCTGTCGACGACCGGCGCCGAGGCCCTCTACTCGGATATGGGCCACGTGGGCAAGGCAAACATCTATGCATCCTGGCCGTTTGTTAAGGCGGCCCTTATCCTCAACTATCTGGGTCAAGGAGCTTGGCTGCTCGCCAATAACTCCAACCCCCAGATGCTCGCGATGGATATCGTCAACCCGTTCTATATGATGCTCCCCGAGCCCCTGCGCCCCTTTGCCATCGTGCTTTCGGCCGTGGCGGCCATCATCGCCTCGCAGGCGCTCATCACCGGCTCGTTCTCGTTGGTTTCGGAGGCAACGCGCCTCAACCTTATGCCGCATCTGCGCATCCACTACCCCAGCGACACCAAGGGCCAACTCTATATTCCGCTCGTCAACAACATCATGTGGGTCGGCTGTATCTTCATCGTGCTGCTGTTCCAAAACTCCGAGCGCATGGAGAGCGCCTACGGCCTCGCCATTACCGTGACCATGCTCATGACCACGACGCTTTTGACGAGCTACATCGCCGGCATCCTCAAGCACAAGCTGGGCGCCTGCGTCTTCGCCCTGCTCTTCGGTGCCATTGAGCTGTGCTTCTTTGCCTCGTGCCTCACCATGTTCTTTGACGGCGGCTACGTCATGATCTTCCTGGCCGCGCTGCTGTTTGGCCTTATGTATGTGTGGCGCCGCGGCACCGCCATCGAGCGCACGCAGACGATCCTGCTGCCCGTCTCCAAGTACATTGACCAGCTCGGCCGCCTGCGCAACGACGAGACCTACCCCGTGCTCGCCGACAATCTGGTGTTCCTCACCAACAGCCCCGACCCGCTCACGCTCGACCGCGATGTGCTCTATTCCATCTTGGATAAGCATCCCAAGCGCGCCAAGGCATACTGGTTCATCAACGTGCACGTTACCGACGAGCCCTATACGCACGAGTATTCCGTCGAGACCTTTGGCACGGACTTTTTGTTCCGCGTGCGCTTGGACCTGGGCTTTAAGGTCAACCAGCGCATCAATGCCTACCTGCGCCAGATTGTTGGCGACTTGATGGCATCGGGCGAGCTGCCGCCGCAGCATCACACCTACTCCATCTACGAGACGCGTGGCAACGTGGGTGACTTCCGCTTTTGCATGCTGCGCAAGATGCTTGCCCCCGAAACGGACATCAACCGCAACGACCACCGCGTCATGGCCATCAAGTACGCCGTCCGCCGCGCCTGCGGAAGCCCGGCACGCTGGTACGGTCTTGAGAACTCGGCCATCATCATCGAGTACGTGCCGCTGTTTGCCCGCATGCGCCCGGCCGTTAAGCTCGTACGCACCCAGGTGCCGCTCGAGGTTCAGATCGAAGAGGCCGAGGAAATGGAAGTCGATATCTTCTCGGACGACCTGGTCAACGGCAACGAAGCCGGTAGGAACATGAACGTCGATCCCACCGAGTTGCTCGAGAGTGTCGCCGATACGCCCGAACAGCAACAGCTCGACGGCCTCGAGAACGAACAACTCAACGACGCCAACTTCTAGCGGCGCCATAAATCAACGACAGCGGCCCTGCGTCTCACGATCTGCCAGGGCCGCTTTTGTCTACGTTTTTGGCCAGGTAAAACACCTTTGAGGCTTTACCTGGACGTAATCGTAGACTGCTATTCGGCATTTCCGGGGCTAGACAACCGCCTGGCCCCAATCGGTCATATAACCCTAGCCCACATTGAAATGCCATCGAAAAAGAAGCAGGCTATAGAGACTGGTCTCTCACCCACTCGATGAGTTCGGGAATCGCATAAGCGTATTGCCAGGTAAAGTTATGAGTGTTTCCACCCTGGACCGTCTTGTCGGTGCTATCGAGAGTTCCCTTCTCTACATGAAGGAAAACGACATGCGCCCCATCGGTCACCGCTTGTTTACAGGCCGAGGAGCAGACATCCGAGAGCTCGACCATAAGCTCATCGAGCGTCTTCTGGCTGCTAGCCGCCTTGGCTCCTTCCTGGTTACCCGAAGGGTTTTTCTCTCCCGTTGCGTCGTAATCAACCCACAGGCCACTCGTATGTCCTTCGCCGTCATAGTTATAGGCGCAATTCAGCTGCTTCTCAACATAAGGAATTCCGATACTCGCGACACCCTTCTCGGGATCCGTCATGCCGCCATAGGAATTGGAATCGTCTTCAGAAACGAATATCACCATGGGCGTCTTGGCAATCGGAGTCATGTTGCCTTGCCCGGCAACGAGCATAAGCGCTGCAAAGGAATTGTCATCGGGATGCTTGGAGGCATATTCGATGAGGGCCATGCACCCGGCAGATTCGCCCGTCCCGTAAATGCGATCCGGATCGATTGAGTAACCCTGGTCGATCAGGTCCTCGATTACATGCAGGCAAGTCTCGATATCGCAACAAGTTCCAGCGATCGTCAGCACAAATTGTGACCCATCAGCCCAGGCAAGGGCTCCCAGACCTTGACGAAGATTCACCCTCACATCGCAGGTGGTTACCCCCGCATCCGGCAGGAAGAGCGTGATGGGGTATTTCTTTGCCTTGTCGTAGTCGTCAGGCTGTGCCAAGGCAAACGAAGCATGGAATCCAGTTTTGGTGTCATCGTAGGTCCCTGCAACAAACTTGTCTGCCTCGGAGTTGAGAACAGTCGAAGCCACGAGATATCGGGAGGATGTCTCGTCGCCTGTAAGCTTTTTACCTGCAGAATCCTTGAGATCCTTTATTTGGGCGATTTTGACGCAACCGCTATCAAGGGATACGGGACCGTTTGAGCCTACGCACCCACGCGTCATCTGAAACATCAACGTCTGTGCGCCCGCATCTGCTGGATCGAGCTCGACGATGACGTACGTTCCCTTGCTTTTGCCCCCTTCATCACTCAGCTCGGCTTTGTCGTTTACATAGGCAGTGACAATCGAGCGTCCCAAAACCGAGAAAGATCCCAGCCCCTTTTCCTGAGCCTGTTGACCGATGCCGCCATGTCCGGGATCAACCGAAGACGCATCGACATCCACGTCGTATTCAATCGCCACGCCGACAATCTTCTCTCCGATTGCATATGTTTTCGCAAGTGCAGAAACAGAGATAACGTGCTCGTAGAATTCGCTAACGTCGCTATCCGTGCCACCCGATTTGCCGTCGCTATCAACCTTCAGTGCATCATCCTTGCCGGCAGCCACGCTTCCCGCGCCGCTTTCGCTTCCAGACGCGCAGCCAACAAGCATAGAGGCGGTGCCCGCCAGCATTGTGGCCCCACCGGCCGTTAAAAAGCTTCGCCGACTCATTTCGAAAGCCATTTTTATTGCCCCGTTCCCCAGCCCGCTTCTGACTGGATTTTCAGCATTTCTAATCAGAAATTAACGAAACGGAGTCCGTGCCTTCGAAGCGCCAAAACAGGGAATCCGTTGATGCCAGATGCCCGGCGCGCCGCTCGGAAGTAAAACTAAAGAAATTTTATATAATCTAAATGAGCCAATCGATTCGCTTTTGAACGGCTATTATTCCAAAGATGAATTGAAGCTACCGTTTGTTTAATATATCTTGACAAAGTCATCGGCATCATGTTTGCCTTCAACTTCTGATCTACCAAGCGGCCCTGCACCTCACGGGAGATGCAGGGCCGCTTTGCATTGCGGTAAAGCTATCGGCTACGAACGGCGCGGCTCGGGAACCACGAGCCTATCGGGGCTCGCGCCCTCGGCATCCATCAGGCTCACGTAGCGAATCGACGGATCCCCATACATCGCGTAGTAATAATTGCCCGTGCGCGCGCTAAAGCATCCGGTGTAGATAGTCTTCTCGAACTTGCCATCGCCCATCCTGGACGCTCCCTCGATCATCACCACGCCCTCGAGCGAGCGGAACATGCGAACGACGTTTTCGGTCTCGCTCTCCTTTTGCGGGTAATTGGCATTGAGGTACGCCGCCTTTACAAAACGGCTCGGCGAATAGCAATCGCCCGGAATGCCGCGCATGCCGGCACCGGCTCCATAGGGCTTGAGCTCGGCACCACGCCATGTCGCCGTCTGCGGAAAATCGCTTGTGGCGGTGATATAGGTGCGCAGGTTTTCCATGTGCCACGGGAAGGTCGGCTGGTTGGCAAGGGTGTCGACCGGATCGTCGTATACATGCAGGCCGTCAGCCATCATCTCGACCACGATGCTGCGCTGGCTGTCGCCGATAATCCAATGGAGCAGCGACACGCCCAGCCCCTCTCCGGCAGATTTGGCGACAATCACCGTGTCGCGCAGCGCGGCCTCGACCTCATCGACCGTCGAGAACGTCGCTGCCACCCACAGGGGGAACTCATAGGCCGCGATATTGGTCTTGCCGTCGACAGGGTCCTCGGCATACTCGGCATAACCCGGGAAATTGAGACCCGCCACGGCGAGGCCCGCATCGTTGCCGCAATCGAAAAACATAGGGTAGTTCTTGTAATCGATGCACATACCGATCACCGCGTGCGCCGCTGTCGCGTCGTCGATAAACGAATACGGAATGTGGAACCCGCGCGGCATCACGCGAACCTGTTGGCCGTAGTCAAAGCTCCAGTCGAGGTTGCGGCCTAGATACATGTGGCCAGAATTATCGGTAAATCGAATGCTCGTGCACATAACGCCTCCTAGCTTTACGTTCTTGCTAAGGTTATTGTCACCAAACAAAAAGGCGCTAAACACAAAAGCCCGGACATGACAACAATGTCACGCCCGGGCTATTCAATCAGGACAAACTCAACCAATTCAACCCCGCAGGTCGTCTAAGGGGTCAAAGTGCCGCAGATTGCCACGAAAGAGGAGCGAAGCGTACTTAAGGTACGCGAGCGACGATTGAGCGGCAAGGTGCGGTGCTTTGATCCCCTTAGACCAACTTGCCGAGACAGTGGTCGATCATATGCTGGATCATTTGTGCCTCAAAGCCCGCGTAGTCGCGGCGGCACTCCTTCATCTTGCCGTCGACGATCTGATCAAAGGCGACCTTGCACTTGATGTAGCGCGTGGACTTGGTGACCTCCTCGTGCGTCAGGCAGCTCTCCTCCATCTTGCTGGCACCCAGGCCAAACACCAGACGGGGGTTGTAAAGCACGTGGGGCTCACCGGCGTCGTCCAGATAGACGCAGACCTTCTTGGTGACACCGATCTGGTTGGCGGCCAAGCAGCCGGCATCATCGAGCGACTTGATGGTATCAATCAGATCCTGAGCGACCGACTCGTCCTCGACAGTCGCAACCTCGCAACGCTGAGACAGGATAGCCTCGTCGCGGCAGAGCTCTTTAATCATACGTTCCTCCATAGGGGTCGTTGTAACCGCTTAAGTATACGGTACCTACACAATTTCATGCGAAAGATACCGTCCGTCTGCTACAAAGCGCCGAACATCAACATGCGAGGAACAACAGCGTCGTAAAGGGGCTATAGTGGGTGAGTTCGTGTCAATCGGCCTAAACTCGGGGCCGAACAAGGAAAGGGTATGCATGGACGAACTATTTCACGTCAGCGAGCGCAAGTCCACAATCGGGACCGAACTTCGCGCTGGACTGACAACGTTCCTGGCAATGGCCTACATCATTGCCGTCAACCCCGCGGTGCTCTCGGGCGCCGGCATCGATGCGGGAGCGCTCGCCTGCGCCACCTGCCTGGGCGCCGGCATCATGACCATCTGCATGGGCATCTTCGCCAACCGCCCGCTCGCCTGCGCGTCGGGCTTAGGCGTCAACGCGATGATCGCTGGAATCGCCACCACCGTCTGCGGCGGTGACTGGCACGTGGCCATGAGCGTTATCTTCCTCGAGGGTATCGTCATCTTGCTGCTCGTGCTTTGTGGCCTGCGCGAGGCCATCATGGACGCCATCCCGGTTGTCCTGCGTCACGCCATCTCGGTGGGTCTGGGCCTGTTCATCGCCATGATTGGCCTGTGCGATGCCGGCATTATCACCGCTGGCGCCGGTACACTCGTCGGTCTGGGCGACATCACCTCCCCCACCTTCATCGTCGGCATCATCTCCATCCTGGTGACGGTCGCCCTCGCCTGCCGCAACGTCCCCGGCTCGCTGCTCATCGGCATCGTCGTCGCCGTCATCGCCGGTATCCCCCTAGGCGTGACCCAGGCTCCGACCGGTATCATCGCCCCGCTCGACTTCTCGAGCATCGGTGGCCCCATCGCCGACGCCGGCGGCGTGCCCGCCATTGTCAAGGTCCTTACCGACCCCGCGCTCCTCGTCATCTCGTTCTCGCTGCTCATGAGTGACTTCTTCGACACCATGGGCACCGCGATGGCCGTAGCCAAGCAGGGCGAGTTCCTCACCGACGACGGCAACGTCGAGAATATCAAGGAGATCCTAATCGTCGACTCCGCCGCCGCTGCTGTGGGCGGTTTCATGGGCGTCTCCTCCATCACCACCTTCGTCGAGTCCACTTCTGGCGCCGCCGACGGTGGCCGCACGGGCCTCACCTCCGTCACCACCGGCGTGCTGTTCATTCTCGCCGCGTTCTTCTCCCCCATCGTCACCATCGTTTCCAGCGCCGCCACCTGCGGTGCTCTGGTCTACGTCGGCTACCTCATGATGAGCGAGGCCTCCGAGATCGACTGGTCCGACGTGTCGCAGGGTTTCCCGGCGTTCATGATTGTCGCCGGCGTGCCCTTCACCTACTCCATCTCTGCCGGCATTGGCCTAGGCTTTATCGCCTACGTGATCGTCGCGCTCTTTAAGGGCGAGGCCTCCAAGATCAAGCCGCTCATGTGGATCGCAGCTCTCGCCTTCCTCGTCTACTTCTTCGTAGCGTAACGGCATAGTCTGCTAAAACAGAACACCAAAGCGCGGAGTCGCATCGAGCGGCTCCGCGCTTTTCTTTTAAAGCCAGGCAACGCACGGACGCGCGATGTATTGGTTACCGAATTTTGGACATTTTGCCCTCAAAACGGCACTACCGCCGGCTACATCCTGCAGATATGCTGGGCTTAATCGCATAGGCCCTATGAGGATGGGAGTAACCATGGCCGCCTTGTTCACGACCCCCAAGCGCAATGACAAAACCTCTGGAGCCCATTTTGTCGAGCCCGACGTGTGCCGTCGCACGCTGCTCGCACACGGCAGCTGGCGCCGCGTGACGCGCCGCATCGTCTGCGGCCTGGCCTGCGCGCTCACGGTGAGCTCGCTGCTCATGCCGAGCGTCTCGCTCGCGGCCGAGTGGGTGGACGTCGGCGGCGTCCGCCACGAAGCGGCCGCGGGGCCCGCGGGAGACGCCGCCGGCACCTGGAGCTGGGACGGCGCCGATGACATGAAGCTCAACGGCTATGACGGCGGTGCAATCAATGCTGCAGGCAAGCTCAACATTGCGTACGAGGGCAAGAACACCGTGAAAACCGAGCCCGATTACACCGGAGCCGCCATCAAAGCGCAGGATGGCACTAACCAGAAAGCGGAGTTGAACATAACGAGCTCGAATAGCACGGATGAGCTCAATGTGACTGCCGAGGCCGATGCAATTAAATCCACAGGCGACCTCTCCATTTCTGGCCCAGGCACCGTGAACACCACAAGCACTACTTCCGACGGAATTGAGGCAAAGGGCGACCTCTCTATCACGGGCTCGGGCACCGTGAATGCAACGGGCGGTACCGAAGGTATCCAATCCAAGGGCAAGACCACCATCGATTCCTCTGGCACAGTGATCGCTAAAGGAGGCGAAGGTTACGGCGTCGCCGCGGGCAGTGACATCATCATCAAAGGCGGTGGCAAGGTAGAAGCAAGCTCGATAGAAGAAGCGGCGATTTGGGCTGACGGCAGCATTAACATCTCGGGCGGCAGCCAGGTCGAGGCAAGCTCCCAGGGAGATCTTGCCGTCGACGCTGAGGGCAGTCTCGCGGTCACGAACGCCTCCCTTGACGCAAGCGGTGTTGAATATGGTATCTATGCCTACAAGGGCGTTACGCTCGATCACGCGACCGTGACGGTCCGCACAAGCGCGAGCGGCGGCCAGGCCATCGCCCTCATCACTGACGGGGACGACATCGTCATCAAGAATGGTTCCATCGTGGACGCGTTCGCGGAAGGCAAATTCTCGGTTGCAATCTCTACCAGAAACCACCAGCCAAACGTCGCTGGCGGTCACATCTACATCAGCGACTCCGTTGTTAAGGCTATAGCCCGCTATGTCGAGACCGGTGGCGATGGCCCCGACTGCTACAGTACAGACCAGGATGGCGAGATCACCCCTGAGCGCAGGGGCGTGAACATCGGCATCTATGCTCAGACCACCGAGGGTATTATGCCCGCCACCATCTCCATCGTCCGCAGTAAGGTCACGGCCGAGGGAGACACGGCAGCGATTTTCGCCCTTGCCATGAGCACGGACGGCAAGGCAATCGGCACCATCGAAATCGAAGGCGCCAGCATCCTGACGCCTGAAGGCGGCAAAGTCATTGACTATCGCCACAAAGAAGAGCTCAGTAACGGCATCATGTACGAGGCAGGCCAAGTCATTGGCACGGGCGACGCCGTGATTGATTCTCCCTACGACGATGTCATCGCCAAGAAAGCCGTCATCGCACCGTCCGAGGAGACCAAGCCCGAGGATTCCAAGCCTGATTCCAAGCCTGAGGGCACGAAGACAACCAAGACCGTTGCAGTTGCAGCCACGGAAGCCAAGATCGCCGGCAAACTCGCGGCAACCGGCGACGCCTCGAGCGCAGCCATCGTGGCAGCCACCCTTGCGGGAACAGCCGCCATCGCCGCAGGCGCCGTGGTGAGCCGCAAGCGTTCATAGACGCCTTTGGCCTTTAACGCACGGAACGGCGCCCATGAAAGCGCCTAGCCCGAGCACCGTTTAACGACGCCATCGCCGAGCTCCCCTCCGGCGGTGGCGTTTTCCAGTTGGCGCTCGCGCGTTGTGCATGCGATTGTTCTTAATGCAGCCCAACCTATATGTGCCAGCGTGCGACAATTGGAACCGTCGATATCACAACGCTGAGAGAAGCAGGCCATGGAAGCGCATCGAAAGCAGATAACCGTCTATTCGAAGCATACGGAAAGTGCGCCCATCATCTACCTTCCCGTGGTCATGGGCAACGGTAGCGATGTTTATGACCGCTGCCAGGAGCTCGACTGCCCGCCATTCACCCTCGTCGCCATTGGCGGACTCGATTGGAATCGCGAGCTGAGCCCCTGGGCATGCGACGGGACCGTACGCGATGCCGAACCCTTTGGTGGGCAGGCGTCCGGATTTCTCGATGAACTGCTGAACCGGATAATCCCAAAGGTCGAATTATCGCTCCCACTGCCGCCCACCTGGCGCGGCATTGCCGGCTACTCGCTCGCGGGCCTCTTCGCGCTCTGGTCCCTCTGGCAAACCGACGCCTTTGACCGCATCGCGAGCGCATCGGGGTCGCTATGGTTTCCCGACTATGTCGATCGCGCCAGCACGGCGCCATTTGCCGGCAGCCCACAAGCTGTCTATCTGTCACTCGGCAAAAAAGAAACCAAGACGCCCAACCGCATGATGAGACACGTACTCGACGACACGCGCGCAATGGAAGAGCTACTCATCGAGCGCGGCATCCCAACAACGATGGAACTCAACCCCGGCAATCACTTTGCCCAAACCGATCTACGAATGGCGCGTGGCATACGCTGGATACTGACGCATTAAAAATGGCGCCCACGCGTACGCACGGGCGCCATTTTTTGATTTAGCTGAACACAACTTCTACTCGACAGTCTCCTCGAGTTCAGAAACGGCAAACTCAAAGTCGTTGCCGGGCAGAATTGCGTTGAGCACGATGCCAACCAGCGAGCCCACGGCAAGACCGGAAAGCGAAATCGTCACGCCGCCCAGCTCCAGCACGATGGCACCGGCAGTGCTGTAAGCAATGCCGAGTGAAAGCACGAGAACCAGAGCGGCCACAAGCACGTTGCGGTTGTTCTGGAAATCGACCTGGTTCTCGATGAGGTTGCGGACGCCCACAGTGCTGATCATGCCGTAAAGCACGAGCGACACGCCGCCGATAACGCATGCCGGCATGGCGGCAATCACGGCAGCGAACTTGGGGCAGAACGAAAGCACGACAGCGCAGCACGCGGCAATGCGAATCACGCGCGGATCGAACACGCGCGTCAGGGCAAGCACGCCGGTGTTCTCACCATACGTGGTGTTGGCCGGAGCGCCAAAGAGCGAAGCCAGAATCGTGGCAAGACCATCACCGAGCAGCGTGCGGTGCAGACCGGGATCGGCAATGTAGTTGCGCTCGCAGGTGGAGCCAATAGCGGAAATATCACCGATATGCTCGATCATAGTTGCAAAGGCCAGCGGCATGATGGTGATGATGGCCGTCGTGGCGAGGCCGCTATCAAACTGCGGACCAAAGAGCGCAAACACGGTGTTGTTCCACACGATGGGAAGACCGACCCACGGCGCGGCTGCGACACCAGAGAAATCGACCTCACCCAACGCGGCCGCAACGGCATAGCTCACCACGACGCCCAGCAGGATCGGCACGATTTTGACCATGCCGCGGCCCCAGATGTTGCAGATGACGATCACTGCAACAGCGATAACGGCGACAAGCCAATTGGTCTGGCAGTTGGCAATGGCGGAGCTTGCCAGGATCAGACCGATCGAAATGACGATAGGGCCAGTCACCACCGGTGGGAAGAAGCGCATGACGCGCTTGGCGCCAAAGGCGCGGAACAGGGCCGCCAGCACCGGATAGAGCAGACCGGCGCAGGCTACGCCCAGGCAGGCGTAGGGCAAAAGCTCGGTCTCGCCGTTGGGCGCGATGGCGGCATAACCTGCGATAAAGGCAAACGACGACCCCAGGAATGCCGGCACCTTACCGCGCGACAGGAAGTGGAACAGCAGCGTGCCCAAGCCGGCAAACAAAAGCGTCGCCGAAACCGAGAGACCGGTGAGCACGGGCACCAGCACGGTGGCGCCAAACATGGCAAACAGGTGCTGTAGGCCGAGCAGGAACATGCGCGGGCGGCCGAGCGACGATGCGTCGTAGATGGCATCGGCGGCAACGGGCGTCGAAGGCTGGGACATGTGAGTCCTTTCGAATGGAAGGGCGATCGGGCATATCGGATAACCTGCCCGAACGATACGATCCGAACCATTGTACGCGATACGCCATGTCTCGCACGCGCCGTCACCTGCGAACGCTACTGCTACTTCCAGACACGCTCGGCAATACGCTTGACCAGCGCGATCTTCGCCCATTGCTCGTCCTCGGTCAGCTTGTTGCCAATCTCACAGCTGGCAAAGCCGCACTGGGGCGACAGATACAGGTTCTCGAGCGGAACATACTTTGCAGCCTCGTGAATACGCTCGACGATGGCATCCTCGTCCTCAAGCTCAGCGGCCTTGGTGGTCACCAGGCCCAACACGACCTTCTTGCCGGGAGCAACGTACTTGAGCGGCTCAAAGCCACCGGCGCGCGGCGTATCGAACTCCAGGTAAAATGCGTCGACATCCTCGCGTGCGAACAGGTACGGCGCGATGGGGTCATAGCCGCCCTCGAAGGCATAGGTAGAGTGGTAGTTACCACGGCACACGTGCGTGTTAATGACCAGGTCGTCGGGCTTGTCCGCGATGGCGGCGTTGTTGAGCGTCACGCCCAGCTCGCTTACCTTTTGCAGGTCGACCGGGCTCATGCCGGTTTTGGCGACAAAATCGGTATCGCAGTAGATGCCCCAGGTGCAGTCATCAAACTGGATGTTGCGGCAGCCTGCTGCGTACAGGTCGGCGATCACCGTGCGATAAGCGGCTGCAATGGCATCGGCAAGCTCCTCATCGGTCTTATAGACAGCGCGCAGGCTCTCCTGCTGGCCGTCGCAGCGATCGAGCGTGACCTCAGAGAACGTCTGGATCGGTGCTGGAATGGTTTGGCGCGCGACCTGACCCTCGCCCTCGAGCGCCTTAACAAACTTGAAGTGCTCGACGAAGGGGTGATTCTCGCCGCTGATAGGGCCGGTCACCACGGCGGTATCAGCCGTAGTCTCCTCGTCATGGAACATATAACCCGTGCGTGAGGTGCGGCGCTCAATGCCGTTAAGGCCCCACATAAAATCGAGGTGCCAGTAGCTGCGGCGGAACTCGCCATCGGTGATCACCTGCAGGCCGGCGGCCTTCTGCTTGGCCACCAAATCGCGAATGGCATCGTCCTCGACGGCCTTAAGGCCGGAAGCGTCGAGTTTACCCGCGACATAGGCGGCACGGGCGTCCTTTACAGCCTGCGGACGAAGAAAGCTGCCGACGATATCGGCGCGAAACGGCGCGTTCGGTTGAATCGAAGTGCTCATAGATATCTCCCTTTGCATTGGTTGCTTTACTGGGACAGAGTATGAGCGCTCATATGACCATCGTAAAATATACGTTTATAACAGTTTGATATAGATGTTTCCTATATCAGTCTGGACTGTCATAAAGAGACTTGAACCGTGCGGAGCACAGCAGCCTAGATATGCTGACGAATCGCGTCGATATAGGCCCGACCGTAGCGCGTAAGCGTCGTGTTCTTGCGCGTGATGATGCCAATCTCCATGTACTCGTCCACGTCGAGCGGAATCGAGATAATGCCGGGGCCGTTGAGCTCGTGGCTGATCACGCCTGAGCATACCGTGTAGCCGTTGAGGCCCATGGCCAAATTGAACAACGTCGCACGGTCGCGCACGCGGATATTTTTGCGACGCTCGAACGTCGAGGTCAGCTCCTCGGAATAGTAAAACGAGTTGTAGCTGCCCTGCTCGTAGGACAGGAACGGGTAGTCTTCCAGATCCTCGAGCGTCACGCTGGAGCGGTCCGCCAGCGGATGGTCGGCGCAGACGAAGACATGCGGCGTGGCGCAGAAGAGTCCTTCGAACACGAGCTCGTTGGCCACCAGCATGCGCTCGATGACCTCGCGGTTATGCTCGGATAAGTACAGGATGCCCAGTTCGCTTTTCATATGCGCGACATCCTCGATAATCTCGTGAGTCTGCTCCTCGCGCAGGGTGAAGTCGTAACGCGCGGCATCGAACTCGCGGATCACGTCGACAAACGCGTTGACGGCAAAGGAATAATGCTGGCAGCTCACACTAAAGTGCGGCACCTGCTCGGATGCGCCCTTGTACTTGCCCTCGAGCAGGTCGGCCTGGTCGAGTACCTGGCGCGCATAGCCCAAGAAGGTCTCGCCTTCCTCGGACACAATGACGCCCTTGTTGGTGCGCTCAAAGATGTGCACACCCATCTCGTTTTCGAGATCGCGAATCGACGCGGTAATCGAAGGCTGCGACACAAAGAGACGGCGCGAGGCCTCGGTAATGCTGCCGCATTCGGCAACTTTGACGACATATCTGAGCTGCTGGAGCTTCATGGCTGTCTCCTTAGCTGTTCGCGAAATTCGCGTCGGCTGCACCCTCCTGACGCATAAACGGCGGCATCTCCCCCGTCGCGGCGCAGGCGGCAATCTGATGCAGAGCCCCGGCGACCGCATCATCTGCCGCGGCGCCGATATGCCAGCGCGCGGCAGCCGTGACGGCCTCATTGGCATTGGCGACTGCAACGGAGTTGGGAACGGCATCGATCATGGGCAGATCGTTATCGGAATCGCCAAATACGGCCACCTCGTCGGGCGTCAGGCCCAAGGCGCGCGCCAGCTCCAGCGCAGCGCAGCCCTTGTCCCAACCATCCGGAAGGATGTCGAACAGGCGCACTCGGTTGTTGGGAAACACAAGCGAGAGTTCCGGCACCTCAACGGCAACGCGCTCGCGTAGCTCCGCGAGCTCCTCACGCGAACGGGCACTCCAGATATTCGCCTTAAACACCGGCGCGCCATCGACGACGGGACGACACGGGGCCTCTTCGCCTTTGAGCCACGCATTGCCGCCCGACTCCATAGCGCGACGCACACGCTCGGGATTGCTCGTCACGCAATAGGCATCGTTGCCCCAAAAGTCATCGCCCAGGCTGTAGACTTTTAGAAATGTATCGTCGGTCTCTTGCTCCAGATAGTCAGCCAAACGCATCAGAGCATCGTTGTCGATTGCGCGCGAAGCGACTACTTCGCCGTCGACAAACATCACCTGGCCGTTACAGAACGCACCGGTCGAAAAACACTCGGAACGGTTTTTGAACATCCAGCCCATCGCGGACGGCTGACGACCCGAAACCGGCCCAAAGTGCAGACCCGCCGCCTGCATGGCATGAATACCCTCAATGGCGTAGTCGCTGGCGCCGTCATGCCCGGCTGGAATCAGCGTATCGTCCATATCGGTCAGCACAAGTTTGATCATAGTGTCCCCCAGTCATTTTCACCGCAACCATTGTAACGGTGCGCTAGTATAGGGAACAACAGATTCGATGCGGGAGTGCCGGCGGTGCAAACCACAAGGCTGAGAGGGCAATGGGCCCAATCCTTTGAACCTGTCAGTTAATGCTGGCGTAGGGAGCATGCCGCCTTTACAGGGGCGCTGTCTATGCACAGCGCCCCTTTTCTATGCCAAGGAGGCATGTGCAGTGATTGATTCGGAACAGCTTAAGCAACATGTGATCAAGGCCGTGAATGAGATTCGCGCTACCAATCCGATGGCCGGTTCCATCACCAACACGGTGACGATCGACTTTGTCGCCAACGCACAGCTCGCCGTGGGCGGATCGGCCGCCATGGTCTATCTGCCCGACGAGGGCGAGGCACTCGTTGCCGGCGGCGGCGCCATCTATCTCAATATGGGCACGCTCTTCCCCATCTACGAGCAGACGATTCCCCGCGCGGCCAAGGCGGCACACGACGCCGGCAAGCCCTGGGTGCTCGATCCGGTTGGCCTGGGTATCGGTAGCCTGCGCACCCAGCTGGTAAACGAGCTCAAGCAGTACAAGCCCGCCATCGTGCGCGGCAACGCCTCCGAGATTATCGCGCTCGCCGGCCTGTGGGGTCTTGAGGGCGAGGCGGCCGATCTGAGCCGCGTGCGCGGTGTCGATACCACCGACACGGTCGACGCCGCCCGCGATGCCGCCGTGGCGCTCGCTCGCTACACCGGCGGCGCCGTAGTGGTCTCGGGCGAAGTCGACCTGATTACCGACGGCACAACCGTGGCCAAGTCCCACGGCGGCAGCCCGCTCATGTCCAAGATCACCGGTTGCGGCTGCTCGCAGGGCGGCGTGCTGGCCGTGTATGCCTGCGCCGCCGATCCGTTTACGGCAGCCGTCTGCGGCACCGCCGTCTACAACGTTGCCGGCACGCGTGCCGCCGCTGTCGCCGATGCCCCGGCAAGCTTTAAGGTTGCCTTTATCGATGAGCTCTACCGCGCGACCGCCCAAGACATCGCTGATAACAAACTCGAGCTCGAGGAGGCATAAGCCATGTCCGAGCCCGCAACCAATGCCGGCATGAACACGCTCGTCGCTGTGGCCATCGCCCCATGCGGCACCGGCGATGAGCTATCCGCCGAGGTCGCCGAGGTCGTGCGCGTCATTCGCGAGAGCGGCCTTCCCAACCGCACTACCTCGATGTTCACCGAGATCGAGGGCGACTGGGACGAGGTCATGCAGGTCGTGCGCGACGCAACCTTTGTGTTGGCGAGCAAGGGAATCCGCACCGAAGTCGTGCTCAAAGCCGATATTCGGCCCGGATTTACCGACACCATGACCGGCAAGCTCGAGCGCATGGAAGCACAGATCAAGAAGCAGGAGGAAGCACGATGAGCATCCGCGACAACCTTGATATCTCGGCCTATCTGGTACTCGGCCCCGAAAACACCCTCGGGCGCCCCGTGGGCGATGTGGTGGCCCAGGCGCTCGACGCAGGCTTTACCTGTATCCAGGTGCGCTCCAAGGTGGCAAGCGCCCGCGAGATCATTGCACTGACCGGCGACGCCGCGCAGGCAATCGCACAGGCTGGCAAGACCGGTCAGGTCGCCCTGTTAATCGACGACCGTCTGGACTGTGTACTCGCCGCGCGCGAGCAGGGCATTGCCGTCGACGGCGTGCACGTAGGCCAGAGCGACATTCCCGTCGAGGTCTGCCGCAAGCTGCTGGGCCCCGATGCCATTGTGGGCCTTTCGGCCCGTTGCGAGGAGATGCTCGAGTACGTCAAGACCGCCGACATGAGCCTGGTCGACTACCTGGGCATCGGCCCGCTCCACGAGACCGAGACCAAGCGCGACTGCGGACGCGCGGCCGACGGCTCTATCATCACCAAGAGCTTTGAGGACCTGGCCGCACTCCACGCGGCAAGCCCCGTGCCCATCGTGGTGGGCGGCGGCGTCAAGACGGCCGACCTGCCGCAGCTCAAGGCCACCGGCGTCGACGGCTTCTTTGTGGTGAGTGCCGTCTGCAGCGCCGATGACCCCTACGCCGCGGCCAAGGAGCTCGTCGACACTTGGCAGCAGGCATAGGCATAAGCCGAGCAGCTGATCCGCAGCCTCACATCTTCAGCAATGGAAAGCGCATCCCAGTTTGGACCTCCATTCCGGGATGCGCTTTCCGCCGAGATGGCGGCAGCGGCCTCTACCCTGCCAGATATGTCTCCAGTGCCGGCAAGGTCGCCTCAGCATCGCGACGACCAATCTGATAGATGCGCTCGAGCTCATCGGGCTCGCGGCACAGCGACGGCACTTTCACCGATTCGCTCGGACGCACCACAAAGATATCGCCGGCGGCCTCACGACGTGCCAAATCATCGAGCGTGGCATTGTAGACCTCATGCCGATGCTCAAGCGCTGCGACAAACTCCGGATAGTGACGGAACACGCGACGCAGCATAGGCATCACGCTGTTGGGCCGCTTCACAAAGCCCGCCGGCTGCGTGAGCACCACGATATTGCGGTCATACCCCTGAGCAAACAGCCATGCACTGGGAATAGAATCAGCCACGCCGCCATCCAGGTACTTGCGGCCCTCAATGGCGACAGGACGCGTCGCCACGGGAATTGCCGACGACGCCCGGATCCACTCGATATCGCGCTCGTCGCCATACGGCAGGTCGTGGTAGACGGCCTTGCCCGTCTCGATATCGGTACACACGCACGTAAATCGCATGGGGCAGGCGCGATACGCCTCCAAGTCGATGGGATCGCGCTCGATAGGCACCTCGTGATAAGCAAAGTCGGCATTGAACATATCGCCGGTTCGCAGCCAGCTGGTCACGCTCGCATAGCGCTTGTCGGCGCAATAGGCCTTGTTATAGCGAATGGCGCGGCCGATCTGGCGCGATTTAAAGTTGTAGCCAAATGCCGCGCCCGCCGAGACGCCCACCATATGGTCGCAGGTCAAACCGTGCTCCATCCAAACGTCGAGCACGCCCGCCGTATACATACCGCGGTAGCCGCCTCCCTCGAGCGCCAGCCCCACCGTGCGCGTCATATTTGACTGTGCCATGCGACCATCTCCGTTCCTGCGTTTTAAACCGGGACAAGTATACCCGTCAACATATATCGTCCCAGTCGCATTTTTATCGAACATCGCATCGTCGCGCTACCGCCTGTCGAATAATAGCCGCCCACAGCATGTGCACCCATATCCCCGCACTCGAGGAAAGCGGCTTTATGGTGACGCTCGACAAGCACATTTGGCAGATTGTGCCCACCGACCGCGATCAAGGCCGCAGCACGCAAATCATTTCATCGATGCTCGAAATGGCGCAGTCGCTCCATCTGCCCGTCGTGGTCGAAGGCGTCGAGACAAATGAGCAGGCGAACATGCTACGACAAATGGGCGCCCGCTACGCTCAGGGCTTCCTCTGCTACCGCCCCATGCCGGCGAAGGTTTTTGAGGCATTGCTCGATGGTGGCAATAACAACTGATACGCTCGCGCGCAAAACGCCACCGTCGAAGGGGATATTTGTCTCCATTAGCTAACTTATATCCCCAATTCAAACCGAATTGGGGATATGATACAAACCGTTGTTCCGCCCAAGGAGGTTATCCATCATGAACGAGTCATATCGCCTGGGCGAGCAATCGATTATTGCCTATCTTCAGCGACTTGCGAACGGCGTCTCGACCGCCGAACTCGATGTTGCCGCGCTGCCTGCTGAGCTACGCGCCGTTGGCGAGCAACTGCAAAAGACGCATGCCATCCTGCAACAAGAGCGCCAGCTGCTTGAGCGCAACGCCTATATCGATCCGCTCACCAACTTGGGCAACCGCAACGGATTCGACCGTCACGTCGAGCAACTCTGGCGCAAAGGCGACCCCTTCACCTGCGCCTATATTGACATCGACCATCTCAAGCATTGCAATGATAGGTTTGGCCACGCCGAAGGCAATCGCTATATTCTGAGCATCTGCCGCACGCTCTCCGAAACCATGGAGCACGATGAAATGCTGTTCCGTATCGGTGGAGACGAGTTTGTGCTTATCTCGCTCTCCGCAAACGAGATTGAACTCGAGCAGCGCTTGGAGCAGGTACGTACCAGGCTGATCGAGGCGAGCTCAGGTGGCAAGGCGCCCATGATCGGCAGCTTTAGCTTTGGCTGCTCGCGCGTCGATCCACTTGCTGGCGACACGCGTCGCCAGATGACGATGGATGCCGATCGCAAGATGTATCGCTATAAGCTTATGCATCGTGTGCAGCAACCGAAAGACGATGACGCGCCGCAACGCCCAATCGTCGATCAGCTTCCCTGCAACGACCGGGTGTTCCAAGCGATCTCCATGAGCTCCGAGACGCGCTATCCGTTTATCCTCAATCTCGATACGGGAGAATCGCAATGGTCGGTTAACGCCGTGCGCGATTTTGACCTGCCCTCCCAGCACCCTTTTAACTCACTCGACATGTGGCTTGCCCGCGTTCACCCCGAGGACCGCGACAACGTACGCGCCGAGCTCGACATGGTGATAAACGGCACGTGGCACTTCCACTACATGCAGTATCGCGTAATGGACGCCACCGGAAAATACGTGCTTTGCGACTGCACGGGCTACCGCTTGGACGGCACCGATACCGAGCCCGGCATGTATGTGGGCATTATCATCAACCGAAGCTTGGCAGATACGACCGATTCCGTGACCGGCTTGGGCGATATTCATGCCCTGGTCAACGCCATTGGCGAAATGCGTCGCGTGGCGCGCAAGGCTGGTTTGATCGCCATCAAAATCGACGATATCGCTCAGGTCAATGCCCGCTTTGGCTTTGATGCGGGCGACCGCGTTTTGGCAGAATGTGCCGCCTGTCTGGTGGAATGTTCGCGCGGTAAGGGTCGTATGTTCCGCTCGACGGGGCCGATGTTCGTGGCTCTTTTCGACGACTTTGATCCCGAAGAAACCGATGCGATTGCAGAGGAGATCGAGCGGTTCCTGGGTTCGCCCGTGCTCTTTGGCCCATTTGAATATCAGCCGCCCATTCGCGTGGCCACGCTCCATCTGGACGGCGTCGACCGTCAGCCCGTTTCGATTTTGAACGAGCTCAAAGCGTTGCTCGGGAAAGCCGTGCAGGTGCCAGGTACCAAACTTGATTAGCACCGCGCCCACACCGCCTCCCCCATCGTGCGATAATCCTCTGCAGAAGTCACCGACAGCAGAGGGAGTTTGTGATGAAGGTTCTTTTGGTCAATGGCAGCCCCAAGGCAAACGGCAACACCGCCCGCGCACTCGCCGAAGTCGCCGAGCAACTCAATGCCGAAGGCATTGATACCGAGGTGTTTCAGCTGGGCACCAAGCCCATTCGCGACTGCATTGGCTGTGGTCAGTGCGGCAAGCTCGATTGCCGCTGCACCTTTGACGATGACGTGGTGAACGAGCTGATCACTGCCGCCGAGCAGGCAGATGGCTTTGTCTTTGGCTCGCCCGTCTACTATGCGCACCCCAGCGGCCGCATCCTTTCGGCCCTCGATCGCGCCTTCTATGCAGGCGGGCATGCCTTTGAGCACAAACCCGGCGCCGCGGTCGCCGTCGCCCGTCGCGGCGGTACGTCGACCACCTTCGATGTGCTCAATAAGTACTTCACCATCAACCAGATGCCCGTGGTTGCCTCCACGTACTGGAACAACGTGTTTGGTCGCGTGCCCGGCGACGCCAATGGGGACGCCGAGGGCCTTGCCACCATGCGCAACATCGGCAAAAACATGGCCTGGCTCCTTCGCTGTATCGAGGCAGGACAGGCCGCCGGCATCAACGCACCCGAGGCAGATCGAGCAACGACCAACTTCATCAGGTAGAACGGCGGAACAAATACATGAACGTGCAGATTTTTGGCACCAAAAAGTCCTTCGATACCAAGAAGGCCCAGCGCTATTTTAAGGAGCGCCGCATTAAGGTGCAGTTTATTGACCTTAAGGAAAAGGAGATGAGCAAGGGCGAGCTCACGAGCGTGATGCAGGCGGTCGGCGGCATCGACAAGCTGCTCAACCCCAAAGCCAAGGACGAGGAGACGCTCGCGCTCATTCAGCACCTCACCCCCAGTCAGCGCTTCGATAAACTGCTCGAGAACCAGCAGGTTCTGGCCGAGCCCATCGTGCGCAACGGCAAAAAGGCCACCGTCGGTTATTGCCCCGATGTATGGGGAGCCTGGGAGTAGCTTGTGTTATTTGCCGGCGCGTGGGTATAAGAGCAGGCGTTTGGCATATGATTCAGCTGTAAGCCATGTCTAACAAAGGAGGGCACATGCCCAACAAACCCGTGAAGATCATCATGCTTACCGGATACCTCGGTGCCGGCAAGACCACGCTGCTCAACCACATCCTCGCTAACGACGGCGGCATCCGCGCCGCCGTGATTGTCAACGACATCGGCGAAATCAACGTCGATGCCAGCCTCATCGCTGACGGCGGCCTTTCCGAGACCGACGACCTCATCCCGCTCACCAACGGCTGCATCTGCTGCACGCTTTCGGATGACCTGGCCAACCAGCTGCAGGGCATCGCCGATTCGGGCAACTTCGACTACATCATCATCGAGGCCTCGGGCATTTGCGAGCCCATCCCCATCGCCTACACCATCTCGAGCTTCTGCGACGAGGCCAAGGTGGGCGGCGAGCCCAAGCTCGCGCTCGACAACATCGTGGCCGTGGTCGACTGCGCCCGCATGTACGACGAGTTCAACGGCGGCCGCGACCTGCTGGCAGAGGATATCGACGAGGACGACATCGAGAGCCTGCTCATCCAGCAGATCGAGTTCTGCTCCACGCTGATCCTCAATAAGACCGATACCGTGACGCCCGAGCAGATCGCCGAGCTCAAGGCCATCGTGCGCAGCCTGCAGAAAGACGCCGTGATCATCGAGGCCCAAAACGGCGAGGTTCCCATGGAGGAACTGCTCGATACCGACCGCTTCGACTTTATGCGCGCCTACAACTCCGCTGCCTGGATCGAGGCCATGGAGCATCCCGAGGAGCACGACGACCCCGAGGTGCTCGAGTACGACATCGAGACCTTTGTGTACTCGCGCCGCAAGCCGTTTGACCTGCAGAAGTTCACCGATTTTGTTGAGCAGGAGTGGCCCGACGAGGTCATCCGCGTCAAGGGTCCGCTGTGGCAGACCGGCGATCCGGACATGTGCTACATGTTCGAGCAGGCTGGCCACCAGATGCGCCTGATGGAGAACGGCCTGTTCGTTGACTCGGCACCCGAGGGCGAGAAGCAGAAGATCATCGACGAGAACCCCGAGATCATGCAGATTTGGGACGACGAGACGGGCGACCGCATGACGAGCCTGTGCATCATCGGCCGTCACATGGACAAGGATGCGCTCATCGCCTCCCTCGATGCCTGCCTGACCGACTGGCACCGCGCCTAGGTTTATCCAAGCGGGCATTTTTCCGCCTACGTAGCCGCCAAACCACCACGAAGGTGCCCTTCGTGGTGGTTTTTCGTTCTAAGCCAAGGAGATTCATGTTCAATATCGTGCTGTATGCGCCCGAGATTCCAGCCAATACGGGCAATATCGGCCGCACCTGCGTGGTTACCGGCGCCCGCCTGCATCTGGTGGAGCCGCTGGGGTTTTCGCTCGACGACAAGACGGTGCGTCGCGCCGGACTGGGCTACTGGCAAAACTTAGACGTGACGACCTATGCCGACTGGGAGGACTTCCTTGCCCGCAACGGCCTCTCCCCCGCCGATGAGCGCCTGCACCTGCTGACTAAAAAGGCTCGTCGCACCTATGCGCAAAGCACCTATCGCGACGGCGACTTCTTGGTCTTTGGCAGCGAGAGCTCGGGCATTCCCGAGCCACTGCTTGCCGCGGCGCCCGAGCGCTGCGAGCGCATCCCGATGCTGCGCGATTGCGACTCGCTTGATAACGCCGAGACTTGGGAAGCCCACGAGGTGTCGCTGGGGCATATCGAGGACGGCCATGAGGCCATCCTTCGGCAGGATATCTGCGGCAACTTCGTCAATCCGGACGACTACCGCATCAGCGCACTCAACCTCTCCAACAGCGCCGCCATCGTCCTCTACGAAGCCCTGCGCCAAACAGGCTTTGCCGGCATGTGACAAAGGAACTGTCCCTTTGTCACATTCAAGCGCCACGCCGACGGCACACACGCCTAATTGATGCTCTAGATAAAGAGCCCTCACTTTTAATCAGAATTAACTAAAGTAAAATGAAGTTAAACGGCGGTGTGAAAGGAGAGTCTTGTGAAATATCTCGAGAACCCGTTTACCCCCAGTTTTGGTGAGGTTCCTGCCCATCTCGCTGGCAGACAACAGATTATTCGGGATTTGGACCGTGCCTTCTTGAGCCAGCGCAGGCGCCCAGAATTGACCTCGATCTTCTCAGGCGCGCGTGGAACCGGTAAAACCGCTCTCATGTCGTCGCTCGCGACAAGGGCGGAATCCCACGGCTGGATTGCCGTAAAGACAACCGCGCTCCCGGGAATGCTTGAGGAAATCGAGTTCGGGGCGAAACGTGCTGCCGGCCATCTTATCGACCCGTCTAAGAACTTCGAAGTCACCGGTCTCGGAATTGCACCGCTCGGCAGTATCGAGGTCAATCGCGTTCACGATGCCTCAACCTGGCGTTATCGCATGAGCGACATCATCGACCAGCTCAACGAGGCGGGCACCGGTCTGCTCGTCACGGTTGACGAGGTAGACCCGACACTCGACGAGATGATTCAGCTCGCAGCGACGTATCAGCACTTTGTGACCGATGGGAAACGCGTCGCGCTGCTCATGGCGGGGCTTCCCAACAACGTCTCGACGTTGCTGAACCACAAGACGGTCTCGTTCCTTCGCCGCGCCCAACAATATCATCTGGGTCGCATTGCCGACTATGACGTACGCGAGGCCTTGATTCGCACAATCCAGGAAAACGATCGCCTGGCAGATGCCGAGGGAATCGATAGAGCCGTTCGCTCGATCTCTGGTTTTCCCTTCCTATTGCAACTCGTAGGCTACCGTGCCTGGGATCTCACAAGCGATTCGAAGGAAATCTCGTCACGCGACTTTGACCTGGGAATCAAAATCGCGCGCGACGAGATGGACGACCGAATCCTCGCGGCAACCTATCGGGGACTCACCGCAGAGGACAAGCGATTCCTCATCGCCATGCTCGATGACGAAGAAGAGTCCACCACCGCCGACCTTATCGAGCGCCTTAAGCGTTCGCCGCAGCAGGTCTCCCGCTACCGACGCCGCATGATAGATGCCGGCATCATCGGGGAACGAGGACGAGGGCTCGTCGCATTTGAATTGCCATTCTTCCGCGACTATCTCGCGGCTCAATGCGTGAAATAGGCATCAATGAGGCAAAGAGGCTGTCCCTTTGCCTCATTGTCTATAGATAGCGGCCGGTGATGCTTGCGGGGCAGGCCGCGATGTCGCTCGGCGTGCCGGCGCAGACGATTTGCCCACCCGCATCGCCACCGCCCGGGCCCATGTCGATCACGTAATCGGCATTGCGGATAAGGTCGAGATCGTGTTCGATCACGATAACTGTGGCGCCCTTGGCAACGAGGCCGTCAAACACGTTCAACAGCACCTGAACATCGAGCGGATGCAGGCCAATCGTGGGCTCGTCGAACACAAATACGGCATCGTCCTGCACGCGGCCCATCTCGCTCGCAAGCTTAAGACGCTGTGCCTCGCCGCCCGAGAGCGCCGGCGTGGGCTCACCGAGCGTGAGATAGCCCAAGCCCAAGTCGTGCAAGGTCCGCAAGCGCGCCTGAACCTTCTTGAGTCCCACCGTGGCGTCGAGGGCCTCGTCCACACTCATATCCATGAGCTGCGGCAACGTAAGCAGACTCCCGTCCTTGCCCTCGCGATGGATATGCGAAGCCGCGTCTGCATAACGCGAACCGCGACATGCCGGGCAGACGATCTCGACATCAGGTAAAAACTGCACATCGAGCGATATCGAGCCCGTGCCATCGCACGTAGGGCAGCGCAAGGCGCCAGTGTTATAGCTAAAGGCACCCGCCCTGTAGCCGGCCGCCTTGGCCTCGGGCGTACGGGCGAAAGCGCGGCGCAGCTCATCATGGATGTCGGCATAAGTCGCTACCGTCGAGCGCACGTTGGCGCCGATGGGCGTAGCGTCAATCAGGTTTGCGCGGGCAATACCCTCGGCATCGACCCAACGCACGTGCCCCGGCAGGCGCTCGCCAGCTGCCTGCGCCTTGAGTGCCGGGATGAGCGTCTCGAGCACCAACGTCGTCTTGCCCGAACCCGAAACACCCGTAACCGCAACCAAGCGACCGCGCGGGATATCGACTTCGAGCGGCTTGACGGTATGGATGGCATCGGTCGCCATGCGGATATGGCCCTGGTCGAACATTTCGTCGTCAGTCACCTGCGGACGCAAGCGCTTGGGCTCGGCGCGCAAAAACGGCGCGATGCGACTGCTCTGCGATTGCTCGACCTCGTCTACCGTACCAGCGGCGATCACATTGCCGCCGCCTGCTCCGGCAACGGGGCCCATCTCGACAAGATAGTCGGCTTCCGCCAGTACGCGCGTATCGTGGTCGACAACAACCACGGTGTTGCCGTCATCCATCAGATCGCGCATCACGCCCACCAGGCCGTCGACATTGGCAGGATGCAAGCCAATCGAGGGCTCGTCCAGTACATAGAGCACGCCCGTCGAGCGATTGCGCACCACGCGGGCGAGCTGGACGCGCTGGCGCTCACCCGTGGAGAGCGTGGCGCCGGCGCGGTCGAGCGAGAGATAGTCAAGCCCCAGGTCGACCAAGCGACGAGCCGTGCTCAAAAATGAATCGCAGATATCCACTGCCATGGGCTGCATCTCGGCCGGCAAGGATGCGGGCACCCCGTGCACCCACTCAATCGCCTCGCCCAATGTCATGGCCGCCGCCTGTGCCAGATTGATACCGCGTACCTGGGGCTGGCGTGCGGCCTCGGAGAGGCGCGTGCCGCCACAGTCACGGCATGGCCCCTCGCGCAGAAAGCGCGCAACGCGCTTGAGCCCCTTGTCGTCCTTAACCTTGGCAAGCGCATTCTCCACGGTATAGACGGCGTTGTAATAGGTGAAGTCGAGCGGCGTGGCGCCCTCGCCGTTTTTGGGAACGTAGAGAATGTGCTTTTTGACCGCCGGACCATGGAACACGATGTCGCGCTCCTGAGGCGTGAGCTGGTTAAACGGCACGTCGGTGCGTACGCCCATCTCGCCGGCCACCTGCTTCATCAGATCCCACATGAGCGTGCCCCAGGGAAGGACCGCACCTTCGTTGATAGTCTTTGACTCGTCGGGCACCAGGCTCGCCTCGTCCACCTCGCGCATGACGCCGGTGCCACCGCAGGTGGGGCATGCACCACCGCTATTGAAAGCCAAATCCTCGGCACTCGGCGCGTAGAACTCGCGGCCGCATGTCGGACACGTGAGCGACAGGCCCGCAGCCACGTTAAGGCTCGGCTCCACACGCGCCCCGCAATGCGGGCACACGTGATGGGCACAGCGGCTGAAGAGCAAACGCAGGCTATTGTTGAGCTCGGTCATGGTGCCAAAGGTCGAGCGCACGCCCGGCACGCTCGGACGCTGGTGCAGCGCGAGCGCCGCCGGCACGTGCAGTACCTCGTCCACCTGAGCGTGCTCGGCCTGCGTCAGGCGACGTCGAGTATAGGTGCTGAGCGCCTCCAGGTAACGACGCGAGCCCTCGGCATAAAGAACCCCCAGCGCCAGAGAGCTCTTGCCCGAACCTGACACGCCGGCAATACCCACGAGCTTTCCCAGCGGAATATCGATATCGATGTCCTTAAGGTTATGGACACGTGCGCCACGTACCTCGATAGCCTGCGGGCTCATCTTCTGTTCCGTCACCTTTATCACCCTACTCATGCCATATAACTCGATCGCGAATGTACGCGCCCAGCATGGGCACGGTAAACCGGACGAGGCCGTATCCGGCAGCTTCGATGACGCGCTCGCGAATCAGGCTTGCGCGATATTTACTCGCCCAGCTCTGGGTACGCTCGCAGCGCTCAATGATATCCGCCATGCGCGTCGGTTTGCCCTCTTCAACCGCCATGGCCTCGATAAAGAGGCGCTGTGGACTGCGCAGCCCGTAATACAGAGGCGCGTCAACCGCTTCGTAGAACTCGGAGACGGCATCCGCATGGCCATCCTCGACATCGCGCCTTTCGATGACCTGCGAGCTACGCCGGACAGCAGACCGCCACATGTAATATCCCACCAGCTGAACCATATAGGGATGCCCCATGCTCTTGTGCGCCGCAAGGTCCGCTGTCTCCGCGTCAACGTAAAGACCAGCGTCTTTGACCGTCTGGATATACGAATCGCGTACCTTGGGCAAAGATATCGCCTCCAGCGTACGCTGCTGGGCACGCCGCAAAAACGTCACGCTCGGCTCTTCGAGCAGATCGTCAACCATACTGGGCAAGCCAGCGAACACCAGCGCAAGACCGCGCTGGTCGCTATCGGGCAAGCCCGTGGCATCCTGGTCTCCGAGCAACTGCTGATAGAGAACGGCAAGGGCCGCCAGTTCCTCGATAGACGCCGATTGTGCCTCGTCAATCGCAAACAGTATGCCCTTGCCTGGACCGAGCTTCTTGAGGCGCTCGTTGACCAGCCCTCGCAACGTTTCGCCCTTTGCTCGCGCCGCCTCGACCGACATCCGGCCAAACGACGGACCGAACTCCATTGACGTCACAACGGGCTTATTCGAGCGAAGCGCGTCGGCTAAGCGGTCGCATAAGCCAAGCGAAGCGGAATCGGAGATAACCGCCCATCCGCGCTCGCTGGCTAGACGTTGCAGCTCCCGCAGGAGAACCGTTTTGCCGCAGCCGCGGTTTCCCGTAATGAGCATGAGCCTACCCGGCGCTCCGGCGCCGTTGTCGAGTCCTTCCTCAAAATCTTCGATGACCGACTCTCGACCGATGAGCATCGGAGGCCGCTTGCCTGCCGTTGGCTTAAAGGGATTTGGATTCATGTCGGCCTCCTCGGATCGGTAAATCCTGGTAACAGTTATACCAACTTATACCGAGTTATACCAACTGAATCTGACAAAGGGGCTGCCCCTCTGTCACATGTGGCCGAAAAACTCGGCGTCTGCTGCTCGCCAGGGGCGGAAGGTGGCGGGATCGATCTTTACGTGCGCCGCGGCGGGTACGTCGTACCATTTGACCGTGTAACCAGCGCCGTGAGAGCAAAAGACCGAGTCGGGCGTGTTGGGCAGATCGGCCTCGGGCTCATAGGCGGCCGTCTCGATTACGCGCTCGGCATCATGGCAAGCCGCATAGCCGGCGAACTCCAGGTACAGATGCCCGCGACCGCTCGTGTAGGCAGCTACCTCCAGGGCATAGTCCTGCACCTCGGATGCCGGCACGCGACCCACAAGCTTCGCCCGGTCCCCCGTCATCGTCGGTGGCTCGTACTCGGCACCCATGCGCGTGGCATCCGAGAGCGCCCGGCCCACGCACTCCCCCGGCACCTCGAGCTCAAAGTGGTACCACGGCTCCAACAGCACCGCCGCGCCAGCCTCACGCGCCTGCATGAGCCCCTGGCGAATCGCGCGGTACGTGGCCTGGCGAAAATCGCCGCCCTCGGTGTGTTTGGCATGCGCACGGCCGCCCGTGAGCGTAATGCGCACATCGGTGATGGGCGAGCCGGTCAGCACGCCCAGGTGATCGCGCTCCATGGCGTTGGTGAGTGCCAGACGCTGCCAGTTAAGATCGAGCTCATCGGTCGAGGTCACGGTGCCAAACTGCACGCCCGAACCCGCCGGCAACGGCTCCAGACGCAGATGCACCTCGGCATAGTGGCGCAGTGGCTCAAAGTGGCCCACGCCCTCGACCGGCTGCGAAATAGTCTCCTTATAGAGAATGCCGCCAGACTCAAACGCAACCGAAAGGCCAAAGCGATCGGCCAACACCCGCTGCACGACCTCGAGCTGCACCGCCCCCATAAGCTGCAGATGTATTTGTTCAAGATGGGTGTTCCAGCCTACGCCGAGCATGGGATCTTCGTCCGCCAACTCAGTCAGCGCTTTGAACACCGCGTGGACATCGTGTTCGCCCGGAAGCACCGTATAGGTGAGGACCGGCGCAATGACGGGCGCATCGCACGCAGGTTCCGCGCCCAGAGCGTCCCCTGGGCGAACGTGCGCAAGGCCCGTCACGGCACAAATGCCGCCAGCAGCAACTTCTTGGGCAAGCTCATACTTCTCGCCGTTATAGATGCGTACCTGATCGACCTTCTGCTCCCATGCCTCGGCACCGGAACGTCCGTTAATCACCTGTTTGGCATGCAGCGTGCCGCCGGTCACTTTAACCCAAGCCAAGCGCTCGCCGCGGTCCCCGCGGCTGACGCGATAGACGCGGGCGGCAAACTCCGGGAGCCACGCCTGTTCGCGCATCAGCGCGCATATACCATCCAACAGCTCGTCCACACCTTGGTCCTTGAGCGCCGAGCCGGCAAAGCAGGGAAAGAGCTTGCGCTCAGCAACCATGCGCGACAGCGTCGCGGAGGAAAGCTCACCCGCCTCAAGAAACTCCTCGAGCGCCGCTTCGTCCAACGCAGCAGCGTCCTCCTGAACGGCGCCACCCGCCAGCAGTTCGTTGGCATCCAAGCAGCCCTCGGAAAGACGTTGCCCAAGTTGTGCCAGCAAAACATCGCGGCCGGGATTCTCCAAATCGATCTTGTTGATAAAGATGAACGTCGGGATGTCATAGCGCGCAAGCAGGCGCCACAGGGTTTCGGTGTGCCCCTGTACGCCATCGTTGGCGCCTACCACCAGAATCGCGTAGTCCAGGGCACGCAGCGTGCGCTCCGCCTCGGCAGAAAAATCGACATGGCCGGGAGCGTCCACGAGCATAACGTGGGTGTCACCATGGTCGAGCACAGCCTGCGACGAGAAGATCGTGATACCGCGCTCACGCTCAATCTCGTTCGTATCCAGATGCGAGTCGCCATCGTCAACGCGGCCGCGCTTGCGAATGCGGCCCGCGTTAAACAGCATGGCCTCGGCCAGCGTGGTCTTGCCGGCATCGACATGCGCCAAGATTCCAGCGACCGCTTGCTTCGACATGGCTCTCCTCTTATTGCAAGCCCATCGCACGCGGCAACGGGCACCCTCGTTCCACACTGGATGATACAATTTACGGGCCGGCGGGCGAAGCGGGCCCTATCCCCCGACCGAGCTCATCGCCCCGCGTTGCCGCGCGGCGATTTTCGTAGGTTCGCGCCTTGCGAAAGCCGGCTTGCAAATCAGCACAGCGAACGAAAATGACCCCACCTGGGCCAGTTTCGTTCGCATGAATTATTGATATGAGGCGTCGCTCTTACGCCTCGCGCAGCCAGTCAAACGCAACACGCGGCGTACCGTCCGACACATATACGATACCGGCGCGCTTAAACCCGGCCTTGGCAATGGCTCCCTGCATGGGCAGGTTGTCCTGATGTGTGTCGATGCGCAGGTGATCGGCACGCTCCTTGGCAAAGGCAAACATCGCGGCCGCGATACCGTGCACGGTGCCGTCGGATGCCACACGGTGCAGCACGGCGTACGGAGTGTCGCTACGCCATTGACCGTCCTCAATTACGTCATAGCACTCGTCCGGGCCCGGTAAAAAGGCAAACGTCGCCACCACGCGACCATCGACTTCGCACACATAGCTGCCACCGGCGGCGATATCGGCAGCCAGCTGCTCGGCAGAAGGCGTGCCCTCGGGCCACTGCGTGGCGTTGCCATGCGCGCGCATAAAGGCGCGGGCCGCGTCATAGATAGCCATGACGGCGGGAATGTCGGTATCGAGGGTTTTTCTGATCATCACGCGGCGACCTCACGTTTATTGGTATCACTTTGATTGAGCAATGATACCAACGTTTGGAGAGGGGCGCGATGCAGATGGGAAGCAAAAAGCGAGCCGCCTGGTCAAAGGCCAAAAGCGAGTTTTTGGGCGCTGCCACCGGCGGCGATATGAGCTACCTGTTTGCGCGCGAAGACGAGCGCCGCGACGCCCTGAACGCCGAGCGCAATGAAGCCTGGCGCTACAAGTCGTGCGAACGCAAAAACCGTTACGATACGCGCGCCGAGGCCGAGGCAGTTATGGCCGACTGCGAAAACCGCGGGCGGCGTGGTTTGGCCTGCTACAAATGCGAATACTGCGGTGGATGGCACCTGACGTCGCACCCATGGAAATAGACGCCGCATCGGCACGGCGCTAGCGAAGCGCCGGTAATCGCACGCAAGTTACGGGCGCGGCGGCACTAACACATCGTAGCGAACGGCCTTGCCCGCAAGCTGATAGCTCGGCTTAACGCCGGCAAGCAGTGGCCCCTTCACCGGTCGCTTGATAACGACCTTGCGCGGGCGCGCCGCAAGCGCAGCTTCGACCAGCGTCTCCTCATCGGCACACGGCTGTTCCAGATGATGCAAAAGTTGGAACTTCTTTTTCACCGCCGCGCTCTTGGTGCGCTCGGGAAACATGGGGTCCAGATACACCACGTCGGGGGCGGCAAGCTCGCCCCGCCCGATCAGCTCAGCCGTATGGCGAAGGCCGGTAATACTGTCCTCGCCCGCATGTAAGCGCATGCGCGCCACGGCTGTCGCAAGCGCCGGATCATCTGCCGCGCGGTCCAAGGCATCCTTGAGGAGCGCCGCAATCACGCAATCCTGCTCATACAAATCGACCGCAAAGCCCGCGGCCGCGAGCAGCAGCGAATCCTCGCCAAAGCCTGCCGTGGCGTCAATTGCCCACGGCCGCTCGATGCCTTTTGCACGCGCAGCCTTCACCAACAGCTCTTGCTGCAGACGGCCCTGCTTGAGTCGCGGCAGCATGCGGCCAAAATCGGCACGCAGCTCCATCGTGCCGTCGGTGAGCGTGAGGCCCTCGGGCTTCCCGGTCAGCTCAAGCCCCGCGGCCCGAGCAACAGAAAAGGGATCGACGACGCCCATGGGTACTCCTTAGCAAGCAAAACGAATACGTGGGCGCCGTTCATGACGACACCCAACCGTCCGCTATTGTCCCACATGTGACATGGCCCACAGCATCCCAATGCAAAGCACCGCCATCAATCCCGTGCACACGGCAGCGATCACGGAATCACTCATGCGCCTTCCCAACGACCGCGGCTCACGCACTTGCCCTGCTCCGTACATCATGGCTCCTCCTTGAGACCAGCTCCTTGTTACGACCTCATCATCGCAGCGCCGCACATGAGCTGCCATCGATTTGGCTTACGTCCAGCTTTCCTTTTTGAAAGGTTGGACCGTACAGGCAAGAGACGCTTTCAAACGCATGCATCGCCGCGTTGAACTACAATGTGCTTCACCATATGTGCAGTACATTGGGTGCGCCAAGTTGGCGTACTCGTATCGAAAGGACCAGCCATGAGCTTCACTCGCAAGACTCTCAAAATCCTTGCCCTCGTCTACTTTGTTTTGGGCATCGCCAGCCTCGTCATCGCCGGCGTCGGCATCGCGACCGGCAACCTCGATTCCACGTACGGGTCGAACGCCATGCTCGCCGCGGTCGTGCTGGTCGCCAAGGGCCTCATCGATCTCGCCGCGGGCGTTGCGGGCATCAAGGGCGCCAACAAGCCTTCGCAGGTGGATGGTGCGTTTAAGCTCGGCATCGTTGCCGCAATCGCCACGATTGCGCAGGCCGCGCTCACGCTTCCCGCGCTCGGCGGCAGCTCCGTCAATATCGTCGCCTTTGTCATCGTGGTCTACGACCTGTTCTTTGTTCAGCAGGCACACGCCGTTAAGGCCGAGAACAAGGACCGCCTGTAAGCGCTCGCTTCTCATAACCTCTGCAGCCAAGCAACTAAAAAGGGCCGATCGCGCATCTCCGCGGTCGGCCCTTTACGTTTGCCCAGACAAAACCTACCAAAACAAACCTGTCCCTTTTTGGCAGGTTGTTAGCTGTGGCGGTACTCGGCGATGATGAAGTCGATGTCGGTTTGAAGGGTGTCCAAGTTTGCCAGGCGCTCTTTATCGGCAGGGCGCGTGCGGTAGTAGTACGGCGTCATCTGGAACACCGCCTCGATGTCGGCCTGGGTTTGGAGCGTAATGTTCGCAGACACCCGCCGCGTTCCGACCAACTCGAGCTCGGTGGTCTTCGGCAGCTTCTCATCGTTAAGGTACGGCGTGTCGTAGAGTACCTCCTTGAGCCCAAACAGATGACGGGCACCCGGCACCACGGTGTAGAGCGAGCCCTCTGGCGCCAGCACGCGAGAAAACTCACGCTCGTTAAAGGGAGCAAAGAGCTCGGTCACCATATCGAAGGTGCCATCGGCCACGGGGATGTCCTTCATGTTGGCCACGAAGTAGGTCGCATCGCCGCGCTTGGCGGCAAGGCGCACCATCTCTTTGCCCAGGTCAAAGCCGTAAGCATTCACGCCCGGCACCGCACCCATGGCGCTGGTGTAATAGCCCTCGCCACAGCAAATATCGAGCAACGTCATGGGGCAGTTCGTAGACGCGGCACGTCCAGACACCCGCTCGCGCACCAGCTCGACCATCGCATCGCGCAACGGCGCATAGTAACCGCGGTTCAGAAAGTCACGACGGCTGCGTGCCTGCGACTTGGGATCGCCCATGGAGTCGCCGCTCTTGGACGAACGTAGTAGATATAGATAGCCCTCGCGAGCTCGGTCAAACCGGTGTCCGCCCGCACATGCAGCACCACGCTCGTCGTCCACCAACGGCTCATGGCAAACGGGACACAACAACATGGCAACTCCTTAGCGCGAACAACACAACGCCCACCATTGTCGCACGCCTTCCCCGCCTAGTCATTGGGGACGTTCTTGAATGACTAGTTAGAAGAGATAAGGAGTGTCCCCAGCTGCCGGCACAGACGATATGAGCAGGACATAAAAACATTGAGAGCCCCTGCTGCATGAAAGACCGCGGATTAGGCCGACAATGGTGAGTGTCTAATCCAACCGTGGCGGCCACGCCGCATTCATGGAAGGGGCTCCCATGCTCGATACTACCACCTTCGTCGGACTCGACGTCCACGCCCGCTCGATAAAGGCAGTCTCCCTCGACGTCATGACCGGGGAGGCGCGCTGCGCGACCTTCGGCTACGACGCCGGCGCCGTCGCGGGGTGGGTGCGGTCCGTGGACCCCAGGGCCAGGTGCGTGTACGAGTCCGGGGTCACGGGGTTCGACCTGCAGAAGAGGCTCTCCGGCCTGGGGGTCGACTGCGTGGTCGGCGCCGTCTCGAAGATGATCAAGCCTAGCGCGGACAGGCGCAGGAAGAACGACCGCAACGACGCCGAGTTCCTCGCCCGCATGCTGTCGGTCGGCAACGTGGTCGAGGTGTGGGTCCCCGACGACGAGTGCGAGGCCGCCCGCGACCTGACCAGGGCGCTCGAGGACGCGAGGGACGACCTCTCGCGCTCGAAGCAGCGGCTCTCCAAGTTCCTGCTCAGGCACGGGCTCGCCTTCGACGAGAGGACGCCCACCGGCCGCAGGAAGGGCAACTGGACCCGGGCGCACTGGTCCTGGATCGAGTCGATTAGGTTCGCGGAGGGGGCCGACAACGACGTGCTCGCCTACTACGTCGACGCGGTCAGGCGGGCGGCGGAGGAGAAGGCGAGGCTCGAGGGGCTCGTCGAGGCCGAGGCCCGCAAGCCCAGGTGGAGGAAGGGGGTCGACTCCCTGCGCTGCCTCAAGGGCGTCGACACCGCGACGGCCGCCGACCTCGTGTTCGAGGCCGGCGAGTTCTCGAGGTTCGGGAACGCCCGGTCGTTCGCCGCATGGGTCGGCCTGACGCCCTCCGAGCACTCCAGCGGGGAGAGCGACCGCAGGGGCGCGATCACCAAGGCAGGCAACAAGCACCTGAGGAAGGCGCTGGTCGAGGCCGCGTGGCACTACCTGACGTGCTCGGGGCGGCCGAAGGGCCTCGCCAAGGGCCAGGCCCCGGACCCGGGCGCCCGCAGGCATGCCGCCAAGGGCGTGCGGAGGCTGGTCGAGAGGCGGGAGGCGCTGCTCGCGCGCGGGGTCCACGGCAACAAGGCGAACGTGGCCACGGCGCGCGAGCTCGCCTGCTGGGTCTGGGAGATCGGGCGCCGGGCGGAGGGGACCCTCGGCTGACCCCGTCGGACAACAAGCCTCCCGCCGGGAGGGCCCGCGCCTCGACGCATCGCCGGCGCGCGTTCACGAGCCCTTTTTGGGCAGCCCAAGGGCCGCGCCCGTGAACAAGACTGGTTTCGGACGAGCGCGCCGGACGGAGAATCGAAATGCGGTGGGGTGCGCGGACATACCGGGCTGACCGCCGGAAGCGCACCCGCAAGAGCCCGCGGATATTAGCTTGCCAGGCAAGCGTCGACTAAGCCATGCAGCGTGCGCGGGCTCTCCCGACGGGAAACGAAAAAGCCCGGTTTCAAACCGGGCTCGAACGAACATGCCTATTGACAATGGCTTTCTCATATTAGATTTAGGCCCGGTGACTTGAATCAGCGGTCATCCCGGGCCCATCAGAGCTCGTAGAGCTCTTGGTTGCTTTGGTCTCGCTCTTCACGGCGCTTATCGAACTTTCCGAGGCACTCAAGCAGCATTCGAAGCATAACAAGTCGCTGCCATTAAGGCACTGACCTCTTGACCAAGCAACGGCGCTGCCCAGCTATCACCCTTGGGCTGCCGTCAACTTTATTCTATCCGCGAGCATCTGGTTTACCAAATGGATTTTCGGTAAAGGAAGCACGGCACGCCCGCAAAACCACTACGCCCCAAGTGCCGCCATGGGAATCACCGCCACGCCGTCGTCGCGTGTGTAGGCAATGCTCCCCTTTCCAACCACGACCGCCAAAAACGCCGGCGCGGCATTCTGGGCGGCAGGATTGGAGAGCACTTTCCTCTCCAGCGCCTTGAGATTTCTCGCTCCATCGTCTGCTTTCGCATCACTCAGCTTGACCTCGATGGCTCCCCAGCGCCCGTCGTGCTCAACGATCAGATCGACCTCAAGGCCCTTCTCATCTCGGAAATAATGGACACTGTTGTCGACACCGCCGTAGGTGGAAAGGAACACGCGCACGTCGCGCAGGACGAGATTCTCAAAGAGCATCCCCAGCGTTTGCATATCGCCAAGCAGCCGCTCAGGGGTAGCCCCCAGCAACGCCGCCGCAAGTGACGGGTCACAGAAGTAGCGCTTGGGGCGCACGCGAACGCGGGCCTTCGAGCGCATGGGCGGCTCCCATCCGCACAGGTCCTCGGTCAGCTTGAGCCTGTTGAAGAGGTCCAAGTACGCAGCGATGGTCCTCTCGTCGGGGCCCGCCTCACCGTACGAGGCGTCCTTTACGAGCGTCTTGTACGTGACAGCCTGGCTCTCGTTCATGGCAAGAGCTCGCAAAAGGCCGTGTGCAAGCTCGGGCGACATGCCCTCGTCCAGCACGTTGACGTCGAGCACCGAGTGCACGTACTGGCTTGCCGTCTCTCGCGCAAGATCTTCCGAAAGCCCAAGATTTGCAGGCCAACCGCCCCTGCAGCACCAGCGGGCGACGTCATCCACCGTGCTCTCGCGACGCTGAGGGGCAAAATCCTCGCCCTTAAAGAGGCTTGCCAGTGACACGAGCGGCTCGCCGTCGCCCGACTCACACAGGGCCATGGGGCGCATTGACAGACGGGCGATCCTACCCGTGCCGGAATGACGAACATGGCTGCGCTCCTCGCTTTTGAGCGCGGTCGAGCCCGTGAGCAAAAGTGTCCCCCGTTCGTTGCCGCTCGCGTCCACGAAACGCCGGGCGGCATCCCAAACCTCGGGCACCTCCTGCCATTCATCGACCAGGTGTGGCGCATCGCCGATGAGCGCCAGGCTTGGGTCGACCTCTGCCGCCGCACGCTGCGCAGGCTCATCGAGCCTGGAGACGCTCGCCGAGCGAGAGAGCGCCGTCCAGGTCTTGCCGCACCATTTGGGGCCGTTGATCTCCACACAGCCAAACGCCCGCATAAGGGTGTCGAGGCGCTCCTCTATGAGCCGGGGCCTATATCCCTTTTGGGTCAATCTCTTTGGTGCATCCATAGACGGCCGTCCCTCTCTATCACGCGATATGCGAAATTACGCCATTCTCAATGCTGATTTTACGCTACTTTCAATGTAGTTTTTACGCCATGACAGATGTAGTTTTTACGCCATTTTCATTGAAGGTTTTACGCTTGGCATCCTTAGCGCGACCCATTCCGAGCATCACATCAGAGCGTGCTTGGTTATCTCCGCTCGCACATCTCGGCAAACGAAATCAGCTTGGCATCTCCCCTGCTCGCCGCAGCTTCCTGACATCCTTGCGTAAAGCCTCGCTTCGAGAAGATCGCATAGCTTTTGTGCTGCCGCCTAAAGAGCTCGCTTCGATGCACGAGCTTTTGCAGCACGTCTTCGCCCACCGGTTCATTGCGCCATTTGCATTCCGCAAACAGCGCAGTGCCCTCGCCATCGTCAACAATCAAGTCGATTTCTTCCTGCGTATGCGTGCGATTATCCGTCCCCCACCAGCGCCCAACGCTTGCCGGAACCACATCAAGCTGGCCCGCCCGCGCGAGTTCGTACACGTATTGTCTGCATATAAGCTCAAAGACCGTACCCATGTAATCCGATACGTGCGGCTCAATGCGCTCATACGCCATCTCGGCCATATCGTTTTGAATCAGCCCGATGTTCTGCGGAACAAACTTGTACCAGAACCTAAACATCTGATCGCTCAGCAGATACACGGCTCGCTTATTGCTCGTCTCGTTTAGGGGCAGCTCGCGCTCGACAATCCCAAGCGACGCCAGCTTATCCACATAGCTCTTTACGTTGCTCGCAGGGATTCCCGTAGAGCTCGCAATCTCCGAGATCTTCGAGCGCCCCTGGGCAATTGCTTGCACGATCGCATCATATTGCTCGGGATTGCGGCACTCTTGCAACAGCAGGTTACTCGGCTCCTCAAAGAGATAGCCCGTAGGAGTAAGAAAAAGACGTTTGATGTTGTCCTTGAGCGATACGGCAGGATCGACTTTCTCGATATATGCAGGAATGCCGCCTGTCATGCCATAGCAAACTGCAGCGTCTTCGCGACTCATGCTCTGCCACAGGCCGAGGGTCGTCGTAAAATCGAGCGGCATGATCTTAAACTGGGCCGTACGCCTACCGTATAGTGGGCTCTCGTAGCCCAATACCTGTTCCTCCATAAACGAAAGAGACGAGCCGCACAGGATAAGCATGAGCCTGGTCTCTTTGTACAGGTGATCAATCTTGTCTTGCAGCAACGAGCTGATTTCGGGATTCGATTGGGCGAGATAGGGATACTCGTCAATCACGACAACTAAACGTTCCGTGCGAGCCATGGTGGCCAATGCATCAAACGCCTCGTCAAAACTACGAAACGACACGCCAGCAACACCAACGGAGCCCGCAAGTATCGCCTGGCTAAAGCCATGCAGGTTTGCCTCTGCATTGGTACGACGAGCTTGAAAGTAAATAGCCTTCTTGCCTTGGATAAACTCTGTGATAAGACGCGTTTTACCCACGCGACGGCGGCCGTAGATTACGGGCATCTCAAAGGAGCCCGTGCCATACAGTCGATTGAGCTCGGACATTTCCGCCGTTCTTCCGATAAACATAGGGCCATCCTTCCTTCACGTTATAGCTAGCTATATTATACCGTCCTATAATATAGCTAGCTATAACGTAATTCGACAAGCGACGCACGCAAAAGGGGCGGTATACCACCGCACGTGGACCGTTCCGGAAAATGTATCCCGTTCTGGAGCCAAAAACTGGGCCGTAGTTTCCGCCAAGCATGTCATCCGGAAAGTGCGTCCCGCTCTGAGCGCTCATTCTGGGATGCAGTTTCCATTTGAGGCCCATCGGGAAAGCGCGTCCCACTCTGGGGCCGAAATCTGGGACACAGTTTCCGGTTGAGGGCTGTTCCGGAAAGCGCGTCCCATTCCGAGTGGCAATTCCGGGACACAGCTTCCGCAGATACAATGCAACGATCCACAGCCCTTATCACATGCCTTCAAATATGCGATCCAGAAACACAAAACAGCAGATAGAATGCTCTTTTTCAAAAAGTACACGTCCCGAAACTTACCAAGACTTCATATCCAGCTACCGTTCACGGTCGCCGATTACCGCCCACCGATTCAAACAAGAAATATGTCGCCAAAAGCAGGTCATCTACCTGCATGGTTAGATTTTGGTCAGCTTTTGGTCAGCTGAGCGGCAAGTTCCAGCTGATACGTTTTTGCTACCCAAAAGGAGGCGGTAGCTCATGACCTATTGCAATGACCAGCTCATCGACCAACTGCTCACTCAAGCCGAACAAGAGGGGCGCTGTCTGATTCCCCCGAGCACGGCGATCCGAAAAGCGCTCCTTCGGCGCACCGGCGGCACGGTTGTCTCGCCCATGCCGGGGTTGTTTGCGCGAAAAACGCGCTGGGATGAACTCAACCGAGCGCAACGCCATTGCGAAATCCTCCGCGCCCTTGCGATCATCCACCCCGATTGGACGTTCTGCTCGTTTTCGGCAGCTTGCCTGCTGGGGCTCGAGGTCTCGTGGCGACACCTGAACGTCGTGCATGTTTGCAGCTCGACAAAGCCGTCGGCTCGTCCGGGCGCACATATTCAGCGACACCAGATTGAGCCGGCCGGAGCAATACGCAGAGCCGGCATATCGGTAACGCCGCCCATCAAAACGGCCACAGATTGCCTGCTGCAAACTGGTTTTGCCGACGGCATGCCCATTGCCGATTCGGCGATCTCAAAGCTCGGCCTTGCGCGGGAACAGCTGATGGAGGCCGTTGAGCAACGAGCGACTGCCCGCAATGGTCGTGCGATTCGCACCGCCCTCACAACGCTTCGATATGCCGACGCCCGCGCCGAGAGCGGCGGGGAATCGGTCGCCCGAGCCGTCATGATCGAGACGGGCTTTGCGCCCGACTGGCTTCAATACGAGCTGACGGACCCCTTCGATTCGGCCAAGCCCATACGAACGGACTTTGCCTGGGAGCGCCAGGCGCGGGAACTCACGCTGGGCGAGCTCGACGGGCTCATCAAATATACCGACCAGACCATGCTGGCCGGACGCACCACCGCCGAGGCGCTCGTTGCCGAACGACAGCGCGAGGCGCACCTATCGCTCTACGGCCACCCTCTGCTGCGCTTTACCATGAACGAGGTCCGCTCGACAGGAATGCTCGCCAAAAAGCTGCAGACGGCAGGCATCCGGCAGACCGCGCTGCCGACATGGCTCAACGAGGTGGACCTGTAGGAGCTGCTAGGCCAAGCATCGCCGAATCGCATTCCCCCTATCTGGGCCGCGTTTTCCCAACGGCCACGCCAACGGAAAGCGCGTCCCATTCTGAACGCCAATTCTGGGATGCAGTTTCCGCTCCAATCAAAACCTGTCTCTTATACACATCTCCGAGCCCACGAGACAGGC
>ENA-OYXC01000064-OYXC01000064.1-human-gut-metagenome-genome-assembly--contig:-NODE-64-length-54209-cov-9.765096_pt1 | contig 54209 bp, 60 predicted proteins | sample MGYA00244214_ERZ653415 | MGnify/ENA primary metagenome ERZ653415 (study PRJEB26926, sample SAMN06165016) | human gut metagenome | biome: ENVO:00009003; feature: ENVO:2100002; material: ENVO:00002003... | reverse complement strand
GCATGGTTACTGGTGATCCCGGCCAGAATCGAACTGGCGACCTACCGCTTAGGAGGCGGTTGCTCTATCCTACTGAGCTACGGAACCATATCAACAGCTCAGGCAGAACTCAAGCCTTTCCGCCCAAGCTGTATTAAATATTATACCGCAAAAACAGTCTACTGGCAATGCGGAAACAGCAAGTTATGCGTCAGCAAGCTTCTCCTCTTTTTCCTTTGCCAAAAACTCCGCCACAGCAGGCAGATTATCAAAAATAAACTGCTGCGCTGCCTGCGGATAAAAGTTAATATAATAAATTTCTCCGGTGGCTTGTCTTACACGTTTTTCGGTAACAATACCCAACTCAGAACCCTTTTCTGTCGGAATTTTATTGCGCCCATCTTCCGGCAACTGCAGATAACCTGCATGTTCCAACCATCTGCCAAGCTCCACCGTGGTAAGATTATGCATTTCCTTATCTGCAAAGGTATCATTAATATATTTTACAAGCTTTGTGATATTGGTAGCTTCAGTCATAGGCTGCAGCCTGCTCAGGTCATCCTGCTCCACAACAAAGCTGCTTTTAACTGCCTTAGAAGTTTTGGGTGCAACCTTAAAGCTCGTGCTCTGCGAAACCAGATTCATAATCTTGCCGTAAACAGCAATAACCTCTGCGGCATCGTTAAGCGCCTCCTGTACCTGCGCGCTCTGTACAGCCTCCAGTGAAAGCTCCTCCTCGGCAAAAGGATGTCTGTTTTGGCTCATACGGTGAATAACATTGTAAGCATTGCGTAATTTATTGATATCCAGCATCTGCATTTCTCCTATTCTTCACACAATTTTTATAAACAAAAAGGCAGACTCTGCTATATCAAGAGTCTGCCCTAAAACAATCAGCAGTTAATGTGCTTCTGCCAGCACCTCAGCGGCAATATCGTCAGCCATTCCCGGAGGCATGCTCCATTCAACACGCACGCCGGTTTTACCCCAAAGACGGGTGAGCGCTACCTGAAACGCCTCCTTACTGGAAAGCGGCTCCAGCGTTATCGTAGCAAAATCACGGATAGTATCACCCTGCGGCACATCCAGACTCAACGGAGTTGCCAGATACTTTTCGACAGCAGCCTTAGCTTCGGCAACAGCCTCCGGCAAGGTTACTACGGCAGTCTTATCCGCTTCGTTATATTCTACATAGCCATAATGGCAATTATAATTCAAGGTTACAGCATAATTACTCATTTTAATCCCCCTCTGCTCTTGTTACTAATTATAACAACTTAAGCACATAATATCAATATAAGGATTTAAGTAAGCAATTAAAATATAAGTCTTTTTTAGCTCGTAATCCTTGATAAATATAATGCGGCACTATTATCTGCGGCTGAATACAGGCTGCAGACGCTTTTCCATCGGCAGCTTGTCGGCAGTCACCGCCAGCTGTGCCATCTCGTACAAGGTGCTTTGGGCGCTCACAGGCTCCAGCTTGTTGCGTACACGGCGATAGGTACCGTTGGACTGCATCATATGTGCGCCCACATTATCGCGCAGATACAAGTCGAGCAGCGCCTTGATGCGATGGATATGCTCCTCTGTTTCTACCGGGAAGAACAGCTCTACGCGGTCGTTAAGGTTACGCGGCATCCAGTCGGCACTGGAAAGATACAGCTGCTCCTCACCGCCGTTGGCAAACCAGAAGATACGGCTGTGCTCCAGCTGACGACCTACAATACTGCGTACCGTGATATTGTCGCTGATGCCTTCGATGCCCGTGCGCAGACCGCAGATACCACGCACAATCAAATCGATATGCACGCCTGCGGCAGAAGCCTCGTACAGCTTCTGGATTACAGGCTGGTCAATCAGTGAGTTCATCTTGGCGATGATATGGCCCTCACGACCGGAACGCACCATGGCAATTTCATTATCAATCAGCGCATAAATTTTCTCGCGCAGTCCCAGCGGTGCCATAACCAGCTTATTCCAAACCGGTGGCTCGCTGTAGCCGCTGAGCAGATTAAAGAACGCCGAAGCATCGCTGCCGAACTCATCATTCGCCGTCATCAGGCCAAGGTCGGTGTATAATTTTGCGGTGCTGTCGTTGTAGTTGCCTGTGCCCAGATGCAGATAACGCTTAATGCCGTTATCCTCCTTGCGCACAATAAGAATAATTTTGGCATGCGTCTTCAAGCCTACCAAGCCGTAGATAACGTGGCAGCCGGCTTTTTCCAGACGACGCGCCCAGAGAATATTGTTTTCCTCATCGAAACGCGCCTTCAGCTCTACCAGAACAGTTACCTGCTTGCCGTTTTCCGCAGCACGCGCCAGCGCAGCAACAATCGGGCTGTTGCCGCTCACACGGTACAGTGTCTGCTTAATCGCCAGCACCTGCGGGTCATCGGCAGCATCGCTCACCAGCTTAACTACCGGGTCAAAGCTTTCATAGGGGTGATGCAGCAAAATATCATTTTCACGGATAGCGGCGAACAAATCGCTGTCATCCGGCAGCTCCAGCGGACGCTGTGGCACAAATGGCTCATACAGCCACGGCCACATGCCCTTCATCCCGATAAATTTAAAGAAGCAGGTCGGGTCCAGAGGTCCGTTGATTTCATAGACCTCCATCTCCGTAACATCCAGATTTTCCTCCAGGAATCTTTTGATACGATTATTATTCGTTTTGAAGATTTCCAAGCGAACCGCAGCGCCACGCTTACGCTTACGCAGCGATTCCTCAACCTCCTTCATCAGGTCAACGCTGTCATCCTCTTCCAAGTCAAGGTCACTGTCACGCGTTACTCTGAAGGACACCATATCCAGAATATGGCAGCCCTTAAACAGATCGTGGCAATGGCTGGCGATAATATCCTCCAAAAACACGAAGGTACGCTTGCCCTCAGGCTCAACCTCCACAATGCGGTCCAGCACGCTCGGCACCTGAATCAGGCCCATGCTGTGCTCGCCGTCGGCCTTAATCAGCTCAACAGCAAGGTTCAGAGTTTTGTTGGCCAAAAACGGGAAAGGACGCGAAGCATCTACCGCCATCGGCGTCAATACCGGGAAAACAACCTCGCGGTAATATTCCTCCAGCCAGTCCTTGCCCAGCTCGCTCAAATCCTTGACGCGGCGGAAATGCAGTTTCACCGCATCCATTTCTGCCATCAGCGCAATCAGCGATTTTGTCTGAGTGCGCACCTGCTCATGCGCCGCCTGCGAAATAGCCACCAGCTGCTCATGCACCGACATGCCGGAGGCATCGCGCTTTTCTACGCCGCTGTCAAAATTGCTCCACAAACCGGCTACACGCACCATAAAAAATTCATCAAGGTTAGAAGCCGAAATGGCGATAAACTTCAAACGCTCCAGAAGCGGTGTGTCCTTAACCATTGCTTCCTTGAGCACGCGCAGATTAAATTTCAACCAGCTCAGCTCGCGGTTATAAAAATACTCAGGCTTTGTCAAATCTAATTTTCCCATTACTTATTCACCCGTTCCAAAATCGGTTCAATACCAAAAACTTCCTCAAAGAAAGTTGATTTATCATCAAATGTCCAGATTTCCAACGTCAAATCCTCTTTACTTGCTGCCAGAACCTTCAGCTTATTATCCTTCAGCGTTACACTGCATCTGTGAATTTTTTGCATATAGCTGCGGTCTAAGGCATCGGCCAGACGCACAATGGCAGCCAGCTTGGCTACAACCGGCACCAGCTCCTTTTCCACCTGCGGAGCACGCGTATTGGTCTTGTCAAACAACCTGTTGGCATGATAATACGATGCCAGCGCTACAATCTCCTTATCCGTTTCGCTCAGACCGATGATATCCGTAGACATAATCAGCTGATAGCTGTAAATAGAATGGCTGCGCATGCAGATATATTTGCCTATATCATGCAAAATACAGGTAGCACGCAAAAGCAGGCGCTCATGCTCGCCCATGCCGTAAGCCTTGGAAATCTTGTCGAAAATAATCAGCGACAGACGCTCCACCTGCTGGGCATGCTTCTTGTCATACAGATAACGGCTGCCGATAGTATGGAAAAGGCTGATAAGCTCCTGCTCCAGCTCCTTACGCATTACAGGATTCGTTTTATTGCCGATATGCAGCAGCTGGATGCCGTCGATAAAGCGGTCTGCCGTAATAATAATTTCCTTGGCGGGAATCAGATGCAACAGCTGTTCATAAAGCAGCACCGTAGGCAGCACAAGCTCCGCAACATTTTCCGGCAGCTTATATACCTGAATAAGCTGCGCCAGGCTCATCTGACGCATGCTGTCGAAAAAGGCATGGAAATCCGCCGCCTTGATGCGATGCACCAGTTGCTTTTCATCCAGACCCAGCATGCGCAGCAAAAGCTCGGTCTCTGTACCGGACAGCACCAGATATCGCACCTTGCTGTCACCCAGCTCGTTTCTTACCGGTCCGATTGTACTGCTGAGAAATTCCGTCAGCGCCTTGTTAAAATGCATGCTTTCACGACGGTTGCGCTCAAAGCTTTCCTTAATACGGATAATACCGATATGGAAGTTGCCCTGATAGCAGATTTTTTCATCTCGCACCAGCGTTACGCCCAAGCCACCGGAGGAAATATCCATCATCAGCATGCCCTCACGCTCGGTAGAAATTTTTTCTGCCTTCAGCGTATTGCGGATAGCCACAAACTTGGTATAAATTTCTCGCGGCATATCAACAACATCGACAACAAGGCCCGTCTTGTTATAAATCTGATCCAGCAGAAATACCTGATTGCTGGCCTCACGCACGGCAGTTGTTGCCTGCATAACATATTCCTCTACCCCGTATTCCTTCATCAGGCGCTTGAAGCCGATAAGGATTTCACAGATTTCGGAAACCAGCGGGAAAGGAATTATTTTATTTTTAAAAGTTGCCTCACCCAGGCGGATACGTCGATTGCAGCATTCGACAACCTTGTACCTTTCGGTATTATGATATTCGGTAATCTGCATACTGAGCATCTCCGAGCCTAGATGAATCGCAGCAAAGGTTGTATAATTTTTACGCTTCATTAGCTAAGCCTCCAAAACAGTATATTATTGATATAATTCGGTTTTCTGAACAAAAATCCTGCGAAGAAATCGAGATTATACATTAATTTAACAAATTAACACGAATTTTACTTTTTTACGCAGGATTTTTTCAGGTTATGGGTAATATAATAAATATATCGTTAAAATAGAATAATCGGAGTTTAGAGGAATACCCCACAAGGAGAAAAGAAAAATGCAACGAATCGCAATTATCGACATCGGCTCCAACTCGGCCCGGCTTGTTATCAGCCATATTTATAAGAATGGTGCTTATAATATGGTCTATAACCAAAAAGAAGCACTGCGCCTGAGTCAGAAGGTCGATGAAAAAAACATGCTTACAGAAGTAGCCTTCAGCAGCACCATCGAAACCATGAAAAGCTTTGCCTATATGTGCAAAATTTATCAGGCTGACAAAACCATTGCCGTTGCCACCGCAGCCATCCGCAACGCTGCCAACGGTGCGGAGCTTGTCGCACGCGTTGCCGAGGAAACAGGCATCCAGCTGCACATCATCTCCGGCAATACCGAAGCCTATATCAGCTATCTTGGCGTTATCAACACCCTCAACGTCAAGGACGGCATCATTTTCGACTTAGGCGGCGGCAGTACCGAGCTGATTCTGTTCAAGAACCGTAAAATTTTGGAAAGCGTATCCCTGCCTATCGGTGCAGTCAATACCACCTCCATGTTCAACACACGCAATGTCATGCCCGCCAATGTCTTCAGCGACGTGAGCTTTTTTATCATGAGCCGTCTGGAAAAGTACCCCTGGCTCAAGCAGAACGGGCTGCCTCTCATCGGCGTCGGCGGTACAGCGCGTACCGTAGCAAAAATCATCCAGCGCGAAAAGAAGTACCCGGCGACTAAAATCCATAATTATTCCTATACAGCGCAAACCTATCGCAGCTTTTTCAACAGACTGCGCAACACAAATCTGGATCAGCGCAAAAAGATTTCCGGTCTCAGCAGCGAGCGCAGTGATATCATTCTGGCCGGCAGCAGCATTATCAGCTGCCTTTTGGAGGCAACGGGTGCCAAAAAGCTCATCACCTCCGGCTGCGGCCTGCGCGAAGGCCTGTTCTTCGATTATTATTCCAAAGAAAATCACGTGCCCATTATAGCGAAGGATATCCTTAAAATGAGCAGGGAAAATGTGTTAAACCTATATGAACCAGACCAGCAGCATTCCAGACACATCACTCATTTGGTGTTATCAATGTTTGACGGCTGGAGCGAGCTGCACGGCTTACGCAAAAATTACCGCCGCCTGCTGGAAACCGCTGCACTGCTGCATGACATCGGCATAACCATCAACTTCTACAGTCACGCACGTCACAGTGCCTATATGATTTTAAACGCCAAGCTCTTTGGTCTGACGCACAAAGAGCAGGTCATCACGGCAGCTATCGCCGGCTGGCATAACGGCGTTTCCAAAAACTATTTCAAGGACCGTTTCTACAAGGAATTGCTTAGCGACGCCAACTGGAAAACCATCAATAAGCTGGCACTGCTGCTGGCCTTGGCAGAAAGCCTTGATTACACGGAAACATCCCAGATTCATGTTATTGAACCGAGCATCAGCAAAAAGAATGCTACTTTAAAGCTCTATGCTCAAGGTATTCCCAGTATCGAAATGCATCAGATTCAGGAGCATCTGTCATGGTTCAAAAAGACCTTCGGCGTAGAGCTGAAGGTGCAGCTGGCGACAGCAGCAGAAGAATAATGCAAAGCAGCCTCAGTATACGCTTGCGTATGCCAAGGCTGCTGTTCTTATTTTGCTCCGTATTTTTCTGTTTCTTCCTGAATGTAATGTGTTGTAAAAACAGGCATAAATCCGCCGCCTTCTTTTTTGACATACTCGCGCAAAATATTTTGCCAAGCACGCTTAGCATACAGAAAACGAATGACATAAACAGCACTTTCATCTTCGCGCACGACATAAAACAGCAGATAATTTTTCACGGGCACGAAGCGGATTCCCCACGCACGTAAAAATGCGTCGTTACATAAGGGATAAAGAGTCGGAAAAGAAGCAAGGCTATCTCCTTCGCCGAAAAAATTCTCTATTATACGATCTGACGCAGAGATATTACACAACTTGAGCTTTATATAACTAGCGACAGCATCTAAATCCGCCAATGCTTTTTGCGTATAAATTATCTTGTACGTCATCATATATTTGCTCCAGGATATTTCTTTCTGAACATCTCTTTAGCATCTTCTGCAGAAACTACTCTCCCCGCCTCAATATCATCTAAACCTTGCTTCAACGCACCATACAACTCAAACCTTGCAGTCAGCTCTTCGTAGGCATCAATGCTCATGACAGCCAAATCTCCCTTGCCGTTTTTGGTAATAAAAACCGGCTCCTTGTACTGATGGCAGAAATTAGAAATCTCGTTATAGTTGTTGCGCAAATCTGCGCTGGAAGTAATTTTTGGCATAATCGCACCTCCTTCGTATAGCTAAATTATACCTTAATTCAGCTATACGGTCAAATTTCATAAGAAAAGGCCTGCATGCGTTTTGCACATGCAGGCCTTTTGCTATATACAGCGTTTGATTTTTTTATTTTACCGCAGCCTTCAAAATACCATGTACCATAAGCGCGGAATTGTACAAATCCTCTTCCTTGATGTATTCGTCAACAGTATGCACATTAGCCATACCGGTGCCCAAAATTACACTGGACAGTCCGTAAGCATTCAGGAAGTTGGCATCACTGCCGCCGCCGGTAACCGTAATATCCGGAGTAAAGCCATGCATTGCGCAGGCAGCCTTTGCCAGCGTCACAACATCACTATCCTCAGCAACAGCGAAGGAATCATACTTGTTATCCACGAAAACCTCTGCCTTAGCACCGTATTTTTCAGTGCTGGTTGCAATAGTTTCTACGATTTCCTTGCAGATAGCCTCCAGCTTTTCCTTGTTACGGCTGCGCGCATCACCCTCAATCGTTACCAGATCAGGCACAATATTGGTTGCCTTACCGCCACCGATAATGCCGATATTGCAGGTAGTTTCCTCATCAATACGGCCGTAGCGTTTAACATCGGCAAGAGCCTTGGCAGCAATCATAATGGAGTTTATGCCCTTTTCCGGCTCCAGTCCGCCATGCGCGGTTCTGCCGATAATATCGATTTTATATTTTTTCTGGCCGGGAGCACCGACAACAATCTCGCCCGGAGCGCCTTCACCATCCAGTGCATAGCCAACGTCGGCACGCAGCTTAGAGCGGTCGAGGCAACGGGAGCCGTTAACGCCGCCCTCCTCGCAAACTGTAAAGAGTATCTGGATATCACCATGCGGAGCGCCTTCCTCCAGCAGCAGGCGAATACCCTCTAAAATACCCTCAACGCCGGATTTATCGTCACCGCCGAGAATAGTGGTGCCTTCGCTGTATAAAACGCCGTCCTTTTGGATAACGGTAGTGCCGCCGCAGGGCTCAACACCATCCATATGTGCAGAAAGCAGTACGCGTACCGCACCTTCAACTCCTGCGCTGGCAGGCAAAAATGCCCACATATTACCGCAGTTGCCACCCAGCTTTTCACCGGCGTCATCCTCTTCCACCGTAAAGCCGAGAGCCTCCAATTTGCCTTTGAGCAATTCGAATACCGGACGCTCCTGCAGGCTGTGACAAGGCAGAGCAACAATTTCCTTAAATTCTGCGAGCATACGCTCCTTATTTACTTGCGTCATGTATATCTTCCTTTCTATGATATAAATTAAGTTCAGCGTGCCTAAAGGGGCAGCAAATCCGCTAAACTTTTATTCCTTAAATTATTCCTGTATGTTCCAGCAAAATTTTGACACCGATAAAAATCAGCACCAAGCCGCCGGCCACGTCAGCTCTCTTGCCGGCCATAGCTCCCAGCTTAAAGCCAGCCAGACCGCCAAAGGCTGCGATAGCAAAGGTCACCACGCCAATCAGTATGGAAGCAGACCAGATATCGGTATTCAAAAAGGCCAGGCTGATACCAACTGCCAAAGCATCAATACTGGTGGCAATCGCCAGCACCGCCATCTCCTTCACGCTATAATCTTTTTTGACATGACAGGCCTCGTTTGCTTCACGAATCATGTTGATTCCCAGATAAAGCAATAAGAAAAAGGCAAGCCAATGATCATATTCCGTAATATAATCACGGAAGGATACAGCGCTGTAATAGCCCAGCACCGGCATCAAAAACTGAAATGCTCCGAACCAGCTGCCGAAGCGCAATGCTCCGCGCAACCTGTTATCCGGTGTCAGCACCATACTGCCGCAAACGGAAACGGCAAAGGCATCCATCGCCAAGCCAACCGCCAGCAGCAACAGTTCTGCTAAACTCATATTTTCTTTCCCTCACTCACTGTAAACAAATCTATTCTTTATTTTCCTTATGCAGCAGCTGCAGCAAGCGTTCATGATCCTTGCTTATCTTAATTACACGGAACACGCTCGTCATAAGCATCATTCCCAAGGCAATAGCACTGGCATCCATGCCGGTGGTTATGAGAATGTTCATGCCCGTGTCGTAATTATTTTCTATAATCGCCGCCATACCGCGATACATGCCGAGTCCCGGCACAATCGGGATAATACCGGGAATAACAAAAATCGTTACCGGCTGCTTAAAGATGCGCGCCGCCAGCTCGCTCAAAAGCGAAAGCGCAACCGTGGCAAAAAACATGGCATAAAAAGAATCATACGCTAAATCCTTGCGGATATAGCAATAAACTACCCAGCCTACCGCACCTATAACGCCGCTGATAGGCAAACTTTTGCGCGGTGCCTGAAACAGAATACCGAAGGCAGCCGTAGCGATAAACGCAAAGCCAAAGGCTGTAAAATAATTTATGCCCATAGCTTCCACCCCCAGTGATACCATACAAGCAGGCTAAATGCCAGGCCAATCGCAATGGATGTAGCGAAAAGCATCGCCTCGGCGATACGCGAATTACCGGAAATCAAATCACCGGCCATATAATCGCGCAGACCGTTGGTAAAGGCTACGCCCGGCAGGAACGGCATCAGCGCACCTACGATGATATTGGTACGCGTGCATTCGCCGTCCATCTCACAGCAAAAAATAGCCAAAGCGCCGATTGCCGCACCGGAAAGCGCATTTTCCCAAAAGGCACTGGGACGATAACCGCCCAGCTGCTTCAACAGCACCATGGAAAGGCCGCCGGTAATAAAGGCCGCGATAAAGTCATGGCTGTTGCCGCCCAGCATTGCCGCAAAGGCCGCCGAGCTGATTGCCGAAGCCATGCAGACACGCCATTTGCCATAGGGCGGAGCCTTATGACGCAGCTCATCCAGATACGCCAGAGTTTCTTTGTAATTCAGCGGCCAGCGTTTCAGATTATAGGAAAAATCGTTCACCGCGCTGATGACGCTTAAATTGGTGCTGCGATAACGGATCCGGCTGATAATCGTCGCACCCTCGCTTTCCTCATCGCCTAAAATAATAACCGTCGGCGTAACAAAAACATGAATATCATGATAGCCGTGCGTATGACAGAAGCGGGAAATAGTGTCCTCTACTCGGGAGGTTTCCGCACCGTTTTTCAAAAGTGCCTTGCCCATGCCAAGAGCAATATGCAAGGTCTGCTCACGGCTTAAAGGAACAGCTTCCAATTCCATTACATCTCACCGCCTAACAGCTGCGCTACTGCCGCACGGAAGCGGTTGGCACCGCCCATAGACGGATGCGGCACAGACATACATTCAACACCGTAACGTGACAGCGTTGTCGCCGCCTTCTGACCGATGGCAACAATTTTCATCACCGGACGCAGCTCCAGCAGCATCCGCGCGTACTCAATGCCTACATCAAGCTCGCTCGGCGAGGGCGTACGGTTAGTCAGCAGATTACCTGCTTTATACGGATGAAACGGAAAAATATTCCAAAGAATAACATCAAAGGACGCAAGGCCATGACTGTTCAGCGCGTTCCAGACAACAGTATCCGTGGGCTCGTTAAAGCCCTTCAGGCGCTGTGTATTATTCAGCATCGTGCTTTTTTCATCACTCGTGCGGCGGTAATCCCATTCGCCCAAAACGCTTTTCGGCTCTACATCAGGATGATGGCCCAACAGAATACGCTCCGAAGTAATAGCAATGCCACTGAAATGACCGCCCTGATAGCCCAAGGCCTCGGCAATAAACAAATAACGTGCATCCGGACGCAGCTCCAGATAACGGCGCAGATTGGCACTGCGGATAACGGGAGCCTGCGGACCTATATCACAGCTTGTATCAAAATCACGCCAGGGATTAAAAACCTGCTCGCTGTGATAGCTTTGTAATTTATCAAGAAAAGTATTAATCTCCATAATTCCCTCCGAGATATATTATAACTCATACAGGCAGGCAGGAGCAACTACAAGAAAAAGGCAGTGCGCCTAGCTGCACGTAAAAAAAAGACCTGCAGCCTTACTTTCGTAAAGCCGCAGATCTTTAGTCTTTAATTTTTACTCAACATTAAGCGTTCTGCTTAGACGCCAGCTTCTCCACCATAGCCTCAAGTCTTGCAATCTTTTCATTTTGCTCAGCCACAGTCTCACTCAACGCTGCAATCTGCTCATTCTGCGCTGCTACGGTCTTCACCAAAGCGGCCTTCGTGGTCGGCGTTTTGCTCGGACGGTCGAGCGCAAAGCTTACGCCTGCGTTCACCATGTTCTCGCCGTTGCCCATGTTGCCAGAGATGCTGAACATAACCTGCTCGCTCGGACGATAGAATGCGCCGATAGCCGCAGCGCTTGCGCCGTGATAGCTGCCCACACCTGCTGCGAAGGTCAGCTTGTTATCAGAGTCGAAGTCCATCGGATGCAAAGCTGCCAGAGCTGCCGCACCAGCGCCAACCTTGTTCACCTTCGTGTCCAGCTTGCTCACTGCGCCACCAAGGGTATCCACTCTGCCGCCCAGCTCGTCTACGCGACCGTTGACGGTCTTAATATCCTCTGCGTTCTTATCTGCCTTTTTGTTAACAGCAGCAGTTGCCTGTGCAAGGTTATCACCCAAGCCTGCGTCCTTCAACGCCTTCAGCTCTTCAGCAGTGCCAACCTTGTTGTTCACATTCACTACAGCATCAGACAGGTTAGAGCCTAAGCCTGCGTCATTCAGCTTGCCAGTATCGCCGATATTGTCGGTGTTTACCTTCATCTGCTTATCCAAAGCAGAAATATTAGCGTTTACAGTATCATCTTTCTTTACATAGTTTTCAGATGTAATATTGCCTAACTTAGCATCAACAACCTCGCCTGCTTTATTTCCTGCAAGATCCTTAATCACGTTCTTGCCTGCGTCGGTAATGTTGGACAGGTCTTTGTCAGCCTTAGTATTGATGGCTTCAGCATTTGCCTTCAGCTGGTTATCCAAAGCAGAAAGGTTGCCTGCTACGGTATTGCCTGCACTAATGTAGTTGCCATCAGTCATCGTGCCAATTTTGTTGTCAACCTTGTTCAACTGGGTATCCAGTGCAGAGATGTTAGCGTTTACTTTACCACTTGCACTTACATAGTGCGTAGAGGTAATTGCGCCCAGCTTTACATCAACAATTTCGCCTGCTTTATTTCCTGCAAGGTTGATGATTACGTCCTTGCCTGCAGTGGAAATGTTGCTCAGGTCTAAGTTTGCTTTGTTTGTGATAGCAGCTGCGTTAGCATTCACCTGATTGTCTAATTCAACAAGATTAGCAGATACATTATTCGCTTTCTTGATGTAATTGCCGTCTGCACTCAGGCTGCCAATTTTGTTATCTACAGCAGTAATTTTAGTGTTAGCTGCGATAATATCATCTGCGTTTGCCTTTACTTGCGTATCCAATGCCGAGAGGTTCTTAGATACATTATTGTCTTTCTTAATGTAATTGCCGTCTGCGCTCAGGCTACCGATTTTGTTATCTACAGCAGTAATTGAATTCGTATTTTTCGTTATCTTCTTATTCAAACTAGAAGCATCAACATTAATTGTCGGGCCTTGAGTTCCATCATTTTTTGTTAGTTTTGTGCTTCCATTACCATCATCATCAATTTTAATCGTAGACCAGGTGTCTCTTAAGATTTGACCATATGTCACAGCATCATTTTTACTTGTTCCATATGCAACATTTATAATTTGTCTGTATTGCGGACCATAATATTCGCTTCCTCCCGATCCTACAGAAACACTATTATCTCGGTTTGCCACAGATCCTGTACCAATAGCAACGGAATTTTCCTTAGTTACCGAAGAATTTGAGCCAAGTGCAAATGAACCTTTAGCCTCTGCAGAAGATCTATATCCCATCGCAATTGATGTTTCACCAGCCGCCTTAGCCTGATGCCCTAATGCAACTGATTGCTTACCAGTAGCGCTAGAACTATATGCGATAGCTAAACTATCTTGACCAGCCGCCTTAGCATCTATACCTATTGCAACGCTATCTCTACCTGATCCTTTAGCTCTTAATCCAATTGCAACAGCACCATAGGTTGTCTCAGATAGATTTCCTATTGATACACCGCCGTAGAACGCATAAGAACTACTACCAAATGCGATACTATATTCGCCCTCAGCCTTGGCGTTATAACCAATTGCAATAGTCTCAGATCCTATACCTGTTGCGTTATTACCTATAACAACAATATTCGTTCCATCATCTTGTTGATTTGGATTCCTACTTGCCGTTGCCCCTTCACCGCAAATGATATTTTTCTTATCATCAATCTTTACAGGATGCTCAGTCGTCGGTGACGGATCCACCGCAAACGCACTCTGCGCCCCTGCCAAGGTAAACCCGCACACCGCCATAACAGCCAAAGCAATACGTGCCTTTTTCGCTGCACTCATAAAAATTTTCTTTTTCATACTTTCTCTCCTTCCAGCCCTTGATTTGGGCTACAATAAAAAAATTCTCCACACTGCAAGCCGCCAAGGACCTGCTCCTTGATCCTTAAATATCCAAAAAACACTCATACAACAGGCAAAAATCTCTTGCAGAGTAAATAAATGCTCAACAGCACTCCAAGCTTAATTTTTAATAAAACGTTGTAAATTTGGGGGCCTGCCGTCCTTAGTAGAAAATTATAGCATAAATGTACCCCCCCGCAAGACTTTGCAGGAGGGTTTTTGAAATTTTTTCATGTACTTGATTCTATTTAACAATTTCTATCCTTTTCTACAAGCAACGGTAGCCACCCGCGGCAGTCTACTCTCTGACCTTCATGTCCTTTTGCAGCTCTTCCCAAAAGCTTTGCATATCCTCGTCAAGCGCCCGAACTATCCTGCTCAGCTGATAAACAGAAATATCAACCTCGCCCTTTTCCAGCGTGCGCAACGTCCTCTGGGGAATGTCCGCCCTTGCTGCCAAAGCATACTGCCTGATATGCTTATCCCGACGAGTCGATACAATGTACTCGCCGATAAGCTGTGCCATCAACGTTCTTTCTTCATCCATGCTAACGCCTCCTGCAAGCTTGCTGCATATAGCGTATTACAAAAATGAGCGTCCTCGTCCGGAGCGGCAGAATCCTGCCTTTATTTAAAAATTCCTAATTTTCTGTGCTGTAATAACCCCATCAAGCTTGATGTAGTACAGTACAGAATTCTGTCATACGCGGCATTGCGACCGCCACAGAAAGGACCTGGAAAAAATAACCAAACAAAAATGTGAAATGCAAGAAGACACTGAGCAGGAGCTTTCCTGCTTGCCCGACGGTACAGAGCAGACAATCTGCTGCTTGCCGGAAGGCACCGCGCAGCATGCCTGCCGGAACAAAAAGTACACCTTCACTCTCACAGAACTTAGGGAGCTTGTTACCAGCGCCCAACATAGCAACCGCCAGGCGATTGAACAATTATGTACATCCTTTAAACCCTTAATCTACAAAGAAGCCTATCGCTGCGGAATTCGTGGAGCCTTAGGCGAAGACTCTGTTAATACTGCTTGGTTAATCTTTTTAGAGCAAATCAAAAAGTATGATGGTCACGATTATGGGCATCTGCCAGGACTTTTGCAGTACCATATCCATTTTGGACTTATGCAGAAGATTACTCGCAGAAAGTCTGTCAAGGAAAGTGTTTTTCTTGACGATGAGGAGGACGATAACTGTTTTCAGCTTGCTGACGAGAAGAATGATATTGACCAGATGGTTAATAATCAGCTTCTGGCTAACGCGATGAAACAACTTACTGATGCACAAAGAAATATCATTCAAGATGTTTTCTTGAAAGATCAGTCTATGCAATCCTGTAGTAAAAAATATGGGATAACTAAGCAAACCTGCTTTGTTCACAAAGAGCGTGCTCTTGAAAAATTAAAACAAGCTCTCACAGCTTAACCCTTGGCGTTCTGCCCTACTTTTGGGTAGAACGCTTTTTATATTGCAGTGCTGCTAAAAAGAAAGTACTGTCAAGGAAGTGGGGCTTGCGCCTTTTCTTTTTGTCAAGGATTAGGGTTTTAGCTTACTATTTTTGTCTGAAGTTATGGGTTTTTAAGCTTCTCAGTCTAAAAACAGGCCATCTGCCTTAGGCTATACTACTGCCGTACTTTAGCCCTATCCTTTAGGTAGTACTCTAAAGAACAAGGATACTACTAGCTACGCTAGTAGTTATGATCATGGCAAAAGAAATAAAGACAGAAAGAAAAAATTATAAAAAAGAAAGAGAGAAAAAAGAAAAGTCACTATACTAATGGCTAAAAAACATGTAAAAGTCAGACATCGATTTCAAAATTTTTTTAAATTTTTATTTTTTCTTGTCTGACTTTTAGGCTAAAAAATGTCATTAGTATAGTGAGAGGCAAAAACACCCCACTCCCGCCTCCTGCCAAAAGCTGATTCCGGATAAGCAAGTAAGCACTTGGGAGAAAAAACAAAGGAGCTTTTTACATGTTAGTAACAAATCCCCGCAAGATTAATCATGAAGAGCTGCGCGTTGTGGCCGCTGAGGCCAAAGGCAGCATCAAGCACTTATTTTTGCACTGGACCGGCTGCCAATATGGTCAGGTCTTTGACGATTACCACATCAACATTGATGAGCATGGCGAAATTTACCTCACCTGCAGAACGCTGCATGATCGTAAAGAGCACACCTGGCATCGCAACACCGGTGCCGTTGGTATCACCCTCTGCTGTGCCTATGACGCTGTTCTTAATTATCAAAGCATCCCGGATTATAAGGGGTTATGTCCCCCAACTGCGCTGCAGATTGAACAGATGGCGATTGTTGTAGCTATCCTGTGCCGGGAGCTGGAGCTGGAAATTTCGTATGACACAGTAAGAACCCATGCTGAGGTTGCCGATCAGGACGACTATGGTCCAGCTAAGCATCCATCAGATATGCGTTGGGATTTGTACCGACTCACCGACCTGCCGGACACCCAGAACCTGTGCCCCGGTGGTGTGGTGCTGCGTAAAAAGGCTAAAGCGTACAGCAAGGCTATGCTTACAGCTCAGCTGCTGCATCTGCCTGAAGATCCTATGCTGACGCACCTGTCGGCGGCGTAAAAGTCCCCTCTCAGTCGCCTACGGCGACAGCTCCCCCCAATGGGAGCCTCTTTGCTACAATCCACATTTTTTTATCATCGAAAGGAGTTTTAATCTATGGCAGTAATCAATCAGGAAATTATGAAACGTACTCTGGTAATCAACGTTGAGGATGGCACCGGTGCCGACGGCACTACCAAGTATAAGGCGAAAAACTTCAACGGCATCAAGACTGACGCTGCACTGGAAAAGGTGTACGAGGCAGGCACTGCTATCGGCGGCTTGATGGAGAAGCCTTATAAGGATATTGAGCTGACTGAGAAGAGTGAGCTGGCGGAAGCGTAAAAGTAAAACGCGGAAGTAAAATAGCAGGCGCCCGCTGTTTCTACGCTTACGAATAGCGTTAGGCTGGACAGGCGAGGCTCTCCTCGGGGAGAGCTGGCGCCCGCTAGGGCCGACTGAGAGGGGTCCGCTGTTTCCACGCTTACAAGTAGCGTTATGCTCGGCGAATCCCCTCTCCGCCTCGACAAGCTCGGCACCTCTCCCCAAGGAGAGGCTCTCTGCTAACCTAACTTTTTATCATAACCATTTAACTTAAACAATCATCATGACACAAAGGAGCAATCACCCATGGAAAAATCTTTACAACTCGTCTTTAAAAACGCTGCAGGCAGCACCAAAATCATCACCATCTCCAACCCCAAAGAAAACCTCACCAAATCCGAAACCGACGCAGCCATGCAAAAAATCGTCGCAGCCAACGTTTTCAACACCCTCGGCGGTGACCTGGTACAAGCTGTTGAAGCTCGTGTGGTCAATCGTAACGTCCAAGTTCTGGCGTAAAAAACACTAAGGAGTGATCCTCATGGAATTTGACAGACTTCTCTCCGCTGCTGCGGATTATGGCTTTCCCATGCTCGTCAGCTCGTATCTTCTGGTCCGTATGGAAGGCAGAATAGAAAAGCTGAGTGCTAATATCGAAAGCCTCACCCACGTGCTGCAGGACAGACTCGTCATGCAATTTCCGTATGTACAGCAGCAATAAACCCTAGCTGCACGTAAAAAAAGACCTGCAGCTTGACTCTCATCAAGCCGCAGGTCTTTAATATTTACCCGCAACGTTTTTAGATTAGAACAGCAACAGTACCATACCCACTACCAGCGCCAGGGTAATACCCAAAGCATTACGTTTGCAAACCTCCATCGGGTCTACACCGGCAATGCCTGCGCAGATAATAGTAGCACCGGCAATCGGAGAAATAGTACGGCCGAGAGTACCGCCCAAAGCAGCAATAGAGCCCATGTTCATGGTTTCCAGACCAAACTGTGCCGCATGCGGAGTAACTGCTTCGTTGAACGCAACGGTTGCAGCGTCGCCGGAACCGGAAATAAGTGCCAGTACAAACGGGCCGAAGGTAGCGGCAATCTTAACAATACCGGTAGAGTTCAGCATCCAGTTAATCAGCGCCTTAATCAGTCCCAAAGCATTCAGGCCTGCTACGAAAACGCCTACAGAAATGATAATACCAATGATGTTGGCATAAGCATCGCCCATGCCGTCAAAGAAGCTCTTAGTCAGCTCTACGGGATTTTTACGGGTTACTGCCAAAGACAGGATTGCACCGATAACCATAGCGTGGGGTACGCCCATCTTCAACACAGGTACCAGCTTGGTGCTGCCCAGGAGCAGGATGATAACCGGAACCAGCGGCATAACGGCGAAAAGCGGATTAATGCCGAAGTTTTCGTCAACACCTGCTTCGCCTTCCGGCGCAAAGCCCCTGTTTTCCTTCAAAACAACAGCCAGAACGGTCAATACAGCTGCAGCAACGATTACACCGGCTACAGTTGCCAACATATGATTGGCAATTACATCGGTAATCTGCACGCCTGCCAGCTTAGCGATAACTGCGTTATGTACCAGACCGGGGTTCAGCATACTGCCGTAGGTACCGGATTTAACGGCAGCTGCGGCCATTGCCGGATGAATGCCTGCAGACATCATAATCGGAATAAAAATTACGCCTACCGCAGCACTGCAGCCTGCAGCACTGGGGATAGCAATATTAACAACAAAGGTTGCCAGCGTAGCGCCGGGAATGAGCAAAAAGCCCATTTTTTTCAATACCTTACCGATTGCAACAACCAAATGCTTGTCGCAGCCCGTATACTTCATGCACCAGGCAAAGCCCATGCAGGAACAAACAGAAGTAATCAGACCGGCATTAGTCATGCTCTTGGCAAAAGCATCAAGAGAAGCCATTGGCTTGCCGGCAATACAACACATCAGAATACCAGCGGCAATCAATACCATTCTGGATTCATGTCGTTTCAACAAAAGATAAATTACACCGATAACAACGAGTGCACCTATTATCAGAAACATCTTCATTCCCTCCATAAAATTATTTTTTTGCATTAATATTATATGTGATAGAACTGCTTTTGAAAAGTGTATTATCAATTGTATACATAATACTTGCTTTCTTCAGCTAAGTTTATATAGCAAAAGTACAAATACCGTCCCACATTTCTGCGGAACGGTATTTTTTAATAACTTTATTGATGCCACAAGCCATAATAATGAATAATATAGTTTGTTAAAGCATCCTCATATTCTGTGTCCGGTACAGGCTTATCCATCTGGTCGACCAAATGACGCTCATCCGACCAGTAGAACGCCTTACCGCCAAAGTAGCCTAAGGCATAGGGAATATCCGTAGACTGCAAAAGATTGCGGCCCATAAATTTTTCCGGCACATCAATGCCCAACAGATATAAAAGCGTCGGTGCCAAATCAATCTGCGAAGCATATTCATTGGTGCGCAGATTATTGAGCGGTGCCAGGTTCTTCGATACAAAAATCAGCGGAATCGGCGCAATGCTCTGTTTATCATCAGCCTTGGTAACAAGCTTCGTATACTCGCCGCCGCTGTGCGGATTATGGTCACTCGTAATGATAAACAGCGTTCTGTCATCCATCAGACCACGCTTCTGTGCTTCCTTAAAGAAATGCTCCAACGTTTTATCAACCCAGTAGACGCCGCGCACTGTAATAAACTGATTGCTGCGCACATTGTCCGGCATTTCGTTCCAGCTGAAGCCGGTGTAAGGATAAGGCTGATGCATATCCAGCGTTTTGGTGACCATCACCAGACGGTCATTCTTTGCCTTTGCCTTTTCCAACAGCTTCAGTGTTTCCTCATACATTACGTCATTATGGAAGCCCCAGCCGCTGGCACCTGTATAGCCCTGCTTTTCCAAATATTCTTTTGCATAGTATTCGTTCATGCCGAACTGCGTCGGATATTCGCGCAGCTCGTTGGCATAATACTGGCTGGAAGCATTCATGAAAATGCCGCGCATTCCCGCTGCCTGCACGCTGCGGAACAGCGATGGCGTATTTTTACCGGGAAGATCCTTATCCATAATCAGATGCGAACGGAAGGTAGCATTCAGGCCCTGCGTTGTCGGCACGGCAGAGGAATAATACCTGTTCATATGCGGATAACGGATAACAAGACTATTTAAGAACGGAGTAGCTTCTTCGGGAATATCCTTGTTATAGTAGTTAATGTAATCACGGTGCATGGATTCCAGAATCAGCAGAACAACTCGGTCATACTGCGGTTTGATTTTGGCAATCTTTGCTTTAGGCTCATCAATGCCCATTTCCGTCAGACGTGTTTTATCCTTAGCAGTCAGCTCGCGCTGCTCCACATGCTTGCCGCCGGCAATTTTATCGGTATCAAAAATTGCCTTGCTGACGAAGTTCACGTTAACCGGTACGGAAAGCATATTGCGATAGTTCATACGCGTCTTTTCGTTTTCTACCTCAGCGTACATACCGATAACATTTTCCACGCCGTACATGCCGGCATAGCCAAGCAGTCTGTCGGTAAGGTTCAAGCCCAAGGTAAACATGGCCACGCACAGCAGTGACCAGGCAAAGTTCGGCTTACGCTTTTGCGGCTTCGGTACATAAAAAAGCAGTAAAATCACAACTATGCTGATAACGATACCGGCAATCATCGTATTGCTCATCGTCGCAAAAATACCTTTAACAGCATAGATATTCAGGTTTTGGAAGAGAACGCTCTCCACGTGCATGGAGGTCTGCCAAAAGTAAAAGCCGTCAAAAACCACTGCCAAAGCAGAAAATACATAAACGGCAAAATAAAGGATTTTCATCCCGATATTAGGCCATTTATGGTAGCACATTGCCATCAGCAGCACAATAAAAATGTTATTGTTAATACCGGCCAGCACGGAAAGGCTTGTCTGCAAACCTTTGTCAAGACTAAGCTGGTTTACCATAAAAAAGGCTTCGCCCAGATAAAGAATACCGATAACAATAACGGGAAAATAGCGCTGCAATCTGTCCGGCACACGCTTTCGCCGGTAATACAGTACATATGCTATCTCTGCCAAAACGCTGTCACGCAATACATGATCAAAAATCTGAAAGCCAAACTCATTCAGCGGAAAGGGGTGCGTCCCGCCGAAGCTCTGCCAGGCAAAAAAGCCCTCAACAATACCGGCTGCGATAATAAAAATCAGCCAGCCCATTTTTCTACTAATCCTATTCACCTTACACCATTTCCTTGCTTACGCCAAAAACTTAATCGGCTCGGACTCCATCTCGATTAAAAGCGGAGCAGTTGTTACAGCATCTCCGTCAAGCTCTGCTGCAAAATTCTCTTCATTGCAGCGTATTTCCATTTTTTTCGCTGCACGTATAATAATATCATTATCCAGAGTCAGCGCCTCCATAGCAATGCAAGCCGCATAACGTATAAAATCCCCACGCTTATCACCGGTAAACAGCGCCGCATGTAAAAGAGGTGATGACAGCGATGCACCGTTAAAGAGGTTGTAACGTCCGGCATAATAACGGCTCTTGCCTACAATAACAGAGGTTGCATCATACCACTGTTCTTCATCATCAAAACGCACCTGAAAGTGGTAACGCCAGTTATTAAACAGAAATTCCTTACGCATAATCTCTGTTCCCTGCCAAACATAAGCAAGCTTGTTGAGCAGCTTTTTCTCCTTTTCGGTCACCTTGTCTACTACAAGGGAATCAAAGCCTATACCGGCAACCGTCAAAAAGACGTTGCCGTTGGCGCGTCCCAGATAAACAGGTACCTCTATACCTTTGGATACTCTTTTAAACCACTTATGCGGATCCGCCTTCAGCAGCAGCTCCTTAGCCACCAGATTTACCGTACCGGCAGGAAAAACGCTGATATAAGGCACATACTTGCGATTAGCCAGCTGTTCAATCATAGCCCTGATTGTACCGTCACCGCCGGCAATTATCACCCAGTCAACCTTTTCCTCAACTATTTCCGCAGCAATCTGCGGTATCTGGTCAAAGAAGCGAATATCTCGCATTTCTGCATTTTTAGGTCCTACTAATTCCTTCACCAGCTTATAGGTTTCATTCACCTTAGCCATCATGCTGGCAAAAAGCTGCTTACCGGAATTACGGTTATACAAAAGCACAACCTTTTTAAATTTTTTTACGTCTACATATTCTACAGGCATATCTAACTCCTAAAAATCCATTTTTTTCGTGAGAGATAGTTCCATACAACAACAATACAGCTTGTCAGCACCTTCGACAGCATCGGCTGCCAGTCAAGCAGACTGACAAAAATATACATCAGCAGCAGATTAAACGCCAAGCCTATACAGCTTACCAAAAACACCAGGCTAAGCTCCTTGCCGCGTTTGTAACGGCTGCCGCTGTCAAAAACCAGAACATTGCCCAAGAAATAATGATACAGTGTTGCCAGACAAAAGGATAAGGCTGTTGCCAGCATGGTCAGCAAGGTCAGGCTCAAGCCGGCTAAAATGTAGTGGAAGAAAATGTAGAACAAGGCCCACTCCACCAAGGCCGCCGTACCGCCGACAAACAGATACAGCAAGAGCTTAATCAGCTCGCTGTCCGTATAATCAACACCAAATAATATTTTCCTGCGCATAGCGTACTCCAGTCATAGTATAATAGTTTATTATATCATCTTTAAGCGAAGTTTTCAAAGCTTTCCGCTAGAAGATACCGATGGTGACGTATTTATATATTTAGATAATTGTTGAAAAAGGATACACTGCCCGCTCCTTTTGTATAGCAGCATGACGCAGTAAAAAGCGTAACCATCATCGAATTCAAAGATGGCAAGCAGACTTACCGTACAACAGTAAAACCCTGATTCCCCTCTCAATATCGGTTCTCCCAGCCGATTTGTAAAAAAAAGTGAGGCTATCATACACTCTTAGTGATAGCCTCACTTTTATTTCAGATACTTCATATAGAAAGCTTCTATTTTATCAAAGTGAAATGCATCCATCTTGTAGTACAAATCCGACGCACAGCACCGGAAATAATTAGCAGCTCCTTATTATTGCCTTGTAGCTTTTTAATGGCATCTGAATTTAACTCAAAACCAAGAATAAAGATTGTAAAAATAGAGCGATGCTTTCGCACCGCTCTAAAAAATTAAAAAAACTTATAGAAATTTATTCTTAAAGGCTGTATTTCACCTCTTTATCCAGCACTACACCAGTTTCCGGATTAATATTCATCTCACCACGCAAACCAGAGGCACTGAATTTCACTTCATATTCATATAATCCATGTTCTCTGTCCAATTTCAGTTCATAAATCGACACGTCACCAACTTCTTTGGCAACAATTGCTTTTACATCATCTTTGGACAAGATTACATTAGCGCTGCCGCCCAACGCTTTTCTTTCCATATTGTATTCTTTGATTTTACCATTTACCTGATATATATCAATTTCATATTTTGTCTGAGTAGCAGTATCAAAAAACTTCACTTCATAATATGGGTGCAGTTTTTGCAGTTCTGCTTCAGTATGCAGGTAAGTAATACCTGTTGGAACTTGCTTTTGCGCAATTGCACGAGCTTCGTCCGCACTAATCAGATTAGCAGCAAATGCTGTAGCAGAAATTGCCAAAACAGTCAGTGCGCCAGTAATAATAGCTGTTAATTTTTTCATGAGATAAACCTCCTTCAATGTGAAAACTCCAACTATATTTAAAGTATACTAGATTTCTAGGATTTGCGTTGTGAAGGCTTTGTGAATTTTTTAGAAGTTCCAACGCACGCCAGCGTGAAAATCCCAGTTCTTATTATACTCGCCGCCGACTGCACGCTCGATGTCAAAGTACGCATAGCTATCTTTGCCAGTTTTTACGCTCAAGCCTGCACCATAATTGACGCTTACGTTTTCTCTAAGTAATAAACTAATGAAAGCTTAATTTCTTGTATTATCCAAAGAAGCTTTTTCTCTTGCTGGATTTACAGTTACCTTAATTAGTGCTCTATACTAAAATTTACTTTAAAATCGCTTTGCTGCGTACTCAAAATATCTAGTCCCTGTTCAACGTGTCCCAAATAAATCAAATCATCCGTATATCTGAAATCCTTATAAAACACACTTATATTACCCCATGGAACATAAACACACACATCTCCGGCCTTCGGAGCATGCCCTCGTGGCGCTCCGTCCCCGGTAAGCTTATTTTTAAAATAGCCAATCTTTTCGGTATGATTAAAATCATTCAGGTTTATCTCTGCGGGAAGCATATCAATTAAACGCTTCGCTGCCGCATTATCCTCAAGTACAACAATAATATTTTTACCATCAACCTGCAGCTTCAGCTTGGTTCCTTGCGCTGCAGACTGTGACTGCTGCGTTTTATTTTGAGCAGACTGCACTTTCGGTGCAGGATTCTGAGCTGCTTTACTATCAGGTGCATCCGCACCGGCGCAGCCGCTCATAAGCAATGTTACAGCTAAAGCTGTAGAAGCCAATAATTTTTTCATAGTAAACCTCCTTGCAGACATCATTATGTAAAACAAGATTTACTCTTCACCGATAATTATACTAACAGCCTAAATATGCGTCCAATACCTATAATAATTACCATTGCATGCTTTTTTTGCATAATCAGCAAGGCTGCGTTATAATAATGCCAAAAATTACAAGCATATCGATAGAAAGGAGCCGTCGCTATGAACTTTCGTATTCTCAACTATTTTCTGACTGTCGCACACGAAAAAAATATCACCAAAGCAGCTGAAGTTCTGCACATCACTCAGCCCACGCTCAGCCGTCAGCTCATGCAGCTTGAAGAAGATTTAGGAACTAAGCTATTTGACCGCAGCCAACATAAATTCGCGCTCACACCCTCCGGGCAGTTTCTCGTACAGCGCGCACAGGAAATTTTAGACATGGTAGAAAAAACTACGCTCGACATCCAAGACCAGGAGCAAAACCTCAGCGGAAGCATTGCCTTCGGCGCAGGTGAGTACTATGCTACGCAAACGCTGGCACAACTTATCGGAGCTTTTCAAAGGCAATATCCGGCTGTAACCTTTGACCTTTTTACAGCTACGGCAGATACTCTGCTGGAAAAAATGGAAAAAGGGCTTATCGATATCGCTATCCTGCAAGCACCTGTCGATACAACAAATTATGACTATATTCATTTACAGAAAAAGGAAATTTGGGGTATTCTCATGCGCAAGGATGCCCCTCTGGCAACAAGAAAAGCCATTAAAGCCTGTGAGCTTTGCGGCCTGCCTGTTATTTTACCTGTACGCCTGCAAGTACGCAGTGAAATCTTCAATTGGCTCAGCGGCGATATTGCCAAAATGCACTTTGTTGGCAACTGTAACCTGCTTGCCAATACAGCCGTACTCGTAGAACAGAATAACTATTACGCTATAACCATCAGGCCGCCGCTAATGAATGAAAACCGCTTTGTATTCCGTCCTTTGCAGCCGGCACTAAGCGGCGATATTCTGCTTGTATGGCGACGCGACAGACAGCAGAGCCATACTCTGCAAAAATTCATTGATTTTTCAAAATGCTTTTTAAGCATAGAATAAGCGCCAATATAAGTATTAGACATTTTCCCTGCAAGCTATATAATTTTAGGCAGATAACAATTTGTTATCTGCCTTTTTGATTGTGATTTTTTGAGGAGGAACACTTATGAACAGACGTTATTTTATCAAGCTTACAGTCGTAAGCTGCGCTCACCCTTGATTGCAGCAATGACAACACACCTAAAGCAGATACCACCGCGCCTAAAGTAAAACAATCCACTAGTGAAGGAGCATCACAAAACATGAATAATGGTAAAAAAATCTTAGTAGCCTATTTTTCCTGGAGCGGCAACACCAAAGCTGTTGCTGAAGAAATCCATAAACAGGTCGGCGGCGACATCGTAGAAATCGTGCCCGCAACTCCGTACTCCGAAACCTATAGCGTCACCGTCGCCAAAGCCAAAGCAGAACAGGCAGCCAACGCCCGTCCTGCCATCAGCACAAAAATTGCTGATTTCGACAAATACGACGTTGTTTTCCTTGGTTATCCCAACTGGTGGGGCAGCTTCCCCATGCCTGTTGCCACCTTCGTAGAAACCTATAAATTGGACGGCAAAACCGTTGCTCCCTTCTTCACCCACGGCGGCGGTGGCGAACAGCGCTGCCTAAGCGATTTGCAGAAGCTGACACCTAATGCCAAATTAACCCAAGATCTTGTTCTCTCCGGCAGCAGCGCCAAGAACGCCCAAGGTCAAATCAAAAGCTGGCTTGACAGCTTGCAATTCTAATTTTTAAAGGAGCGATAACAATGACAGAAGAAAAATTTTTCACCGTATTCCCAACAGGACCTAAAAATGATGCCTATGCACAATATTTCGTAGGCCAAAGCTATCTTAATATGCTTTCTCTCGATCAGGTTGTCATCGGCAACGTCACCTTTGAGCCGGGCTGCCGCAACAACTGGCATATTCACCACGCCGATAAAGGCGGCGGGCAGATTCTGCTTGTCACCGGCGGTCGTGGCTACTACCAGGAATGGGGCAAGCCTGCCCGCGAGCTGCATGCCGGTGATGTAGTCAACATCCCTGCCGGAGTTAAGCATTGGCACGGCGCCGCCCCCACCAGCTGGTTTGCGCACCTCGCCATCGAGGTTCCGGGCGAAAACACCAAAAGCGAATGGTGCGAGCCTGTGGATGCAGAGGAATATAATAAGCTGAAATAAACCCGCTGTCACCTTCAGTGATATCTTCCCTTACAGACAGACAAGTCGCTCAACACTAATTTACTGAAATGAGAATCACCAATGAAAGACATCTCAAAAATTATACTCACTGCATTTCTTTCATGCACTTTACTTTTAGGAGGCACCACCGCTATGGCACAAACACGTGAAACAGCAGCAAATACTGCTGCTCAAAGCTTATTCACCAAAAATGATCCTACTGATATTAAAAACGAACCGGAGCTTTCCGCTATCAGCAAAAAGTTTATCTATCACGATATCAATAAGCAGATTAAGCTCAGTACCGCCAAACAGGAGCTGCTGACGCTCGTTGTTCTCACTGCCAACAACACACCGGAGGATATTCCTGCCCACGTCGAAGGCGCTCTCAGAGCAGGTGCAACGCCGGAGCAGGTACACGAAAGCATTTTCCATTGCACGCCATACGTTGGTCTGCCAAAGGTAAAAACAGCACTGGAACGCTTTGACCAGGTTATGGAAATGATCAAAATCAAGCCATGCGCTCCTGCCGGAACAACTACCGATCAAACACGCCACGAAGCAGGCCTCGCCGTACAGCGCGCCATCTTCGGCGCAGAGAACATTGATAAGATGAACGCGAGCGCCCCTGCTGACCAAAAGCATATTAATGATTACCTCAGCGCCAACTGCTTTGGCGACTACTACACACGCAAAGTGCTCGACGTCAAAGAGCGTGAACTGATCACATTTACAGCAATCGTTACTCTCGGCGGATGCGAACCACAGGCCAAGGCACACGCCGCTGCCAATATCTCCGTCGGCAACTCCCGTCAGGATTTGCTGGATGCGCTCACCATTGCCCTGCCCTATATAGGCTATCCGCGTACCTTAAACGGACTTAGCTGTGTAAACGCTATCGCGCCAAGCAAGTAAGCTGCCAAAAATTTATATTACCATTAACACAAACTTCCATTTTCCCCTTGACTTAAAGTATACTTCAGGTATTAAAATATAAGTAACCAAATTATAGGAGGTAGATGAAATTGACACAAGAATTTGCACAAGCCCCTGTAGTAGGCTGCAAAAGAGTTGCTAAAACCGATAACGCAGGCTCTCATGCCAAAGTTTACTTTACCAAACACATTGATGCAGAGCATCTCATCAAATTGTATAATTTAATCAACGAAAGCATTTACGGCAAGGTTGCTATAAAGCTGCACACCGGCGAAAAGCACGGCCCCAACATTCTGCCGCGCGAGCTGGTCAAAGCACTGCAGCAGCAAATCCCCAACAGCACCATCGTAGAAACCAACACGCTCTATCAGGGCGACCGCTATACCACAGAAGAGCATCTGGAAACGCTGAAGGTGAACGGCTGGACGTTCTGCCCTGTTGATATCATGGACGCAGAGGGCACAGTTAATCTGCCCGTCCGCCACGGCAAGCACTTCAAAGAGGTTTCCATGGGCAAAAACATAGTCAACTACGATTCCATGCTCGTTTTAACGCACTTCAAGGGTCACGCCATGGGCGGCTTCGGCGGCTCCATGAAAAACCTTGCTATTGGCTGCGCTGACGGACGCATCGGCAAAGCACAGGTTCACGGTGTAGATAAGGATAACCTGCCTGCAGACTGGAACGTATGGCCCGGCAAGGAGCTGCTCATGGAAAACATGGCTGAATCCGCTAAGGCTACCATTGATTTCTTCGGCAAGCACATTGTTTACATCAATGTTCTGCGCCGCATGTCCGTTGACTGCGACTGCGCCGGCTTAAGCGCAGAAGAGCCGACCATTCCTGATATCGGCATTCTCGCTTCTACCGACATTCTGGCTATCGACCAGGCTTCCGTCGATCTGGTATATGCCAAGGAAAGCAACCATGACCTCGTTGAGCGCATGGAAAGCCGTCACGGCCTGCACCAGCTCACCGCTATGCACGAGCTGAAAATGGGCAATGACAAATATGAACTGATTGAGCTTGATTAACCGTAATTAAAAAGGCTGTCGCACTACGATGATGCGACAGCCTTTTTGCTTATTTGGTTAATTTAACTTCGTCAAACTGCTTGCCATCCGGCAGGAAGGCTTTAAACTCCAAGGTTTTCTCATCGGCTTTCATTGTCATATAGTTGGCAGTTTCCGGCTTCGGCGCTGTTGCCGCATCCCACTCAAAATCGCCCCACAGCTTAGGATAGCGCACACTGCCGGCCACACCTGTCAGAATATAGGTAACACCGCTTCCCTGCGGTGCAGGCGCAAAATTCTGCAGGGGCACACGACGGCGATAAGTATGCAGGTGCGCCGTCAATACTGCATCAACCTTGTATTTTTCAAACACCGGCATCAGCCGATAGCTAAAATCAAGAAAATGTGTCTTGCTCTGCGCTCTGCCGGACTCCGGCCCAAAGCCGTAGAGAAAGATATCGCGGTGCATCAGCACCACCTTCCACTGCGCCCTGCTCGCCCCTAAATCATTTTCCAGCCAAGACAGCTCATCTGCCAGCAAATCAGGCTGGAATTTTTTCATCTCCGGAAAATTTGTATCCAACACTACAAAATGCACCGGACCGTAATCAAAGCTGTAAAACTGATTCGGATACTTCGCCAAGCCGTTTTGCGGCACATTAAACAAATGCGTATAGCTTGCAGGCAGGCATTCCTTCCACTCCATGTTATATGCCTCATGGTTGCCGATTACCGGTGCCAGCGGCACAGCATCACTGAACACGCTCACGCTGTTGAACCAAGCACGCCATTGGCTGGCATCCTGTCCGTTGTCCACCAGATCACCCATATTCACATAAAACGCACTCTGCGGATGACGCTTGTACGCTTCACGCGCCAGCTGCTGCCAGCCGCTGTAATCAGCGCTTTGCGAATCTGGGAAGATTAAGGCAGTAAAGCCATCTCCCTTTTCGGTGCTCAGCTTGTGCCAACACCCTTTATTCTGCGCTGTGTTGATGCGATATTCATAAGCACTGCCAGGCACCAGGCCGCTAAGACGCGCAGTATATTGAATAATACTGTTTTTATCCGTAAAGCTGCTGTCCGTTGCCTGCACTGCCTGTATATCCTTGCTGCCCTGCAAGCGATATTCCAACGTATAAGGCTGCTTAACCTTTGCTTCCCACATAATCGTGCGGGCTGTTTTGTTATCCGCAGCGACAAGCTGACGCGGATTGGTAATGGCAACGGCGGTATCACTGCCCTGCACTTCGCTGTCAGCATTTTTAGCGCAACCGTTTAATGCTGCCACTGCCAAGCACAATATAAAAAGTAAAAGCTTAATTTTCTTGCTCATGCTCTGTTTCCTTTCATGTTGCTTTATTTAAGTATAGCATAACATCTGGAGTACGGTCGAAGTCAAGCGTATAATAAAAACAGCAGCTGTCTCACGCCAAGGCAGCTGCTTATTTTTATCCTACTTTAATATATCACTGTTTCCCCGTCTTCCGGAATCACATAATTATCAACACCACGACGTACAAGCGCACCCCGCATTTGGCTACGTGTAATCGAAGCATGAGCAACATTATCGAAATGTGTCAGATACAGCTTTGCTTCCGGCAATGTCTGATGTACGCAATCCACATCTTCATCATTCATTATCAGCCTGCCATAATCACGCAGCTCCGCAGCGCAGGCATTAAGCATAATTACTTCCGGCTGATAATTTGCCAAAGTTTTACGCACGCCATCAAACCAAATCGTATCTCCGGCAACGTATAAAATTTTTTCCTGCTCTGCTTTAAATACTACACCACAAGCATCAGACGATGGCTTTATCGTGCCATGCAAAGCTGGTGTTTTATATAAGGTTATATCTGCAAACTTAACCCCATCATTTTTCAGGATGCGTACATCCTGAAAACCTGAAGCTTTTAAAGCCTGCGCATCATCTTCATTTTGCACAAAAATCGGCTTATCATGCTCCAAAACATCACCAAAAGTGCCCTTCTGCATATTGATATCTATATGATCAGGGTGTATATGCGTTATAATATAAGCGTCAACTCCACTTAAAATGCTTTCTACCGTTTCCGGCAAAGCAAAAAGCGGCATTGGTATTTTCTCCTTTACCGGGTCAACAGCCATGTAAGGTTTTCCCGGAATACTATCGAAACAACCTAAACCATATTGCTCCACAAGCCAAGGATCTAAAAGAAAAGTTTTGCCACCATAAAAAATTTTATTCGTCGCACTGCGAATTTGCTTGATTTTCATTTTGTTCCTCCTTTAATTTTTATTCTATTATAGATGTAAATTCACTGCAGCAAAAGAAAAAACTTAGTTCTTTACCGCAACCAATAAGTTGCGGTAAAATAAGATTGAGGTGAAAAAGCAATGCAGCCAAAGCAATTACAATATTTTATCACAGCCTATGCAACAAAAAATATTCAACGAGCAGCAGAAAAGCTTTTCGTGTCTCGCCAAGGAATAAGTAAAACAATTCGTGAGCTGGAACAGGAATTAGGCGCAGACTTATTCTTACGCTCATCCAAAGGCTTAGAGCCAACGGATTTTGCCGAAGCATTATTCCCCCATGCCAAAAAGTTGCTCGATGAATATAACTACATAACAGGCCTGAACACCTTGGCAAAGCAAAAAGAAAATGTTATCACCATCTATGCGCTTGATAACATCGTAAAATATTTAACAGCAGAATTTTTCTTTGACTTTCGCAAATTATATCCGAATATTATTCTCAGCATTATCGAAAGCACCGACGAGGCCGCTCTCAACGCCTTGCTTGCCCGCAATGCAGATTTCGCTATTACTACAGATCCGTTGGACAACACAAATTTTACACTTACACCCATATTTTATACGCATTATTGCATAGCACTTTCTGCTGACCACCCTTTAGTTGCTAAAGAAAGACTCAGCTATCAGGATCTTCATAATCAAAAAATTATCAGTAAAGGACGATCCTTCCGTTGTTTTCGCGACAATATGGAAAAATATATTCTTGGTAATGGTCTGAATGTAGATATTTTTGCGGAAATCACCGATATTGACGTTGCTCTGGATTTAGTAAAGGAAAGCAACGCAATCTATCTAGGCTATGACTACATTGCTGCAATGCAAAGACATCCTGATATCAGATGGAAGATGCTCGATGCTGAAGTAAGCGGTCAGAACATGTATATTGCAGGTCTGAAAAATACTCTGCCGCGCAAGGTGTGCCGTGATTTGCAAAATTTTTTATTGGCATGGCTGCCCATACACAACAAAGATAAAATTATTTTGTAACCTCATTTCAATAAAGACGAACTTGCTGCAGCTTTCCGGCACCACGTTTTTCTTCATCAGGCCTTCAGCTGCTACTTGCAAAATACGTTTATTTTTACTTTGCGCCGAATCTACCATCGGCGTAAAACCTCCTAGCATAAATATTCTCCTTCACAGAAATATAGTTTATTATACTTTTTCATGCAAGAATTCCTAATTGGTCAAAAGATTTCTATCTGCAATTACAGTATTTTTATCATAAACTATAATATGACTTATTGCTTAAAAAATAAAATTATAAAAAGCTTACAGAGGTACTGTTTTTCAATGCTGTTTTTGCTATAATATAGAGTGAAGCTATCGCATGCTGTTATTTTAAAAAAGGTATCATAAGGAGGAGACCATATGAGCTTAAAAATAATTACTAAGCGTTGCAAAGGCTGTGGTATTTGTGCGGCCTTCTGCCCGAAAAAAGTTCTGGCAGTCAGCGAAGTCGGCAAAGTAGAAGCCGTCGCTGAAGAAAATTGCATCAAATGCGGACAATGCGAAATGCGTTGCCCCGACTATGCTATCTTTGTAGATAAATAAAAAGGAGTGAGGTAACCCATGTCAAGAATCCTGCTGTTACAAGGTAACCAAGCGGTTGTTGAGGGTGCGATTGCTGCCGGTGTAAAATTTTACGGCGGTTATCCGATCACCCCTTCTACCGAAATTGCTGAACAATTAGCTCTGCGTCTGCCGCAGGTTGGCGGTAAATTTATGCAGACTGAAGACGAAATCGCCGGTCTCGGCACTGTTATCGGTGCATCTATGGCCGGTAAAAAGGCTATGACCGCAACCAGCGGCCCGGGCTTCTCCCTGAAACAGGAAATGCTCGGCCTCGCCTGCAGCGCCGAAATCCCCTGCGTTATCGTTAACGTACAACGTGTAGGCCCCGCGACCGGCCAACCGACTTCCCCCGCACAGGGCGAGGTTATGCAAACCCGTTGGGGCACCCACGGCGACCACTGGCTGATTACCGTTTCTCCGTCCAGTGTTCCCGAATGCTTTGACCTGACTTTGCGTGCAGTAGCATTGAGCGAAAAATATCGTTGCCCGGTTATTCTCCTGATGGACGAGGTTATCGGCCATATGCGCGAGAAAATTGAGCTTCCCGACAACTATGATGAAATTCCGCAGGCAGAACGCAAGCGCCCGACCTGCGCACCCGAAGATTATCTGGCTTACGGCTGCGAGGAAGGCTCCAAGGTTCCTGCTATGGCAGACTTCGGCAGCGGTTACCGCTGGCACGTATCCGGTCTGGTACATGACGAAACCGGTTTCCCGAAAGGCACCGGCGAAGCAACCCGCACCTCTCAGGATCGTCTGCGCACTAAATTAGAAGATAACTTAGACGACATCGTACAAGTAGAAAACTATCGTATGGAAGATGCCGAATTTGCTGTTGTAGCCTTCGGCGGCGCTGCCCGCACTGCTTATGAAGCAGTTGACATGGCACGCAAGGAGGGCCTGAAGGTTGGCTTCGTCCGCCCGATTACCATCTGGCCGTTTGCTGAAAAGCAAATGCAGGAGCTGGCAGACAAGGTTAAAGGCATCCTCGTACACGAGCTGAACTGCGGCCAGTACGTTCTGGAAGTTGAACGTGCGGTAGCAGGCAAAGTTCCTGTAAGCCTGTACGCTAAATACGATAACGAATCTGCTACTCCGGCCGAACTGTTAGCTGAAATCAAAAAGGCTATGGCCTAACGGATGAGAGGAGAAAAAACGATGAGTGAAATGGAAAATTTAATCAATAAATATTTCCGCCCGGGCCGTCTGCCTCACATCTGGTGCCCCGGCTGCGGCAACGGCGTTATCACCGGCGCCATTGTAAAAGCAATTGATAAGCAAGGTCTGGAAAAAGACGACGTTGCAGTAATCAGCGGCATCGGCTGCTCCAGCCGTTCCTCCGGTTATCTGGACTTCAACACCGCCAATACTCTGCACGGCCGTGCTCTGCCGATTGCTACCGGTGTAAAAATGGCTAACCCTGCACTGAATGTTATCGTTTGCAGCGGTGACGGTGACTGCACCGCTATCGGCGGCAACCACTTGATTCATGCAGCACGCCGCAATATTGATTTGACTCTGGTTGTTTTCAACAACAGCATTTACGGCATGACCGGCGGTCAGTATTCTCCGATGACCCCGATTCATTCCAAAGCAACTACCGCTCCGTACTACACTGTTGAACCGAGCTTCAATCTGCTCGATCTGGCAAAAGCTGCCGGTGCAACCTATGTAGCACGCGCAACCACCTACCATGTTCCCGTACTGGTCGATGTTATCGCTAAAGGCATTGCTCACAAAGGCTTCTCTATCATCGAAGCAGTAAGCGCTTGCCCGATTTCCTTCGGCCGTCAGAACAAGATGGGCGGACCTGCTCAGATGATGGCTTGGCAGCGTGACCATGGCGTTATGAAGGCTGTTTGGGACCGCATGGATGAAGAGAAAAAGGCAGAAGCAATTGCTGCCGGCAAATTCCCCATCGGCGTTCTCTACGAAAACAACGACGTTATGGAATACACCAAGGCATATGACCAAATTATTCAACGTGCACAGGAGGGTAAATAATTATGAGACATAGCTTTCGTTTCTCCGGTACCGGTGGTCAGGGCCTGATCACTGCAGGTATTATTTTAGCCGAAGCTGCCCTCTTAGACGACAAGCTGGCTGTACAATCCCAATCCTATGGCCCGGAAGCCCGTGGCGGCTCTTCCAAGGCCGAAGCTATCATCAGTGATGAGCCCATTTATTTCAGCCGTGTTATCTGCCCGGATACTCTGCTGGTAATGAGCCAGGAGGCTGCCAACAAATTCATTGCCGACTGCGATGAGCATACCACCGTTATCACCGATACTCTTTTCGTAACTGATGTTCCCGGCAAGTACGGTAAACGCGTTGACCTGCCTATCACCCACACTGCCAACACTGTTTGCGGCAAGACACTGTTTGCGAACATCGTTGCTCTGGGCGCAGTAGTTGCACTCACCAAATGCGTTTCCAAAGAAGCAATTCTCAAGGCTGTACTGAACCGCGTTCCGAAAGGAACCGAAGAAGCTAATACCAAAGCTCTCGAAGCTGGTATGGCACTGATTGAGAAATAAAATCTGACCTATACAATTAAAGCTGTTGCTTTCGGCATTCACGCCGGAGGCAGCAGCTTTTTAATTGTTAGCTGGCTAATTATGCAAAATGTCATGCAAATGCCACAAACTTACGCTATAATATACAAGTACAATAGGCTTTTAACTTCAAGGAAACGAGGAATCTACTATGAAGATATTAAAAATATTATGTTGTATGGCAGCCGTCTGCCTCACAGCCTTCAGCCTGAGCGGCTGCAGTCTGCAAAAGGCTGATAACAGTCTTGGCAGCGGCACAATCAGCATCCCGACCTATGCGGTCAAGGCTCCGACAGCAGGCAAGCTCATAGGTCTTATCAGCGAAAAGGGCGAGCGCATCAGCAAGGGCCAGCCGCTTTTTGCTATCGGTGACGCAAAGCTGGATAAGCAGGTTAAGGACCTGGCAACCCAGGTTGCCAAGGCCGAAGCTGATTTAAAGCGTATGCAGCAGGGCACGCCGACGGCAGCACCGATTGCTGACACTTCTCTGGCGCAGGCCAACGTAGCGGCGGCACAGCAAAAAGCCGCTAAGATGAACAGTCTGCTGGCGCAGGGCGCAGTTTCACGCAATCAGGCACAGGCTGCCCAAGACGAGCTGCAGCGCGCTATCGCACAGCTGCAGGCAGCAAGCAGCGTAAGCGTCAGCTTCAAACCCGCTTCTCCGGCAGAAATTGACGCACAGCAAAAGCTCATCGTCCAGCTCAAAGCACAACAGGCCGCTGCAATAGCACAGCAGGAAAAAAATGAAGGCAACAGTCCCTGCACCGGCATCATTACCGATTTGCAGGCTGCCAACAACGCCACCATGCAAAAGGATCAGGTAATCCTGCACATCAAGGCTGTCGACAGCTGCATTATAATGCTGAATGTCAGCGCAGCACAGGCCAAGGAGCTTAAGGCAGGCATGCCGGTAAGCATTAAGGCCGCCGAAACACCTGCTCCCTTCAGCGGTAAGATAAGCAGCATTGACGGAACTAAAATCACTGTTACTTCAGACCAGAAGCCAGAAGATCTTAAGGACGGTGTAAAGGTAGAAATCAGCTTAGCAGCTTAAGCTTCCGATATCCAACCCAATAAATACCACGCAAGGAGATTCATATGCTTAACCAATTTTCACGTACAGAGCTGCTCTTCGGCAGCGAAGCAATTACGCGTCTGCAGAACGCCCATGTCGCTGTTTTCGGTATTGGCGGCGTAGGCGGTTATACAGTTGAAGCACTCGCCCGCAGCGGTGTCGGCAGCTTTGACCTCATTGATAACGATACCGTTGCTCTCACCAATCTCAATCGTCAGATTATCGCTACCCTTGATACTGTCGGCCAGCCTAAGGTTGAAGTCATGGCCAAACGTATTGCGAGTATCAAACCCGATGCCAAAGTAAATTGCCGCCAATGCTTCTTTTTGCCGGAAAATCAGCACGAATTTGATTTCTCGCAATATGATTACGTTGTCGATGCCGTAGATACCGTGGCAGCCAAAATTGCTATCGTACTTGCAGCCAAGGCAGCAGGCGTACCGGTTATCAGCAGCATGGGAGCAGGCAACAAGGTTAATCCTACCATGTTTGAGGTAGCAGATATCTATAAAACCAAGGTTGACCCCTTGGCACGTGTTATGCGCCAGGCCATGAAGAAAAATAACATTAAAAAGCTCAAGGTTGTTTATTCACAGGAGCTGCCGCTTTTACCTATAAATGAGGAAATAGAAAGTGAATGTCACGCCGAAGCACCCAAACGCCGTGCGCTGCCAGGCAGTAATGCCTTCACACCTTCGGTAGCAGGATTGATTATTGCCTCCGAGGTTATTAAGGACCTGGTAGGCTGGGATGACAGCCACCGCACGGGATTAGCTTAACAACAACAAGAATTACAGGCATAATAAAAACGCCTCTGCCCACAGCTCAAAGCGTGGTCAGAGGCGTTCCCTCATTACAATTATTCAAAAATGCACATAACAGTCAGGACGCCTAAGAAAACTAAGCTAACACCAGCGGCACTAAACATAGTAACTCACCTCCATGCATTCGCACTTTTTATTTTTTTGATGCTGTATTTTTACAGCCTGTGGGGTTTTTCCCTCATCTGCTATCTATTATAGCACTTTTTTGTATTTTGTATACAGTATTCTCGAAAAAATTTTAAAGTTTTTCTGACAACTACAATTGCTCGTCTTTTAGCTATCTGCACTGACGCATACTTGCAACTTTACCTGTTATAGTATATAATAGCATTATGGTATTTTTATCTGCGGGTATAGTTCAGCGGTAGAACATCAGCTTCCCAAGCTGAGTGTCGCGAGTTCGATTCTCGTTACCCGCTCCATTTATGCTTATCAGCTTCAAGCCTTTGGCTTGGAGCTTTTTTTGTTTGTGCTCACATAAAAAAGTCTGATGATAATGCATTTAGTGCTTATCATCAGACTTTTAGGTTGTATTGAAAATGACAATGCATACGGTGCTTTATCGATGACCTTCCCTACCATGCACATTTCAGCAGATAGAAAATTGCTCCCAAGAAGGCACCCATAACCGTACCATTAAGACGAATACGCTGCATATCGGTATCAACCTTACTGCGTACCATCTCTGTCAAACGTTCATCGGCCATTGCCTGCAAAATTCGCTCCACAATATCGCCCAGCATTGTCTGAGCCTGCAGCAGGCCTAAGCCAAGTATATGCTGCAGATACGCCTCTGCCTTAGCCTTAAACTGTGCGTCGGAACGTAAATCCGTTTCAATAGTTTCCAACGCCTCTTGCACAGCCTGCAGCAGAATCGTCGGCTGCGCTGCCGCACTGCATTCCTGCGCAAGCGGACGGCACAGAGCCTTAATCATATTATCCAAAAGCTGCTTCAAGGCAGACTGCAGAGAAATATCATGCAAAGCACGATTCTGCAGTGACTGCACCAGTTCACGCCACGCCTCTGTACCGTAAACACTGCCTGCAACACGCTGCAGCTGTGCATACAGCCAAGAGCGCCACTGCTCATCATCCTGCAGACGGTGAGCAGTTCCCACCAAGGCACGGCAAATGGCATCTGTTGCATCTTCAACATTAACAACATCCAGCTTTTTGGCAGCCCACAGCTTAATACTGCTCCACAAGCCTTCGCTGCCACGCTTTTCAACCTGCTTTTGCAGCTCTCGGCGAACACGCTCTCTGATAGCAGAAGATTCCGCCAGTGCTACCAGCTGCTGCAGCAGCCATTCGTAGCATTGCTCATCCCTACGCTGTGCAGCCAAGGCTTTAAACAGCTTATCAAGCTGTTCGTTGGCTTCTACGTCAGCCAAAGCTGTTTTTATTTTACCCTCAAGCTGCCTGCTTAAAGCCTGCGTATCGAGCTTATGCAGAACGCCTTCGGCAAAATTGGTCAGCAACCCCTGCAAACGCGCCTTGTTCTCCGGCTTTTCCAGATAAACTATAAATTTATCCAGAATTACCACCTGCTTTTTTTGCAGCAGCAAGGCCTTTTTCGTCAAAAACTCCTGCTGTACCATTTGACCGCAGCCACGCACAAAACCCTCTCTGCTACGCGGCAAAATCGCCGTATGCTTGGCCATAAACGGTAGCAGACGGCATATCCAGGGCACCTTAAACACAGCAGTCACGGCAAACCAATCCGCAAAGCTGCCAATCAGCGCCGCTTCCGCCATATAGTAACCCAAAATCAGCCAATCCCACTTAAGCTCGCCGAAATGCCCCATGTACAGACCGGCATAATGCAGCCTGAGATATAAGAAAAGCAGATAGACTGCACCGGAAGCAAGAAAAGCACTGTCTGCATATGTCCAATGTTTTTTCAGGCTATTCATCCTACCCCACCAGCCTTTCTGCCATCGTCGCAATAATAAACAGCACCGCTCCCATCAAACCACCAATACAGGTGCCGCTCTTGCGGATATTTTGCAAATCATCGCCCACGCGCTGCTCCATTTTCGCAATCAATACATCCCTGTCATAGCTATGCAGCTTAGCCAAAACCAAATCATATACCGTATCATGCTGCATTGCCAAGGCCTGCAGCAGCAGCTCCTTCAACGCACCGTCCAGCCTGCTCTGCTCCGTCTCGCTGTCAGCCAGCAGCTGCAGCCTCTTTTGCAGCAGAGTCAATAAAATATCTACGTCCTGCGTTTGCAGCAGCTCCTTAAAAGCCAGTGCCTTCGCTGTTGCCAGCTGTGATAGCTTGCTGTTGAGCCAGTCCGCAAAAGCAATATCATGACGATAATCCTCCATGCGTGCCAGCAGCCAGTTATCAATCTGCCGCCGCAGCTCACTGTCAGGATCAGCCAAGGCATCCAAAGCCTTTTCCAGCTCCTGTACAAAAAGCGGTGCCAGCTTAGCCGCCTGTCCGCTCACAAATAAATTGCGCAACAGACTGTCCTTATTATATTCTTCCTCCGCCATCTGCGTCAGGCCTTCCAGCAACGCGGTAAATTCCGGCTTATGCAGAATCTGCTTGGCCTCCTGCGTCAGCAGCTGCCAAATACCGTTAAAGCTGCCGTTGGCCACAGCCTTCTGCAGCGCGTCCGCCAGAATCTCCGGAATACGCAGGCTGGCAATATATTTAGGCAGCTCCGAAAGCAAAAGCTGTTCGGCCTGCCTTGTATTGAGTGAGCGCAGCGCATGCTGCGCCAACGGACGCACCGTCTGCCACAGACGCTCCACATTCTGCTGCTGCGCAAAATGCTCCAGCAGCAGCTTAGCAAAGTTTTCTCTGCCGACAGCCCGCATAACATTTTCTGCCGTCAGCAGGTCATTGCTCACAAAATTCGCCAAACCTGTCGTCAGGCGCTCATAATTATTGCGCAATACATCGGTGCCGGGCGCATTGATGCCCAGCGGACGCTTAAACAGGGCCGTCACACCCCACCAATCTGCCAAGCCGCCAATCGTCGCAGCCAATGCCGTATGATGTATAAAATCAGCCGCCAAACTGCCCTGCGCCCAAGGCCAAGCGCAGACAGCGGCAGCTGCTGCACCGGCCAGCAGGCAGTGCGCCTGTGTTTTTACTGTAGCCATAGTTACTCTCCTATCAACAAACGCTTTATATATAAATTTTTTCCTGCTATTTTTAATTATAGCACAAAGCAGATTACAGAGTAAGTAAAGCTATCCAACACCTTTAAACCACATAAAAAATAGCCGGTGCAAGGAACTCTCACTCACCTTGCACCGGCTATTTAAAATTCTCTCTCTCCTCGTAAAGCAGAAGTGCTTAACCTTTTTGTTTTAACAACTTTACAATTTGCAGAACTTCTTCCAAGCTGATATCTTTATCTTTGGCATCAGCCTGTTCATCTAAATCAACAAAGAAACTGCTCATGTTGCACTCTAATAAGCTATGCAGCTTAAGCAGATTGGGCAGAGTTACAGGAACACGGCCACACTCTATATTACACAGGTGTGTCTGGGAAATCCCCATCTCCTTTGCCAACCCTGTTTGTGTCAGATTTTTTGCGGTACGCAGCAAACGGATTCTGCGACCAATAAGTTTAATTTCCTCTTGCAATTTCCTAGCACCGCCTTTCGGTTTACTTGCAACAAATTTTTTTAAACTAATAAAGCACTTATTTAAAGTTTACCACGTTTTTCAGATTTCGCAAGAGTTTTTTCGTATATTTTATTTACTTTCCTCTATATTTTAGTTATGAAGCTATTAAATTTCTAGTGAAATGCTAAAATTCTTTTTTTATGGTACTCTTGTTTACCTATCGTAAACTTATGTCTACCACAAGAATTTTAGGCTATCAGCCAAGCAGCAACCGGTCACTTGCCATCTCGGAGCCGCTTGCCTTTTCAAACATATCCAGCAAATCGGCTATCTGCAAATGCTGCTTTTCTTCTCCCTTAACGTCGATAATTACCCGGCCGTTATGCAACATAATCAGGCGGTTGCCGTAACGCAAAGCGTCGCGCATATTATGGGTAATCATCAGTGTTGTCAGCTGATCACGGGTTACGATTTTTTCCGTAAGTGCCAGCACCTTCGCCGCTGTCTTCGGGTCAAGTGCTGCCGTATGCTCGTCCAAAAGCAGCAGCTTGGGTTTTTTCAGTGTTGCCATCAGCAATGTAAGTGCCTGACGCTGACCACCGCTCAAAAGACCGACCTTAGCAGTCATTCTGTCCTCCAGACCTAAATCAAGCTCCTTCAGCAGTTCATAAAAGCGGTCATGCTGATCGCTGGAAAGACTCCAGCCCAAGCCGGGAGTTTCACCGCGACGGGCCGCCAGGGAAAGATTTTCTTCTATCATCATACCGGCTGCAGTACCAAGCATCGGATCCTGGAATACACGGCCGATATATTTAGCACGCTTATGCTCCGGCTTTTTGGTAATATCCTCACCGTCAATAATAATCTTGCCCTTATCTATCGGGAAAACACCGGCAATCGCATTCAGCGTAGTAGATTTGCCGGCACCGTTACCGCCGATAACTGTAGCAAAATCACCGGGCTCCAGATGCAGAGATAAATCCTGCAGAGCCTTCTTTTCATTGATAGTTCCCGGGAAAAATGTTTTGGAAACGTGTTCTACATGCAGCATTTAACGCACCGCCTTTCTGGCACCAAATTTACTTTTAATCAGCGGCATGGACAAAGCAATTGCTACCAGCACTGAGGTAAAGAGCTTCAGATCATTTGGCGGCATACCCATAGCCAGTACAACTGCAATTACAATACGATAAACAATGGAGCCTAAAACTACGGAAATCAGGCAGTTTTTAAAGCTGCGTGTACCGAAAAGCACCTCGCCGATAATAACGGATGCCAGACCGATAACGATTGTGCCGGTACCCATACCGACATCGGAAAAGCCGTTGGACTGTGCAACCAGAGCACCGGAAACAGCAACCAGAGCATTACTGATGAGCAAGCCAAGGATAATCGTTACATCGGTATCTACGCCCTGAGCACGGATCATCTGCTGGTTGAAGCCGGTAGCACGAATAGCAGCGCCAATCTGCGTACCAAAGAACCAGTACATGAAGCAGCCCACCAGAACGGTTACAACCAGCCCAACAACAAGCGTTGTCTGCGCCATCGTCAGATTCATCATAGACTGGGCAATTTTAAAGGTAGTATCCACACCAAGCAGGGATAAGTTAGCCTTGCCCATAATACGCAAGTTAACGGAATACAAAGCAATCATGGTCAAAATACCGGCCAACAGAGCAGGTATTTTCATTTTAGTATGCAAAATGCCGGTTATAATACCAGCCAGCATACCGGCAATGCAGGCACCCAAAAGTGCGGCCAGAGGCCCAAAGCCTGCAACCATCATGGAAGCAGCTGTTGCTGCGCCCAGCGGAAAGCTGCCTTCTACCGTCAAATCAGCTATATCCAGCACTCGGAATGTAACATATACACCAAGAGCCATCACCGCCCACAGTAAGCCCTGTGCCACTGTAGGTATCAACAAACTAATCATTTTCCAATTCCTCCCAATCTTCTTAGCGAAAAAAGAGCCTGCTTTTTGATTAGCAGGCTCCAAATTTTAATTATTTAATAACCTCTGCACCCTTCAGCAAATCTTCAGGAACCTTCAAACCAATCTTAGCTGCTTCCTTAAGATTGATGGTAGGCTTAAATTCTTTTTGTGCCTGAATAGCCATATCAGCCGGTTTAGACTTGCCGCTCAGAATATCAGCAGCCATCACACCGGTTTGGAAGCCGAGCTTGTAATAATCAACGCCCAATGTTGCAAGACCGCCGGCTCTTACATGAGCGCCTTCGCCGCAGATAACCGGCAGCTTTGCTTCCTCGGTTACACTGATTAAAGTAGGAATAGCGGAAGCCAATACATTGTCGGTAGGAACATATACTGCCTGTACATCACCTGCAAGGCTGCGGGCAGCCTGTTGGATATCATTAACAGTAGAAACAGTTGCTTCCTTTACGGTAATTCCCTTAGCAGCTGCAGCCTTCTTCAGCAGCTCAACCTGCAGTTGGGAATTAACTTCGCTGGAGCAATAAATTGTGCCGATGGTTTTAGCATTCGGAACCAGCTTCAGCAGCAAATCCAGCTGCTCGGCAACAGGGTTCATATCCGTTGTACCGGTTACATTAGTGCCCGGTTTAGCGTCATCCTTAACCAGTTTAGCGGTTTTGTAGTCAGTTACCGCAGTAGCAACGATAGGAATATCGCTGGTAACATTTGCTACAGTCTGTGCCGCAGGAGTTGCAATAGCACAAATCAAATCAACCTTATTATTTACAAAGCGATGAGCAATGTTCTGCAGATTAGACTGGTCAGCCTGAGCATTTTGTTTGTCAAAAGTAATGTTCTGACCTTCCTTATAACCCTTAGATGCCAGACCGTCAATAAAGCCCTTGTTGGCTGCATCAAGCGCCTCATGTTCTACTAATTGAACAATGCCGACATTGACTTTTTCAGCCTTTGCACCTGCTTCCTTTTTATCACCGCCGCAGCCTAATGCCCCCAAGGCGAGGGTCAGCATCAGGCCGGCTGCCAATGCTTTAATTTTGTTGCTTTTGAGAGAAATCATTTTCTACCATCCTTCCATGCTACAAATTATCGTATAAATGTAGTTAGGGTTATTTTATGCTTTTATACTTTATTTGTAAAGTTTTTTGAAAAAATTTCCTCATTTCTGTTTTCAATGTATATTTACTGTATAAAAAGTTACATGTTCTGCTGTAAAAAGCAAAACTGCCCCACACCTATAGTGTGAGGCAGTCAATCCTCAATGAAATTATTTCAGCAAAGCCTTAGCCTGCTCTTCGCTGACAATAAGATGCGTAAAAAGACCTGTTGCCAAAGCACCCAGCAACGCCTTATTACCGGCATTCAGTCCTATGCCTATCAGCTTCTTGCAACGGCGCAGCTGTGCCAACGGAATATGCAGACAGTAATCATTATTACCGCTGATGAATTCACCGCGCTGATTATAATAATATGATAAAAAGCTTCCTACGGCCTTTTGCTGCTCCAACGCATCACCGAAACGGGTTGCCGTTGCTTCATCAGGCACGGCAGGATAACCGCAGATGGAAACAACAGCAGCATCCAGACTCTGCCATTGCTGCAGAAGCTGCTGATAGACCGACCTGCTTTCCAACTCGGCGCGTTCCTCCTCGGAACAGGGAAAGGCACTGCAGCCAAGCATATAACAGCTTCTGCCACAGGCGCTTGCCCATATTTTCACCAGCTCATCCGGATGATAGCCCTTATTAGGAAAATTCGCCGTACCAATCAGCGGATATACCATACCATCCTGCGTATAGCTGCTGCAGTCCGCAGCCTTCAGCACAACCTCACCCAAGGCATAACCCCAGCCCAGAGCCAGGCTCTTGTCAGCCGTTGTTTCAGCCATAAGATAATGCATAGCCTGCGTCAATTCGTCCTGTTCATCTGTAAGCACACAGCCACCGGCCAAGGCATATTTAGCTTGCAGACGCTGCATCAAATCCGCCTTTCCCTCATCTCCGGCCCGGATTTCAATATGCACAATTCCCAGCTCACGCGCTCTTGCCAGCATCTTGCTGACAGATGGACGTGACACATTCAAGCGTTGTGCAATTTGCGCCTGCGTCAGATTGCTTTCATAATATAAACGGGCAGCAGCTACAAGCTGTGCCCGTTCATGAACCGATAGCATTTATTTAACTTCTTCCATTAATTCGAACAGGATACCATCCTTCATGATGAAAGCAATGCGGGTATGCTCATCAGCCATCCAGGGCTCAACAATAACCTTATTTTCTGCCAGCTGCTTATCAAGGTCATCAACCTTATAAGCTACATGCACTAAGGTCTGCAGCTCTTCCGGCAACGGAGTATCTTTTTCGAAGCGCAGGTATTCAATATGAAATTCATTGGTATCAGGAGTAATGAGATGCGTTTTTATGCCTTCTGCATAAATTTCGCCTTCTCTTGCAACAGTCGTCGGTACGCCGACATGCATAAATTCTTTCATTTAATCCACATCCTTCTGCCATAACTCATAAGCATGGTAAGCTACTTCCGGAGTAGCGTTTTCATGTACAACCATGCGGATTGCACGCAGCATAGCCTTCGGTGCGGCAGCCTGCAAAACGTTGCGTCCCATATCAACACCGGCTGCGCCTTCGTTTACGGCACGATAAGCCATTTCCAGTGCGTCGCGCTCAGGAATCTTCTTGCCGCCGGCAATTACGATAGGTACGGGGCATGCAGCAGTAACCTGTTCGAAGTTATCACAATAATAGGTTTTGATGATATGTGCGCCGGTTTCGGCCAGCAGACGTGTAGCCAGTGAGAAATAACGCGTGGTACGCTCCATCTCCTTGCCAACTGCTACAACACCGAGAACAGGAATTGCAAAACGTTCGCCCATATTTACATAATAAGACAAATTGCGCAGGGAGTCAAGTTCGCCTGCAGAGCCTACAAAGCATTGAACTGCCATACAGGAAGCATTCATGCGGATAGCATCTTCAATTTCTACGCCCACATTGCCAAAGCTCATGTCGTCCTTGAGTACGCTGGTGTCAGCAGTACAGCGCAGAGCAACAGCCTTGTGATGGTTAGCGGGAATGCAGGTACGCAATGCGCCTCTTGTTGCCATCAGGCAATCCGCATATTGCATCAACGGCGGAATTGTCAGATCAAGACGTTCCAGACCTGCGGTAGAACCCATAATATAACCATGGTCAAAGGCCAGCATAATAGTGCGGCCGTCATCAGCAAAAATCTGTCCCAGACGAGATTGCATGCCCCAGCCTGCGGATGCGTGCCCCTTTACCGGGAACGGACGCTCCGGCGGAGCAATGCCGATACCATAGTCTTTTGCCAGTACATTACCTTCTTTATCTGCCATATTCAGTCACCTGCTTAATTTCTGTAGTACGGAGTGCGGCACGGAGCATTCCAGTAGCCAAGCAGCTCATCATCCATACGTGCAATGAACATCTGGAAGCCTGCGGTTTCCTGTACGGTAAGTATTTCGCCTACAGCACTTGCCACAACCTCAATGCCTTTTTCTGCCAACAGCTTATGGCAGGCACGGAAAACAATAAGCTGTTCCATCAGAGTAGTAGCACCGCTGCCGTTGATAACAACCATCAGCTTTTCGCCTGCTTTTACGTCCAGATCCTTCAGCAGAGCGTCCATCATAATTGCAGCTGTTTCGTCAGCAGATTTCATCGGCTGAGTACCGCCACCGCCTTCACCATGCTGGCCCATGCCAACTTCCATGGTGCCTTCGGCAATATGAGCGATTTCCATACCGGTTGCCGGATGGGTAGCGCCTTTGGTAGCAACAGCGATAGTTGCCATGTTATCAGCAAATTTTTGTGCAATAGCAGCAACCTCTTCCAAGGATTTGCCTGCAGCAGCTGCAGCACCGGCAATCTTGTACAGAGGAACGCAGCCAACCAGACCACGGCGGTCGTCAGCGTTTTCGCGCGGAGCATTGGCAACATCTTCCTGAGTTACAACCTTAACAACATTGATGCCCAATTTTTTCACCTGTTTCATGGTCAGGTTGCCGGTCAGCATATCACCTGCATGGTTCAGTACAACGAAAAGCACGCCATGACCTTTATCAGCCATCTTAATTGCTTCTACGCAAGCCTGAGGGCCGGGTGCAGCAAAAATATTACCTGCAACAGAAATATCAATCATACCTTCGCCGACAAAGCCGCTGATAGCAGGCTCATGGCCGGTTCCGCCCAAGGTTACGATGGTTACGCGGTCTGCCTCTGCCAATTTCTTGTTTACAATGAGGTTACCCTGCTCCAGAGTGATGATATCAGGATTAGATAACACAAGACCTTCCAATAATTCACTTGTCAGATTTTCCGGATTGTTAATGAATTTTTGCATAATGACGCCTCCGTTTTTATTTATTTTATTGTTTTTTAAGCTTGCGCTTTATCAGCAAATCAGATTGCCGCAGCCATTGCTGTCAGCAGAATAGAAATAGACGTTGCACCGGGGTCCTTAGTACCCAGGCTGCGTTCACCTACGTTTTTGGCACGACCGAAGCGTGCTATCATGTCAGCGGTTTTTTCTGCGCCCTCGGCTGCTGCCTTGCCCATAGCAGCAAAGACAGCCTTCGCATCACCTTCGGCAGTCATACCTGCTTCAAGTGCAGGATACAGAGCATCAACCATCGTCTTATCACCGATTTTAGCTTTGGAAATATCCTCAAAATCCTCTTTAGCCTGAGCCAGCATAGCGTGAAGCTCCTCCAAAGAAACATCCTTGGCATCCTCTGGGGCAGCATCAGCAAGGCCTCCAAAAACAGTTCCCCATAAAGGTCCCGCACTGCCGCCGTTGCTGTTCATAAAAGCCATGCTCAAATCATCAAGTAAATCTTTAATATTAGCACTGTCATGCGCTTCTACCTTGTTTTTCATGGACTCTGCCATACGCGCGATAGTAACGCCATGGTCACCGTCACCGGCTACGCTGTCCAGCTCACACAGCATTTTACTTTTTTCTTCAAGCTCAACTGCTGCCGCCAAAAGCATTTTTTCCAACATTTCTAACGTAAGCATAGTTTATCCGCTCCTTTCGTCACCCTCATTGTAGCATTTGTTAGAACATATGTAAATAATATTTCTGAAATTTATTTCTTTTTCGCTTAAAAAAAGTTCGTCGCACAAAGCACGACGAACTTAAAATTTTCAATATCTGATTATCAGTCACAATTACATCAGGCTGGAAGGATCAACCTGCTCGCCATAATGAATAACTTCAAAATGCAGATGCGGACCGGTGCTGTAGCCGGTGCTGCCGACATAACCGATAATCTCGCCTTTTTTCACATATTGTCCTGCACTGCAGACAACACGGCTCATATGACCATATGCTGTCTGATAGCCATAATCATGGTTTATACGTGCATAAATTCCATAACCGCCATACCAGCCAGCCTGCTGTACATAGCCGGCTGCACTGGCATAAACCGGCTCGCCATAATCAGTGGCAATATCAATACCAGGATGCCAGTCACGGCCATAACCGCCAAAGGGATTAGCGCGACCGCCGAAAGAAGAGGAAATATAACCGCCACTGGTAGGCCATTGGCTCGGAGTAACCTCACGACGATAGTTCTCAGCTTCAATAGCGCTCAGCAAATTTTCCAAATCAACTTTTTTCGCATCAGCCTCAAGACCGATGTTCTTTTCCTGCTCCAACACAATGTTTGCCGGGTTGGCAGAACCCAATACAGGACCGCCCTGACCTGCATAATCGGAAGCATTGCTCTTAGGAGGAAGCTGTGCACCGCTTTTTTCCATCTGGCTGCGAACCTGGTCTTCCAGCTTAGACAAAGCTGCCAGCTTTTTCTGGTTGGTTTCTGCCATCAGGCGTAATTGTCTGATAGTCTGCTCCTGCTCGGATTTAGTCTGCTTATAAGCAGCCAGCTCCTGCTTCTGCTGCTCGTTTTGCACAGCAAAATGAGCCAGTACACCGATAGTACAAGATACAAAAACAAGGAATGAAGCAACTGCTGTCAAAGCATATTTCAAATGAGTCTTTTTTACATGGGTTTTAGCGATATTCTGACCGTCTGCCGGAATAAACCAGAAGGTAAAATGCTGATTGCGGCGCCAAGTAGTGAGCAGCGCATGATAGCGTGCTTTCATACGTCCGACAATCTCCTGCTGCTTAGCCTGCAGCTTATTCACAATGCTCATAACATGCAGACGCACGCGACGCTCAAGCATAGTCAGTTGAATTTTTGCAACAGCTGCGGCAACAGCTATTACGGCCTTCACCTGAGCAACAATCGCAACTATTTTTTCTAAACAGCCATTGTATAATAACTGCACTTTTTCTAACAGCTTGGCAACCAGTTCGCTTGCCTGTGCTTTACAGTGATTATATAATGATTGCACTTCTTCTGCCAGCTTAGCATACAATTCGTTTACTTTTTTTCCGCAACAATCATATATTGATTGCATTTTCTCATTACATCGCTCCAAGAAATTTTGACTCATCCTGATACTCCTTTTCTTTTTAATATCTATTAAACTGCTATGCTTTTATTTTTTACGAAGCTAATACAACGTTTATATTTTAATACTTTTCACGCATTTAGTCAAATTTTTGACTAAAATTCCGCCCGGACTATCATTAAGCTTGCGAAATAAATTATGCACAATATATTTTCCTTAGCAGCTGCTGCCTCCCCGCAGATTCTAGGCTTTTATTTTACATTATAGCATCAGGCAGGAAATTAAATTATATAGTAATTTTAAAAGTACATCTGTTTTATACTGTATGAAATTTTTCTGCTCATACGTTACTTTGCGTATTTATAATGTTTTGCTTACTTGACAAACACCGCTCTCTTTTGTAAGATAGATATATAATATGGGGGTATAGCTCAGCTGGGAGAGCGCTTGAATGGCATTCAAGAGGTCAGCGGTTCGATCCCGCTTATCTCCACCAGAATTTACTAAGCCGTTGGTTTGACCAACGGCTTTTTTATTGCAGAGCATCTATTTTCTAGCCAAATTCTCTGTTACCGCAAAGCGAAATTGAAACCAAATTGCAACCAACAAGCATTATTTTTACCCGCGCATAAAAACGGCACCCACGCGAAACCCGCATGGGTGCTTGATTTTTTAATGGAGCTACTGACGGGATTTGAACCTGCGACCTACTGATTACGAATTCAATATTCTTTCCCCGTTATTATTATATACAATATATGGTATGTGTAAGCCATCATTTCTCCATATATAGTGCAGTTGCAATCAAATTTTAAATTTGCTAACAGCATTAACACCTATAATAGAGCGACAATAGGTAGACAACGCGCCACACCCCCAATAATTGGGGTGCCCACTGGTGTGGGTGGGGCCACAATTTGCCCAACAGTAAGAGAGATTGTGTCAACCTATTCCTTGTTAGATAAGCCCCCTCTGGGGGTTTGGGGGTTTGCTAACACTAATATTTTTAGGTTTCGATCATTATTGTTTTTTATATTGCTGTTCGCGCTAGCGTAATTTTTTGCAGGGTGGCTTTAGCTATCCAAAAAAAATTCTTTACATTTTTCTTTTCGATTTTTTCAAGTCCTACCTCTCTAAAATTTTATATTCACAATAGCTTAATCAACCTTTATAAGTGGCCCAGAAAATGATCTTCTCTACCAAGTGCTTTATGCGCTTGGCGCGCTTTTTGGTATTCTATTGTCGGTACGGTTGGTTGGTTTAAATTAAACATTTTTAGACATCTCCTTTTGTTTTAAGATGCCTGAATCATAAGCGTGGCTGACGCAGTTAGTCATAGAGCAGAGTTCAGCGAAGCTGAAAAGCTCTTGACTTACTGCGCCAGCTGCGCTACTTAATTGCTATATTACTCATTATAATGCTATAATTATCTTGCGAAGCTATAATCACAGCAAGGAGACTGTGCCATGAATAACATAGACATGCTCATTTCTGATCTTATACCACAATTACTTCAAACCTTTACTGCTCCAAATGTCAAAGAAATATTATTATATGGCTCTGTCGCACGAGGGACAGCAACATCAGAATCAGATATAGATATAGCGGTAATTCTTGACGATTATACGGATAAAATGCACGACGAGATGATTGACTTTGTTGTAGATTTAGAATTAAGATATAATAGAGTTATATCTGTGCTCCTAATATACAACAAACAATTTAATGAATGGGGTAATATTACACCGTTTTTCAAAAACATCAAAAAAGACGGTAAGGTATTATGGAAATCTGCATTTTGATAATCCTATAGAGAATTTTTGATTTAAATATTTTAACGGAGGTGTTTATCTACTATGAATTTACCATCTTTGCAATCTGCATATGCGATTATTTTAGATTTCGACAAAACAAATTTATCACTACCATACGATGAAGCTTTAAGTAATATACGTAATGTAATGGTTCAATTCCAATTTAAGCCTTTAACAAATAATGTTTATGTATGCACATCGTCAAAAAATCAATTGGCCTTGCTTTACATGCTCGTCCAGGAGTTATCTAAGATTACCTGGCTCAAACCTTCTTTAGTAACTCTCAAAGCATTTAAAATGGATAATATCTCTGATTTTACTGACATAATTAAAGGCAAGTAGGATACTTCGGGGGTATCCAAACACTCTTGCTATTAATATCTTCTGATGATATAATTTACTTAGTTGCACGGGTAGCTTCGCGTTAGCGTTGAGGTCGTGCCTGGCTGTGTGAGCCAGTGGCATCTGTCGAGCTTGACAGGTGCTTTTTTATTTATTACGAAAGAGGTGATTAGTGTGCCGATATTATATTCCTATACTCCTGAAGAAGTTGAAAAATTTAAGGCTAAATTAAAACAAGCTGAAGAAAGAGCTGCGTTTTTCGAACAAGCCTACAAACAAGAGCAAGCGAAAAACGCTAAACTGCAGCAACAGCAAAAAGCAGATTAACTTGCTCATTATTTAGGCTGTAAATCTCTCACATCGCCTTGTATATTGCTTAGTACAAGGAGCTTTAAATTTATATCTGTTTAAGCTCGTAATTGCTCGCTAACTCATAATAGCCTGCTTTTACGAGCTTTTCTTTTGGCATTGGCCTATTTAGAGTGCCGTGTTTCCCACTTCCGAGCGCGTGGTGGATTTGCAATACTTATTTATAGCCGATGCTGAGTGAAGATAGAAAAGGCTGGGGCAAGCCCCAGCCTTTGAACACTATGTTAGATTTCTGCTTTTTTATCATATATTCTTGTATCGCCGTAAGGCATGATGTGTACTTTGTATCACTAATCAGCTTCTTTAGTAATATCGAATACCACAACAGCATTCTCTTTCCCCTGAAGCAATCGTATTAATGATTGTTCGTTTATGTACGTTTGCTGTAAATCAGTAAAGTAACATCCCCGCTTATATTTATAGATATCGTTAATTTCTGTTCCGCGCACTAAGTTGAAAATGCAGGATTCATACATTAATTTTTGTTCATTGACATAAGCGATTTGTTTTTCCGTGAGATTACGCTCTAATCTTTCCGTACGTAAACTAGATGGCAATAAGTCATAAAGTTCGTTAAGCATCACGCAATGAAATAAAAAACAAATATTGGCACGTACAGGTAATGAATACGTCTTTTTGCGTGTTTGATAATCAAGATATGCATTAGGCAGCCAGATTTCAATGTCTTCTGCATCGTGTATTTCCATATAACCCAATGGATCATAACGTGTATAAATATCTAATAATGCTTCTTCTATATCCATTATTTGCGGTTCACAGTATGGATTTGTTGTATAGCCAAATAACCAATCCAGAGAAACTGCAAAGACTTTACTTAATTGCATCATACTGTCTATAGCCAGCATTTTTCTATGATTGCCATTTTCTAACTCTGATAAGGTTGAGCGACTGCGTAGGCAAAGAATATCTGCCATATCAGCTAAGGTAAGATGATGTGCTTGGCGAATAGTCTTGAAATTGTACCGAAAATTATTGTAAGCACATTCTTCAAAACTATCTCTATGGATGTGAAATTCGTTTGCTTCGTTAAAATGCATAAAAGGACCTCCAAAAAACTTGACAAAAACAAGTATACGAGTATAATAATAGCCAAGAGGTTCTTTTAAAACGAACATGATATAATGAACAAAATCAAAAGAACCGATAGGAAAAGACTTTTTCTAATTATATCAAAATACAAAAGCAGATACAATAAGAAAAAATATCCAAAAAACCAAAGCGATTTATAAAATTAAAGGGATGATGTCTTGTATGAACGAAAAGGAACAGAGCGGTGGAAGGAAAACCAAACCACGATTTTTAACAGTAAAGCAATTTTGTGAGTATCTTGGTGATAATGTTGTTACGCCTTATACCATATATGATTTGATTAAGAAAAAAGAGATACCGGCAATTACTATAGGAAATAAGATTTTAATTCCGATGGTTTGGGTTGAAGAGTATTTTAACGTAGAAAATCTTCTGCGTAAATAAAAGAAAGGTTGTGTTTTTTATGAAGTGTTATGTTCATCATGAAGAAGAAGCTGTAGCTACTTGTGCAAAATGTGGTGTAGCCATGTGTCATGCCTGTGAGGAAAAGGCGTTGTTTAGAACGGCCAATGGTACCGGGCAGGCTATGTGTCCACGATGCAGCTTGAATGAAGCGCAGAGCATAGTTGATTATGAGTCTAAATGGCTGAAAAAGCGTGCTATTAAGCTTGGTTTTTGTGCACTGTTTATTGTATGGGGTTTAATTGAATATTTTACTAAAGCCGATGGTATTTATGATATGTTTGCATATTTTCTGATTGCAGCTATTATTATAAATCTTGGCGGTAATAAAAAACCACAGTCCATTGGTTCTCAAGTTTACAATGCAACAGCTATGGCTAAAAGTCCTGTAGCATATTTTGTTGGTTGGGTTATTGGTTATACGATTTTTGCACCTATTGCGCTTATCATGAATATCATTGGGTATGTTAGAACAAGAATGCAATATAAAAAGGACCTGGAGATTTTAAGGCAGGTGCAGGAGGCAGTTGCTGAGATGTATTGATATTTTTGGCTTGTTAGGGGCAATAGCATACAACGGGTTAGTTTGCCATTAGAATTAATCACTATAAAACGAAGAAAGCTTATTATAGAAAGAGCAGGGATTTGAGAAAATACTCCAAGTCCTGCTCTTTTTTAGTTTGTGAGGATGCGTTTGTTTCAGCCTCACACCAAACCGCAGGAGCTAAGCGTGTGCAGAAATGTCGTAGCAGCAGGCTTCCTGTAAAGATTTGGTGCAAGGAGCACGGAATCAAGCTGTCTACATTCTATACATGGCAGAAAAAGGTGTTCTGCTCCGTTTCTACAGAAGTACAAGCAAGTACATCTGTTGCTGCTCCTGTATTTGCTGAGATTTCTCAAGCCTTACCTGTAAAAACTACTCATGCTAATGTTGCTGCAACTTGTTCTTGCAATTTACGAGAGGGAAATAATTTGAATGTAAAAAAGACCGCCAACGGCGGTCTTTTTTCATATGGGGACGTTTTAACGGGTGGCTGTTTGGCGCTTACGAACAATCTTATCATAGGAAAGTTTTCCTGTTGCAAAATCGAGCTTTGTTATAATCTTTGTAGGTTGATCATCAATATATCTTTTAAGAAGGTCGTTATTCATGCTATTCCCCTCCGAATATTATCTAAATGCTTAATATTTGAGCAAAGTCTTTATGGAATCCATAATTTGCTCGTAAGTAATATCCTTTGCATAGGAAAACTGCTTACGGTATTTATCCCACATCGTTTTGAGTTCCGGACTTTCTTCAATGTTATGAAGAA
>ENA-OYXC01000058-OYXC01000058.1-human-gut-metagenome-genome-assembly--contig:-NODE-58-length-58512-cov-10.914245_pt1 | contig 58512 bp, 57 predicted proteins | sample MGYA00244214_ERZ653415 | MGnify/ENA primary metagenome ERZ653415 (study PRJEB26926, sample SAMN06165016) | human gut metagenome | biome: ENVO:00009003; feature: ENVO:2100002; material: ENVO:00002003... | reverse complement strand
CGAGATTTCTGCCTGTCTCGTGGGCTCGGAGATGTGTATAAGAGACAGCCATTTTCCCAAGTAAAGATTCTGTTACGATTTTTTGCCATATCTCTACCTTTAGCATAGCTAAGCATAAACTTAGGAGACCATGGCATTATATCAGCAAAAATTAAATCTTTACAGGTTTTCATTCCTTGCTGATCAAAGATATGTCCTATATGGAGTTCATCGAAATAACAATTTGTATTTCCTGGTGTTTGGAATATCTTCTTATATATATATTCCCCATCTAAGGATTTTTTATAAAGAGAATTATTTTCTGGTGTATTTCTATATACAGTGGAATGTCCTAAATACCCTATGCGGTCAAATTTCCCCAATCGTTCTTCTGTCAAAAAACTTCTGATATCTCCCCAAAACATATCAATATCACAATATCCCCAAAAATCATACTCTTTTATGTTTTCAGAAAAGATATCGCCATATGCGACTTTGTAGTCACACAGTCTATAAGGAGAAGTAAGTTCTATAGGAAAATCATACTTTGCTTGTATGTGCTTCTTCAATTCATCAAATGACATATAATAAACATGAACATTCGGAGGATAATCATATTCCGTTTTGTCATCTGTCAGTATCATCCAATCAATCGTTGGATTATATTTACAAGATAACAACCACATTTTGAAGAAATCTGGGAATCGACCAAAATATGGGACTATATATATTATTCTTTTCATTACTCTATTATTCGTTTTAATTTTGCAGGAACGCCTGCATAAAAGCCATTGGAACAACAATCTTCAGTAACAACACTTCCTGAAGCTACAACGCATCCTCTTTTTATTGTTACACCTGGACAAACTACAATATTACTGCCTAACCAACAATTATCTTCTATGACAATCGGGGCATGAAGTGTTTCACCAGCTCTTTTATTTTGTCTCCCCATTTTGTGAGAAGTAGTAAGAAACAAGTTGTTCATTCCTATTCCTACATTTTCACCGATAGATATAGAAGCAAATTCAGAATCAAACTTATTGAAAAAGTTTATAGTTGTGTTTTTACCTATAATTAATCTGGTTCCTGCGAAATAACATTTGGGAAGAATGCGTGAAGCTTTAATGTCTGCGCCACATTTATTCAATATAGCTATACGTATCTTTGATGGCATTATTTCTAATGATGCTATATCATTCATTAGCCATTTCCTTATCTTATTTTTCATAATACTCTTTGAGTTTATTTATATCATTTAATAATCTCCAGTTTTTCTTAAACCACTCAATATCATTATTCCACCACTTAATACGAAGCAGAAATTGAATAGTCTCATTATCATAGCGAAACCTTATAACTTTTGCAGGGACGCCGCCAACTATTGCGTATGGCGGAACATCTTTTGTAACAACTGCACCCGCAAGAATTATAGCACCATCTGAAATCTCAACTCCGCCACAAATGAAAACATCTTGCTGAATCCAAACATCATTGCCGATTTTCAATGGCTTCAGATATTCCTTGAAGACATTTTCTGTTGCAAATGTTACCCCGCATTGTTTTGATGTACTATAAAACATAGGACTTACAGCCGTATATGGGGGAGTAAACGGATGTGAACCAGGGTTGTATTGAACATAAGGCGCAATACAACAAAAGCGACCTATCACTCCACCTATATCAGAGTCATGTCCGATATATGTCCCATATCCCATAAGAGAACCACTAAATGTAGAATTATTACTCAACTTATTGGCTCCCTCGAAAACGGCTTTGGGATTGATTCTACAAGAAGTGTTTTGAATAATAATTTTGTCACCGTACCGCAACTTTACTTTCAGTAAGTTCATAAAATTGCGAAACCAAGTCGTCAGTCTGTTTTTAACTAATTTCTGTATCATCTGTCTATTTTAGATTTTAATTTCAATAGTAAATTTCTTTGCGTCTGTTTATTGAACATAAATAAGAAATTGACCATTAGCGCAACTATTCCTAAAACGAATCCATTGCCCATTAACCTAAACCAATTGTCTAAAGAAAGATTTGGTATGACGAAAGAAAAGATTATTATCAAGAGGATTGTACTTATAACCATCCGGAATGAGACCTTGTAGAAGGTGCTGTATGGAACATTCAGGTAAGACGCAGCATAAAGAGGAAGAAAAGCTAATACCAAGACCAATGTCAGTAAGGAGCAAACCACACAAATCGTTATCAATTCAGTATGGAATAGTTGTGATAAGGTAACAACCATAATTACATTTAATATACCGAGCGCAAGCTGAACTATGGCAGGCTTTGCTACTTTGTTTGCTGCTATATTAAGATTCGTGATAGACCATAAACAACCCATGAAAAAATGTGGAACAACAGTTATTGCAGATAATACAAACAATTGGTCCGCATCTTCGGATGGAACCCAAAGTTTAAAGAAATATTTGCATAGACAAATAAATACGACTAATATGGAACAAGAGAAGAAACCAATCATTGATTGCGCTTTTTCCATGTCATGCAATAATTCTTCTTTATTCCCCTTTGCATAACTATATGTCACGGTAGGAGCAAAAACTCCTACCAACATAGATATAATACCATTAATAAATATTGGTACGGTGTTTACTATGGAATAAATACCACCTGATGCTGCACCATAAATAATATTCGCCATGATAAGCGAAGAACTGCTCAGCAATAACGAACCTATGGCGTTTACCGAATTCCAACTTCCTGACGAAAGAATGGTCTTTACATGCTTCTTTGAGAAATCACGGATTGAGATTTTGATATCCAATAGCAACTTTTTGAAGTAATACTGCTGAAAGAAAGATTCTGAAACCGCCACTACTAAAGCCACAACACCTACATATACAATAGTCGGTGTGAAGAACTTAAATAAAGAATAGAAAAGAACAATCTTCAAAATTCCGGAAACAAGTTGCATTACAGATCTAAGATCAATTCGATTCTTTACAAAAGTGGCGACACCAAAGACAGAAGACACGATGTTGACCAACATTGAAGCAAACACAAATGAAAACAACAATCGTATGGATGCCACTATGTTTACTGGAACATTCATTATTCTATCCAAAAACACGACTATCAAAACCATAGGGACAAGAAGTATAGCTCCCATAATAATGTTTGAAAACAATATGGATGATACATATTTTCTTGCGTCATCCATTTCTCCTTTTACAATGGAAACAGTCACAAACCTACTGGACATTGAATTGAGCGCATTTGTCAATATGCACATGTAAGCCACAAAATTATTAGCTATGGGATAAAAGCTATATGTTTCCTTGCCAAGTGTATTGATAAGATAAGGTGTCAATACGAAAGCTATTAGGATATTGGCTGAATATGATACAATATTAGCACTTAGATTAATAAATAGCCTTTTATTACTATTTGGATTCATCTGCATCTTTTTATAAAGGGTTTCCTGTCATTGCATCTTTCCAATCTTTTGCAGCTTCATTTTTTAATAACCTACGCAGATATTCGCCCCAATCAGCCCAGCATACTGCTATTTTTGACAATGGCGAGTTACCAAAATGCTTTCTCCTTAAATAGTGGCGATTATTGATAATCATATAGGTGTGCTTGCGTGACGGAATGCGCCATTCTTGAGTTACATTATGCTTCACAATCACCAAACTAGACATTATACATTTCAAACCTTCATTTTTGGCTTTTTTGAAATATGAATAAGAAAAGTCAAGGTCTTCAGCATAAGCATAACTTGTTAAATTTTCATCCCATTTAAGATTCCACTTTTTTATTAAAGCAACTCGATAAACAGAAAAAAATCCCATAGCCCATTCTGTAGAAGTTTCTTTTGTTATATATTCAGGGAAACGCCCATACATGGATTTTACGACGTGTCCGATATTGCGTTTTCTCCAATTCTTTTTCCAAAAGAGAAATCCTATCAAAGAGCGATGTTTGCTATTAAATCCCTCATTTACACCAGCAAGCATTGCAATCTTTTCATTAGAGAAAATATTAAGTATGGAAGATAAAGTATCAGGCTTAACATCTACATCATCATCCATTTGTATTACTAAATCTCCATGCACATAAAGCATACCTGTGTTTCTTGCTTTTGTTAATGAAGGTTCATCATTATGTACATATTTGCAGTTGACACTCTGTTTTTCTAAAAATTCTTTAGTTGCTTCTATTTCTGTATTATCTGAACTCTGATCAACTACTATAACCTCTAATGGTAGCACCGTACTTTGAGCAATATATAAGATTGTTCTTTTAAGTGACTCCAATCGGTTCATTGTCGGTATTACTATAGATACTGTTTGCATTTTGTTTTATTTTTTATAATTCCATCTTAGCATCCAAGGGCAAAATTTATTTATAATATTATATTGTGATGGTAAAGTCTCAATTCACGGAATATTTTAATAAAAAACTTTTTTTCTTTTTCTACCCTCACACCCTCACAATTCGTCTGAAACGCCCTGTTTATCGGGGTTTCAGTGGTGAGGGCTGATGTGAGGGTGTGAGGGCAAAATAGCTCAAATTGCTGTCACCAGGGAGAAATGCCCGATGTCTTTGCCGAACACTAATCGAACGAATAACACAAATCTTTTTAGGCTACTGGACCAGTATATTCGTTAGATCCTATAGATTACTTCCCTTCGGTCAGTGGGTCTTCGACAAATATAGTGTTCAACTTGCCTCTGTCGCCTCATCATAAATAACATCCGGAAATAAACAACAAGTATTCTTAGCTATTCGTTTATTATTATCTGATGTTTGGTTTGACATTAAATATATGTTTTACGTTTTAATTGTTTTATATGTATTGCGTTAAGCTACACAAATCAACGAACTTTAAAATGTGTTTACGGTTAACAGAAATGTATTCTTCGCTATTTGCTTGGTGGGGGGATTGATGGGACATAAATACCAGTTTTTTTGTCAAACTATATTGTATTTTTTCCAAAGAGGACTCTTGTTATCACGATATCGGATCAGGTATTACATTAATCTGTGCTATCAAATTTACCACTTCATCCAAACCATGTATACTATCTGATTTGTGTATTTGCATCAATGCTTCAATCAGATGCTTCTTGCAAGATACAGGCATAACGATTTGATCCGGAGACGTTAACGTCCTCTGTATCTCAGTTAACCAAATATTGCAAGCATCATAATTTTCCGCTTGCGAAGCAGACACTATTGCACCCAACAAATGGAACAAATAATAAAATGACAAAGGGACTGTCTTATTAAGCCCCATCAACTGAGAATAAACATCTGCAATGTTCTTCTCTAAAAGTGCGCTTTGTGATATCTGGTTTTTAAAAGTAACTATAACATCGTTACCAACAGAACGAACTTCTTTCTTCTGTTCATCGAAATATTGCTGCAACTTTTCCTTTTCTTGCTTAAAGTCTATTATCATGTAGATATTCCATCCCACCAAGACTGTGACAAGCACTCCGAGTACCCCTGTTATTAATCCAAGATAATCAAAAGACATATCTGAACGAGGACAAGATACACATATTGCTACTATTGATAAAACAATAGCTATGAAACTAAGTATAAAGGGAAAAGCTGTTTTCATTGAAATATCATTTTTCATCTCTAAAATTAAGGATATTCATTGAAGAAAGTTAAAGTAGACATATTCGTATAAAGTACTGCTTCGCCAGTGTAACCTAATCGATTTTTGGCAACAATTATCAATGCTTTGTTACGCATGTCGTTACCTTTTTCGTCTTGGTAGATACGATAATATTCTGGTCTATGTACAAAGCAAACCACATCACTATCGTCGCAAATAGTTCCACTATCTCTGAGATCTGTCAAAACTGGTCGATGATCCAAACGCTTTTCGCCCTCTGCATTTCTATTCAACTGAGAAAGCAACACTATCGTAATGTTGAACTCTTTTGCCAAGGCTTTTAATTTTCTCGTTATATAGTTCAACTCCAGATATCTGTTTTCTGTGAACCCTGTTTTTGCAAAAATCAATTGTAAATAGTCGATGAAAACGACCTTCACTTGATATTCTTGTACTGCTTCTTCTACAGTTTTACAAATATCATCTATAGTGTAAGTTGATTTTGTATCCAGATAAACTGGTGCATTTGCTATTCTAGGTAATCCCTTGTCCATTTTTTCCCATTCCTCTGCAACCAGTTGACCACTAAGCAATCCTCTATACTTTATGTTAAGTGTACATGCAATAAGTATATTGGTACACAACTGCTCTGTACTCTCTAATGAAATATACAGCGAAGGAATATTCTTTTCAATTGCAAGATTCCTCAACAAATTAAAGGCAAAAGCCGTTTTGCCCATACATGTTCGTCCTCCTATAGTGACAAGAGTACCTTCAACAAGTCCACCAAGAACTTCATCAAGTCTTTCAAAACCTGTTGACAATCCAATCAGATGGTCAGGGGTTGCCTCCTGTATTCTTTTTACAGAATTATATATAGTATCTTTTATTTCTTTCATGTGATTTACTTTTTTATATAACCTCACTAACGCTCACCTCATCCATAATCTTGCGCCACAAGTTCCTGGTCATGGTCATGGTGGGTGATATAATGAAACTATAATATTGCTTTTTAGAACAGATAATCATATTGCGACAATATCTCCTGATAGTCATTCTCATATCTGGTCTTGTCGTTAGGACTGATATAAGGACTTTTGATAATCCGTTCCATTTCTTGGAGTACCTTGCCTCCTTCACGCATGATGGGGTCGAGGTTTTCCTTGAATTGCTCGATAAATGGGGCATAGTAGTAGCCTATCTCCTTGATGATAAAGGTATAGGTATTCCATGCCTTGTTTATGTCCATGCGTTTTTGTGCCAACTCTGCCAACACATATTCTCGCAGGTAGTCGATGTTTTCGGCTTGGACAGCGACCTCATTAGCTGTTTTCACAGGGTGGAAGTAGCGGTCGATGATGGCTTCTCGCTCTTGCAGATTACGCTGATAGAATGGATTTGTATCTGTTATTGATGTGCCGTCTGGCTCCACTTCCTCAAAGTGCTCGGCATGGACACCTGCAATGGTAACGCTGATACCACCCACATCCATCACAAGACGACGATCTCGGTTGATGCGGATGACATAGCCTTCCAATCCTGCCAATTCTCCACTGGTGATACGGAGCAGGATGCGGTTGCGGGCATAGTAATGGAATGGTTTAAGCAGGAAACGGATGCGTTCAGGCTCTGTCTCGTTGACACGCATGAATGGTCGCATCTGTGAATCTTTAATTTCTGCCACTTTGCCTGTGCTACAATTCTTGCACAGATGAGTGCGAGGGAATTTCTTGTCAAGATAGGTTTGTATCTCTTCGGGAAAGCCTTGGAAGAAGACAAGTCCGCTGACAGTCGGTATTTCTTTGTGCTGCACTTTCTGCTTGCCCATTCTCTTGAAATACCTTATAGTTTTATGCACAAAATATGTTCTACCGTCTTTGGTCAACTGCGCTTCCATGCCCTTCACTTTGCTATGATGCACAAAGAGATACGACCATGTGGTTCCGTCCGATTGAAGACACTTCTTTACCTCTGAACCAGTCTTTACGTCTGGCTCAGTAAAGTGATTGCCCTCTTGAGAAACACGTTTCTCGTCGGCTGTAGAAAAAGAATTCGTACCATCCGGTTTCATAAATTCTGCTCTACTTTATGTAATTAGCTACAACCATACATGATAGTTGTGAAAGCCTAGTCAATTTGTTATTGTCGTGCATAATCTTAATCTCGTATTTATGAGTATCAGACATTACAGCTTTTGCATATGTATTTTACATTCGTTACACTTTCTTCTTATAAAAGAGCAGAAACAGCCGAAACAAGTGCAAATCTGCCACTTGGAGAAATCATCTAAGGCAGATTTGCTAAACATTTGCGTGATTTTTTTAGAATGACTAACAGAAAATGATAAAATCTGACATGTAATCCAACTAATTTTCGTATTTTTGTAGCGAGTTCGCTCTTATAAGAAGAAAGCGTGAAATTTGCTAAACATTTCCCCCATCATTTTGGGATGGTATAAATGCTACCATTTATTTACAAATCTTTTAAAATCTTTTGATAAAATCCTCACGCTCAGCAATCTGAAAACTATTTTTCATTGCACTCGCTTAATCGGATTTTTCTTATAATCCGTGCATTGGCTTCGTTGATAGTTGCCATGTCTAACGACTGTAAATAAATCTGTGTGGTCTTGAAGGAGTTGTGCCCCATACCCTCGCTGATGGTGGCTATCGGGATGTTCATGTGCAAGGCTACGCTTGCCCAGGTATGGCGTGCCACGTAGGTGGTGAGCGGTATCTTCAAGCCTACCATCTCACCAATTTTCTTCAGGTTATAGTTGGTGTTGTGCTCCACCTTGCGGTATGCGGTGTATGGAGAGGATTCCTTGCCTGTCAGGATGGGTAGCAGATAAGGAGAGTCCTTGGTTTGCTCGGCATATTTGTCGATGATGGTTTGCATCGGTTCCATCCACTCAATATTGAGGTTTTGGTGGGTCTTGCGACGGTTGTAGTTTACCATACTACATTTCAAGTCTGTCTTCTTCAGAAACGCCATATCTACAAATGCCATTCCACGCAGATAGAAACTGATAAGAAACAGGTCTCGTGCCTTGTCAAGGGAGGAACCTCTTGGCAAGTCCAATTTCTCTATCTTGCGAATTTCCTTGACAGTAATGGCACGTTTGGCAGTTCTCACGTTAGCGGTCTGCACGTGAGAAAAGATATCATTAGGTGGAGCTTGCCCTGCTTCCACCGCCTTGTTGTAGAGGGTGCGGAGGGTTCGCAGATAGAACGCTACGGTGTTTTGTCCGACACCTCTGTTCCATAGCCATGCCTGATACATTTCCATCATCTCGCTTGTCATTTGTGAGAAGGTAAGGTCTTCATTGCCACGAAACTCCATGAAACGGTTGGTAGCACTGACATAGTTACCCTTGGTGCCGATGCACTGCATTTGTTCTTTCTTGACTATCTGCTGGCGAAAGAAAGCAAATACGCTTTGGCTCGATGGCAGTTGCTGTATCTCCTTGGCTATGTCGTCAATGGTATAAGAGATGCCCTCTGCATCCTTATCACGGATGATACGCTGCATCTGCTTCATCTCCCAATCTGTCTGCGACTGGATTAGCTGTAGATGTGCCTGTCGGTTGTTGTGGTTAGAAACAATGATAGCCGACTTCTTGTCGTTCCACTCGTCAGGAAAGACATGATAGTCGGTACTAATCCAGCGCAGACTGCGCTGATGGATAAGGTGATAATACAATGTGCCTTCCTTTCCTGGCACCGAGGATGCACGAAACTTTACTTTTACTGTTGCCATAATGCTAACTTTTTTATTTGTGAATAATGTTGCTTTTTAGTTATTTACGCCTTATTTATATATGTAAGCAACGGTATGGCAAGTATGTTTCTTTCGCCTTGCTCTATTTTCTGCAAGAGTCGGCCCTTGGGGAATTTTCCATTCCCTAATATCTTTTTAGAACTTTTAAAAACACCAACAGATAGTATCTGATTATAAATACGTAATTTTGCGCCACAAATAATGGTAAGCAAAAAAAGATATGAAAAGAAATCTTATGTACGCTGCACTCTTGGCTGCAGCATTGATGGTGTCTTGCAATGGCAAGAACACCGCACAAAACGAAACGAACACCGATTCGACAAGCGTAACTGACACAACAGCTGCCGAAAGCGTAGGCCTCACTGCCGTTGCCGGCACATACGAGGGCACACTGCCTGCAGCCGACTGCCCGGGCATCAAGACCGTGCTCACTATCAACGCCGACAGCACATATCAGCTGCAGCAGGACTATATCGACCGCAAGGATGGTCACGACGAGGCAAGCGGTGTGCTGGAGGTTCTCGACAACAGCGTACTGATGCTTGTTCGTCCATCGAGCGGCGAGCACACATTCTACAAGGTTAAGGACAACAGTAGCGTGATCATGACCGACTCGCTCGGCAATGAACCTGAGGGCGAAATGGCCAAACTGTATGTGCTGACAAAGAAGTAAGCCGAACGTATGAATATCCTCGAACTATCACAGACTCGCTTCTCTGCTCGCAAATATACCGACGAGGCGGTAAGCGACGACGACTTGGCATACATCCTTGAGTGCGTGCGATTGGCTCCGTCAGCTGTCAACCGCCAGCCGTGGAAGTTTGTCGTCGTGCGCAGCAAGGAGGCTAAGGAACAGCTCTGGCAGGCATACGACCGCGATTGGTTCCGCACTGCTCCGCTCTACATCGTGTGCATGAAGAACAACAGCGAGTGCTGGACACGCCGCTACGATGACAAGCAGCACGGCGACATCGACGTGGCTATCGCTACCGAGCATCTGTGCCTCGCTGCTACCGAACGCAACCTCGGCACTTGTTGGGTGTGCAACTTCGATACCGACATCATGAGTCGCCTCTTCCCCTCTACCGACTTCGAGGCTGTAGCTATCATCCCCGTCGGACACATCGCCGAGGATTGTCCGCGCGCAGAGAAGAAGCGCAAGGCTCTCGCAGAGATTGTTGAAGAAATATAATCAAAACAAGTAAAAAAAATACAAAAAGGAGCCTTAACCACATACTAAAGCTCCGACATATCGAATTTGACACTCTACCTCAGAAAGCAATGCTTTCAAGGTGGAGTGTCATTTTTATATACATTATTTATCTTGCTCCTCGCCACAAGTACTTTTGTCGTCCAATTCTCCTTTGGGCTGTTGAGCCTCAAAGAATCTTTTGGCTGAGAGGGGAGAAACAACCGATCGGCCAGTCTTCGATTCTAATTGTTCTCTTGCAACACGAGCCACATCACCACCTTCTTTTGCACAAGTTTTGTTTTCGTCTAAAGTCTGAGGATTCTTTGCTTTGGTTATGCTTGTTGCAGATAGTTCTGCAAGCATATTCAGCACAAGTTCCTCGTTAGTCATGTTATCACGAAGATTTTCCTTCTTCAATCCTTTCAACTGTTTGTATTCCTTTGATGTCCTGCCAGCCCATGACTGATAGATGATGTCGGTCAAAGTAGCATACTGCACTCCTTCTTCTACATTATGAAGTTTCCATTGGTCGGTCAAGTCCTTGCGTATCTCAATGCTTTTCAATCGCTGGTTAATCCAATTGTCTGAATATCCCAATCGCTTATAGTCTATCATGGCCTGCTGAATGCTCAGTTCTGGATCCTGCATCTGATCAAGTCGTTCTGCTCCAACTTTAGCAAGCCACATCTTAAACGGCTCAGCCTTTGGTGAAGGCACAGACTGAATGATACGCAAAAGTTGCTCTGTATCAGCAACGTCTGTTAAGCGCATCTTTCCATCTGCTGCAGGCATTTTCAACTGGTGACAATTTGTCACCGGTTCAAAACCCTCTTCCTTCAAACGCTGTTTTAGCTTGTTCCAGTACTTTCTTGCGGTCTGAAAATCCTTGCTTTCCGTCAATACCGCCACAACATCAACAACAGAGAAATACCACTTTTCCTGTTCATCGTTCCAGATGGCACGAATCTTATCGCCGCCAAAAAGTTTTATAGAGTTCTTATTCACCATTTTATTACTTGTTTATTACATTAGGTTCTCATCTGTCGAACAAAATCATTAAATGTAGGAACCACCTACAAATATACAACAAAGTTATTGTTTATCAGGCAAATTAACATAGATTAAACAAGGAGGTTGGCGTGAAAAATGAAACATAAAAAAGAGTCCCTACTCCACTGCGGAATAGGGACTCTTTCTGTTTTTTATTCAATATGTGAATTCGGTCTGATTACATCATGCCACCCATACCCGGGTTGCCCATCGGCATAGCCGGAGCCTTCTCCTCTGGCTTGTCGCAGATGATGCACTCGGTTGTGAGGAACATGCCTGCGATAGAAGCAGCGTTCTCAAGAGCTACGCGCTCCACCTTAGCCGGGTCGATGACACCTGCTGCGCGGAGGTCTTCGTAAGCGTCCTTGCGAGCGTTGTAGCCGAAGTCGCCCTCGCCCTCGCGAACCTTCTGAACGACAACAGCACCCTCGCCACCGGCGTTCTTCACAATCTGGCGAAGCGGCTCCTCGATAGCACGACGCACGATGTTGATACCAGTCTGCTCGTCAGCGTTCTCGCCCTTGAGCTCTGCAAGCTCCTTCTGAGCGCGGATGTATGTTGTGCCGCCACCAACGACAACGCCTTCCTCCATTGCTGCACGTGTAGCGCAGAGAGCGTCGTCAACGCGGTCCTTCTTCTCCTTCATCTCTACCTCGCTGTTAGCACCTACGTAGAGAACGGCTACGCCACCGGCGAGCTTTGCAAGACGCTCCTGCAACTTCTCCTTGTCGTAAGCGCTCTTTGTGTTTGCAATCTCGCTCTTGATCTGAGCAACACGGTCAGCGATGAGATTCTTCTGTCCGCAGCCGCCTACGATAGTGGTGTTGTCCTTAGAAACGGTAGCCTTCTCGCATGAACCGCAGAGGTCGAGTGTAGCCTTGTCGAGGCTCAAGCCCTTCTCCTCGCTGATTACAACGCCACCAGTCAGAGTAGCGATATCCTCGAGCATTGCCTTACGACGGTCGCCGAAGCCAGGAGCCTTCACAGCGCAGATCTTCAAGCCTGCACGCAGACGGTTCACAACGAGTGTGGTGAGTGCCTCAGAGTCTACGTCCTCAGCGATGATGAGCATCGGGCGTCCGCTCTCTGCAGCCGGCTGCAGGATAGGCAGCAGGTCCTTAACGCTGCTGATCTTCTTATCATAGATAAGGATGTACGGGTTGTCCATAACGCACTCCATCTTCTCAGAGTCGGTTACGAAGTAAGCACTCAGATAGCCACGGTCGAACTGCATGCCTTCTGTTACGCCGATGTTTGTGTCGCGGCTCTTGCTCTCCTCGATGGTGATAACGCCGTCCTTAGACACCTTGCGCATTGCGTCAGCCAGGAGCTTACCAATCTCTGGGTCGTTGTTAGCAGAAACGGTTGCTACCTGCTCAATCTTGTCGTAGTTGTCGCCAACGATCTCTGCGTTTGCCTTGATGTGTGCTACGACAGCAGCTACTGCCTTGTCGATACCACGCTTCAGGTCCATCGGGTTAGCACCTGCGGTTACGTTCTTCAAGCCCTCGGTTACGATAGCCTGGGTGAGGATTGTAGCGGTTGTTGTACCGTCGCCTGCATCGTCGCCGGTCTTGCTTGCTACGCTCTTAACAAGCTGTGCGCCAGTGTTCTCGAACTTGTCCTCGAGTTCCACTTCCTTAGCTACGGTCACACCGTCCTTTGTAATCTGCGGAGCACCGAACTTCTTCTCGATAACCACGTTGCGGCCTTTCGGACCGAGTGTTACCTTTACTGCGTTAGCCAACTTGTCGACACCGTTCTTCAACAGGTCGCGTGCATCCATATTGTATTTAATATCTTTAGCCATTTCTTTAATTATTAATTATTAGTTATTAATTTTTATTTCTGAACAACAGCGAGCACATCACTCTGACGCATGATGAGATACTTTGTGCCTTCAACCTCAAGCTCTGTACCAGAATACTTGCCGTAGAGCACTTCGTCACCTTCTTTCAGAACCATTTCCTCGTCCTTTGTGCCGTTACCTACTGCAACGATTGTACCGTGCTGCGGTTTCTCTTTTGCTGTATCAGGAATGATGATTCCACCGACTTTTTCTTCTGCCTGTGCAGGGAGTACGAGAACTCTGTCTGCTAATGGTTTAATGTTCATAATTCTTATGCTTTAAGTTTTTATAATTACTATTGGTTGTTGCGACGGCTCATCTGCCGTCCGCTTTCGTTAAGGATATAGCCAAAAGCGTGCCAAAGCACTATCGAGTTACAGCACATGACAAATATGACAGACCAAGAGTGACAGAATTGACACATACAAACGTTCTTTTACTTTTTTACTTTTAAAAGTATGCTTTTGTGGCTGCGTGGTACGGGCAAGATGCCCATACCTCCTAATTTTTTACCCTTTTACTTTTTTACTCTTTTACTTTTTTATTACCTTTGCACGTTAGATTAAGCGACACCTCTAAATATATACTGTCACAAAGCAACAAGACAAACAAAAATAAATGAAAAAGTACATACTCGACCTTACGGTCAACAGCGTTGAAGCTCTGAGCGACAAGCACGTGCTCATCAAGCTCACCGATGACAAACCGCTGCCCGAGATGCTTCCGGGTCAGTTCGTAGAGGTGCGCGTAGACAATACGCCATCTACATTCCTGCGCCGCCCCATCTCTATCAACAACGTGGATTACGACCACAACGAGCTTTGGCTCCTCGTGGCTGCCGTAGGCGACGGCACACGCCAACTACAGAAGCTGCAGAAAGGCGACCGCCTCAACTGCGTGCTGCCACTCGGCAATTCGTTCACAATGCCGACAGACAGTACACAGAAGATACTGCTCGTAGGTGGCGGCGTGGGCGTGGCTCCGCTGCTCTACTTCGGCAAGCGCATCAAGGCGATGGGCGGCGAACCGACGTTCCTGCTCGGCGCACGCTCGGCTAAGGACGTGCTGGAGCGCGAACTCTTCGAGCAGGTAGGACGCGTGCTCATCACCACCGAGGACGGATCCGAAGGCGAAAAAGGCTTCGTAACCAACCACTCCGTACTGGCTCAGGAGCACTTCGACCGCATCTCTACATGCGGACCGAAGCCGATGATGATGGCTGTGGCTCGCTATGCCTTCAAGAACGACATCGAGTGCGAGGTATCGCTCGAGAACAAGATGGCGTGCGGTGTCGGAGCATGTCTTTGCTGCGTAGAGAAGACAGTGGAAGGCAACAAGTGTGTATGTAAGGAAGGTCCGGTAATGAATATAAAGAAACTGACATGGCAGATTTAAGTGTAAAGATTGGCGGTCTGAAACTGAAGAACCCCGTGATGACCGCATCGGGAACATTCGGATACGGTCTGGAGTTCGCCGACTTCGTGCCGCTCGAAGAGATTGGTGGCATCATCGTTAAGGGCACCACACTCAACCCACGCGAGGGCAACGACTATCCGCGCATGGCTGAGACGCCGCAGGGCATGCTCAACTGCGTGGGCCTCCAGAACAAGGGTGTCGACTATTTCTGCCGCAACATCTATCCGCAAATCAAGGACATCGACACAAACATGATTGTCAACGTAAGCGGTTCGTCGCCAGACGACTACGCCGAGTGCGCTGCACGCATCAACGAACTGGAGAACATCCCAGCCATCGAGCTGAACATCTCCTGCCCTAACGTCAAGCAGGGCGGCATGGCTTTCGGCGTAACCACAACGGGCGCAGCCAGCGTGGTGCGTGCCGTACGCGAACGCTACAACAAGCCCATCATCGTGAAACTCTCGCCGAACGTGACCGACGTAACCGAGATTGCAAAAGCTGTAGAGGCAGAGGGTGCTGACAGCGTATCGCTCATCAACACACTCATGGGCATGGCAATCGACATCGAGCGCCGCCGCCCAATGCTCAGCATCAACACCGGCGGACTGAGCGGTCCGGCTGTCAAGCCGGTTGCCGTGCGCATGGTGTGGCAGGTGGCTAAGGCTGTGAAGATTCCGGTAGTAGGTCTTGGTGGCATCTGCACCGCAGAGGACGCCATCGAGTTCCTCATGGCTGGCGCAACAGCCATCGAAATCGGCACCGCCAATTTCCTCGACCCTGCCGTGACCATCAAGGTGCGCGACGGCATCAACAACTGGCTCGACAATCACGGCTGCTCTTCTGTAAGTGAGATTATCGGTGCATTAGAAGACTAATTTCTATAGCCCTACTTCAGGGTATTCGAAAGTTGAGATGGTGAGCCGTCAAGATGTTGACATCGCTATATCTGCAGTAGCAAACTATTGACATTTACTATAAATAAAAACGTAGCGGAGACCCTCCGCTACGTTTTTTTGTATTATACAACAATATACATATTACATTGTATCAACATTCCTCTCCGAACTTTTTCTTTTTCTCTCCGAACTTTCATTATGAGTTTCCGAACCAAGTAAATCTATTTCCGAACTTTCGCCACACCATTCATGAACAGGAATAGTAACCAAAAACGTCAAACGTTCGTCTGTTGTTTCTTTTATTTTATACAAATATCCAAAAGGCTATCTATAGTTTTGTCCAAGGTCTCCTTATACAAAAGACCGTCTACATATTCTTTGGGAATAGCGTGAAATCCATACTTCGCACCAAGAATGGCACACGCAACTGCAGCATTTGTGTCTGCATCTCCTCCTGCATTCACAACGGCAAGCAATCCTTCTTCGAATGAAGAGGCATGCCAATATGACCATAGAGCTACAGATAGAGTAGACAGAGTGTAGCCCCAATTGTCATAGTCTACAAGCGGTTTGACATGAGGTTCCGCCCATGCGTTGTCTATATAATCACATATTTCCACATCATATTGCTTGGCAATATCCTTCATTTGGGAGCGTGTAGGAGGTTCGATGCCATAGACCAATGCGTGTATCAGCTCCGAAACAATGACACATGAGCCTACGCATCTTGGATCGTAATGAGTGAGCTGACAAATATACTCTGCACAAGTCGTTACCTCTTTTGGGAAAAGTCCGACTACAGAGGTGCGCATCAGCCCACCATTTGCAGCAGACTGATACTTGCTCATTTCCCACACCTTGTGGGATACCTCAAACGGATGCTCCACATAATCGCCAATCGTCAGTACCTTATAGGTGTTTTCTCCAATACCCATAGGCATGCCTTCTGCCCAAGTTTTGAAATGCCTGGCGATGTTGTAAAAATTAACACCCTTGTCTTCAATGACCGCATCAGCAATGCATAGCATCATGTCGGTATCATCCGTCCAGTCGCCTATCTTCCAGCGTTTCCGATGTCTGTCTTGGTATATCTGCTTGTAGTGTTGTAGTCCATGAGGATATTTCCAAGCAATATCCTCATCTGTCATGAATTCAGTCCCCAATCCAAGTGCATCGCCAATGGCTTGACCATATATGCAACCTCTAAATCTGTCAATAGTTTTATGCTCCATAGCCGTATAAATCTAAAATTCGACATCGGTTATTGTTTTGTATCTGATCAATCTCATAGTCAGGCATAGGGAAATGTCTGCGCCATTGCTCATTGAACATCTTCTTGATACCACGGCTTACAGTATCGATCATGTTGAAGTCTACCAAGGCTCTACACAGACATTCATTGCGGAAGTCAATTCCGACAATTTCAAGAGTCTTATCCTTAACTCCAAGAACAAGATGCCCTCGCTACATATTGGCGATTGCCGACACGTAGGATACGACATCATTTTTCTCGTCCCCACAGAACGAGTTCTTCAGATTTTATATTCCTTCCATTCGCAGCGAGCATTCTTCTTGTGGGTACTCGCAGCGGAGGTATTGTTTTAGTTCGAGTTCTAGCATAATGTCCTTGTATGATATTCATGAAAAAAGTCTATTAGAGCCATCAAAACAGCTCTCGTTGCGCCTTACCTTTCAAATTATAATAAATTCTATTCTTTATCTTCTTTTTTTCCACTTGCGACATCTTCTCAAGATAGCGCTTCATTTTGTCATCTCTCCAATCTATGTGTAATTTGCTAATGATTTCTTTTGCGGAAATCATTTCGACACTATTTAATACTGCAATTATATTTGAATCCAGTGTGTCTTTTTCTAACTGTTTAGGAGCTTTTTGTTCATTAGGGCTAATGGTTAAAGTCTTTCCACATATATCTACGGCGAATGCTCCTTTCTGAATAAGTAGACGATTTGCATTTTTTTCATTATTGTCAGGATATCTGACATAGATAGGACGATTCTTTCTTAGCCCATCAAGCACACCAGCCCAAGTTCCCCCTTTATCATCACTTTGAGCTACAAATATTTCTGATGCCATACCATATATAATAGGATTACGTGCCATTGCAAATTCTACCGACCATGGCGCTTTGGGAGCAAAAGCACTCATAACCAACACATTTCCTTGAATGATATATTTTAGATATTGTTTAAAGCCAGAGCCAAAAGTCATTATGCCCTGTGGAAGCACAATAATACTTTTCTCATTTGCATTAACTGCTGAGTCTAAAGCTTGGCGATCCACTCCTTTTGCAAAACCACTGACAACGACCTTGTTATCTGTCACAGCTTTCCTTGCTATATTTTCTGTAAAAGCTAAAGACTTCTCATCGGCACTTCGTGACCCTACAATAGCAATAGACTCTTCTTTCAACAGCGATTTGTTTCCTTTTATATATATGACAACAGGAGCATTAAACTTTAATTTTTTTTTCAGAAGCTTAGGGTACTCTTCATGAGTTACAGGTAATATGTCATACCCTTGAGACATTAAGTCTTCCACGAGAAATGAGTTATTTGCCAATTGAAGTCTCGCTTCCTCAAACTGAATTTTCTCAGTTTCATTCAGCCCAACGATATCCCAATTTGAAGAATCTTCAAACAAATCTATTATAGATATTTGTGGAACGTGTTGAAAACAGTTTACATATATCTCATTTTTACGCTTTGTCCACATCTTTGGAATCAATGCAAGTGTTATCCAATATGTTAATTCTTGTTTGTTCATAATGTACCTCCTACAGTTTTTGCTATAACAATAGGAACAATATATTTTGCTCCTTTTTGTGTTAATATATTTCCTACTTCTTTTAATGTAGCACCACTATCATATATATCATCTATCAAGAGTATTGTTTTACCTTTGATTATGCCATCCTCTATATCAAATGCACCCAATACATTTTCACGTTTGCTGTATGAATTCTGAAACATCTTCTGTTCTTGTGTTACACGCACCTTTTTCAAAGCATGACTTATAGGAACTCTTATTACACTTGCAAACTTCATGGCAAAGTTCTTTACAAGATCTCCAGATTTTGTTGGAGGCAAGTATAGTACTAAATCAAATTTAACATCTCTGAATTTCTTTCCAAACATAGACAAGGTCTTTTTTAACAGGAAATCTGGAAAATCCCCTCCATTCTCATATTTACTTCGATGTATAGCTGCTCCTACATTGGAAGTTCCATAATAAGAGGCTGCATAGCCATTCACCAAATGTGATGCTTTTCTTAGATGCTCTTTTATTATTTCTACTTCTTCATAGGTATAATCAGATGTTCTAAAATCATTTTTATATTCATTCACATATCGTTCTATGGAATCACTATTTTTTTGTATTGTTTTCTCTATCAAAATCTTGTAGGGAGAAGGTAAACAAACTCTAAATCCACCCTTTCTCGTTGTCCATGAAGAAAGCTCCAAAATTGGGAAATACGTATCCCTAAAGTCCTCAAGCTTCTTCGTTAGCTCTGGTGACTTAACTACGTGAATTTTCTCTAAATTTGTATTGTCGCAATTTCTATAATCCATTTGCTCGTCACTATCCAAAAACTTGCATAGGTATTTCATTCTTGGCATATCAGTATATATGTATTGTTCCATAGAACGAAGTTCCTTCAACTTTGCTTCTCTCTGTTCCTCAAAGTATTTAGTATTTAGGACCGGGGCATTATATTGGTATTCATATTTCTTTGTTTTACCATAGATAACCTCCTTGATGATTCCTTGATCTATCAAATCTGCTTTAATCACCCTTGCTTGAGTTTGCTTAAGATTAGCCTTTTTTAGGATTTCTCTCTCAGACAGAGGTTCTTCTTTTAATAATTCTATGACCTTTTGATATTTTTTTATTGACGGACGAGCACCATCTATGAATGAAAGAGGAAGTACTGAGTCTGTAGGCACTTCTCTTCCATTGTCTTTACTTTCATTGTAAAACAATATTATACGTGTAGGTTTTCCGTCACGTCCCGCACGTCCAATCTCCTGATAGTAGTGAATAGGTGATGCTGGAATTTGAGTATGTATGATAAAACGAATGTCAGGCTTATCTATTCCCATACCTAAGGCATTGGTTGACACTACACACTTCCATTTGTTTTGCATTAGACCACTCTCAATAGACTTTCTTGTCTCAGCATCAAGACCTGCATTATAATCTATAGCTTTGACTCCGATGAACTGGAGCCATTTCGCATAAGTTTCAGTATCTACACGTGTACCTGTATATATTAAACCTGTGCCATCTAATTTTCCAATGTTTTGAGCCAGCCATATCATTTTTTCATCTTCAGACACAACCCTTATTACTTGCAGAGCAAAGTTCGGTCGCACAAGGCTCCCTCTGATTGTAGTCAACTGCCCTCCTATCTGCTGTTCAATATCATGTTGAACCCTTTCTGTTGCGGTAGCAGTAGTAGCAAGGACTGGCAAATTTTTCGGAAGAACCTGCACCAAATTAATAATCCTACGGAATGATGGTCTAAAGTCATGTCCCCAAACAGAAATAGTGTGTGCTTCATCAATTACAATCATTGAAAGCTTTATGTGGCGAGTTGCTTCTATCCATTCGTCATTCTCTTGCCTTTCAGGTGCTATATATAATATCTTTATTTCATTGTTTTTCGCACGTCGAATAGTTTCTTGATTTTCTTCATGCGACTGCTCTGAATTAATAAAAGCTGCAGGAATGCCTTTTCTCACCAACCCTTTGACTTAGTCACGCATTAGAGCTATCAGAGGAGAAAAAATAACCGTAACCCCATCAAATATTGTGGCAGGGAATTGGTAACACAAGGATTTTCCGAATCCAGTACGTTCTATCATAAGAATTCGTTCCCCTCTAAGTATTCTTTCTACGGCCTTCCATTGTTCATCATAGAAATGCTCTATGTTAAATATTTTCTTCAGTTTTGCTTCTGCATCTTTTCTTGTAATAATCATCTGCATAGCTATTTATTTTAGATATATTTTACATCACAAAATCATCTTACATCTGACATCATCTGAGATGGAGGGCGTACATGAGGTAAGTCCTGCACTTGGACACGATAAACCAGTGTCTGCAGGTTGCCCATTATACAATGAAGCATCGGTCATTATTGGTTGTGTGGTGTTATCTTCCAATGTTATTGTTCAGAGGTTAGTAAGGGGGATAAAACGAAACGTATAAAAGTGGAGTGAGAGAAAAATCGGGGAAAGCGTTGATTTACAAAGGGTTTGAGGATGATGAACGAAATGAGAGGGAAAAACGAAACGTTACATTCGCTTTACATTTGCTTTACGTTTGGGTTCGATTTGAACGGTGTTTGAAGGGTATTGCTTTACATCGGGGCTGAGAATGTTATGTTTTTGGCTGTCCTGACGGCTATGTGGGGCATTTCGTGGGCTTCTGGGCGCGTATGGCTGCTCATGTGGGTGTTTTATCGTCTGGACATGGAAATGGACGCTGGTGGGGATTAAAACGGCTTGTTTGGGTGGTGATTGAATGAAGGAGGGTGTGGCTGCGGCCATGCCTTTTATTTTTCTTGTTTCTTGATTTTTATGATTGTAAATTCTTCCAAATAGTTGTTATTTGGTATATTTGCAAGCGAAAACGAACATTTTAAGAAACAGAAAGGAACGGTTATGACAAAGGTTATACATGTGCATTTGATACATGGGCGGAAGAACTACTACTTCGGCTCAATATCGGCGATTTATACGGTTTTGACAGAGGATGAGGTGGGTATAAAGAAAAGCTCGCTGCTACACGCTGGACTGGCTGACGGAGGTGTTATACTCAATAAAAAGGCTATGATCCGGCAGGGAGAGCTGATAAGAGGACCCAGAGCGGACAAAGAGAAGGAATAAGGATGGTTTAAACGGCTAAAACGCTGATATAACGGTATTTGAACGGCTTGAACACTGATTTGAACAGTGGTCAAGCCGTTTTTGCGTTCTGACTGCTCCTGAGAGGGGCGAAAAATGGCGTTTTTCGGGTTTGGGGTGACACTTGGGGTGACGTTTGGTGTGACAAGGAAAAACGAAATGTTCTACTTGGTGTGACATTTGGAGTGACAGTTTTAACATTGAAAACAAGTGATTGACCCCCTATATAACTCCGAATAAATTGTGATTGATGTCATTTTCGGGCGTTTAGGGGGTGGGGATAATCCCACGTTTTGACATGTTATAAACCTTTGTGGAATATCGGGAACGCCCTGTTTATCGGGGTTTTGGCTGCTTTGCTACCCTATTATACCTATGTATGTGCGTGCGTGACACGGTTTGCGGCGTGGAGCGTGTGCGTGATGCGTGTGACGTGAGTATCAGACGAGGCGGACGAGTCCGACGATGATGCTCAGGCTGCGTATGTCGTCGCGTGGGAGGAGAAAAGGGTGATGAACACTGCTGTTTTCCGACACGCATAGAATGCTGTCGGCATGATCTACGCTTTCCTGCACGCGTTTGACGAGTACCCCCTGGCTCGTTTCGAGGACATAGACGGTACCCCATTGGAAGAAGCGGATGTCTGTGATTTTGCGACAAGCGAGGAGGTCTCCACTATAATATAGCGGCACCATGGAGTCGCCAGACACCCGGATAAGGAAGTTTGCCCCTTTGTTCTCGAACTCTGGTATGACATAGCGCTCGCAGTCCTCCAGACGTACCCCACCGCCACTTTCGGCAGGAAAACCGGCGACTGCATCGAGCGGTATGAGTGGTATGCCCTCGCTGCTGCCATGGGAAACCTGGCGGGCTATCTCAACAGTGTGCTTAGAAGTCGGCGCATTATTATTTTCTGTTTCCTGAAGCATTGCTCCCTCACCAGTGAGCAGCCATGAGGAATCAACATATCTACACTTTGCGTATATAAGTTCAGCATCAAACGTATTACGAGCAATCCATGCACTTATTGTTTGGGCAGATACGCCCAAAAGCTTTGCAAATTGTGCTTTATTGCCTTTTGTATAATGCCTTATCAGCCCCTCTAACATCTTTGTTTTATCCATAATCTGCATATAAATCTACACTTTGTGGATAAAAATATCCCCAAAAGTTTTGTTAGTATCTACATTTTGTTTATCTTTGCAGCGTGTTTAAGATTAAACGCGCGGCCAAAGATAGTGAAAAAGGCCGAGAATTACAAATTTTAGCAATTAAAGAATATGAACGATAAGGAATTTGCATTGAATGCGGCGATGAACAGAATGCGCAAGAAGTTGAACCACCTGACGGGTGACATTGAAAGTTGGAAAGAGGACATGGTGAATGACTATGCAGAGTTTTTCCGCTGGCACGCCGACGATCTGTATGAAGCAATGGCCGCAAAGACGATACTGGAGCCTGTGTATGAGACGGCCAAGGAACTTGGTCTTGCGGCACTTGAGGAGTCTTTGCGCCACAATATAGAACACTTGACAGACGACCTGGTGTATGGTGATTTAGAGCGTCAGAGTACAGGCAAGATGAGCAACATGGCATACGGACTGGAGCTGAAGGCGAAACAGAAGATGATACAGTTCTTCAGTGCAATTCAGACGGTAATAGCCGAGGGTAAGAAGATTGAAGGATAACACGGAAGTCCCAAAGGCTGCACTGGATAGTCAGCCGCCGCACTGGATAGTCGGCAGGGGCGGCCTCGGATGACGGCGGGAAAGACCGCAGGAGTGGCAGGTTTGCCATGCGCTGGATAGCCATGTGGGGTTCGACTCCCCTACACTCCACGAACAAAAGTAATAACGAACTAAAAACAGCGGACAATGAAAAGAGTGATAACAGTAACCCGCTCCCAGCGGGAGTTTTTGGCAAAGGCCTTCGGTGTGACGAAGGAGATGGTGAGCTACGCATTGAACTTTCACCCGGTGAAGGGTCAGAGCGACCTGGCAAAGAAGATACGCTGCCTTGCCGTTCAGCGTGGCGGTTTTGAGTTGGTGACGGCTCCTGCGAGCGAGGTGGTGCATGACGCAGACAACATGATGCGTCAGCACTTCGAGAACGGCTGGATGTGGGAAGGCGACAAGAACACGGGCGTACTGGAGTTGAAGGACGAGAAAGGCGACGTGGTGGAACGCATCGAGCACGCCCTGCTGACAGACATCAAGACCGTGCAGAAGAAGGTGGAAGCCATGTGCTGCGCCACTATGTAAGGAGAGAACCGCAAGAAGGAAAACAAAGACAAAAGGAAATGGAGTACTACAACAAGATATTGTGCGTGACGTTTGCCGAGCTGACCGGTGGTGTTGAGCCGGTGATGAAGGCGAGCACCTTGCGTCAGAACGTATGCAGGAGCAACATTGCTTGTGCGAGGCGTGGCGGCGGCGAGGGGACTCAGGCACTGTATGTGTGGAGCAGTATTCCGGAGAAGTACAGACGGCGGTTTGTGGCGACATACGGCGACCCAGAAGAAAAGATGCGAGAGGCTATGACGAAGGCAAGCATAAAGATAGATGCGAAGGCGCGTGATTATTACGAAGCCTACACCTATATGGACAAGGACAGGCAGGAGCGCCACCTGACGGAGAAGATGATAGAGGAATATACCATCAACGCCTCGGTGCTTGGCGAGCTGGAGAAGATGGCGGCAAGACGCCAGGCCATCCGCAGCAGCTTGAACGCTCCGATGTCGGGTGCGTGGGACTTGATACTTGACAGTTCGGAACGTATGCGCGAGAGCTACGGTCACACGCTCCCGGGCACATTGGCGCGACTGAAGACGCGACTGAAGGCTTGGAAGTCCGATGGCTACCAGAGCGTGGTGAGCGGCAAGCTGGGCAACTCGTCGGCACTGAAGATAACCGGTGACTTTCTGAAACTGATTGTGGCTTTGAAGCGTAGCAAGGTGCCTGTGTACACCGATGCGCAGCTGTTTGAGAAGGCAAACGAGATAGCCGAGGAAAGAGGCTGGAAGCCGATAAGAAGCCTAAGCGGTATGAAGAAATGGCTGAACAGCCCGTCGGTGGAGCCTTTATGGTATGATGCCGTATATGGCGAGCAGGCAGCCCGTCAGCGTTACGGCAGAAAGCACAAGACGGCACTTCCGACACGCAGGGACACGCTATGGTATGGTGACGGCACGAAGCTGAACCTTTACTATAGGGACGAGCAGGGCAAGGTGCGGACGACCCAGGTGTATGAAGTGATCGACGCAATGAGCGAGGTGCTTCTGGGCTACTGCATCAGCGACACAGAGGACTATGAAGCTCAATATCACGCCTACCGCATGGCAATCCAGAAGAGCGGACACAAGCCTTATGAGATTGTTTATGACAACCAGGGCGGCCACAAGAAGCTGGACTCGGACGGCTTTATCGGGAAGATTTGCCGCGTACACAGACCGACACAGCCCTACAACGGCGAGTCGAAGACGATAGAGAGCGTGTTCGGACGGTTTCAGGCTCAGGTGCTGCACAAGGACTGGCGCTTCACGGGTCAGAACGTGACGGCGAAGAAGGCGTCGAGCCGCCCGAACGTGGAGTTTATCGAAGCCAACAAGGACAGTCTGTACACTCTGGAGGAGCTGAAAGATGCCTATGCCGCAGCCCGTAAGGAATGGAACGAGGGTGTGCACCCTGCCACCGGCGAGCGTAGGATAGACATGTATGAGAAGAGCGTGAACGAGGAGACCCAGGAAGTGACGCTGCACGACATGGTGGACATGTTCTGGGTGTTTACGAAACGCATGGCGACGTTCACGGACCAGGGCCTGCAGGTGACGGTGAAGGGCGAGAAGCGGCAGTACGAAGTGTGCTCATCGCCCGGCGTACCCGACCACGAGTGGCGAAGGAAGCACACCTACGAGCGTTTCATCGTGGCTTACGACCCTTACGACTTTGCAAGCATCAGACTCTATACAAAAGGCACAGACGGCTCGCTGCGCTTTGAGCGGACGGCAGAACCCTACATACTGATACACCGCGCCCTGCAAGACCAGCAGGGGACGGACGATGCGAAGTTCATCCGCCAGGAGCAGGAAGCCAACCTTCAGGACCGCATAGAGCGGACGGTGGCCGGCAGGACGATAGCCGCCGAGCATGGCACGGACGCGGAGCAGCAGGGTCTGCACTCGCCGAAGCTGAAGGGCACGACGGCAGCCGTGCAGCGGCAGATAGACCACCGAATGGAGCGTTACTCGCAGCCTCCTGAGCAGTACCAGCTGGGAAGACACACGAAATCGCTGAGCCTTGACGACTGGCTGGACGTGATGGAGGGCGGTGATGATGGCGACACGCCGAGAATACCGCTTCCGATGGAGAAGAAGATTGCATCAAAACTGTAGAATCAATAAAAACAAACGATATGAACGAGAAACAGAAAGAGCAGATACGCGAGGCCCTGCGCCTCTATGTGATGAAATATCCGAGCCAAAACAAGGCAGCAGCCAGTCTGGACGGTACGAGTGCGGGCACGGTAAGCTCGGTGTTGAGCGGCAAGTGGGAGAACATCAGCGACGACATGTGGCGAAAGATAGCCTCTCAGGTGGGAACCGCCACCCCTGGTGCCTGGCAGATGGTGGAGACCACGGCAGCAAAGGAGATGGCCTATGCGATGACAGACGCCCAGGAATGGAAGAACGTGACCTGGGTGGTGGGCGAAGCCGGATGCGGCAAGACCACGGCAGCGCGGCTTTACGAGCGTGAGCACAGCGGTGCCTACTACGTTCTGTGCTCGGAAGACATGAAGCGCAGCGACTTTATCCGCGACATTGCGAAGAAGATAGGCTTGAGGACTGACGGCATGACGATAAGAGACATGCTTGACGCGATCATCGGCGCGCTGATACAGACGGAGAACCCGGTGCTGCTGTTCGATGAAGCTGACAAGCTGACGGAAAGGGTGTTCCACTACTTCATAGACCTGTATAACAGGCTTGAGGACAAATGCGGCATCGTGTTTTTCTCGACCTCTTATATCAAGCGCAGGATGAAGATGGGACTGCGTTATGACAAGAAAGGCTATAACGAGATACACTCCAGGATAGGACGCAAGTTCTTCGAGCTGGAGCAGACAAGTCCGAACGACGTTTATGCGATCTGCGTGGCGAACGGGCTGACCGACCGCAAGAAGATAGCTGAGGTGGTGAAGGACGCCGAGCAGTATGACTTCGACCTGCGGAGGGTGAAGAAAGGTGTACACAGAGTGAAGCAGATGGACGCTTGAACGGTGTTCAAATAACATTCAAACGATATGAAAAGAGCGATAAGCGTGAGCGAGCTGCTTTCGATGAAGAAGCAGACCTACAAGCTGAGCGACGAGTGGCGCGAGGCGTTTGGCGAGCCTGAGCGGAACGGAGTGTGGTTCGTGTGGGGTCGAAGCGGAAGCGGCAAGACGAGTTTCGTGCTGAAGCTGTGCAAGGAACTATGCCGATTCGGGAGAGTGGCTTATGACAGTCTGGAGGAAGGTTCGAGCCTGACGATGAAGAACGCCTTTATACGAGCCGGGATGCAGGACGTGGCACGCCGAATGGTGCTGCTGGATGCCGAGAGCATGGAGGATCTTGACAAGCGACTGTCTAAAAGGAAAAGCCCCGACACGGTGGTGATAGACTCCTACCAGTATACGGGCATGAGCTTTGAGGACTATCTGGCTTTCAAGGCCCGTCATCCGAACAAGCTGCTCGTCATCATCAGCCAGGCCGAGGGCACACGCCCGAAGGGGCGTACAGCGGTGAGCGTGATGTTTGATGCCTCGCTGAAGATATGGGTGGAGGGATATAGAGCCATATCGAAGGGGCGATATTTCGGGGACAAGGGATATTATACGATATGGGCAGAAAGAGCCGAGGAATACTGGAGTAAAGATATAAAACAATGAGTAAGGACATGAACGACTACCGGCAGGGTGACACGATATACATCCTGCTGAAGAAGATCCAGGCGGAGAGCGTGATGGACGAATGGCTGGAGGGTAACTGGCAATGTGACCTGACGGCACACCGCAGCCAGAAGAACAAAGGGTGTGTGGTGCTGGAAACTACCGACCTGATGTTTGCGGCACGGATTATCCAGTGGCACACTTATGAGAGAGTAACATATAAACGCGAGAAACAATGAGCAGTAAGCATCGAATGATATGGCTGACGCCACCAGTTTACGGCAGCAAGGAAGAACGGATCGAGAGCCGAGGATATACTTGCGAATACTGTCATGGTCAGGGCGGTTTTTTAGGCGACCGGAGCAGCCCGAACGACAGCGAATGGAAGATTTGCCCCGTATGTGAGGGCAGCGGCAAGATGGACGCCGAAGTGACCATCAAGTGGAAACCCAACAAACGAGAAAATGACAAACAAAGAACCCATAAATATTGACACAATGAAAGTTTTAGACGAGTTGAAAGCGTGGCTGAACGCAGAGCGCAAGGCCCGCAACGAGAAAAAGGCTGCGAAGAAAGCAGCTGCTTTGGTTAGAGAGAGCGAAACGATAGTTCAGGCTCGCGAGTTCAGCGGTGAGGTGTACGTGTGTTTCAACAACGTGCCTATACTGCCAGCTGACGGCTTGACATGGGAGGTTCCTACGGCACTTGCCGTGGCGAGAGAGGCGTGGCTGAAATGGAAAGAAAAGGAGGCGGAGCATGAACCACGTCGATAACTACGGGAAGTTCTACAAGCTGCTGAAGCTGCTTCCCGGCGCAGACAAGGAGACCTTGGTGCGTCAGTTTACCAACGAGAGAACCGAGCACTTGCGCCAGATGACCGACAAGGAGTATGAGCTTATGTGCAAGGAAATGGAACGTGTGGCGGGCTACGACGAACGGCGTGCCGCTCTGCTGAAGGCGAAGCGCAAGGCGCGTAGCGGCGTGCTGCACCAGATGCAGCTGTGGGGTGTGAACACGGCAGACTGGAAAGCCGTGGACCGCTTCTGCGAGGACAAACGTATAGCGGGCAAGGCATTCCGCTTCCTGGACAGCGTGGAACTGTCAGACCTGAACACGAAACTGCGTGCCATGAACCGCAAGAAGAAAGAAAACGAGTAATGAACCCATAAAAAGAAAAGACAATGGAAACAAAGAACGAGACAGTGGACCCCTTGAAGGGTATGACGAAGGAGCAGCGTGCCGAGCTGTTAGCACGGCTGCAGACCGAGGTAAAGAACGACCGCATGGCGAAGCGCGAGAGCTACGAGGCGCTGCGTGGGCAGTTTATGCATGACGTGCTGGGCAGAGTGGAGAACTTGGAGAGTGAGGTTTCGGGCTTCAAGAAATGGCTTGACGACGAGGTGACAGCTTTCACGAAACTCATGCGCGAGTATGGCGCTGTGAAGAACGAGAGCCAGCAGAGCTACACGATCACTGACGGGGACTTCAAACTTGAGGTGAAGTTTAACAAGGTGAAGGGCTTTGACGAGCGTGCAGACCTTGCGGCCGAGCGCCTTGTGGACTATCTGAAGCGCTACATGGAGGCGAGCGAGAAGGGTGTGGAGGACCCGATGTATCAGATGGCGATGACGCTTCTGGAACGCAACAAGACGGGCGACCTGGACTACAAGAGCATCTCGAAGCTTTATGAGCTGGAAGACCGCTTTGACGAGGAGTATGCAGAAATCATGCGTCTGTTCAAGGAAGCCAATGTGGTGCAGAACACAGCTACAAACTATTACTTCTCGAAGCGCAATCCAGAGAACGGTGTGTGGAGCCGCATAGAGCCGAGCTTCTGCCGATTGTGATGATGTGCTGGGCCTTTTTGAGCCTTTCTGAGCCTTTTGAGGGCGCAAGATGAATAAAGCCACCTAAATATGAGCGATTTAGGTGGCTTTTTGATTGCGGTTTAAGGGAAAAAGTTTATTTTTGCAGACTATGAAAAAAGGAAGGAATAAAGAGCTGATAAAGCTGAGGGACGAGGCTCTGTACCGCCGTTACTATTACTGGACGGAGGTGCAGCGCCTACGTTTTGATGATGCCCTTAAGCTTCTTTCAGAACGTGAGTTCTTTATTTCGGAAGAGCGCATCATGAGCATCATCAGACGCAAATGCAGGGAGGGCGGTATGGTAAACGTGAAGCCGTTGCCGAAGGTGAAGGTTCCTCGTCTGAGCGCGAGCCAGCTGGAGCTATTCCCGACGCTGTGAGAGAAGAGCAGACTCGTCGTGGATGGTGAACGAAAAGATGTACTCATAGACCTTTATGCCACCGGGCATAGAATAGAAACGCGACTTTGTGCGTATCATCGGCGACATATATCCGAATGGGCGGAAACACTGCAATGCGGTGTAGAGGCTGTTTGCCATTTGCAAACGCTCTGCCACCTTTGACTCGGTTCCCGATCCGTAGTGCGTGTCGTCATAGCAATCGACGGCGAGACGTACAGAGAACTGCACCTGCCCCTTCTGGGCTCCCATGCCGACATTAGTCCAATCGGCTTCGAGATTGCCGATGAGGACGCACGGAAAGGTGACCGGGTAGGCATCTTCCTCAATGCCTGCCTCCAACTGACCACAGTCTTCGTCAACGAGTGAGAGACCGGTCATTTTGTTAGTGATGAGTTCGATAATGAGTTTGAACAATTCTTCCATAATGATTTTATTTTTCTGAGTTTAATATCTTGATAATTTCCTGTTTTGTGCGTTCGTGTATCATGTCCTGCAGCTCGCGGCTATCTCCGAGGAACTGTCGCTGTGGGATATGTACGGAGAGTTTCTTCTTTTTTGTGAGAGCGAGGGCACGCCACTTCTGTGCAAGTGGATTTGCAGCAGCCTCGTCGGCACGCTTCTTTTTGCTTTTCTTGGAGGCGTTTCGCTTGATGCCCGCCTCGCGATAGAACATGGCCCATGCAAAGCGTCGCATCTTAGGTGTGACAGAGGGGTGGAGTGTTCCTCCCCAGTTGTGTATGGGAGCATATAGCAGGTCGTTTGCCACCTTGACGCGATAGTCGGACGGCGTGTACTTTATGGACGCGAACAGATGGTTGCGTGAGGAAAGTAGCGGTCCATAGCGCGATGCTGCCGTCTTGCCTCCTGCGAGCTGCCTCCCGGTAGTTTGCCAATGGTGGACCCCACCATTGACAAAGGCACTGATGCGGAAACTGTTCTGAAAGAAGTCCTTTGCCATGCGTCCTGCAATGACGGGGAGGCGCCTTCGCATAAGATGGTCGATTTGTTTGCTATGCGATTTTAGTTGTTTTGAGAAATCCTTTAGTTCCATACCATTGGGAATAAGACGTAAAACATGAGTGCTGCGATGATGCCGCCGAGAACGGTGCAGAGCCAGTCAGTCCAGTCCCAGAGGTTGCCGTATAGGCGGTCTTTTAGCTCAAGGCACGATGCAGCTACGGCTGCGGCATATATGGCAGCATAGAAAGAACCGGCAAGTGTGGCGACGATGAAGCCGCCGATGAAGTGCTTGTATCGGTTGGACGCTGCGAAAAAAGAAAAAATTTTGTTCATAACGCTTGTTTATTAAATTATTATTATTAACTTTGCGACAGCTTCGATGAGAAGTTAGCATGTGCTACGGCACGTTGCATCGCGGGGAGGTCTGCAAAGGCTTCCCCGTAGTTATTTTTAGTTGTAGTAGAATTTACGGTCTTTATAGAACAATCTGACATTGCCTTTTTCGTAAATCCAAACCTCGTTGACTTCCTGTCCTGGCAAATGTATTCTTGCCATGACCGCTTTTCGTATGAAGCGGTCGGAGCATCCCTTTGTATTATTGATAACAACACGTGAGGACTGCTGTAGTCCATGGGATAGCATGTGTCCGACTTTCTTTTTGTTCCACGGCTTGACAAAGCCCTCATACTCGTAGAATACGCCATCGACAGAGAAGTCGGGGCATTTGTTTTCGTATTTTGTACCAATGAGCGAACCATAAATTTGTTTGTATTCCTCGGACTTGCAGTGTAATCGCGGAGTCATACGAACCTCGTGTCCCATTTTTGCGAGCTGTAGGCAGATGCGCTTCATGTCCTTGTAGTCGGCTTTGTCCTTGTCGATGTCGGGATGCACATATAGTTTGCCCCCATTTTTGAAATTATGCTCCAACTTAAAACCGTCCGATGACATACGACTTATGCAGGCGTTGATGTACGGGCAGTTATAGCAGTCCTTTGCCCTATTGGTAAAGACGCTGCGCAGTGTGTCCTTGAATCCCGGCTTGTAGAAACTACATGAGGCGCATGATTTTGGGAAGTAGGGATGCGACTGTGCGAACACAGCCCCGTCAGTTCCTGGATTGGAATCGAGTCCGGGCTGCGGATTGCTTGCCTTGTCGGAAGAAGGCGTAGCAGTGCATGGTTCGTCGGTGGATGTAAGCGAGCATTTGCAGTTCCATCGGTCGCCCGGTCGGTGTTCGTTCCAGAACGGGTCGTTGATGGGTCGGACCGTGTTCCAAAAGAGCTGATGGTCGGCGCCCGGATTGGGCGATGTGGATGGCATCCATTTGAGGTTGGGCAGTACGTCTGCCTCCCGTAGGAACTGTTGCCAGTCGGCTGCCTGGTGTGCCCGAATAACCGCCGTGTCGTATTCGGTGCGCAGCCATGCCCCACACTGATGCGAGGCGATGGGCAGAACATCGTTTGCCCACTGATTGAACGGCTTTAAATCGCCGTTTGAATCGGTGAGAAGTCTTGCCATATCAGATTGCATACGGTGGACCTTGAAGGCAGAGAATACCTCGTTGGAATGGCGTAGCGCCTGACGGAAGTCGTCATCCAGGTCGGGCACATCGGCTGCAGCCATGCCCTGGGCTGTAGCCTGATTGAAACTGCGTAGGATGGCACGGAACAGTTCGGGCGAAAGGTCGGTGGGAGACTGCGCCTTGCCCCGACGGTAGATGTCGTGGAGAATCTGCGCGATGAAGTCGTCTGAGAATTCCATGGACGCAGCCACATCATCGGCCTTGGCCTGGTAGAGATTGTTGACTACCACTCTAAATCCGCCCCGCCCGGTTGCGGGGCTTTTGCGAAAAAAGAGCGCAGCCAGTTTTTGAAAGACTTTTTTTGTTTGGGCGACGGTTCGGAGTTCTTTTTGTCGTCGCTGTTTTCGGGTTCGTCATCATCATCGGCAGGCAACTGCTGATTGGCAATGGAGGCAAGTGCCTCCTTTTTTTGTTGCTGTTCGGCTTTCAGTTTGTCGTAATCGGCAGGTTTTTCGACACCGAACTCCTCGTAGAGATAGTCGTCGGAGACAGGCAGCTGAAAGTTGGTGCGCAGCTGCGTGAGTATGTTCATCTTTGTGGAAGGGTCGATGTCCTTCTGCTCGGGGAAACAGAACTCTCCGCCAAAGGTATTGATGCCCATGCGCTGGAATATGTCCGTCATGTCGTAATTGAGCACATCGAGGATGTATCGTCTGTCGGCCTGCGCCACTCGGTCCTCCACCTTCTTATGTACCGTGCCGAGCGCCTGCGTTCCATTTTCTGAGGACTCGGTGGTGAGCGTGTTTCCGAGTATGAGCTTTGAAATCTCGTTGTTGCAGCGCTCGCAGAATCTCTCGTAGACATCTGCCGACCCCGTCTTGTTGCCCGCCTCAACGAGGTTTAGCGTGGTGTCCTTGCCATGCACGAAAACTGCGAGCGAGCCGGCATTGTATGCATCGTCGATGGCTCGCTGTCGTGAGTCCTCGTCATCGGTCTCGTAAGTGTACTCCTGAATGGGCATGCCAAAGACCTCGGAGAACTGTGACCAGTCGCCCGTGGTGTTGCGCTTGTATATGACCCATGGTGCAGCCTTGGCGAGGAGTCCGAGGTCAGAAGGCGATCCGATGAAAAGCAGGTCGGGGTATTCGTCCCATGAGGTGCCGGTGATGTCGGTCTGGTGTCGCAGTATGAGTCGGCGCACAGGGTCGGCGTGCTTTCTTGGGATGAGGTCGTAATCGACCCACTCCCCCTGGCGATAGAACTGGCAGAGGGAAAAGCCCCACATCTTGGCATCTATAATGTCGGTGACGAGTCGTGAGAACCATGGTGACTTAATCTGCTCGTTGACTGCCTCGTCGGGCTTGCCGTCTCTCCAGAACTCGATGTCGGCACATAGTACGGCATTGCGTCGCTTCTCGATGACGCAGGAGAGGTGTGTGTCCATGAGTATGTCAGAGTAAAGGTCGTAGAGTTTGTATCGTCGCGAGAAATCGACATCCTCTGCCGCCCGGACAGCCGAAGTGAAATCGGCGATGTCGATGCCGAAGCGCTTTGGCTGCGTGAGCACAATGACATTGGGGCGCTGCTGTCCCTGCTGCGGAATGTTTCCGCCAATGGTGATTTTGCCCTTTGGGGCTTTGCTATACTTTCGTTTTGTCATAATCAGAATTTTTAATTGTCAGTTACCAGTGATTGACCCGTTTGGGGTTGCTTTTCAAGCGGAATGGCGCATGTGCAGCACGCACCTCCTCGGGCAGTAGCGGTGCCCCCTGGATGGAGATGTCCTCTGCGGCGACCGCCTTCATCCACTCGACTGCCCGGTCGTAGCGGTCCTTGCGCAACTGTGAGAGTTTCTGCGGGTTGTGAATACAGAAGATGTGGTATACGGCGATGTCTATGACCATCATGAGTACGAGCTGGAGTCGATCGGCCCCAGTGGCCGCGAAGATACGGTCGCAGTCGTATCGTTTTGAGAGATAGCACCTCATTTCGGCGATGGCCCGATCCTCACAAATCTCGATGACTGATTCGTCGGCTCTGGTGAGCGCATCGAGAATCTCTCGGTGAATGGAGGCATCGTAGTCGGAAAGTTGTACGAATTGGCTCATATATACATTGTTTAGAATTTATAATCTTCGTTTGTTGCGTGTGCGTATGTCGGCACGCGAGCGTGTGACCGGTGGTTCTGCCCTGTGCTGAATTTCGTCGATGATGCGATTGCCGCCCTCAACGGCATCAGGACCGTCGGCCGGATAGCGTAGTGAGAGGGTGAAGAGCGTGAACTGGTCGAGGAGTTCCTTCATGTGGGGATTGTCGCGTTCCGCCTCGTTGAGTATGAGATTGCCGGCACGGTTCATCGGTTCCAGATTGGCCTCGATGCGTGTTGCCTTGTCGGTTTTCTTCTCCTCGTCTCCTCGTATGTAGAGCTGTACGCCCTGCTCGCGTCGCACCTTGGCGACGAGCGGCTTAAATACCTGCTGAAAGAACGGGTCCTGAAGTTTGTTGTTCTCCATGTAGCAATAGACCGGAGCACGACCTCCGACAAATGCGAGCAGCTGCACATACCAGTCGATGAACTCGGCATTGAGCGCCTGAGCCAAAAACGTCTTTATGACGTACAGCTTGCCGGAGAGCTTGCCGAGGAGTGAGACCGTCTTGAACGACTTGCCTTTTTTGCCCTTGCCTTCGCCCGGAGCGGGGTCGCCGTAAGCCACGAGGAACTTGAACTTGGAGAGCGGCGGCACCTTTCCGAAAGCCATCTCGGAGAATATATCGCCCTCTGAGATGGGGTTGTTGAAGTACTCGCCCTGCGCTGACTTCTTGGAAATCTTGGCGAGAACACGGTCGATGTGCTCCTCAGAGTTTTTCTCGGGCCATGTGGAGTGTCCGTCCTTGTCGCGGATATTAACGATGTCCCAATGGTCGGCCATTGCTCCTGCGCGTACGACACAGCAGTCCTTGGCGATAATGTTGCCGCAGAAGAGCACCAGTGTAGGCTCAGAGACAGAGCGCGTTGGGTAAAGCGCCTTCTCCCACCAGTCCCATCGTTTCTGTATGATGTCGGGATTGAGCGTGTCCTGGTCGGTATCGAAGTCATCGACAATCAACACATCCGGGCGTACGGCATCCTTTCGGGAGCCACGTGGTGACTGTCCTGCACCGAGTGCCCGGAAAGCCACGCCCTGCTTGGTGATGAACTCGTCCTCCGTCCATGAGCCGAGCGACTGCTGCTTTCCGTAGTAGGCGATGATGCGCCCGTTGGCTTCGAGGTTGGCCCGGAACGGGTCGAGCAGGCGTACGGCATTGTCGAAGGAATTGGATGTGAGTATGACATTTCGTTTAAGCCCGGTGAGTGTGAGGTACATGATGCAGAACATGGCACAAGTGGACTTGGCGAGCTCTCGGCTCCATGAGATTACCTCGAACCACTCGGGATTGGAGAGAATGCGTCGTATGGCCCTTTTCTGAAAAGGTGCGAACTCATACTGTGCGAAGTTCGGGAAAAAGAATTTTATCCATTCGAGCGGGCGTGCTTCAAGCCATGCACGGTGCTTCTGTATTTCGGCCTGTGACATGGATCGATCGACTGGCGTTGCGCGCGCGATGTTGTCCTTGAACTTTTCCCAGTTTTGTAGTGCTATACGGTCAGTCTGTTTCATACGCTGTTAGAGTTTGTCCTTGATGTAAGCGTCGAAAAGCGAGGTTAGCTCCTTTGCCTTGTCGAGGTCGGATGGTCGCATCCACTCGATGACATCAGTGAGCACAGCGATGCGGTCGGCGATGCCCACCTCTTGCTCCATGTTTCGTATTGCGGATGTGAGCTTCACGATAGTGTCAGCCTGCTTAGCATCAGGGTATCGTTGCCCCTCTGGTTTGAGCTGTATTGCGTTGTTGACTTCGGCCACTTGACGATAGAGGCTTTGTACCTGCTCACGTCGTGTGAGCGTGAGTCCGACCTTCTGTTCCTCCCATTTGCCGCCGCGGCACCAGTTTGAGACTGTGACGCGTGACACTCCCACACGGTCGGCAATCTCCTGCTGTGTGAGGTTTTCTCGGAGATAAAGCGTGCGAGCCCACTCTTTTTTCTGTGTATTGGTTAAATCTGCCATTGAAAAATCTGTTTATAATGTGAATAAATGCAGTGCAAAATTACCGTGAAAAGGAGTGAATCCGAGCGAGTGAAAAGCATGATGACAAGTTGCGGCGTTATGATGCCGGCATAACGTTTCATGATAAAACAGGGGGTATGGAATGAGGTTGGAAAGCCATTAACTTTGCAACCGCAACATGGGCAAACTGCCCGACAAAGAAGGAGACAATGAGCAAATATTTCAATATCAAGAAAGCGGCGAGCGTGAGTACCATCTACATGTATGGCGACATCGGCTACGAGGTGGCGAGCGGTCAGATAGCCGCCGAGCTGGCAGCCTGCGCCGAGGAAAGTGAGCGTATAGACATCCGCATCAACTCGAACGGCGGCGACGTGTTCAGCGGTATAGCCATCTACAACGCCATCCGCCAGAGCAATGCAGACATACGCCTTTACGTGGACGGTGTGGCGGCGAGCATGGCGAGCGTGATAGCGCTGTGCGGCAAGCCAGTGGAGATGAGCCGGTATGCGCGTCTGATGCTTCACAGCGTGAGCGGTGGCTGCTACGGCAACAAGCAAGAGATGGCGAAGTGCATCGCGGAGATAGAGAGCCTGGAGGACAGTCTGGGCGAGATGTACGCCCAACGCATGGGCATGAGCAAAGAAGAAGTGAAAGCCCAATACTTTGACGGGACAGACCACTGGCTGACGGCGCAGGAGGCCCTACAGATGGGTCTGATAGACGGCATTTATGATGCGGACCCCGTGGCTGAGGACAGCACTCCAGAGGAGATATACACGACATTCAACAACCGGCTCAGGAACGAGCCACAAAAAGCGAACGATATGACATTAGAAGAACTGAAGAAACAGGCGCAGTTTAAGGACTGCAAGAGTGATGAAGAAGTGGTGGCGAGGGCTCAGCACTATGCGACCCTTGCCGGCAAGGCACAGACGTTGGAGGACGAGAACAAAGCGCTGAAGACGAAGCTGAAGGGCTTTGAGGACAAAGCCGAGGCAGACGCAGAGGCTGAGCGCAAGGAGCTGTTGGACGCAGCTGAGCAGGACGGCCGCATCAACGCTGAAAGCCGCCCGACCTTCGAGAACATTCTGAAGGGAAACATGGCCGAGGGCAAGAAGGTGCTTTCCGCACTGACCCCGAAGCGCAAGGTGATGAACGACCTTCATGTGCAGCCCGGCGTGAGCGACGGCCCATGGGAGCAGCGCCAGAAGCAGATCAGAGAAGCGCGCATGAAGCGCCAGTTCCAGTAAAGGACGAGAGACAGAAGAACCATAAAAAGGAAAACAAATGGCAATAGTAGTAAAGAACACGAACTACAACGGCGAGGTGCTGGAGCGCATCCTGACCGTTGCGACCACGGGCAACGAGCTTGTGGACAAGGGACTCATCATGGTGATTCCCGGTGTGGAAAAGAAAATCAGCGTGCCACGCCTAAAGGCGGGCAAGATGCTGCAGAAGCGCAAGGAAGACCCTCAGAAGAGCGATGCCCAGGGCGACTTCAATTACAGCGAGCAGACCTTGGAGCCCCACGACTTCATGGCGTTCACGGTGTTTAACCCACGAGCTTTTGAGCAGATATGGAGAAAGTGGCAGCCTAAGGGCAACCTGGTGTTTGCGGAACTTCCTCCCGAGGCCCAGAACGCTCTTCTGGAGGCGCTGTCGAAGCAGGTGCAGTTTGAGCTTGGCAACCTGTTTGTGAACGGCGAGTATGTGAGCGGCGGCACCGACGACCAGCTGATGGACGGCATATTGACGCAAGCAGCCAAGGCAAGCGACGTAATTGTGGTGAACCCTGAGGGCCCCACCTCGATGATAGACCGCTTGTATGCTGTGCGCAACGCCATCCCCAAGGCGATGCGCGAGAACCCGAACCTGCGCATTCTGATGAGCGTTGACGATTTTGACCAGTACGACAAGGAACTGACAGAGCGCGAGCACAAGAACTCTAACGAGAGCGAGGTGAACAGCAAGCGCTTCAAGGGCATCGCCATCGAGACTGTGGCCGCCTGGCCAGACTCGCTCATCATGGCGACGCTGTGCTCGCCCGATGCGGACGGCAACTTCTTCGCTGCGGTGAACCTTCAGGACGACGAGAACGTGATCCAGATAGACAAGCTGAGCAACCCATCGGAGCTGTACTTCTTCAAGCTGCTGATAAAGGCCGACACGAACGTTGGCTTCGGCGAGGAGATTGTGGTGATGGACTGGAGAAAGACCAAGAAGTTCAATTACGTGCCCGAGGGATAGAAACTGGGAACGGCGGAGTGCGTGGAACCGCCTCCGCCCAGGTAACAAATACAACTAAAATAAAAAAAAGATTATGGCAGAGAAAAAGACAGTGAGTGTGAAGGTCGTGGCAAAGTTTCGCGACAAGGAAGACCTGAGCGTGGTGCACGAGGCAGGTGAGGTGCTTGAATTTGAGCTGGATCGTGCCCATGACGTTGTGGAACGCGGTTTGGCAGAGTATTCTGACCCCATCGGCTAGGCTATGGCAAGGATGAAATATCTGGTGCTGCACTGCACAGCCACTCCAGAAGGCCGTGAGGTAAGCTCTAAAGAGATACGCCACTGGCACACTGACCCGGTGAAGAAGGGCGGCAGGGGCTGGAAGCAGGTGGGTTACACCGATTTGTTCCATCTGGACGGAACAGTGGAGCGCCTGGTGAAGAACAACGAGGATGCGGAGGTGGACCCCTGGGAGGTGACGAACGGTGCTGCGGGCTATAACTCGGTGAGCCGCCATGTGGTGTATGCCGGCGGTCTGGCAAAGGACGGCAAGACGGCCAAGGACACGCGCACGGCGGCACAGCTGAAGGCTATGACTGATTACGTGAGGAACTTTCATGAAAGGTTTCCACAGATCAAGATTGTGGGTCACCGTGACCTGCCAGGCGTGACTAAAGCCTGCCCGAGTTTTGACGTGAAGGCATGGTTGGAGAGCATCGGCATCAGGCAGTAAGGAGAGTGTGAAAACAGAGTAAATAACGAATAAAGAGAAACAAGGATGGCGGACACAGTAATCATGCAAATCCTGCAGTGGGCTATACCCTCGGGCGGCATAGGTGCCGCCATCGCTTGGGTTGCGAACCGCAAGGTGAAGGAGGCCGAGACGGCGAAGAGCGTGCATGACACCTACAAGGTGATGTACGAAGACGTATCGACGCTGCTTGTTGAAACGCAGAAGAAATATGAAGAGACGACAAAGATCACTGAGAAACTGGTGGCTGAAAACAACCTCACGCGACGTGCTGTCAACCGTCTGTCGCGTGCCATTGAGGCTATTCAGCTATGTCCTCACAGGGCTGCTTGTCCTGTCAGCAGCGAGCTGCAGCTCGACGAAACAGACGGTGAGGTCGGAAAACAAAGTGTCGGCAAGCGCAGTGCGAAAGGACAGCGCAAGCGCCGCGACGAGCGTGATGAAGGCGTGGTGGACGGCACCGGTGAAGGCGGACACGGCATTGCTGGAGATAACGCTTGACTCCGGTCTGTGGCGACTGCCTGAAGGAGCGAGCTATGCTGCGAGCTCTGGCCGTGCGCATGTGAAGGCGAGTGTGAAGCAGAACGCGGGCGGCAAGCCTCCTACCCTGGTGATAGAGAGCGGCTGCGACAGTTTGGCGCGTCTGTGTGCGTATTATGAGGCGGAGAACGAGCGCCTGAGCGTGGCGAGGGCTCATCTTCAGGACAGTGCTCAAACGGCGGTTGAAGAATGTTCGAAAGAGCGAGGGTTGTGGTGGGTGGACTGGTGTGTATTTATTGCAGGCGGAATAGTCTGCACGGTAATAACAATTTTAACAATGAAGATTTATGAACGATTTTATGTACGGCCTGGCGGTCGTTAAGGTAGGCGAAAAAAAGCTTGGCTACATCGAGGAAAACAGCTTCAAGCTGAACGGTGCGAAGGGCGAGGTGACGAAGATCAATGCTGCCCAGAAGCATGGCGGCCCTGTGCTTGTGATTCCGAAGTCGAACGGCACGATAGCTCCGAGCTTTGACCTTATCCAGATGGACTACGAGAACATGGCAGCTCTGATGGGCGGTATGGTGAAGAAGACGGCGGAGAAAGCGACGGGCTGGGAAGCTCCATCGGATCTGGTGCAGATAACGAGCCCACTGACGATACAGACGGACTCGTCGCACGAGATAAACATCCGGAAGGCTTTCATCTCGGCATACATTGACGGCGACCTGAACTTGGACAGTGTGTCGAAGGTGAAGGTTGAGGTTGAGGTGATGATTCCGGACGACGGTAGCAAGCCTTACAGCATTGATGATGTGGCTGGATAGATAAACACCGAGAGCGATGAAGGACAGCCATATTGAGAAAGAGGCAGCGGAGGCACTTTTGGACGTGGGTGTCTCCGTTCCTTTTAAGGAGTTGAAGCTGCCGTGGCGCAAGGAGGCGATACGTCTGCGGTTCAGGATGGGCCGTCCGCGTCTTGGCGGTCAGATACGTATAGCTCGTCTGTTTGCCGGCATGAACGTGACTCACGCGGAGCTGGAGGCGATGACAGAGGCTGAGCGTCTGGCTTGGCTTGGGGAGCATGGGCGCACTGTGAGCCGGATTGTTGCTCTGACGATATGCAGGGGGAAGTGGAGCGGTCTGCTGCTGTCGGGCGTGGTGGCATGGTTGCTACGCTGGTGGGTGGATGACGTTTGGCTTGAGGCTGCTTTCCGACGTTGGACGCTTCTGCTGGGTACTCGGGGTTTCGAGAGTATTATCGCATTGTCGGCGGCGACGAATCCGCTGAAGCCGACGATAGCGAGCCATTAAAGGAAGGGGAGTTAAGAACTAAGTATGAGAGTTCACATAGCCTCTTCGGTATGCTTTGGCAGGTGGCTCAGGCGACAGGCTGGAGTGTGGACTATATGCTGTGGGGTGTGAACTGGGAGACTCTGGTGCTGATGCTTGCCGATGCTCCGCGTTATGTGAAGGTGAAGGGCAAGGAAGATTCTGGGCCGTCGCGTAAAGTGAAAGGGAAGCGTACCGCGCAGGAGATTCTGGAGTGTTTTCAAACAAGACTGAAGAAATGACATGAAAGCTGTAGAAGTAGAATTATTGATGAAAGGGAACCTTAGCCAGGGCATGTTAGATGCCCAGACTAAGGCTAATTTGCTTGATGAGTCCTTGAAACGGGTCGGCATGACCATTGGCGGTGTGTTCACGGCACAGAAGGCTATGGAATTTGTGAAAACAATGATCGATGTGCGCCAGGAAGTGGAAAACTTCATCATCTCGTTTGAAACATTGTTAGGCAGCAAGGACAAAGCCACACAGTTCTTCAGCGAATTGAGTGAATATGCCGTGAACACACCGCTTATGCTTAATGATCTTGCAGGAGGAGCGCAGACTATGCTCGCATTCAATATCGAAGCGGAGAAAGTCATACCAACCCTAAAGCAGATTGGTGACATCTCCATGGGCGACCGTGACCGCTTCAACTCGCTTGTACTTGCATTTTCGCAAATGTCGGCTACAGGCAAACTGATGGGACAGGATTTGCTCCAGATGATAAATGCCGGTTTCAATCCACTCGCTACCATATCGGAAAAAACAGGCAAAAGCATAGGGCAACTCAAAGACGAAATGTCCGCAGGTGCTATCAGTTCTGAAATGGTGGCACAGGCATTTGCAGACGCAACCGCAGAGGGTGGCAAATTTCATGGTATGCTGGATAAGCAAAGCAAAGGTTTAAAGGGACAAATCTCAAATTTGGAAGGTGCTATTGACAACATGTTCAATGCCATGGGCGAAAAGAGTGAGGGTATTTTAACGGGCAGCGTTGAAGTGGCTTCAGAACTTGTAAAGAACTATGAAGCGGTAGGAAAAGCCCTTATGTCGCTTGTTGCGGTATATGGCAGTTATAAAACAGCTTTGATTGCAACACTGGCAGTACAGAAGGCTGCTTCTTTTGTTGAAAACATTCGCCTTGTGGCTATGTTCCGTAAAGAATTGGGACTTGCAACAGCTGCACAGCAAGCCTTCAATATAACAGCAAATGCCAATCCTTATGTGTTACTTGCAACTGTTATTTTGTCTGCTGCCGCTGCGCTGGCTATATATTCAAAGAATTGCTCTGCAGCAGCTGACGAGGCTCAACGTGCGGCTGATCGTGAGAAAGAACAGACAGATGCAATCAATGACAAAAAAGAAGCGATTGAAAAATGTATAAGCACCATAACAGATGAAAATCTAGCGGAACTAGACAGACTAGAAGCTCTAGAAAAGCTAAAGAAATTGATGCCGTCAGTATTTGAGAAATACAAGACCGAAAAGGAACTTATCGACAAACTGACGGAGGCACGCCGAGAATATAACGAGGAACTTCGTGAGGAACGTAATCTTAAAGGCGAAGGTAATTTGAAGGCAGACCAACAACGAGTGGCGGATCTGAAGAAATATTTGGAATTGCGCAAGCAGTACTACAAAACCGGTCGCTTGAATATGTCAGATTCTGATTATAATCTCTATCAGAACCTTGACAAGAAATATAATAAAGAAGTGAGGAACGTGCGTGGCACGTTTCAGACATTCAACTCCGCTATAGAATCGTTGATTAAAGCTTCAGAGGGTACGGTGTGGAAAGATGTGCAGCAAGTGCGAACAGATAACCATAACAAGTTTATGGCAAAGTTGAATAGTATGAACGCAGAGACCGCTCAAAAGACTATCAACTTCTACAAAAATTGTATCTCCTCTGCAAACAAGCAAGGAAAGAAACTTGTACAACTTCCAGGGGAGAGTGTTGCAACTAGTGTTGACGAATTGCAAAATCGCATCAAATCGGCCACTGCTCGTATGAAAAGCATACACGAGAATGCCTCTAAAGACTTCATGAAAGATGCAAAAACCGCATGGACTAATGCACAGAAAGAAGTAAATAAAGTCATAAAGAATCGCAACAATCGTTCCCTTTATCCTGATGAAGCGTCCTATCTTGCAGCATTACGCAAGGCACGCGATGAAGAAAAGAAGGCAAAGGCAAACTATGAGGCTGCAGGTGGTGACACATCAAAGAAAACAAAAAAGACAAAGAACACTGGTCTTACACCTCAGGAGAAAGCTAATATAAAGGCTGCAGAGCAAGAAGAGAAAGGGCGTCAGGTAGAAGTGGCACAACGTAAACAAGAAGCGTCAGAAAAGCAAACCGCATTTGATTTGAAACAAGCGGAGATTGACGGCTTGCAAGAGGGTTTTGACAAGGAACTTGAAACGATAAATCTCAATTACGATAAACTTATCGAAGCGAACCGTTTGCGCCAGCAAGAATGGGTAGATGAACTTCAGAATATATCAGACCTCTCATTTGAACAGGCTCATCCTGACTGGAAGAAGCAAGGGTTGAAGCGTCCAACTGTTACTATGGATGATTTGAGTGCTGACCAAAAAAACTATCTGAAACAATATACTGAAGCCGCAAACGCATACAAGCAAAATTCCGAAGCAAAGCTCTATCAGAATTTGCTCGCCAAGTACCAAGACTACGAGGAGCAACGCAAGAGCATCAGCGAGAAGTTTGCTAAGGATCGTGCTCAGATAGAGAAGGCTGTGGACGCAGACGGGCGTCCTATAGGCGAGGATGTGAAGGAGCGTGCGTTGGCAGAGCTGTCGAAGCAGGAGCGTGCTGCGCTGAAGTCTGTGGACGAGGCTCAGCTGACGGAGCTTGGCAAGGAGAACAAGGTGCTTGTGGATTTGTTTGCTGACACTTCGGAGAAGAGTGTGGCAGAGGTGCAGAAGATAATAGACCGTATAAAGGTGCTGATGGACTATCTGCGTGGGACGAAGGACGCTGAGGGCACGGCTGTGATAAAGGACGGGAACGGAAGGACGGAGCGGAGGATCACGCAGAAGGATATGGCGGGGCTTGGTTTTTCGCCGGCTGAGCTGAAGGCCCTGGAGAAGAGCCCTGAGAAGCTGAAGGCTCTGACGGAGCAGTATGAGAAGCTGAAGAAGGAGGTGCTCGGTAAGAATCCGTTCAGGGCTCTGGCTGATGCGGTTGGGGAGCTGTTCAAGCACGGCGAGGATGGTGAGGAGAAGGGCCTTGAGGCCAAGCTGAAGCGCCTTGGTGAGTCTGCTGCGGCTTCTGCTGAGATGGTGGGCGACCTGGCCGGGAAGCTGAGCGAGATGTTTGAGGCGGCGGGTAACGATGGCATGGCTGAGGCGATGGATGCTGTGCAGGGTGTGATGACGAGTGTGAGCAACATAGGCCGTGGCTTTGCTGAGGGCGGCGTCGTTGGCGGCATAGCTGCTGCCGCGGGCGAGGCTATCGGCTGGGTGACGAAGGCTTTTCAGGCGAGTGCTCGTCATAAGGCTGCTTTGGAGAAGATCATGGAGGAGGTGACGGCTCAGCAGCGTGAGTATAACCTGTTGCTGATGGAGCAGAACCTGGAGCTGGAGAAGGCTCAGACGATATTCGGCACGGACACTTACGGGAAGGCTGCGAACGCTGTGAGGGTGATGAAGGATGCCTACGCTGGCCTGAAGGCGGAGATTGCGGGCACGGCTGAGCAGCAGAAGAAGTTCGGATACCTTGATACTGGGAATGCCTTCTGGAACAAGATTGTGAACAAGGGCTACTCGGAGCTGAAGGACGCCTACTCCGGACTGGCTGACATTGAGATAAAGACGGGCCATAAGAAGACGGGGCTGTTCGGCTGGGGCAAGGGCAAGGATACGTACAGCAGCATACTGGACGTTTATCCTGAGCTGATAGACAGTGCGGGGAACTTTAACCGCGAGCTGGCTGAGAGCATCATGAACAGCCGTGAATTTGCGAAGAATGACAAGGAGGCCCTGCAGTATATCATAGACCTATATGACCAGGCTGAGGAGGCCTGGGAGTCTGTGAAGGACTACTTTGAGGGTGTGTTCGGCGACCTTGGTCAGACGCTGACGGACGCTCTGGTGGATGCCTTCAAGAACGGTACTGATGCGGGGAAGGCTTTTGCGGACTCGCTGACGGGTATGCTGGAGAAGCTGGCGGAGCAGATGATATACACGGTGACGATAGCCCCACTGCTGGAGAAGGCTCAGGAGGAGATGCTGGACGTGATGAAGCGCGAGGACCTGACGGACGAGGAGAAGTTTGGCAACTATGTGCGGATTCTGGACGACATGACGGACAATGCTCTGAGCCAGCAGGGAACCTTCAACGCGCTGCTGGAGAAGTATCGTCAGATGGCGAAGGAGAAGGGCTTGGACTTGTGGCAGGGGGACAGCACGACGCAGACGGGAAAGAGCGGTGCATACACGACGGCCTCGCAGGAGAGCATAACGAAACTGGAGGGTCTGTACACGGCGATGCTGGTGCACGAGACGAACATAGACACGAACGTGGAGAATGTGGCGGGGAGCATGCAGACGGCTCTGGGGCACCTGAAACGTATAGATACGAACACGGGCGAGTGCAGCGAGACGCTGAAACTGATGCGCAAGGACATGCGTGACATGAAGGACGACCTGACCACGCTGCGTAGGGACGGCATTAAAACAAGGTAAGAAAAAGGAGGAAAGAGCATGGAGATAACGAAAGGTCTGCTGTACATAAACGACAAGGACGCAGCCCAGGAATGGGGCGTGTTCCTGACGGAGAAGAAGGAGGGAGAATGGACTAACTATGAGGCTCTGCTGAAGCCGAGCACGACGAAGGAGCTGACTGTTGTTGACAACCCTGACGCTGACGGAGAGGAGCTGCCGGAAGAAATAGAGCTGCACCTTCAGGCGCGTGACGTGGAGCTGTACTTCTGCCTATGGGCTGAGTCGGCGCAGGCGTACTTCGTGAACTACGGCAGGTTCTTCACGATGCTGCGGACGGGCAAGGACGGATGGCTGGAGGTGAGGCTGCCGGAGATAGACCGCACGTTCAGACTGCGGTATCTGGGGGCAACGGAGACGGAGCAACTGACCCCGATAGGCGAAGGCGGCGTGTGCAGCAGGATGCGGCTGAAATTCAGGGAGCCGAAGCCTCTGTACTGAAACGGCGTTTGCAAGGTATTCAAACAACGATAAAACAACGATAAAAAGGACATTAAAGGACATGGAGCTGAAGATATATGACAAACGAAACCGGCTGAGGACAACGCTGGTGCCCGACAGTAGCAGCACTCACCACGAGGAGGTGGGCGGTGACGACTACCTGAGCGTGTCGCTGGACAGCCAGGAGTGCGTGACACTGGAGCTGAACGACTGGACGGTGTGGGAAGGGCGGAAGTTCTGGTGTGTGGAGACGTACACGCCGAAGCAGACGGGTCGCAGGAAATGGACGTACTCGGTGAAACTGTACGGTGCGGCGAGCCTTATCAAACAGGCGCTGATGCTGAACACGGAGGAATCGCCTGTATTCAGCTACACGGCGACGGCGCGTGAGCATGTGGCCCTGGTGGTGAAGAACCTGAACCGCTGGATGGGCGGCATAACGGACTGGAAGGTGGGCAAGGTGGAGGCTACGGGCAACATCGTGGTGGACTACTCGGAGGGTCTGTACGGGAACGACGCTCTGAAGAAGATAGCCGACGAGGCCGGGACGGAATGGTGGATAGAGGGCATGACGGTGAACGTGTGCCGCTGCGAGAGGGGCGACGAGGTGACGCTGGGCTACGGCAACGGTCTGTTGAGCATAGAGCGTGACTCGGCTGACAACGTGAAGTTCTTCACCCGACTGTTCCCGATAGGCAGCAGCCGCAACATAGACGCTGAGAAATACGGCAGCAGCCGACTGCTACTGCCGAGCCGTGCGACGTATGTGGAACGGAACACGGAGCTGGGCATTGTGGAGCACTTCGAGCAGACGGCGTTCCAGGAGATATACCCGCGGCGCACGGGCAAGGTGAGCTCGGTGAGGAAGGAGACGAAAAAGGGCGATGACGGCAAGCCATTCGACATATACTACTTCACGGACGGCGAGATGAACTTCGATCCGAACGAATATGAGATAGGAGGTCTGGTGAAGCGCGTGACGTTCCAGACGGGGCAGTTGGCCGGTCTGGGCAACGATGAGGACGGGGAGCACTACTTTGAGGTGAACTATAACAGCGAGACGCGGGAGTTTGAGCTGATAACGATATGGCCATACGATGACGACACGCAGGTGCCGGGCGGAGTGCTGGAGCCGAAAGCGGAGGACACTTATATACTGTGGAACGTGAGGATGCCGGACGAGTATTACCCGATAGCAGAGGAGGAGTATGCGACGGCAGTGGAAAAATACATGGACGAGCACTGCCTGGACAAAAGCGTGTACAAATGCTCGACGGACTATGTGGCGCTGAAGAAACGCGGCGTTGTGCCGTGCATGGGGCAAAGGGTGCGGTTGGAGAGTGACCGCTTTTTTGCGAGCGGCTACCGTGAGAGCCGCATAACGGTGGTGGACCAGAAACTGGAGCGCCCGACGGAGGCTGACATCGAGATAAGCGACGTGCTGTCGCAAACGACGCAGAGCCGCATGGCGGACGAGATAGAGAACGTGCGTAGCGAGGTGAAGGCTAACACTGTGGAACTGCCTGACGTGATACGCTCTTGGGACACGACTCTGCCTACGGACAACAATCTGTTTTCGGCAAGAAGGAGCGAGCAGGAATTTCTGAGCAGGAAACGCAATGACCGGACGAAGGGGCGGATAACCTTTGAGCAGGGCGTGGTGTTCGGCGAGGAGGAGAACGGCTTTGTTGACGGCAAGGGCAACGCGGAGCTGCTGACGGCTGTGGTGAAGGAGCTGCTCAGCAGCGGGGACTATAGCGGCGGGGGCTTGACGGACAGGGGCTGGAAACTGGGTATGGATGAGGACCGATTGTCGCACCTGATTGTGGACAAACTGACGGTGCGTCAGGTGATGAACGTGTTTGAGCTGCTGATAAACAAGGTGCGGAGCGTGGGCGGTCAGATATGCGTGAGCGCTGCGAACGGGAAGATAAAGGCTGTGGAGGACAAGGGGGACTACTGGAAGATCGTGTTTGAGCAGGAGAACACGTTTGTGGCTCATGACCTGATGCGCTGCCAGGTGTTTACGCGTGGCGAGGAGAAAGGTTATTGGGTGGAGGTGGCTGAGGAGAGCGACGGCGGCGTGCTTGTGGCGAAGGCTGAGTTTGAGGATTCGGAACCGTCTGCCGGTGACGAATGTGTGCTGATGGGAAACACGCAGGTGGAGAACCGTCAGAACCTGGTGCTGATTTCGGCGAGCGAGGACGGGCATCCGAGGGTGGATGTTTTGGACGGCGTGAGCGGGAAGAACTTTGAAAAGGCTCTGCGTGCCAGATTGGGCTGCCTGGACGGGATAAAGGACGACAGCTTTCCATTGGAGAACCAGCCTCGCGGAAATGGTCTGTATGCCGACAACGTCTTTCTGCGCGGTACTTTCCTGCTATCTAACGGTGAGGACGTGAAGACGCGCTTTGAGGTGACAGAGGGTATGGTTCAGAGTGCAATAGACGGTGTGCGTAATGACTTTGTGAGCGACAAGGGCTATCTGAACAATGCGACGTTCAGGTCGGGTCTTGAGATGTGGGACTCGGATAACGAGACGGTGTTCTTTCTTGTGGGGAACCGCTGGGTCTGGGCTAATGACAATGTGCTGTCGAAGAAGGGTGACGGGGCGAGCGTTGTGACGGACATGGGCCGCACCGTTGTACGGATCAAGAACAAATACATACTGCAGAAGCATGGCAACCTGCGCTATGTACCTTCGTTCGCAAGCGTTAATGATGGGAAGAAGGAGGCTTTGCCGGTGTATCTCTCATTCTTCTACCGCTGTGCTAAGGGAGGCACTCTGAAGGTGAGCTTTGAGGGTGTAGACAAGGCTGGCTTTGAGAACTTCAACAGCATGGATGTGACGGAGGCACTTGGCGTGACTGAGGGCTATGTGCAATATACGTGCAATGGTCTGTGGAACGGCACGGGTGACTTCAAGCTGGAGTTTGACGGTGACATCTATCTGTATATGTTGGTGCTGAGCACTGACAAGGTGGAGAGTCTGACTTATAAGTACAAAACTCTGTTTGAGCAGAGTGAGAGGCTGGTGAAGATATCGGCTGCCGTGTTTGACAAGGACGAGAAGATGCTTGAGGAGACTGGACTTATCACGACTTCGAAGGTTTCTGGTCTGTATGCCATTGACGGTGACGGCAATCTGAAATCGTTTATCGGTGCAGGTCAGGACGGTGTGAAGATAAAGGCTGCGAACATACAACTGGAGGGTATTGTGACAGCTAACGAGAACTTCAAGATATTGGCGGACGGCAGCATCGAGGCAAAGAACGGCAAGTTCATCGGCGAAATAGAATCGAACAAAGGTACTATCGGTGGCTTCACCATTGGTGCCGGACGTATTGGTGCAGAAGCTACGCAAAGTGGAGATGGCGGTTCGCTTGCCATATATAGTAACTTCTTTCGAGTAGGGGGTGACAATGGCTATGTGATGTTTGGTAATGATGTGATACCAGGAACGGCAGGCGGAGCATTTACCGCTACTGGGCGTATCGTAAATGAACACCCAAACACATATGGGAACTATGGCTTGGACCAGGCGAATTACGGTCTGTTTATCCATGTATCAGGCGGAACAAAGAACTACGGTATTTGGTCAAATGCTGCGCTGATGGCACCGTCCTTTGTGAACACCAAGGCCAAGATACTGACCTTTGACCCGAATGCGACTTCTTATTCGGTTGACTTCTCGCAGGCCAACGTGATTTTGATGTACTTCAAGAAAGATAAGTCGTCAGGCGTGGAGGTAACGCTTCCAAGCGAGTCATCAGTGGCTGAAAAATTCGGATTAACCGAACTTCCTGAGGACTTTGCCACGGTTGTGACATTCCGGGTGCGTGCAGGATCGCTTCCTATAACACTGAAAGGCATCTATGACCACAACGAGAATTTGACAAACTACCAAATGGCAGAGGGTGACAGCGTGACCGTGCTCATCAGCAAAGTGGACGGCTTTCGCTACCAGATTTTGAATCATTCAAAATAAAAATACATATATACGATGGAAAGAATAGACTTTCAGCAATTCAATGTTTATACGACGGTGAGCCGTAAGGCTGCACGACCAGTAGATGTTCGCGAAAGATTTGCGGATATGATCTACAACAACGTGAATGGCATCAAGGCGCACGCACTTGCCCTGAAAATATACAAGAGCGAGGGCGAGACGGAATATAGCGAGGAGGAGGTGAAGCTGATACGCGCTGTTGCAGAACAATGGTGTGTGCCGGGATTCATAGACGGTCTCAACGAGCAAGTGAATAACAAATTAAAAACAGAATGACATGACAGAAGAAGAGAAGAAATCATTGGTTCAGGATGTGCTGAGCTCAATAAAGGCGAGCAGCCAGAGCGTTGACGAGCTGGAAACCGTCGGTTCGCTGGACGGAATTAACTCGCTGCCTGCGCAACGTGGTGACAAACTGGTGAAAGCCCCTATCTCGCTGCTGGCGAAGCCGGCCACGGAAGCTGCCGGTGCTGCAGACAAGGCTGCGAAGGCTGCGAATGGTGCTGCTGCAGCGGCAAACAGTTCGGCGGAAAGCGCCACTGCTGCTGCAGGAGCGGCACGGACGGCAGCGAGCAACGCAGACAGTGCGGCATCTTCGGCAAACAGCGCCGTGGCTGAAATGGCAGACTATGAGAGCCGTGTGGAGCTGGCTATGAACGGTGCGTCGGCACGCTTTGACGGCTTTGTGGAGGGTGTAAATATCGCTCTTGTGTCATTCACGAAGATAGACGGTGTATACTATGATACGTTGAACAAAAGATTCTGCGGCAGGCAAGGTAATAAATACTGCAACAACTGGGCTGTGGACGGGAATACGTATTCTGCGGAAATGTTCCTTGACGAGAGCCGTACTGCTGTGAGAAAAGACAAGGTGTTTATGTGTGGCGCTTCACTTTATGTATGGAGTGAGGAGGAGGACAACCTGGTGGAGATAAGCGGAAGCGGCGGTGGCAACACCTATAACGTGACGGAGGAGATACCTCTGGAAAGCGGATATTATACGCTTGAGACAGCCATAGCAGCCGTGGAGGAGAAGAAACGTGGAAAGGGGCGCTGCATAACGTTTGAGACGGCTCAGGGCAAATGGGAGACGAAGCAGTTTATGGGGACAAGCCTTTCCTCATGGGAGAACGCTGAGAGCTGGGGCGACTTCGGCGGTGGCGGCAAGGTGAAGAGTGTGACACTGAACGGAGAAAGGTGCGAACCGAACGAAGCTGGCGATATCAGTTTGAGATTGGACGTACCGGAGGTGGACGCGAGTCTGGACGAGGCGAGCACAAACGCCATACAGAACGGTGTGGTGGCGACAAAGCTGAAGGAGCTGGAGGCGCATACGCTGGGTTCGATAGAGGTAGTTCCTGACGGTGATGACAACTATCTGTATGTTTACGACACGAAGGGTGAGGCGATAGGTACGCCTGCCAAGCTACCTGCGGGTGGCGGCGGTGGCGGCACATCGTCGGCAAGCCGCATACTGGTGACGGCAAAGGTGGCTCCGGCGCTTGTGAAAGAGGGTGGCTCGGCGCTGCTGACCTGGACCTACGACCATGTGAACGCTGAGGGGGAGAGCGACGGTGTGAACGCAACGGTGAGCATCAGCGTGAAGCTGGGCACTACGACGCTTTGGACGCAGGAGCTGCGCAACGTGTCGAGGGGCACTTATACGGCAGACCTCTCGGCATATATGTCGGTGGCGGGAAATGTGGATGTGTATGTGAGGGCTGAATGTACGACCGCTGAGGGCGAGAAGCAGACTAAGCAGGCCTATGCGATGGTGACGGTGGTGGGCATAAAACTGACGTCGGACTATGACATGGGCACAGCGATGCAGAAGGGCGGCTATGAGGACGGGGAGACGATAAGCATCCCGTTCACTCTGACGGGCTCGGGGCGCAGAACGGTGTCGATGTATGTTGACGGCAATGGTGTGCCTACGACCAAGGACGTGAGCAAGTCGGGCACGACTCGCGATGCGTTCACGATAGCTGCCAATACGCTGGCGGCAGGCAGGCACACGGTGCAGCTGGTTGCGGAGAGAGATGGCCTGAAGTCGGACGCGATATGGATAGACCTGCTGAAGGGCGGCGAGAGAAGCCCTTGGGTGGGCATGAAATATGTAAACAAGAACGGCGAGGTGGTGCTTGGGGAGATGCCTCTGCGGGCGCGTCTGTCAGCGCAGCAGTATGAGAGGCTGGAGTTTGAGTATGCGGCATACGACCCGACGGAGGTTCCGGCGGTGGTGACGGAGACGCAGACTTCGCCCACTGGCAAGGAGACGAAGAAGACATACAGCGTGGGCCGCGGTCGGCAGACATATATGGAGCGCTTCATGGAGCAGGGCGAGACGAGACTGAAGCTGGAGTGCGGCAAGGCTGCGTTGGAGACGGTTGTGGATGTGGCGTCGAGCGGTCTGGACATAGGCGAGGCGACGCAAGGGCTGGAGCTGAAGCTGAACGCAGCCGGACGCTCGAACTCGGAAAGCCCTGAGACACGAAAGCTGTGGGCCTACGGTGAACATGGTACGACCTTTGAGGGCGTGGACTGGCAGACGAGCGGCTGGGACGGCGAGGCTCTGGTGCTGAAGAACGGTGCGAAGGCAGTGATTGACTTTAAGCCTTTTATGCAAGACGTGAAACGCGGAGGCATGTCTGTAGAGATAGACATGGAGGTGAACAACGTGTCGGACCGCAGCTCGGTGGTGGTGGACTGCATGGAGAACGATGCGAAGGGCTTCCGCATTACGGCGGACAGCGCCATGCTCTACAGTGGCTCGACGAAGGACCAGGAGGACGAGGAGAACAGAGACCCGGAGACGGGTCTGCCGATCGTGACGAAGACGCCGGTGGGCGTGAAGCAGAACTATGCGGAGAGCAAGCGTGTGCGCTTTGCCTTCAACGTGGGCAAGCGTGCCGACGGCTCGCTCATGGAGTTGTATATGAACGGCGACCGCGTGTCGGCGATGTGCTATCAAGATGACGACAACTTCAAGCAGGACGCTCCGCAGGGTATCAGCATAAGCTCGGACGGTGCTGACGTGAGGGTATTCAAGGTGTTTGCGTATTCGCGCCCTCTGACTGATGACGAGGTGGTGGACAACCATACTGTGGGCAGCGACAATGCGGAGGAGATGGCGGAGCGGTATGCCTACAACGACGTGCTTAACCCGGAGACGGGCGAAATAGACATGGATAAGATAATGGCCAAGGGCAGGGCTGTGATAAAGATCGTGCGCACGGAGGACTCGGGCAGCGGTCTTGACGATGTGAACGCCTGCAAGAACAAGAAGCAGAACTTCCACGTGGATGAGCTGGTGATATACACGTCGTGGGGTGACGTGATACGCTTCACGAACATCATGATGCGTATTCAGGGAACTTCATCGACGAAGTATCCGGTGAAGAACTACCGCTTCTACTGGATGAAGTGCATGAAGGCAGGTCTGGTGCCGGAGATGTGGATAAACGGCGTGAAGCAGGATGTGAACAAACTGCCACTGTTCAAGGGTGACACGAAGCCGTGTAAGGTGAACTGTGCAAAGGCTGACTTCTCGGATTCGTCGATGAAGACGAACACGGGCATGGCAATAGTGTTCAATGACGTGATGAAGGAGATATCGCCTACTCCGCCACAGCAGCAAGATCCGACGATACGCACGGCGATATACGGCTATCCTTGCGACATATTCGCAACGACCAGTTCTGACGACTCGAACCCTACGTACTACGGCCAGTACCAGATGAACAATGACAAGAGTGACTGGTATGATGTGATGGGTCTGACGGACAAGGGGAAGCATATAGCCATAGAGTTCCTGGACAACGGCAAGAAACTGTGTAACTTTCAGGTGGACGATGACCTCGACGTGCAACTGGATGCGGAGTTTGAGAGCTCGCTTGAGTTCAACTATCCGAAGGACACGCTGTGGAGCGGTGCTGATGAGGCTGCTGGCGAGAAGAACGCTTCAGAATACCAGAAGGGGGCTATAAAGAAGCTGTGGAGCTGGGTGAAATCGTGTGTGCCCGCGGGTGCGGACATGACGTACACAGACCTCAAGACATGGAAGTCGGAAAAGTTCAGGAACGAGCTTGGACAGCATCATGATGTGCGGAACATGACTGCATATTACATCATCGTGACCTATGGCGGCAATGTGGACCAGTTTGTGAAGAACACGATTCATTGCACTTGGGACGGGGATATATGGTGGTGGACTTACTATGACGGTGACACCTGCTTCGGCAAGCGTAATGACTCGTTGCTTGCTTATGCCTACAACATAATGAGGGATTCGTGGGACGCGGAGAAGAAGAAATGGGTGTTTGAGGGTCATGACTCTTGGATGTGGTGTCTGTTTATCGCCAACTTCGAGGCGGAGATAAAGGCTATGGCTGAGGAACTGCGCCGTGTGATGACGAACCAGAAGGTGAAGGGCACGTTTGAGGCTATGCAGAAAAACTGGTCGGCCCGCGAGTACAACAAGTCGGGCGAGATGAAATATATCAAGCCTGAGACAAAGGGCGTGAGAGTGACGGAGAACGGCGTGACGACGGACGGGAACAAGTTCTACTACATGTATGCGCTGAGCGGTACGCGCGAGATGCAGCTTGACCACTTCATTACGAACCGCTTCGCTCTGCTTGACGCTAAATTCGGTGTGAGCACTTACCGTGCGGATTCGGCAGGCTTCTATATGGCGCGTGAGGTGTCGGATTCGGCAGACGTGATGCGCATCGTATCGGGCGATGAATACTACTTCGCTTACGGTCTGTCGGGAAAGGACTATATGGAGGGCGAGACGGGCAGGCTGCTGAGAGGCGAGACGGGCAGGCTCTCGGTGACGGGCAAGCGTGCACTGAACGACCCGATGCTGCTGTTCGGCGCTTCGAAGATCCTGGAGCTTGACCTGACGGGGGCTGCCGGACATCTGCTGAACGGTCTGGAGCTGGGCAACTGCAAGATGATGAGACGACTGGACATCAGCGTGAAGCGGGGGGCACAGCCTTCGACGACTACATGGTGGCTTGTGACGCAGGGATGCAGACAGCTGAGGGAGGTGAACCTGAACGGGCAGACTATGGCGAGAAGCAACCGCCAGGACTCGACATCGCTGGACTTCTCGACGAACACGCTGCTGAGGAGCCTCGACGCGGGCGGTACGAATGTGAAGAGCGTGACTGTGGCCAAGGGTGCGCCGATAGAGAACCTCGTGCTGCCGGCTTCGCTGACGACTCTGCGTCTGGAATATCTGCCGAAACTGAAAGAGGAGGGACTGACCATCGAGGGTACGGCCAATGTGACGAAGCTCGTTATTGACAGCTGTCCTGGCATAGACTGGCAAACACTGTTTGAACGCTGTTCGAACATCGAATATCTGCGTGTGACGGGCATCGACATGGAAGGTGACGGCAACTTGCTGACTTCGCTGATGCGGACGGGCGGCGTGGACGAGGAAGGCGGCAACGTGGACACCTGCCGACTGGTGGGAACATACCGCTTGACGAAATATAAGGGGGACGAGGAGTATGAGGCTCTGAAGGAGCACTTTCCGGAGCTGAACATCGTACAGCCTGAATATACGATGCTGGAGAGCGACGAGAGTGTGGCTGATGACGCAAATCTCTCGAACTTGGATAACGGCACGGGCTATAAGTACGGCAACGACTACAAGCCAAGCGGCCATGTGGCTGCGATACTGAAGAACCGCCACAGAGTGCTGGCGAAGGTGACAAAGAAGGCGACCACGAGGAACGTGAACATAGCGAATGTCGATACCGTGGTGAACAATTTTGACGGCGAGATGACTTACTTGGAGCTTGACGATAAGGACAGCACCAAGTATGCCGACGGAACCCCTGCCAAACTTGACGGCAGCGAGGGTGACCTGATGATGCACGAGCCTTTCTTCTGGAGCAAGGGTATCAATGACTTCTTGAACAGCAAGAACTACAGCTGCTACAGTTCGAAGGATAAGGACCACATGCCAGCTGTGCCAAACGTGGACGTATTGACGCTTGATGACATCAAGGCGGTGCAGGGCGGTTACACTAAAGGCAGGAAAGTGATGAGTGGCAGGGACACCATAACAAATGCCATGAGTACGGACAGCTCTTATTCGGTGTGCGTGGTGGATGTGTCGAAGCACAAGCGTGTCCGTTGGCCGAGTGTGCCAGGCACGAACCTTGTGGGCAGCGCATTTGCCGACGTGAACGGCAATGTGGTGAAGAGCGTCGTGGTGCCAACGCTGGGTAACAGATTTGAGGCTGGCATGTATCTCATCAGCGATGTGCCTGAGGGAGCTAAGACTTTGTACTTCTCTATATTGAACACAGCCGAGTTTGACAAGGTTGTACTGTCCAACAGCAACAAGATAGAGGATATGGAGCCTGAATGGTTTGCCAACGATGAGCATCTGTGCGCTGTAGTGGGCAGTTCTGTAGTGGGCAGCAAGCTGCGTGCCTGCATAACGGGCGGCAGCACCACTGCAAGCATGACATGGACGGACTTCCATTATTACAGCGTGCAGCGAGGTATGCAGCAGATTGACGCTCTGATGCACTTCCGCATTGCGAACCTTGCATACGCGAAGTATGGCAGGAGGAACATGCAGGAGCAGTGTGGCGCAGGTTCGCATACGAATATGCGCACGACTGGCGGTACGATGTCGAGAGGCATGCAGGACACTATAGGCTATGAGGGTGCAAAGGCAATCAACCCGAATGTGACAAACAGTCTTGTGGACAATCTTGTACATCAGTATGCCTGGTATGTGGAGAAGGACGAGTATGGTACGACGAAAGTGACGCAGGTGGACAATATTTGCTGCCTTGGCTATGAGGACATCTACGGACACAAGTATGATATGATGGATGGTGTGGACTTGCCGAACACGAGCGGTAATGTGGGCAAGTGGCGCATTTGGATGCCCGATGGTAGCACCATTATGATAAAGGGTACGACGAATAGCGGTAACTGGATAACGGCAGTGGCTCATGGAAGGCTGATGGCGGTAGTGCCAGTAGGCTCGATGAATGGCTCGTCGAGCACATACTATTCGGACGTGTACTGGATAAGTACAGCCACTGGCCGTGTGGTCTATCGCGGGTACTTCAGCGCGATCGCGAATGGCGGTGTGTCGAATGCGTATGCGTATAACGATGCGTCGAATGCGTATACGTTTGTCGGCTCGCGTCTCGCCTTCCGCGGCAAACTCGTGAGGGCGCAAAGCGTGGCTGCGTATAAGGCGTTGAGCGAGGCTGCGTAACGCGAAGCGCGAAAAGCGGGAGCGAAGCGACAAAACGAAAAGAACGGGGTTCGGATGGTGTCCGGACTCCGTTCTTGCATTATGTGAATACCGGCGTAAGCCGGTCGAAAATTTTTGGGGTGGGGGAGTACCCCAGCGGTACGTTTCGTTTTAAGAAAATAGACGGCTCGTTCTGGAATGGCGAAACGTTTCGTTTTGCGGATTATACACAGTGACCAAAGCCGACGTGGGGATTACCGATGGTGTGATCACCTTTGTGGGTGCAGCCGACCGGGCTACAGCCGATGTGGTGATTGATTGCGCTGGCAAGATGGTGGTGCCCGGTTTTGTTGACTCGCACATGCATATTGAGTCGTCGATGGTGCTGCCTGCCACCTTTGGCAAGGCGGTGCTGCCGTGGGGCACAACCACTGTGATAGCCGACCCGCACGAATTGGTGAATGTGGGCGGTGCCGATGCGCTTAGGCTGTTTCTCGACGAGACCGACAAAGCGCAAATCAGCGTTTTCACCGTAGTTCCATCGTGTGTGCCAGCCACCAGTTTCGAGACCAATGGGGCAGGGCATTTCACCGCCGAGCAGATGAAACCGTTTTTGAGCGATGAGCGCATTGTGGGGCTGGGCGAGGTGATGTCGTTTGGCGATGTGGTGGCTGATGAGCCTGAAATGATGGCGAAACTCTCGCTGTTCGACGGCCGACCTATCGACGGCCACACAGCCGGCATGGACGAGGCGATGTTGGATGCCTATGTGGAATACGGCATTTCCAACGACCACGAG
>ENA-OYXC01000051-OYXC01000051.1-human-gut-metagenome-genome-assembly--contig:-NODE-51-length-61756-cov-9.374613_pt1 | contig 61756 bp, 98 predicted proteins | sample MGYA00244214_ERZ653415 | MGnify/ENA primary metagenome ERZ653415 (study PRJEB26926, sample SAMN06165016) | human gut metagenome | biome: ENVO:00009003; feature: ENVO:2100002; material: ENVO:00002003... | reverse complement strand
CTTTGTGAGGTGATACCTAAATGTGGAACTATGAATGTGTAAACTCTGGTGAAGACTACTTAGCCCACCATGGCATTCTTGGAATGAAATGGGGCGTGCGAAGATACCAGAACAATGATGGCACTTTGACTGCTGCCGGTAGGAAACGGTACAAAAATTCTTGGGGCTCTGCCGCAGCAATTGAATACCCAAAAAAGAAAACTCGTAAAGTATCTGATATGTCCGATGATGAACTTTTACGGGATAATAAGCGACATGCCCTTGAATCTCAGTATAAAAAGAACCATCCTCAGCCAAAGAGCAAACTTCAGAAAGAAAAAGAGGCTGTTGATTCTGCTCAAAGAGCTACTCAGCAGATGCGAGATTTTAATCGGACTATTCGAAATAGTCGAAAGCAGAGTGGAAGAGATTTGTCAAAAATGTCCGATGACGATTTGCGAAAGGTAATCAATCGAAAGAATCTTGAACGACAGTATCTGGATTTGGTATATGAACCGGACAAAATCGACAAGGGCCAGGCTAAACTTGACGAGATTCTTAGCTATGGCGGTGCTACCCTTGGGGTTGCATCTTCTGCTCTCTCTATCGCACTAGCTATTCGTGAGCTTAAGAAAGGTTAATCTAGTACACCATGACCGAAGACTTTAATGGCTTTGTTAGCAATAACTCTTGTCCCTGCAAAATCAAAAGCGCCACCGACCACACCTCCAACGAGAGGAACAAGTTTAGTCAAGTTTACTATGCCTTTTGTTCCCGCTCTGGTTATAAACCGGAATCCTACTTTTTGGTTGATTTTTGTAAGTAATGAGCCAGGAATTTTCTTTACAAAGCTCAATGTTAGTTTATTGCCGAATTGCACTCCAGCATCTCGACATATTTTTGACATGGAGGTGCCCGTAAGGCATAGATAAACAAGAGTCCTTACACTATCGTCTAAGGGGTCAAAGCCATACATTACAGCAATTGTACCAATCATTCTTATTTGCATGTACCATACACTTACGAGGTTTGCAGGAAGTGCAACTGGGAGTGTTATTAGACCGCCAAGGCTTGTAAGGAAACCGGAGGTCGTGCACATAGCAATCTGGTTGTTGATCATTGTTTTTACTGCAATTTCGGTATTAGGATACCGATTGAGATATTCAGACGCAAGATCAACGCAGTTTTTGCTTTTAGCAAGTCCATTTACGGCCTCATTATAGCATTTATCTAAAATTTCCATAACCTGGTCTTGTGTGAGTTCTGGCATTTTCATGGTAACGTCTCCATTCTACCTTAATTATACCAGAACTCGACAAAAATACAACTACCTACTTTGTGAGGTGATACCTAAATGTGGAACTATGAATGTGTAAACTCTGGTGAAGACTACTTAGCCCACCATGGCATTCTTGGAATGAAATGGGGCGTGCGAAGATACCAGAACAATGATGGCACTTTGACTGCTGCTGGCCGAAAGAGATATAGCGATGAATCTTATTCGTTTAAAACTTCTTCTGGTGAACAACTTACTATGCAGCGAAAAAAGAGAGGTGCTGTTGCTAATGCTCTGAGAAAAATTAGCCCGGAGATTGCAAAAGAGCAAGATAAAACTCTTGAATATGATATTCGGAATGATGCTGGTAAGAAAGTTGGAAATTTCGATGCTTATTTGAAGAATCCGGATGAATTTTACATAAATTGGGCAAATACCGATTACGAATATCGCGGACGCGGTTATATGAGTGCGGCAATGAAACAAGGCGAGGAAATTGCTAAAAAGTATGGGGCTTCAAAAATTACTGCTGAATTGGTTGGAAATTCGCCAGACATTCACAAAATTGCTCTTGAAAAACAAAAATATACAAAGACCGGCGAAATTCTTACTCAAGAAATGCTTGACACTTGGGGCGGCTTGACGATTGTTGAGAAAAAATTAAAATAAGGAGAAATTATGGCACTCTCTAATACTGCCGTACCGAGATACTACGGCCAGTTTCGGGAGGCCGTAATCCGGGGCGAAACACCTATCAGTCGGGAAGTAGAGCTGGAGATGCACCGGATCGATGATCTGATTGCTAATCCTGGCATCTATTACGATGATAAAAAAGTTGAAGGTTGGATCTCTTTTTGCGAGAACGAGTTAGTCTTGACTGACGGTTCTGATTTGCATCTGCTGGATACCTTTAAATTATGGGGCGAACAGGTGTTTGGCTGGTACTACTTTATTGAGCGAAGTGTGTACGAGCCGAATGAGGACGGCCATGGCGGCCACTTTGTAAACAAGAGAATTAAGAAGCGACTGATCACCAAGCAGTACCTTATCGTTGGACGAGGTGCTGCTAAATCTTTGTATGCCTCTTGTATGCAGGCTTACTTCCTGACTGTAGATACTGCAACTACCTTACAGATTGCTACCGCGCCGACTATGCGCCAGGCGGATGAAACACTTTCACCGATCCGGACAGCTATCACCAGATCCAGAGGGCCTTTGTTCAAGTTTTTGACTGAAGGATCTTTACAGAACACAACTGGTTCCAGGATGAACCGAGTGAAGCTGACCCCGACCAAGAAGGGTATTGAAGATTTCCTGACTGGGTCTCTTTTGGAGATCCGGCCCATGGTGATCGATAAGCTACAGGGCCTACGTGTAAAGTGTGCTACGGTGGACGAGTGGCTTTCCGGTGACATCCGGGAAGATCCCATCGGTGCTATCGAGCAGTCGGCCAGTAAGGAGCAGGGTGGAGCCTATAACAACGACTATCTTATCATTGCTACGAGCTCTGAGGGTACTGTACGAAACGGAAGCGGAGACACAATCAAAATGGAGCTTATGAAGATCCTGAAAGGTGATTATGTCAATCCGCATGTTTCGATTTGGTGGTATAAGCTGGACTCTGTAGACGAGGTAGCTGACCCCAACACCTGGCTGAAAGCAAATCCGAACCTTGGTAAGACCGTTACCTACGAGACTTATCAGCTGGAAGTAGAACGCGCTGAACAGAACCCGGCGGTTCGCAATGATACCTTAGCAAAGAGATTCGGTTTACCCATGGAGGGTTATACCTACTACTTTACCTACGAGGAAACGCTGCCGCATCGGCACAGGGAATACTGGAAGATGCCATGTGCTTTGGGTGCAGACCTTAGTCAGGGCGACGACTTCTGTGCGTTTACGTTCCTGTTCCCGCTTTCCAACGGATGCTTTGGTGTTAAGACGAGGAACTACATAACCTCGTTGACATTGATGAAGCTCCCGGCGGCTATGCGGCAGCTGTATGACCGATTTATGGCCGAAGGCAGTCTTGTGGTTATGGACGGCACCGTTTTGGATATGATGCAGGTCTATGACGATTTGGATGCCCATATTGCCCAGTACGAATACGATGTTCGTGCTTTTGGCTTCGACCCCTATAATGCGAAAGAGTTCGTGGCCCGATGGGAAAACGAGAACGGGCCTTTTGGCATCGAGAAGGTTATCCAGGGCGCTAAGACGGAATCCGTCCCATTGGGTGAGCTGAAGAAGCTTGCAGGGGAGAGGATGCTGATGTTTGACGAGGAGCTTATGACTTTTGCCATGGGCAACTGCATTACTTTGGAAGATACCAACGGCAACCGAAAACTATTTAAGAAACGCTACGAGGAAAAGATCGATGCTGTGGCAGCCATGATGGATGCTTATATAGCATACAAGATCAACCGCGAACAGTTTGATTGAGGTGATACCTAAATGTGGAACTATGAATGTGTAAACTCTGGTGAAGACTACTTAGCCCACCATGGCATTCTTGGAATGAAATGGGGCGTGCGAAGATACCAGAACAATGATGGCACCTTGACTGCCGCTGGGCGAAAGAGATATAAAATTGAAACCGATATTCGTCCAAAACATCCGTCAGCTTGGCATGAAGCAGACAAGAAGAAAAAATTTAGTGCCACGCCTATTCTCGATGAATTAGAACGCCAACAACGTCATAATCTTACTAAACATGCAGTGACAGCAGGCGAAAACTTTGTAAATTCGTATCTAAAGAAACACAATTATACGCTTAATGGAAAAGAAATGCAAATTTCAAAGAATGTAAGCCTTATTATTAACTCAATGCTTGATTACAAATACATGAAAGATACATTTAAATAATGAGGTTAAACAATGGAAGAAAATTACTCTTTTGGCTCCAGGGTGAAACGCGCCTGGAATGCATTCTTGATTCGAGATCCACCGGTTTATCGCGGCGGTGAGGTTAGTTATGGCTACCGGCCTGACCGTGTACGGTTTACGAGAGGTAATGAGCGAACGATCGTGACCTCGGTTATAAACCGTATCGGCATTGACTGTGCTGCAATCAAAATGGTCCATGCCCGGATGGATGAGGATGACCGTTTCCTGAAAGAAATAGACAGCGGGTTGAACAACTGCCTGAATGTGGAAGCGAACATCGACCAGACCGGGCGAGCTTTTATCCAGGATATGGTAATGAGCCTGATGGACGAGGGCTGTATTGCGATTGTGCCGGTGGATACTACCTCCAACCCACTTATGACCAATGGATATGACATCCAGAGTTTGCGAGTTGGGAAGGTGATCGAGTGGTATCCCGATCGGATACGAATTCGGCTTTACAATGACCAGACCGGGAGGCAGGAGGAAGTTACTCTGCCCAAAAGCATGGTGGGTATTGTGGAGAACCCGTTGTTTGCGGCAATGAATGAGCCGAACTCAACCATGCAGCGCCTGATCCGTAAGTTGGCCCTTTTGGATGTTGTGGACGAGCAGACCAGCTCCGGTAAGCTTGATCTGATTATCCAGCTGCCCTATGTCATTAAGACAGAGGCACGTCGGAAACAGGCTGAGGAACGTCGGAAGCTCGTGGAAGATCAGCTGGCAGGGTCTAAGTACGGTATTGCCTATACTGATGGCACCGAGCGAATTACCCAGCTGAACCGGAGCCTTGACAACAACCTGATGAAGCAGATCGAGTATTTGCAAAATCTGCTTTGGAGCCAGTTGGGCATTACGCAGGCTGTTATGGATGGCACAGCCGACGATAAGACAATGCTGAACTATTACAATCGGACGATTGAACCGATCGTATCCGCTATTGTGTTGGAGATGCGGCGAAAGTTCCTGACTAAGACCGCCAGGAGCCAGCACCAGTCGATTGTGTTCTTTAACGATCCGTTTAAGCTGGTGCCGGTGGCGCAGTTGGCTGACGTGGCTGATAAGTTCCGCCGTAATGAGATCCTGAGCTCGAACGAACTGCGACAGATCGTAGGTTATCGCCCGAATGAGGACCCGGAATCGGATAAACTGACCAACCCCAACATCAGTCAGAGCAAGGAGCAGATTGCCGATAATAAACCGATCGTCCCTAAGGAGGAGAATCAAAATGGCGAAGCGTAATTACGATTGCCGTGGCTGGGCCACTAAGTTTGGCGTGCTTTGTGGCGACGGCAGAACGATTATGCCTGGTGCATTCCGAGAGCAGGACGGCCAGGAAGTGCCGCTTGTGTGGAACCACCAGCATAACGATGCCAAGAATGTTCTGGGCCATGCCCTTTTGAAGGCTGAGCCCGAGGGCATGAGGGCTTATGTGACCTTTAACGACACTGACCAGGGACGTAATGCGAAGGCTCTTGTGAAGAACCGTGACATTACGTCCTTTTCCATTTGGGCGAATGGGTTGCAATACGCCGGCGATAAAAGTCGAGGCAATGTGGCCCATGGCATTATCCGAGAATTGAGCCTGGTGCTGGCCGGTGCTAACCCCGAGGCCCATATCGACGAGGTGCTTGCCCATGGCGAAGCCAGTGTTGATGAGGGCGTTATCTATAACAATGCCGGTGATATGGAATACGACTCCGGAGAGTTTGATGATGTCCTTGAACATTCCGATGACAAAAAGGAGGAGCCTGAGATGGCCGAAGAAACTAAGAAACCTGAATCTGAACAGAATGGTAAGACTGTTCAGGAAGTAATTGACAGCATGACCGAGGAACAGAGAAAGGTTCTGTATGCTATGGTCGGTCTGGCTGCAGATAAGGAATCCGGCGATAGTGCCAAAGAAGAACCCATTACTGAGGAGGATAAAACCATGAAGCATAATATTTTCGACAAAGAGACCGAGCGTACTGAGGATGTTCTGTCCCATGACGCTATGACTACCATCATCAATGACGCCAAGAAGGGCCGCCTGACTTTGAAGGAGGCTACCGAAGATTATCTGGAGCATTCCGAGGGTGATTATGGCATCAAGCAGATCGACCAGCTGTTCCCGAACTACAAGGAGCTGAATACTCCCCCGAAGTTTATCGATCGTGATCAGAGCTGGGTCAGTGTTGTGATGAACGGCGTCAAGCATGTTCCTTTCAGCCGCATTAAGACCAGCTTTGCTGATATCACCGCTGATGAGGCTCGTGCACGAGGCTACACCAAGGGCAAGAAGAAGATCGAAGAGGTCTTTACCCTGCTGAAGCGTACCACCGATCCCCAGACCGTTTACAAGAAGCAGAAGTTCGACCGCGATGATGTGATCGATATTACGGATTTCGATGTTGTCGCTTGGGTCAAGGGTGAGATGCGCGGCAAGCTGAACGAGGAATTGGCTCGTGCCTTCCTGATTGGTGACGGCCGTCAGTCTGATTCCGATGACAAGATCCAGGAAACCCATATTCGCCCGATCTGGACGGATGATGCAATGTACTCTGTCAAGCGTGAGATTACCAAAGGTACTACCGAGGCTGAAACCGCCAGCAACCTGATTGATGATACCATCCGCGCCCGCAAGGAGTACAAGGGTTCCGGCAACCCGACCCTGTTTACCAGTGAGGATGTCCTGGCTGAGATGCTGCTGCTGAAGGACAAGAACGGCATCCGCATTTACAAGAGTGTGGACGAGCTGGCTACTGCTATGCGTGTTTCCAAGATCGTTACTGTTCCCCAGTTTGACGGCAATCTGACTCGCGAGAACACCGCCAGCAACAAGAAGGATACCTTTACCCTGAAGGCTATCATGGTCAACCTGGTCGACTATACTGTCGGTGCTGACAAGGGCGGCGCTGTCTCCATGTTCGATGACTTTGACATCGACTACAACCAGATGAAGTATCTGATCGAGACCCGCTGCTCCGGTGCGCTGACTGTGCCGAAGTCTGCTATCGTCTTCGAGACCAAGGAGACCAGCACGATTAGCGCTTGATCGTAGGTTAGTATTGACTAACCCAAAAGGAGATTCTCATGGCTAAGTTTTACGGAAACATCGGATACTGTAAGCTGACTGAGACCGCGCCCGGTGTACATACCGAGGAGATTACGGTTCGGCCTTATTATGGCGATTTTATCCGGAATACACGGAGACTCCAGGGGACGGAGCACCTGAACGACGATCTCACCATCAGCAGTCAGCTGAGCATTGTATCCGACCCGTATGCCCGTGAGAATTACTTTGCGATGCGTTATGCCGAATTCAACGGGGCAAAGTGGAAGATCAACGAGGTCGAGGTGCAGTATCCACGACTGATCTTGACGTTGGGAGGTCTTTACAATGGGGACGAGACTTGAGCTCCACCATGATTTGTGTGAGGTTTTGGGCTGCCCTGAAACCGGAAAGGATTGCAGGGTGTATTTTCAGCCTACGGTGAATACCCAGCTGAAGTACCCCTGTATCCTTTACGAATTGAGTACAGCCGATACCAAATTTGCGGACAATGCCCCGTACAGATGGACAAAACGCTATCAGGTCACTGTGATTGATAAGAACCCGGATACCAAATACCCGGAACTTATCGCACAGTGGCCGCTTTGTTTGTTTGATCGTTTTTACACGGCTGACAATTTAAACCACTATGTATTAAACCTTTATTACTAAAGGAGGACAATCAAAATGGCAGCTATTACCTGGGATGATACCGGCAAGCGCTTTTACGAAACTGGCGTTGACCACGGTGTTCTGTACCCGTATAACACCACCTCTAGCAAATATACCCCCGGCGTGGCCTGGAATGGCCTGACCTCGGTCTCCGAGAGCCCCTCCGGCGCAGACGAGACCGCCCTGTACGCCGACAACATCAAGTATGGTTCCATGCGTGCAGCCGAGGACCATGGCGGTACCATCGAGGCTTACACTTATCCTGATGAGTGGAATGAGTGCGATGGTCGTGTGCAGATCGCCAAGGGCGCTTATGCCAGCCAGCAGAGCCGCAAGATGTTTGGCCTGTCTTACCGCACTAAGATCGGCAACGATGTCAGCGATGAAGCTGGCTATAAGCTGCATCTGGTGTATGGCGCCACGGCTTCCCCTTCGGAGATGAGCCATGAGACCATCAATGACAGCCCTGACGCTGCGACTATGAGCTGGGATTACACCACCAACCCGGTTGCTGTTGCCGGCCATAAGCCGACTGCACACATCGTGATCGACAGCCGCACTGCGGACAAGAGCAAACTGGCTCAGTTGGAGGCCAAGCTGTACGGCGGTGACACCGACCAGCCTGAACTTCCGCTGCCTGCCGAGGTTCTGACTCTGCTGGGCGAAGTCGGCGCATAACTACGTTCTTTGAAAGGAGAAAATGACCATGCTTAAGAAAACCATTACCTATACCGATTACGACGGCCTGGAGCGTACCGAAGAGTTCCGTTTTAATCTGACTAAGGCTGAACTTGTCGATATGGAGCTTACGACCGCTGGTACCTTCAGCGAGACGATGAAACGCATTATCGCAGAAAAGGACATCATTCGTATTGCCAAACTGTTCAAGGAGCTACTCCTGAAGAGTTATGGTGTGAAGAGCGATGATGGCAAACGCTTTATTAAGAGCCAAGAACTGAGTGAGGCTTTTAGCCAGACTGAAGCCTACAGCGATCTTTACATTGAACTTTTGAGCAACCCCGAAGAGGCTGCCAAGTTCTTTGCTGAGGTTGCGCCGAAGATGGAAGAAGTTAGTGCAGTTCCGGCAGGCAATGTAACGGTTTTGCCTAAAGCATAAGGCATGAGGAGAGATAAGGAATGCTTGAGATTACGGTAGCCCCGAGAGAGTATTACGACGAGGCGAATAACCAGTTTATTACGGTACCGGAGCAGAAACTTGTGCTTGAGCATTCCCTTATCTCCCTTTCTAAGTGGGAATCAAAATGGCACAAAGTCTTTTTAAGCGACGAGGCTCATACCAAAGAGCAGCAGATCGATTATATCCGCTGTATGACGGTGAACAAGGCTGTAAACCCTATGGCCTATTACGGGATCACCAATAAACAGTTGGCGGAGATCGATGCGTATATTGAGGACCCTATGACAGCCACCTGGTTTGCCGATGAGAAGCGAACGGGGAAGAAAAAAGTTATTACTAACGAAGTGATTTATTCCTGGATGGTGGATTTGGGGATACCGGTTGAGTTTGAGCGCTGGCATTTGAACCGGCTGATTACTTTGGTACGGGTTTTAAATAACAGCCATGAACCGAAGAAAAAGATGAGCAAAAAAGCTACCTTTGATAGATATGCAGAGCTGAATGCTAAGCGCCGGGCAAAGACCGGTACCAAAGGATGATTCCCTTTTAGAAGGAGAGATAAGAATGAGACTTGCAGGCGGTATTACCAACGGACGAGTGCGAGTCCGTTACAATTACGCAAGATATGGTTATACCCGTGGAGGAGGAAAGACCTGGCACGGCGGCATTGACCTGGAACTTTTGGATGATAAGGAATATTTTGCCCCTTATTACAAAGACGGTACGAAAGTGAAGTTTAAAGTTACGAGAGCCAGAATTGTGACTTACAAATCCAATAGGACCTGGGAGTGGGGGTACTATATTTGCCTGGAAGTGCAGAACCCGCCAAAGGGCAGCCGGACGAGGTATATTTACCTGTGCCATAATGCAAAGCTGCTTGTTAAGGCCGGGGATATTGTAGAATCTGGTGACTTAATTGCCGTTATGGGTAATACCGGCAACGCGGCATTGGCTGACCCGCCGTATGAGCATGTGCACTTTGAGTGCCGCGAAACTGCACTGGGAACAGGCATTGATCCGACAGAATATTGCGGTTGTCCGAATGAGGTTGGAACCTATGGAGAGGAGCCTGAAACTATGAGTGATCAGATCACGATTGATGTCTCTAAATGGCAGAAGGTGATTGAGTGGGATAGAGTCCCTTATAAAGCGTTTATTCGCATTGGGTACCGTGGGTACGGTGATGCCGGTACGTTGGTAACTGATGAATATTTTGAGCGAAATATTTCTGGAGCTTTGACAAACAATAAGCTGGCAGGGTTCTATTTCTTTAGTCAGGCGTTGAATGCTGCGGAAGGCAAGGCCGAGGCCGAGTATGCTGTAAAGGTTCTGAATGGGCGTTGCAAAGGTCTTCCTATATTTTTTGATACTGAACCTTCGAATGAGCCTAACCATAACGGACGTGCCGATCATATTACTAAAGCCGCACGAACTGCCGCTGCTAAGGCTTTTTGCGACCGAATCAAAGAGCTTGGATATATGCCTGGTGTTTATACCTATACCACCTACGCATACTCCAATGTTTACTATGCAGATCTTGTGAATGAGAATGGGTATCTTGGTTGGTTGGCAGATGTCAGAACCAACTATGATAAGAGCTTACCTCGTCATATTCATCAGTATACGCAGGCAAATGTCCCTGGTATCACCAGCGGTGAGGTTGACATGAACCGAATCGTCAAGCCTTGGGACACAGATACGGCTCCTGCCGAACCTGCCAAACCGACGACCCCTACGATGCAGAAGATCACGATTGGTCCTGTGAGTAATGGCGATGCCATGAAATTTTACAATCTGGCAAAAGAGCTGAAGCTGACAGACATGGGGCTGTATAAGGCTGAGTACGTGTAAGGAGAATCAAAATGGCCATTGTTTTTAAGCATAAGGGTGACTTTAAAAAGACAAAGCGTTTTTTAAAGCGCATGTCCGAAGAGGAATACCTGAAATGCCTGGATAAGTATGGCCGGAAAGGGGTAGAGGCATTGGCCCTGGCTACCCCAAGAGACAGCGGCAAAACTGCTGAGAGTTGGGACTACAGGATCAACCGCGATAAAGACGGTGTAAAGATCACCTGGACCAACAGCAATGTGAATAAAGGCGTGAATATTGCGATTATCCTGCAATATGGTCACGGAACAAGGAATGGCGGATACGTTCAGGGTCGAGATTACATCAACCCGGCTATCCGCCCTATTTTTGACCAACTGGCAGCTGAGGTTTGGGAAGAGGTGGCAAAGGAATGAGTTCGTCTATTGACCAGCGCATTGTTGAGATGCAGTTTGACAATGCACAGTTTGAGAAAGGCATCTCTACAAGCCTTAAAAGCATTGACAATTTAGAAAAAGGGCTGAAGCTTGATGGAGCCAGTAAAGGCCTTGAAAGTGTATCCAAAGCTGCTAATTCAATGGATTTCAGCGGACTTCAGGGTGGTATTTATGCTGTTCAACAGAAGTTCAGTGCCCTGGAAGTAATTGGCATTACGGCTTTGCAGCGAATTACAAATGCTGCGATTTCTACTGGCGAATCCCTTATAAAGTCACTTTCCATTGACCAGATTTCTGCGGGTTTTGCTAAATTTGGCAGTAAGACCTCCTCGGTCGCGACTCTAGTCGCACAGGGCAATGAACTTGAGCGTGTGAACGAGCAGCTTGATCGGCTTAACTGGTTTACAGATGAAACCTCCTATAGCTTCACCGATATGGTGGCAAACATTGCGAAATTCACGGCATCTGGTAAGGGGCTTGAAGAATCGGTGACGGCCATGGAGGGCATTGCCAACTGGGCAGCTCTTTCTGGCCAAAACGCCTCTACTGCCAGTCGTGCGATGTACCAGCTATCTCAGGCTATGGGTGCTGGCATTATGCGCAAGGAAGACTATAAGTCAATTCAAAATGCCAGTATGGATACTGATGAATTCCGTCAGAAATGTTTGGATGCTGGTGTTGCACTCGGAAAGTTAAAGAAAAACGCTGATGATACCTATACCTCTCTTGTAAACAACAAAGGATCGTTTACAAAATCTCAGTTCGCCGAGCATTTGACAGACGACGCATGGTTTACTTCGGACGTTATGATGTCTGTTTTCCAGACCTATTCAAGTGCCGTTGACCAAATTTACGATTATGCTGAGGAGAAAGGTATTACTGCATCTCAGGCAATTTCCGAACTTGGTGATAAAGTCGATTCTTTCGGTCTGAAAGCATTCAAAGCCGCTCAGGAAGCACGAACCTGGGGCGATGCGGTTGATTCTGTAAAAGATGCTGTATCTACCGGTTGGATGAACACTTTTGAGTTGATCTTTGGTAATCAGGAAGAGGCTACTCAGCTTTGGACCGATTTGGCAAACGCTATGTACGACGTATTTGCAGGCGGGGCTGAAGCTCGAAATGAGATGCTTAAAGAGTGGAAAGAGTCTGGCGGTCGAGATGATCTAATTCAGTCTTTCTGGAATATTTGGGATGCTGTGTCTAAAGTGACTGCCTCAATTAAAGAGGCATTTGGTGAAATTTTTGCACCAATGACATCTGGCAAGTTGCTTTCCATGACCGAGAATCTAAAGAATTTTACAGAGTCCTTGATCGTGAGTGATGAAACTGCCAACAAATTGAAGCGTACCTTTAAAGGTGTGTTTGCTGTTTTCGATATTTTTAAGAAAGTTCTTGGAACTGTCGGTGATGCCATTGTTAAACTTTTAGGCTCCGATGGACTGAAAGATCTTGGAAATACGCTTTTGGATTCGGCTGCATCTCTTGGCGATTTCCTAGTCTCGTTAAATGAGAGTTTTTCGACAGATGGAATTACCGGTATGTTCGATAAAATCGTTAACGGGATTTCCGATCTGTTCTCTGGCATACTTAATAGCGCCGGAGGGTTTAGCGGAGCATTCGGTACAATTGGCTCAAGTATTTCTTCGGTTCTTGGGTTTATTTGGAATTCCTTTAAGACTGTATTTTCTTGGCTGAAAGAGAATATTTCGCTAAAGGGTATCCTTGGCACGGTTGCGGCCGCATTTAGCGCTTTGACAGGTAAGGAGCTCTTTGACGCAGCCAGCGGAATCTCTGGATTTATCGAGAAATTGACTGGAGCTGGCAAAAAATCCGGATCGCTGAAAGCTACAATTTCCGAACTCTTTGAAAGCCTTCACGATAGCTTACAGGCATTGACGACAAGCATTAAAGTGACTTCGCTTGTTGGTATTGCCGGGGCAATTGGAGTTCTTACTGCTTCACTGAATACGCTCTCGCAACTTGATGTGGGGTCTGCACTTAAGGGTATTAGTGCCATGGCAGCCATGTTCAAAATGTTGACGAAAAGTTTGGATAGCATCACAAAGACACTATCTAAAAATGGATCTAAAGGATTGGGTAAAGCGTCTATCAGTTTAATTCTGGTTGCCGAATCCATGAAGGTTCTGGCATCTGCGATGGCTAAATTTGGTGATTTGTCGCTTAAAGAAATTGCTAAGGGTCTTATCGGTGTTGGTGGTGGTCTGACCATCTTCTGTTCTGGACTTAAAGCTCTGAATGGAGTTAAGGTTCCGCTCAGAACCAGCATTAGTCTTTTGGCAATTGCAGAGAGCTGTAAGATTCTTGGAGATGCCATGAGCAAATTCTCTGGATTCTCATGGGATGAAATTGGGAGATCTCTGACTGCTATGGGCGGTGCCCTTGGTGAGCTAGTTGTCGCTCTTGGTATTCTCAACAAAGTAAGCGGCTTAGGTTCTTTGGCTGGCAGTGTGTCTACTTTGATTATTGTCCAATCTTTGTCGGGACTTGCCGATGGCCTTAGTAAGTTTGGAAGTTTTAGCTGGGATGAGATTGAGCACGGCCTTGTTGGAATGGGAGGAGCTCTGGCTGAAGTTTCAACTGCAATTGTTGCCGTATCCAAACTGGCAGGATTCGGTTCGCTATTTGCCGCTGGCTCGATTGCCATTGTGATTAGCGGTTTGGATGAACTTGCCGATTCTCTTACAAAATTTGGATTTATGTCCTGGGACGCTATTGTTCATGGTCTTGTGGCTATGGGCGGTGCACTTGCCGAAGTGGCAGGATTTACAGGCGCTCTTGGTAAGATTGCTGGATTCAGTGGTTTGCTTGGAGCTGGATCTATTCGACTTACAATCACCGGACTTAGTGATCTGGCAGATGCTCTTGAACAAATCGGTGGATTGAGCTGGGATGAAATTAAACGCGGACTTAGTGGCATGGGCGGTGCTCTTTTAGAGGTTTCGGCTATTACGGGTGCCCATGGACTAATTTCCGGATTTAGCGGTTTACTTGGAAGTGGATCATTGCTTCTGGCGATTCAGGGGCTCAATGATTTGGCTGAAGCATTTAAAACATTTTCCACGATGTCTTGGGAAGATGTAAACAATGCTCTCACTGCAATGCTTGGCGCTATGGGCGCTACTGCTCTTGGCGGCCTGGCAAATACTTTCTCTGGACTTGGAGCCGCTTCGATTAAAGCTGTTGCCGATGGGCTTGGCCCCTTAGCTGAAGCAGTTAAGCAGTGGCAGGGAGTAAGTGTCGATGACAATCTCCCCGGTCAGTTATCTTCTCTCGCGACTGGCGTTAGCTCTTTCTGGGCTGCTGGTTGGGGTGCAGATGCTATCAATACCGTGTCTTCTGGGCTTGGAACATTGGCTGAATCTGTAAATGCGTGGCAAAACGTAGAAGTTCCGGACAACATTGCTGATAACATGCTCGACCTTGCGAATGCAATTAGCACGTTCACGTTTTCTGGTTTTGGGTCCTCTGCGATTTCTACAGTAGCAGCACCTCTCGGCGAATTGGCCACATCTGTGAATGCATGGAACGGTGTTACCATCAAGGACGATTTAGGAACACAACTTTCCAATTTGGCAACCGGAGTTAGCTCTTTCTGGGCTGCTGGTTGGGGTGCAGATGCTATCAATACTGTGTCTTCTGGGCTTGGAACATTGGCCGAATCTGTTGGAAAATGGGAGTCTGTTTCCATTGACGATATGTTGGGAACGAAGCTGACGAGTCTTGCTACTGGTGTTGAAGCCTTTTCGTTTGCATTTCTTGCCGGATGGTCTATTGATCAGCTGGTTAATCCCTTGGCATCACTGGCCGATTCTGTTTTAAAATGGAAAAGCGTATCTATTCCTGCAAAAATCGGAGAAAAACTAAAAGATCTTGCTTCTGGCATAAATGACTTTGGTTTGTCTTTTCTTGCAGGATGGTCGCTTGGAACTGTCACTGGGCCCTTGGGTGACCTGGCGGATTCAATTAACAAATGGAATAGCGTGACAATCCCGGATGATATTTCAACGAAACTTTCGGGTCTTGCAGACGGACTTATGAAGTTTAGTGGCGTTGGAAACATTTCGCTCGCTATATCTTCCATCGAAACAATTTCTGAGGCCGCGGTTAAGCTGTCAGAAGTCAATTTTGATTCCATTTCGAGCGGCCTTGCCTCTTTAACCGATGCACTGACGAAACTTGGCAGCATTGATCTTTCAGCAGCAACTAATATGGGTGACATTACAGGAGCAGTAGCTTCGATGATTCAGACCTTCTCAACTGCAATTCAGAATAGTGCCCCTACAATTAGCGAGTCTTTTGGTAGCATGTTAACTACTGTGATCAACAACTCAGTGACCTACCAGAATCTATTCTATACGAACGGTCAGACTCTTATGACCAAAATTGTAGACGGATTTAATTCTGGAAATGGCACTTTGAGTGCTTCAGTGGTAAATGTTCTAACAAGTGGCGCTGCTGCAATTTATGACCAGTATCAGAACTGGTACACCGCTGGTTCGTTCCTCGATATTGGTCTTGCCGCTGGTATTAGAGCTGGTGAATCAAATGTGATTACCGCGGCCACTGATGTTGCTACCAAAGCTCTCAAGGCTGCCAAAGACGCTCTGCAAATCAACTCTCCGTCCAAGGTCACTTATGGCTTCGGGCGGTTCTTTGATTTGGGGCTTTCCAACGGCATCTATGATTATGCGGATCGGGTGGCAAAGGCAACCGAGACAATCTCTAATCAGGCACTCTCGGCAGCACAAATCATTGCCGAAAACATTGCCGCTACGATGGATGAGGATTTCGAGTACGAGCCTACCATCCGGCCGGTTTTGGATATGGATGAGGTGGATAGTGGCCTTAACGCATTTGATCGGAGTTTTGCTAACCGCAGCATGAACCTTGCTGGCAGCATTGACCGTGTACGGAAGGCAGCCCCTGCGGATAAGTATGCTGAGAACGTGAACCCCAGCCAGAATCAAAATGGTGGGTCCAATACCTACAACTTTAACCAGTATAACTACAGCCCGAAGGCACTGAGCCGGATCGATCTGTATCGCCAGACGAACAACCAGTTTGCCATGATGAAGGAAAGAGGAAAAGCATGATCAAGACCGTGAAAGTTACAAACTACATGGGCGAATCACTGACCATTCCTCTTATCTGGAATGGCGGGCCTTTTGAGATTGAGAAGATCGAAGGTCTTGGTCCGCCCAAGGCCAACATCAACACAACCGAGATTGCCACAAATGATGGCTCGAAGTTTAACTCTGCCCGATCTACTGAACGAAACATTGTTTTGTATCTTATCCTGCATGGAGCACCTACCATTGAGGATGCACGACATTTGAGTTACAAGTATTTTCCTGTGAAGAAGTATTTGCAACTTGAGATCGAGACCGATAACCGGCGCTGCATTGTGGACGGCTACCCCGAATCCAATGAACCAAATATCTTTAGCGAAAACGAAGACATTCAGGTAAGTATCGTTTGCCCGAATCCGTATTGGAAGTCGGCAGGCGATGACGGAATTCGAGAGGTAGTATTTCATGGTGTGGCGCCTAATTTCGAGTTTCCTTTCTCTAACGAATCGCTGACTGAGGACAAGATCGAGTTTGGTATTATCGAGCGGCGCAAAGAAAACGTCGTTTACTATGACGGCGATGCGGAGCAGGGAATTACTATCATCATTGAAGCAATCGGCACCGTGAAGAACCTTACGATTTACAATGTGCGAACCAGAGAGAAAATGGCCATCAGCCACGATGAGCTTGTGAGCTTTACTGGTTCCGGCATTGTGAACGGCGATACAATTACGATTTCGACTGTGAAGGGCCACAAATCGATCGAGCTTTTGCGTGACGGTGTTACGACTAACATCCTGAACTGCATTGGCAAAGATGACGACTGGTTTATGCTGTCGAAAGGCGACAACATTTTCGGCTATACTGCGGATGAGGGCAGCGACTACCTGGATTTCAAAATAAACTATTCTTCTTTGTATGAGGGTATTTAAATGGAAGCACTGATTATGGACAAGGACTTTAAGTCGGTAGCTGTAATTGACGACTATGAGTCTTTTATCTGGACTGACCGTTACACCGGCTACGGAGACTTTGAGCTTTATGCTCCTGTCAGTGCAGCATTTTTCAACTTTACCAAAGACGGGTATTATATTTGGAGCGCCGAATCTGAGCATCTTATGATCATCGAGAAAAACGACATCAATAGCGATGCGGAGGATGGCAGCCATGTTACCGTGAAAGGGAGGAGCCTTGAGTCTATTATAGACCGGCGTATTATCTGGACCCAGACGACCCTTAGCGGCAGTTTACAGGACGGGATCAAGAAACTTCTTACAGAAAACATCATTTCGCCGAGTGATGAGAAGCGGAAGATCCCGAATTTTATTTTTAAGGAAAGCACCGACGAAGCAATCACAAAGCTGACAGTGGATGCCCAGTACACGGGCGATAACCTCTACGATGCTATTAAATCTCTTTGCGAAACCAATGAACTCGGATTTAAGGTTATCTTGAACAGTGACCTTAAGTTCGAGTTTTCTTTGTATTTTGGGACAGACCGTTCCTATAACCAAAAGAAACTGCCGTATGTAATCTTTAGCCCGAACTTTGAAAACCTGGTAAATTCGAACTACTACGAAAGTTCTGCGGAGCTTAAGAATGTAGCACTGGTTGGCGGGGAAGGAGAAGGCTCGGACCGGAAATTTAAGAGTGTATACGGCAACGGCGTTGAGGAGTTCCCCAGTGGGATGGACAGGCGAGAGCTGTTTGTGGATGCCCGGGATTTGAGCACCAAGACAAGCGATAAGACTCTATCTGCCCCCGAATACAATGCCCAGCTTGAACAGCGAGGCTACGATAAACTTGGGGAGAATACCAAGGCTACCGGGTTTGAGGGCGACATTGAGAATACTGAGATGTTCAGCTATGGGAAAGATTTCTTCGTCGGAGATATTGTACAGATTCAAAATGAGTACAAAATCAAGGCGACTACAAGAGTGGTTGAGGTCGTTATCTCGGATAGTTCCACAGGCACTACGATCGTGCCGACATTCTCGACCCCGACACTGACAAAAACTTAAAGGAGGCTGTACAATATGGCTTTTAGTTATGGCTTTTACAATAGCCTGAATGGAGATCGAAAGTACGACTCCGAAGATTTGAGCCGGATGTTTGATGGCATTATCTATGATGGTGTTATTGGTGCAGTTGGTGATACGTTTGCTGTAAAAGCCGGAACTGGGAATACTGTAAACGTATCGAGTGGGCGTGCTTGGTTTAACCATACCTGGACCTACAACGATGCACCGATGCCTATTAGCTGTGGCTCTGCGGCGGTGCTTTTGGATCGCTATGATGCCATTGTGCTGGAAGTGAACGCTGCTTCTGATGTGCGTAAAAACAGTATCAAAGTTGTGACCGGAACCGAAGCATCAAACCCGGCGAAGCCCGCGATGGAGAACACTGAGTTTGTGCACCAGTATCCGTTGGCTTACATTTTGCGTAAAGCAGGTTCCAGCAGAATTTCGCAGTCTCAGATCGAGAATGCTGTCGGCACATCTGAGTGTCCGATTTGTACAGGGGTGCTGAAAAGTCTGAACATCGACCAGCAGATGGCCCAGTGGAATGCCCAGTTCAACGAATGGTTTGAAGATACCAAAGGGACCTTAAGCGGTGACGTTGCCGGGAACCTTTTGAACAAAATCACCGAAACCGAAAAGAAGATTCCGTATGTATACAGCGGAACCTTTAGTGTAAGTGGTTGGACAGCTTCCGCATATAGTGATGGAGTAACCGACTATCCGTATAAGCAGTCAATCGCTGTGAAGCCAGAGAAATCGTCAGCCCCTAATGTTACAGCATCGAGCACATTTATGTCAGGATGCGGGTTTACGCCAACTAAAGTTGCAAAAACTGATGAAACTCTTACAGAGGCTCTTGGCATTATTAACGATGGGGTGACTGTCAGTTCCTACCAGCATGTCACAACGTATGTAAAAGAAAAACCAACCTGCGATATTACTGTCCGGTGGGAGATAGCAGAGTAAGGAGGTTTAGCATGAAACATTGTAAGAAATCTGCGGCATGTGCTGCGCGGGGGTACTGCTGATGGGTGTAGCACCGAGAATGGCTGGAGGCGGGACATCTAAAAAAAGCACAGAAATGACAAATATTATTCCGGCAATGAGCTCTAATTCACAAAACGGTTATAAAGTTAGCATGAAGTCTTTAAGCGGAAATGATGCTAGCGCTGGAGCAGCCTGGTATATGTTTAACCACAATTATCGCGTTTATAACTGGTCTGAAAACGGGTACAACGAAAACGTATGCCATTTTGGTTCTGGAAAAGATGGGCAGATTGACATCGAATTGCCAGAACCGACGGCTGTACATGCTGTTTTTGTTATTGGCCCTAATTATAGCAGTTACGGTGTGAACGGGCCAACAAGTGCTGAACTTTATTTCTCGAATGATGGCACAAATTTCACCAAAGTTGATGATGCAGTGAATATCCGAAAAAATAGTTACGCACAGTTGCCGATGCTTGGCGATCAAATCAATATGTGTCTAAATCCTAGTAAACATAAATATTATCGCATTGTCGTCCACAGAGCTGACGAGTATGTTGGCGTAAATGCAGTTATACTATTCTAATTTGTATACCAAAAATTCAATAGAAAGGAGCTTAAAGATAAAAAATGAAAATCTACGATGAAACCACAAAGGCCGAGCTGACTGCCCCCGACCTTACCAAAGGGCATCTGTATGCCGGGCGGATGGTGACAGGGCATGTTGAAGATACCTACGAGGTCATGCCTGGCACGGTTACGGGAGACTGCCCGGAGGGGCTTCGACGGTTCATTCCCGGCCGGGACATCTACGAGGATTGCCAGTTTTATCATGCTTATACCGCTGAAGAGCTGGCTGAAATGACAAAACCCTCGCTTCAGGAGCAGGTAGACGCCAATGCCGCAGCTATCGCTGAACTGGCTATGATGATGGCCGGAGGTGGCGAATAATGGTGCGTTTTTATGTATGCCAGATCAGACTTGGCAAATTTACGATTCTTGACGTGCCGGAGCGTTGGCGTGATGCCGTTGAGAAGAAGCTAAGCGAATCTTAAAAGGAGAGCCTTATGAACACAACCATGCCGGGGATTATGCCCCAAGGAAGTCAAATTGGCACGATGCAGCAGCCTGTGAATATGCCGGGTTTTCAGCCCCAGTATCCTGCGGTCCCCGGCATTGGCAGTGTTCCGATGAACAGACCCCGGACTATCCCAGGCAGGATGATTTATTCGCCCGATGAGATTATGCCGCAAGAAGTACCGATGGATGGCAGCGTGAGTTTATTTCCAATGCACGACTGGAGTTGTGTGTACGGGAAATGGTGGACCTCCAACGGGCAAATCCAGACGGTGAAGTTCGTTTTGGAGCAGCCGAAGAAACAAATTGACGAATCTGCTGTGAGTCTATCGGATATTTCGGAGAGGCTGAATAAAGTAGAGCGGTACCTTTTTAAGAATAAGCATAAGCAAAGACCAAATCAAAATGAACCAGTGAAGGTGGAGGAAGCTCCACATCCGGAATAAACAGGAGCGACTGAAATGGCAAATACAATCGTTCTGAACGAATATACTGCTGCCATTAAGGACAGCCCGAAAAAGTATCTCGAATTTGGCACATACGACAGCTATGGCCGAGAGCATATAAATGTCATGCCCGAATCTGGCTGGGAGGACTTGAGTGTATATGTCACTTTCATTTCTCCCAAAAAAGTAAAGCGAACAGTATTGCTCACCGATCCTGTTATTCCTGTGCCAAAAGATGCTACTGCAGGTTGTTGCGGATTTGGGGCGATTGTGTTTGCCGGTTATAAAGATGGCGAATGCATTATCACCTGTGATGTTCCATATCATCTTGGGCATCACAGCAACATTGAGCCAGATGAGTATGATGAAGAAGATGTCAAATTACTTGAGCAAATAATGTCCATTGCTGAATTTCTGCGAAATTTAGCGCGGGGCGGCAAAAAAGGACAAGTCTTCACGAAGCTTAGTGACAAAGATCTGGATATCGGATGGGAAACACCAAAAGAGTCCAGCGGAACCGTAATTGATTTCAAAATAGGCAATGGATTGCTCTATGATGAAGCAACTAAGGTTCTCTCAGTCGATGTTGCGAATGACGCAGAGAAAGATAATACTCGTCCAATTTCGAGCGCAGCCGTCGACACAATCGTCGGAAACATTGATGTCCTTTTGAGCGGCATTTGAAGGAGTGAAGAAATATGAGCATTGCAACAGAAATTACAAGAATTCAATCTGATCGTGACCTCTTAAGAACCAAGGCTATCGAGCTGAAGTTATCTACCAAGGCCGATGTTGATACCGTTTCTAAGGCAATTACTACGACCTCGAACCTGGATGACCTCGCTTCAGCATTCGATTCTATTACGAATCAGGGAAGTGTCTCAACCAGTGTCAAGGAAGGCGAGACCTACACCATTCCAAAGGGCTACCACGATGGCACTGGTACAGTAAGCGGCGTAGCAGGCGGCGGTAACTATAGCTTGCAGAGCAAGACTGTAACTCCGACCAAGGCAAACCAGCAGATTACTGCAGATGAAGGTTACTATGGCCTCAGTGATGTTACGGTCAACGCCATTCCTGACTCTTACCAGAATGTCACGAGTGTGACTGCTGCAGCAGGAGATGTTCTTACTGGGAAGGTTATTGTTGACAAGACCGGCAAGCAGATTGCAGGTACCATGCCTAATAATGGTGCCGTGGAGAAGACCCTTGATGTAACTACGCCTTCCTATACGGTTCCTGCCGGTTATCACAATGGCAAAGGTGTTGTGAAAATCGTAACGGAGCAGAAGACTGCCACGCCGACAAAAGCTGAGCAGAATATCACTCCCACTGCGGGAAGTGTTCTGAGCAAAGTTACCGTGGCGGCTATCCCCGCTAAATACCAAGACGTGAGCAGTGTTACTGCTGCGGCTGGTGATATTCTGGCAGGGAAGAAGATTGTTTCGTCCACCGGCGCTGTTGTTGAAGGCACTATGGCCAACAATGGAGCTATTGCCAAGACCATTGATGGTCTGACTACTACGAGCGTTACAATTGCCGCCGGCTATACTTCTGGCGGTACAGTAAGCCTTACCAACGACATTGAAGAAGCACTTATGGCTATCTGAAAGAGGGTGGCAGCGTGAGTATTCAAAATGAAATTACCAGATTGAGTACGGCGAAAAAGGATATTGCGGCTGCCATCAAAAATAAAGGTGTTTCTGTCCCATCAGACCTTACGATTGATGGCTATGCTGCAAAGATCAATGAGATTATGGTGGCTGATGTATTTACAGGTGCCACGACTACCTCTGACGGTACGTCTGGCCTTGTCCCGGCACCGACTTCTGCTGATAAGGATAGCTACTTGAAAGGTGATGGAACCTGGAGTAAACCTGAGGCGCAAACGTCAATTAAAATTTGCAGATGGGGGGATACCTAATATGCCTGTATATTTTGGAAGCCAGAAGGTCAGCATTTTTGCAGGAGCCGGAAGTACAAAAGCACAAAGCAAAAGTATCGCCCCGACAGAAAGTCAACAGATTGTGACCCCAGATGAAGGGTATGATTGCTTATCTCAGGTCACAGTTGGAGCCATATCGTCCGATTATGTCGGAAGTGGTATCGCCAAAAAGGCGGCGGCGATCTATACGCCTGGTACAAGTAACCAGACGATTGGAGCGAATCAGTACCTGAGCGGTGCTCAGACGATCAAGGGAGATAGCAACCTGGTCGCTGGGAACATCCGCTCAGGTGTTTCTATTTTTGGGGTAACCGGCACTGTGGTGGCGGCATCCTCGCCAAACCTGCAGGCTAAGACTGTTACACCAGGGACTTCAAGCCAGACCGTAAGACCTGACAGCGGCTACGACGGCCTGAGCCAAGTGGTTGTGAGCGGCGATTATGATCTGGTGAGTGGAAACATTATCAGCGGCAAGACCATTTTCGGTGTGCCTGGTTCTGTGGTGATCCAGAGGTATTACACCGGCAGCTCTGCACCCAGTTCTTCGATCGGCAGCAATGGTGATTTGTATTTGCAGACTGGGGGCTAATGTATGGCAAGTGTAACATTGGTTCCTACAGGATATGATGGCCAACACTCATCGTATATTTCTGTAGATGCATCTTATCCACTTTCAAATGGCCTCACCAGCGCAAGCAGTGGCACCTTTGCGGTGATAAACCTGAACAAAGGTGGCGGCGCGGTTTCTAAGCTGGCAGTCAAATTCGATATGTCAAAGATTCCGACCGACGCTAAGATCAATTCTATCTCTTGTAAGATAAAAGCCAGAATCTCGAACGCGTATACTTACATATTGAGCGGTGTTGCGCAGTTGTATTGCGGAACGGCCGGGTTGAGCAGCGAAATTGATTTGGGAACATCCGAAGTGGCTCAGTCTTTTAGTGATACAGGCTATTGGGATCGTGAGAGCCTGGACGATCTTATCTTGCTGATTACCTGTACACGCGGTTCGCTATCTGCAAACAGCAGCCAGACATTGCGTTTTTACGGCGCTGATCTGACTGTAAACTACACTGGCGGCGGATCTTCTGGCCCTGTGCTGAGCACTAAGGTAAATGGCAGCTGGGTGAACGTATCTAAGGTTTACAAAAAAGTAAGCGGTATTTGGGTAGAACAGAGTGATATTGCAAACTTGTTTAGCCCTGATACCAATTATGTAAAGGGGTGAGATTTTGGCAAAGACTACAGAAACGATTGGCGAATTCACAATGAATATTCTTACCGCGGAGCAGTATGCAGATGCGAAAAAGAATAACCAGATCGACCCCAATCAATTATATTTTACCCCTGAAAAAAAGTTGGTTGTTGCGGTATCTCAGGATGAGTATGAATCAATGAAAGAGGCCGGTACGCTGGATGAGGATGTACTTTATGTTACACCCGCTAGTGAGTCCGTTACGATTCCCGAGGCCACCGAGACCACCGCGGGCCTAATGCCGCCCAGCGCCGTGACAAAGCTGAAAGGCATCGATGAGGGCGCGAACAAGTACACTCACCCGTTGCATACGGCCCGGACCCGCGGCCTGTACAAGATCACCGTGGACAGCCTGGGGCATGTCACCGCTGTTTCTGCCGTGCAGAAAAGCGACATCACCGACCTGGGCATCCCGAGTTCCGATACGACCTACAGCCTGGCCTCGGCCTACAGCAATGGCCTGATGAGCTCGACCCAGTATTCCAAGCTGAGCGGCATTGAATCAGGTGCCAACAAAACCACGGTCGACGCCACACTGTCCAGCAGCAGCGTCAACCCGGTGCAGAACAAAATCGTGTATGCGGCATTGCCATGGGAATACAGTGCTACATTTTATGTAGACAGCTGGAGTACGGCGACTTCTGATGAGCAAGCGCAAGGGTTTGCATATCGACAGGTTGTCACTCCAGTAAAGAAAATTTCGGTTGCTCCAACAATTACTGCAAATTCAATGTTTCTTGGATTTGGAAGTCCTAGTGATAGCTCGGTTCTTGCCACTAAAGTAGCACTTGCCGAAGCTGCAAACGTGATCAACGGCGGTCTTGTGTACACCGGAAGCAACTCTATAACTGTACTTGTTGAAGAAAAGCCGACTTCCGATGTTACGATGACTTGGTGGCTTAGAACTTAATCGCTATTTATAAGAAAGAGAGGTATTAACCATGTTTGACCCTGCCAAATTTGCTATGCAGATGATCCAGAATAATCCCCAGGTAATGAATAACCCTATGGCTAAGCAGTATCTGGAGATCATTCAAAATGGGGACAGTGCAAAAGGGCAGGAAGTTGCAAATAATATTCTGAAGACCTATGGAATGACAAAAGACCAGGCGATGAGCCAGGCCTTTAAGTTCTTTGGCATCAGAAAGTAAGGACGTTGAAAATTAAGAGAAGTACAAATTCTAAGGATGTCTGAACGCAAAAGGAATCCACTCATTTGGTTATAGGTCTTTGAGAAAGGCCTATCAATGCGCGCAGATAGGTTGAGTAAGAAAGACTTATGATAGTCCGTTTCTTTTACTCTACATTCCTTATGAAGGAGGAAAATCTTATGTTTAACGCGAATATGCCCTCTCTTTCCGATATTGCTGCTGTGACCGGAAACGACCGTGATGGCGGTTGGGGCGGTAACGGCTGGTGGATCATCATTATCCTGCTTGCCATGTGGGGCGGCTTCGGCGGCTATGGCTGGGGCAATGGTGGTTATGGTAACGGCGGTGGCTATGTTGCTACGGCTGCTACCCAGGCTGACATCCAGCGCGGTTTTGATACCCAGAACATCATCTCGAAGCTCGACGGCATCAATTACGGCATGTGCGATGGTTTCTATGCTGTGAACAATGGTATGCTGACCGGATTCAACGGTGTGAATACTGCGATGCTCCAGGGCAACTTTGGGCTCCAGCAGGCCATCAATGCCAACAATGTTGCAGCCATGCAGAATACCAATGCTCTCCAGACCCAACTGGCTGATTGCTGCTGCCAGAACAAACAGGGTCAGGCCCAGATCCAGTATGATATGGCGACCAACACCTGCGCTATCACGAACGCAATCGCTCAGCAGACCCAGGCTATCATGCAGAATGATAATGCGAACTACCGCCAGCTGCATGATGAGATCGTTGCAAACCAGATTGCTGCTAAGGACGACACGATTGCTCAGCTCCGTTCTCGTCTGGCAGCGGCTGATCTGGCGGCTTCCCAGCAGGCTCAGAACACCTATCTCGTCAACCAGCTTCGCCCGCCCGTAAACCCGGCCTATGTCGTTACTAACCCGTATGCCGGTACCGGGACCCTTCCGTGCCAGACTGCAGGCTGCTGCGGTGTGAGCGCGTAAATTCAAAATGATACGAGGGAGGCTCACTTCGGTGGGTCTCCCTTTATATTTTTGATAGGAGGGTAACTTGATGATTAAGTTGACGAATACCACTGAGCAGACTGTTGCCACTGGAGCAGCACTTACTTTTAACTCGGTGCTTGCGAACACCAATTGCTCTACGTGCCATCGGAAAGGCACAGGAAGTGTAAAACTGAATCGCAGCGGCGCCTATATGGTCTCGTTCCATGCGAATGTGACCGGGGCTACTGCAGCAACACCTGTACAGCTCGCTTTGGCTCTGGGCGGGGATGTCATGCCGGAAACGACTATGATATTTACCCCTGAGACGGCGAATACTGTAGGGCAGGTGTCCATCTGTCTGCCGGTCTTTAACTCGTGCTGCGACTACGACCGCGTAACCGTTGTGAACACTGGGACTACGGACATCGTTATCTCTGCGAACCCGATGCTTGCTATCAGCAAGATGTGCGGTTGAGGAGGTGAGTAACGATGGCTGAGAACGAGAAGAATATGGATCTGTGCGAGCTGAAATGCACACTGATCGATGCACTCAAGACCCAGATGTCCGGCGGTGTCGGCAATGTCGATGCAGAAGAAGCCGGCGAGGTTGTCGATATGATCAAAGACTTTGCCCAGACTGATTATTACGAGGCGAAAGCCCACTATTATCGGACTGTGGAGAAGGCGATGGAAGAAGGTAAGTCCCGTGGCCGCTATGGCTATGTTCGCGGACTGGACCGTTATATGGACGACCGTGACGGTATGGAGATGCCCGAGTGGTGGGAGATGGATCACATGGCCGATACTGACCAGTTTGATCCTCGCCGCTACCGCATGGGGTACACGCCCAACCGTAAAATGATGGATGATAAAAATGAGAAGTTCGGAACCGCTTACCGTGAATGGGATGTTTCGAGACGCCATTACCATGATTCCAACAAGAGCGAGGATAAAGAGGAAATGAATCGACATGCGAGGGAGCACATTGCGAATACGCTTGAATCGATTCGGACTATCTGGTCGTCCTCCGATCCTGAGCTGAAGAAGCGGATGAAAGCCGACTTGACAGCGCTTGTTGGAGAGTTGACCGTCTAAAGGTCGTTAAAGATTTACGGTTATGAAGAGCTTTGTCATGAATGGATATTTGTGGCATATAGCTTTCGTAAACCCAGGCAGCGCCAAGCTCGTGGATAGGACCGGAACCAGCACACTTGCCACTACGGACCCTACCGTAATGAGGATTTATATTTCCGACGTTTTGAGTGGGCAAGAGCTGGAGACGGTGCTAATCCATGAGCTTGGTCATGCTGCTTTGTTTTCTTACGGGCTTTTGCCTGATATTCACAAAGCTGTTAAACGACAGTATTGGATGGAAGCTGAAGAATGGGTGTGCAATTTCATAGCGGATTACGGGATGCGGATATTCAGTATCGCGTATGAAGTTATGGGAGAGGATGCCTGGATGTTTATACCTTACGAGCTGGATCGTTTAATCGCGTAAGGGAGGTGTTTAAGATGGACGAGTGGGCTAAATTGCTCATCACCGTCGTGTGCAGCGTCGTGGCCTCCGGTGGGTTCTGGAGTTATCTCCAAGCTCGGCGTGAAAAGAAAGATGCCAAGACGAAGCTGCTCTTGGGCCTTGCACATGATAGGATTATGTCACTTGCGGCGCTATATACTTCGCGCGGGTACATCACTCAGGACGAGTATGAGAATTTCCATGATTATCTGTATGTGCCTTATCACGATAGTAATGGCAACGGCACAGGGACAAAGGCTATGGCAGAAGTAGAGCGGCTGCCAATGCACGAACACCCATTGAATAAAGAGGAGGTTTGATGTAAAATGAGTAACAAGACTTATGATATTTGCAAGTGGATCGCACAGTATCTACTGCCGGCTCTGGCAACGCTGTATTTTGCGGTATCCCAGATCTGGGGCCTGCCGTATGGTGAGCAGATTGTTGGTACGATTACTGCCGTGGACACCTTCCTTGGTGTGCTGCTGGGTATCAGTACCGCCAATTATAACAAGCAGAACGGGGCAGAAAAAGGCGAGTGAATGTAGGTAGTTTGTACTTTATTCCTACACTCACTCGCATATTTTGTTGTTAGTGCGTCAATTATTTCCTTGTATCACTTTTGTTTTGAAAAAGTGCTGAGGGGCATAATTAGAAGTATTTAGCGGCATAACGTAGAATGTTATAGTGGTAAGTAGCTATAAAGTGTATGAAAAAGTAGGACACTCCTACACTATTCATACATTGGCCTCGCGGCTATAACATTCTATTTTATTTTTTCTAATTCGGCCCTCAACCATTCAAAATCTCTTTCTGTGTAAACTCGTTCTGTTAAGTCTGCAATAGAATGGCCAACAAGTCTCTTGATAGCATATTCGTCTAGGTTGTACCTCTTTGCCATCGTCACGAATTGCTTTCGACCGTCATGCGGACGATGCCGCTCATCAAGATGTAATTCTTTAACTGCCAAATCATATGTTAGGAAAAATCTCTTGTATGTCATCGGGACATATCGATTTTTAGCAGGATCTTGATTAACATGATTAAACAGATATTCACTGCCGACTTCCTTTGCACGGTCGTAATAATTCTTTATAAGAGGATAAATTCTAGGATGAATTGGGACTGTACGGTTAATGCCATAATTAGTTTTCATTCCTCCAGTCATAGCTCTCTTTTTTAAGTCGATATCTGAGAGTTTCAATGCTACAAGTTCTCTTGGTCTCCATCCACTATAGCATTGAATCAGAATCATATCAACATGATTATATTCTTTATAGTGACCCCATAATAGTTTCATTTCATCATTCGTGAAACACATATGGTGGGTTTTAGCTTCTGGATTGTTATCGACTTTGACCGGAGTAACAGGACTAGATGTGAGTAATCCTAGCTCTAATGCCCTATCAAATAGTTTCCGAAGGAGACCTTTTATTTTTACTCTTGTGTTTTCAGAAGCCTTATGTGTTCCGTTCTGATCCGTAATCACTGCTTCTTCGATACAGTATTTTATATGAATAGGACGTACCTCATAGAGTTTCATATCATGAATCGATTCGCAATACCGCCACGCTGCAACATAAGCCGCAGTTGTTTTTAAAGTCGGATAGAACTCTTTGCTCCATACATGATAAAGTTCTTTAACAGTCGTTTGCTCCGTAAAATCAAATGGACTTTTGTTGTATTCGAGTAGTGCAGCATAAGCATCATTGTAAGTTTCAAAATAAGCTTCGGGTTTTAGCAGTTTGCAGATTGGACGGCCCTCTGGAGTTTTGCCAACTGTGACCATGGCTCGGAATGGTTTTCTTAGCGCCTTCCCTTTGAGTTCGGTTATCTGGCCGAATCCATTGGGCAGGCGCTTTCTTTTGTTTTGACGAGGTTTCCTGGGCTTTAGTGCTTCAGGCTTTAGTGGATATCCGCAGTGAGGGCATGATAGCGCTTTGTCACTCACTTGTAGTTCACATTCGGGACATTTTATAAGCATTATATCACCTCTGTGCGTTATATTTTACTATAGATGTACGAATAAATCAATACTACATCTTGTGTCTGGCCATCAAATTCTGTAAGTTCAGGACGGGGGTTACAAGTTTCTATGCTAACTTACTAACTGCAAAAGCGTGGTACGACAGAATACATCGTACTAGCTAAGCTAAAATAGCAGTTGGAAGGAGCTGGAAAATTATGGAATTTGGCATTGGCTCGGTGCCTGTTGTGAAGGTGGCCGAAATTTACGGAAAAGATGCCAACTGGGTGCGGGCAGGAATCATTGAAGGATGGCTGCCTATCGGAACCGCTACAAGAAACGGAAAAGAGATTACATCGATCAAGGACATGGACTCTAAGTACGGACGTATAAATTATTATATTTCTCCGAAGAAACTTTATGAGGAGACTGGCTACGTCTGGAAAGGAGCAAAGCATGGCAACTAAGATACGGTCGAAGCTATCAAAGAAGAATCGCTACTGGATACCACCAGAACGTTACTACGAGCTCAAGCATTTCTGTTTACAGTATCCTGACTGGAAGCGTGAATATCTGGCAGTTGACCCGATGGCTCACGAGTTTGAGCAGGGGGAGAAACTATCTGCCACAAATAGGGTAGAGGATAGAACAGCCCTTTGCGCCGAGCGAAAGATCGAGTGTTCACAGAACATGGTCTTAATTGAGGAGTGCTGCGAGAAAGCAGACCCGGACCTTGCCCGTTATATTTTCAAGGCAGTCACTTCTAATCTAGGTTACACCTATCTCAAATCTAGGTTAGACATGCCATGCTCCAAAGATACCTACTATGACCGCTACCATAAATTCTTTTGGCATTTAAGCCACGCGCGAAAATGACATGGGGTATTATGGAGGTGATACTGAATGAAAGCAGTATTTGATGAACGCAGTATAAATTGGACCGACAATGCTGACTACAACATTATGTATCTTCATGCAAAGCAAAATTATTTTACCGATGTTTTGCGAGCGAGAGGGCACATATCTCTATGCGAGATCCTTGATGATACGGGAATCACATTGGATAAGCCGCTCTCACTTGCAGAGCTCTATGGTCATTTCTGGAGCTATGCAAAAGGAGACAGGTTTGTAGATTTGGGCATTCCCAAGGAATACGACTGCAATACTAAGTTATTTGAGCTTGACATCAATATCTAATCAGAATGGACGTCTGAAACATGGCGTCCTATTTTTCTCCGCAGATTTTGCATGGGGTATTATGGAGGTGATATTGCATGACTAAAAAGCAATTTAAAAATCTTAAAATTGGAGATGTCGTAGAACTTAATGGCAGGTGCCGAGGAAATGAAGGTATCCGATGCTATGTTGATTGGATAATCGATAATAGAATTTGGGTAAAAACTTTAGACGGTAAGCCCCATTTAAGTATCGATGGCGGAATCCAAACTAATTGGAATGAAATTACTTACGCAGGTGCAAATATTGTAAACTCTAAATCAGAGGGTTGAAATATACCCTCTTTCTTTTTACATCCGCGAAAATCTCAGGTCCTTATATGAAAAGAGTACAAAATACTCTGATATTTTTAAGGAGGAACCATTTATGAAAATGGCACCTGTTAAGGAAGTACCTGGAAAGACTGGTCACTATTGCAATTTGCAGGGGGGTGCTCAAGGAGTTTATGGCTATGGACGCAAAAGTCGTGAGGCTGGACGTTGATGGGTATAAATCTTCTACTGTAGCAGCATCCTGCATCAGTGTAGCTATCAGAAGATCCGGATACCCAATCAAGTCGTTTAAAAGAGGTGAATTTGTGTATCTGAGTAAAGTATCTTGAAAGGAGTAGGCTCTGTGGAAACACAGGGTCTTTCTCTTTTATATTTTCCAGGACTCGGGTTACGAAAGGAAGTGGTATTTTCATATCGTAAAATTCCCCGGGATGAAAATTTTAGAAAACAGTTTAAAGGAGAATTTACATGGATTGGTCTTATATCCTGATTGGGCTGATTATTTATTGTGCGGGCTTTGCTGCCGGAGGATTCTATATCAAGGAAAAATTCCTGCATGACAAAACAATCGGCAGCCTGCGAGTGGATCGTTCGGATGAGGACGGTCCTTTGGTTTTCATGGAGGTAGATCCTGGATTTCGGGATTTCGCGGAAATGGACGTTGTAGTTTTAAAAGTAAAGCACGAGGATTTTATTCCGCGAAAATAACTGGGGCTATTATGGAACCATTTATTACTTTGAAAGGAGATTATTAAAATGGCAGATCAAAACAGCGAAATGTTGAACAAACGTATCGAGGAGACCCTCGGAAATTTGGAGACGCTGAAAGGAGAGGAACGTGCTCAGGCCGTGAAGGAGCTGGACACGCTGTACAAGCTCAGGATCGATGAAACGAAAAATGAGGTTGAAGCCCGCCAAAAGACATCTGAACATCAGGATCAGATGTTCCAGGCGCAGGCCGATCTTCACGAAAAGAGAATCGCTCTTATTGTGAATACAGCGGTGGACGTGGCAAAATTCGTGAGCCAGGTCGGCATGTATGGCATTCTCATCATAGGCGGACTTAAGTTCGAGGAAACCGGTACGATCGGCTCGCAGTTCGTTAAGGATACGATCCGCAGTTGTACGAAATTCTTGAAGAAATGAGGTTCGAAAAAGAGCTTATGGAAACATGGGCTCTTTATTTTTATTGGTGGATATGAGATACTTTATCGAAAAGCCGAGTATTATAACCTCGATGTTTGGAGAAGTTTATATTTGCAATCACCCAATGTATGATAGATGCACCTTATACAAAATAGGCACTAAAGGGCTTGCCGTTGTCCAACAGCGATTTGATGTCGATAGCAAATCAACATACTGGACTGAAATCGATAGCTGGCTTAATGATATTCTGTATCTTCGCCCTGGATTCAGAGAATTTTTCAATAAATATGCAGGTGAACCAAATGAAGGGCTTTATCCGACTGTTACAGTGCGGCAGGTAATGTGGCGACTACGGCTCAAACCATTGAAAAGAGAGCGCTGGGAGACTGTAATTGATCGAAAACTCCTTTAATGCGCACTTTTTACAGCTCCTTATATGGAAGAGATTCCAAAAAAAATATGTAAAGGAGTTTTTATTATGACAAGAAAGCAAATTGAAGCAGCAAGAGAGCGTAGACTTTGGCTCACTCAGATTGTGGTGCCGGTAACAAGTACGGCAGTCGCAGCTCTGAGTATCCCCGAGGTACGTCAGACCATTGCAGCTAAAGTGTTGCGTGCCAAGGCAGAAGCTCAATACCAAACGGAGAATCTCAAGAGAAAATTTCACAAAAAGTGAAGGAAATGACTCAGTGGCGACACTGGGTCTTTCTTTTTGCTACGCGAATTTTGCAGGTCCTTATATGGAAATAGATAGCTTATGAGTAAAGCGCCCGGTATTTCGGGAGAACCAAGCTCGAACCTTGGTCTATTTCTTTTTGTTTTTATATTTGAAAGGAGAACCTAAAATGAATCTGAAACTCAACCGAAAAATTGTGAAGGAGATGGCAAAGAATGGACTCAAGTTTGTGGAAGATTGTTCACCTACTATTCTTACGGGACTGGTTGCAGCAGGAGTGCTCACGAGTGTTGGAATGGCTGTACGAGCTACCACCAAGGCACTTCCGCTCATCGAAGAAGAAAAAGTACGTCGTTGTAAAGAAGGGCTGGACGACCATTTAAAGCCCGCTGAGGTCGTAAAGGTTTGCTGGAAGTGCTATGTGCCAACCGTGAGTATGGCTGCGTTGACTGTGGTCTGCGCGATTGGGGCCAATAAGATCAATCTCCAGCGTAATGCCGCGCTTTCCTCTTTATATTCTGTAAGTTCTACGGCACTCAAGGAGTACGAGCAGAAGGTTATTGAGCAAGTCGGACCGGAGAAGAATGAAACAATCAAGAATGCTGTGGCAAAAGACCGTATGGAGAAAATTCAGATGGACGAGTCTGCGGCGCTTGGTGACGGCAATGTTTGGGTCTACGATACCTTTAGCGGACGAAAATGGCCGTGCAATATTGGTAAGATCAAGCAGATTGCCGGTGATCTTAACTGCGATATGGCGGTTAGCGGCGATTGGAAGAGCCTGAATGAGTTCTACATGGAAATTGGCTTGGATGAAATCAAGCCTGGCGATTCGTTAGGCTTTGATGCTTCTAACATGATCGATCTGTGGTTCTCGGCCCAGCTGGATGATAACGGCCGACCTTTGGTGGTTATGGATTACAAAGTTATGCCTAAAATAAAATACAAGGAGATGTTTTAAATGTGCCCATGTGCCATGAGAGTTACTTATGCCTGGATGTTTGAAGGCAAAACCATGTACCGCGAAGGCTATGAGTGCTTGAAGTATCGCAAGGAATGCAAAGATACGAGAGTTTGCAAATACAACTTCGCAGAAATTTCACCGGCTACTATGGAAAGGAGGGAAGACAAATGATGCCTAAAATCACTATGACGAAGGTCATTAGCCTTGTTTCTATTATCGTAGTTGGCGTTGGCTCTGCAATTGGCCAATGGGCAACTATGAAAGAATGGAAAGAAGAGACTGATGAAAAGTCTAAGAAAGAGGACTAAGGTCTTCATCTGATCGAGAAACGGCTCCGTGGAAACACGGGGTCTTTTCTTTTATACGCTAAAATTACACATCCTTATATGGAGGTGTATAAAAATGATCACACTTTATTACTTATTAGAATGTGCAGAAAGCTACTTTGAGAAGAAAGGCGGAATCCAAGAAATTATATTCAAGGTCGCACTTTGTCTCATTGTGTTTAGCATATTCATGTGGTGCATGTGTGGTGCAATTGATGACCTGGTAGCCAGAGGGGTGTAAAAGCCCCTTTTGGTTTTGTTTTTTTCTGGAAAGGAGAAATAAGATGCCGAGAACTCAGGATTTCGAGGTCTTGGACAAATTTGAAAACGAACATTACTTCCTGCCGAGTAAGGATTGGCCGGAATACGAATTTCAGTATCAGAGCACATGCCGCTGGGCCTTGAATCAGATTCGCGAGTACATGGCCCAGAAGGCGAACGAGCACAAATCTATGATTGATATTTTGGACGAACTTTACTGGATCTTCGATACTGGCATAGCAGAGTGTTGCGAGATGTATGATGAGAAAAATGAAATCAAAGCATGGCAATATCCACCACCGGATCTTGTCTTTAGTGTTGGTAGAGCCATGGTTGAGGAAGTAGCAGGTTTATATTTATGAAAGGAGAACTCCAATGAATTGGTATAAAGTCGTAGGTGTTATGGATGACGGTGCCAGTATTTATGGAGAAGAGGTAATTGTGGCCGCCAACTCTAAAAAGGAAGCAAGTGAAAAAGCAAAACAAGTTTTATGCAACAATTCAGAAGAAATTTTCCGTACGGATCATGTTTTTGATTTAGACCCTAAACTTGCTTATGTGTTTTCACTTAGAAAAAGTATTCCTGTTTAAGATTAAGGAACCGTTTATGAAAGGAGAACTTCAATGAAAATCAAGTATCCGCGAATCAATGTAAAACCGTTTGTGAAGGCCTGTAAGGTGGGGCTTACTAAGAATGCGCCTACGATTCTGACTATCACAGGCATTACGGCGATGGCCAGCTCGACTTATTGGGCGGTCAAGGCTACCCCGAAGGCACTGGCTTTGAAAGAAAAGGCCGAAGTTGAGAAAAACAAGAAGGCCGGGACGTTTAAAAATCAAAAGTTGCATTACTACGATGAAAAGGAAGGTGCCTTTGTTGATGGATTCCAGAATTGGGTGCCGTTGACCAAACTCGAAATTGTGCAGACTTGCTGGCGCTGTTATGCTCCGGCGTTTATTACCGGCGTGTTGGGTGCGGCTTGCCTGATCGGGGCCAACTCGATGAATCTGCGGAAGAATGCAGCACTGGCAGCGGCTTATGCGCTTTCTGAGACCAATTTCAGGGAGTATAGAGAAAAGACACTTGAGGAAGTTGGTGAGAAGAAGGAAGAAAAGATCCGCAATGCTGTGGCCGAGGAAAAAATTACCAAGAATCCTGTAAATACCTCGACTGTGCTTGAGACTGGCAATGGTGATACCCTCTGCTATGACGCGATCTGTGGAAGATATTTTAAGTCGAGTATTGAAAAGCTCAAGAGTGCTCTCAATGAACTCAATATGGAGCTTGTTCAGGATGGTTATGTCTCGCTCAACCAATATTACGATTTGATTGGCCTGCCGGATGGGATGCTTGGAGATGACCTTGGCTGGAGTATCAATGACCATCATTCGACTGTACAGTTGGATCTGAGTGCACAGCTGACCAAAGATGAGGCTCAGACTCCTTGCATGGTTGTGGCCTTTAAGTATGGCCCTATCTACAATTACGATGCGTTTTAATCTCACGCGAAATTTGCAAGTCCTTATATGGAACAAGATTCCAAAAAATTATATTTTATTAAAGGAGACTTTATCATGGAAAACGAGGAAATTATGATGAACGAGACTACTGAAGCTATGACCGACGTGGAGGAACCCATCACTGAAACCGAAACCAATGAGGAAGAATCGAGCAGCTTTATGCCTGCAGCGTTGTTGATCGCTGGCGGTGTGGCAGCTATTTACGGAGGTGTGACCTTCGCAAAGAAGCATGTCATCCCGCACGTGAGCAATGGCATTGCAGGCCTGAAGGCTAAGTTCGGCAAATCCAAGGGCAAGGCAGTGGAGGCCGAAGCAGAGGAAGTCCAGGAGGACGAATCTGAAGAGTAATCTGTGAAATCCTTAATGGATTTAAGGAATTGTTCGAGCTAAGGCTCTGTGGAAACACGGGGTCTTAGCTTTTTGTTTTTGCTTTGAAAGGAGAAAAAAGCAATGACTGTACAAGAATGGCTTAAGGTTTCGTGGAACATGACGAATACTAAAATTAGGTCCTGGGCACTATGCAATGATGGCTATGAAATTTCAATCCAAGCTTCCGCGTATCATTATTCAAATCCTAGAGTCGACGGTGCAAGCGAATATACCGAAGTAGAACTTGGTTTTCCTAACGAGCCTGACGATGCAATTCTCGAATATGCTGAAGATCCTGGAATGCCTACCGATACTGTTTACGGATTTGTTCCAATCGATCTTGCTGAAGAATTGATCCAAAAGCACGGCGGCATTATTAAAGCTTCACATTTTGAGGAGGACTAAATTATGAGTTTCGGTAAGAATTTGTTTGTGTTCATGTCTGGCGCGGTCGTTGGTGCCGGTACGTTGGCTGGTTTTGCTGGCTGGCAGATGTACAAGATGCTTAAGAAGAATGAAACCCTGTATACGGCGGTTCAGGCCTCTGTGGATGCAGGAGTAAAGGCAGCCTCGAGTGAGTTCAGTGAGCGAGGTACTAAGATGATTCTGAATAAAATGTTCGGGGCCCCTAAGAATGGTGAGTGATTTATGTGATGCGTTATATTTTCAAAGGTCATGTGGTAGACCAGTTTGGGACTATGCTTGACCGGAACTGGAAAGGGGAGACCTTTGCGCCGAGTATGGCAAAGGCGAAGTCGAACCTGAATTACCAGTGGAAGAAACAAAATAACTACCCTCGGGAGACGAAAGTAATTCTCGAGGGTCATTTTACATCCGAAATGGATTTTCTGAAAGGAGTTAGCTGATGGCAGAATACGATATGCCCAACAACAGCCACGCATTTAAAAATGGACAGGTGAAAGAAAAGCCTAAGACCCAGAAAGTGATTGAAGGCACGGCCAAGACCAAGAAAAAGACCAATGCCCGGAAACTGGCTGATATTTTCCTGCCTGAAGATGTTACGAGTGTAAAAGAGTATATCTTCTGGGAGAGAATTGTTCCGGCCATCAAGGACATTATCCACGACACGGTGGATACGTTCCTCTACGGTGAATCGCGTAGACCTAACTATTCAAGTTATTCAAGCGGCTCCAGGATCTCTTACTCGGGATATTCTTCTAGCAATACCCGTTCTGATCCTAGAAAGGATATGAATCGCCCCAGAAATGCCTTTGATTATGATGACATTATCTTCGACAGCCGTATTCAGGGTGAGCAGGTGCTAGACAATCTGATTGATATTTTGGACCATTACAATATTGTGACGGTTGGCGACCTTTACGATTCGGCAGGCATCACGACCACGAACTACATGGTCAACCGCTATGGCTGGGACAATCTAGCAGATTCGAGTGTTGTCCGAGTACGAGAGGGCTATACCCTGAAGCTGCCCAAAGCCAAACCTATTTGAAAGGAATGATATTTTTGGAAAAAGAACCATGTTATCAAGCTCAGCTCGAGGAAGCACTTTCAAAGAATAGAGTCAATCACCCCTACCATTATGCCGGAGCTGGCGGTCTTGAGGCAATCGATGTGATTGCTGCTTTTACTGCTGACCTCAATGGGCGTATGGCATTTGACATTGGAAATGCCCTAAAGTATATTTGTCGATTTAATAAGAAGAATGGTGCCGAAGACCTCAAAAAGGCTATCTGGTACCTGAATGATGCAATCAACAACTATTCTGAAAAGGAGAACTAATTATGAAACTTTCTAACATTATGTCCGTTGCTGGCCGCAATTTGTCTGTGGCTAAGCTAAAGATTTCTAAGCACAGCCCGGAACTGCTGCTGATCGCTGGTATTGCCGGCGGTGTCGCGAGTGCGGTCATGGCCTGCAAAGCTACCACTAAGGTCTCTGAGATCCTTGACAGCACTTCTGAAGCAGTCAACACGATTCATCAGGTGGAGGAGAATCCGCCGATGGGTTCTGACTATACCCACGAAGATGCACAGAAGGACCTCTTTATCACTTACGTTCAGACAGGTGCAAAGCTCGCCAAGCTGTATGGTCCGAGTCTGGTCGTTGGTGGTTTGTCTGTGGCTGCGATCCTGGCATCCAACAACATCCTGCGTAAGCGTAACGTAGCTCTGGCTGCCGCGTTCAGCACGGTTTCTAAATCCTTTGAGGAGTATCGTGGCCGTGTGGTGGAGAAGTACGGCAAGGACGTTGATAACCAGCTGCGCATGGGCACCCATGAAGAGGTTGTGCAGGAGACTGTGACCGATGATATGGGCAACGAGAAGCAGGTTTCTAAGACTGTTAAGGTCACAAATCCCCTGGGCAGCCCGTATGCCAAGCTGTTCGATGAATGTAACCCTAATTGGGAAAAGAATCCTGATTACAGCCTGATGTTCTTAAAGTCTCGTCAGCAGTTTGCCAATGACAAGTTGCGCAGCCAGGGTTATCTGTTCCTGAATGATGTACTTGACTCTCTTGGTATTCCTCGCTGTAAAGAAGGTCAAATCGTTGGCTGGGTTTTCAAGGGCGATGAAGGCGATAACTTTGTTGACTTTGGCCTGAACGAAGAAAACGAGTGGGTCCAGGACTTTATGAACGGTGACGAGCCCAGTGTTTGGCTGGACTTCAATGTGCAGGGGAACATTCTGGACCTGATCTAACATGATATTTTGAGGAGGAATCAGTATGCGTGACATTCTTGGTTATACTTTTGCCACAATCGCCGGTGTTTGCTTTGCCGGAGGTATTGCGGTCCTTTCCGGCGGAAAGGGGAAGTAAATGGACTATCTCGACAATCTGCTGACCACCCTCGATTATATTCTCAACTCAAAACGTAAGCGCCATATTGTTGGCGGAATCCTTATCAGTATGTCAACCCTATTTGCCGGGTTGGCTGTTACTGTGATGAGCATCAAGGAGGACGATGATGAATAAGGTTTTATATTTTGGCATTATGGCCGGTGCTGCAGCCATCGCCGCTGTGGCTACCTGGGTCTATGCCAAGGACAAGTTTGCAAAGCAGGCCTCGGATGATATTTCCGAGATGAAGGCCTATTACAAGGAAAAGTACGAGTCCCAGCCGAAGGAAGAAGCTGCCGAGCCTGTCAAGAAGGAACAGCCCAAGACTGAGGCTCAGAAGAAAGCTGAAGATCTTAAGACTTATCGCCAGATGGCACGGGACAAGTACAAAGCCAATCACGAGGAGGAAGAAGGCAACCCCCATGTGATTACGCCGGAGGAATTTGGCGAAAATAATCACTACGACAGAATCACTCTGACCTATTATGCTGACCACGTGCTGGCAGATGAAAACGATGAGGTCATTCGGGATGTCGAGGAGACGATCGGATTCGGCAGCCTGAATCACTTTGGGGAGTACGAGGCGGACATCGTGTATGTCCAGAATGATATTCTCAAGTGCTACTACGAGATTACTCGTGATCTGCGCAAATACAAGGATGTTGCCGGAGAACTGCCTTACCGTCCGGAGGTAAACTGAACTTATGACGAAAAACGAGACTGACGCCGCCTATTTCGACTGGATGTGTGGTCTTGTAGCGAAAGATTTTAAAGACGGCGGGCGTCAGTATCGTAATCTACTGAACACGCTGAACCGAATTGACTTCCGCTACTCGATTCCGCTGGATTCTAACCGGGAAGCAGACGGCATTGACCTGCGATACCGTTTCGGCTATGAGAAACATGTCAGAGACTATGTTATCGCAAGATATTTGGACGATCATCCCTGCAGTGTACTTGAGATGATGATTGCATTGGCCCAGCGATGTGAAGAAAGCATCATGGACGACCCGGAGGCTGGTAATCGCACCGGCGTTTGGTTCTGGGCTATGATCAATAATCTCGGCCTCGAATGCATGAGTGATGACAATTTTGATGAGCTCTATGTCGAAGAGCACATCCAGCACTTTTTGGACCGCCAGTATTCCTATCAGGGAGATGGCGGTCTTTTCTTTGTCCGAAAGCCGCCTATGGATATGCGCCGGGTGGAGATCTGGACACAGCTGAACTGGTATCTCAATGAGAACGATTGATATTTGAAAGGGGAAATAACCATGTATAAAGTCGACGGCAGCACTGTAATCAATACGGTTGAAGATCTTTTACCGGTCTTCAATAACAATACCGAAATGACAGTCACTGCATTGAATATTCTTGAAAAGAAAGTTGGTAAACTCAGCCGCAAAATGAAAATGAACAACCTCACAGACCTTACTCTTTGGATCGGCCTGTTTGGGGTAATTTCGGTGACTGGCGGCATGCTCAAGCAGATGGACATTCAGCGCCAACGGATTGATATTCTTGAGGGACTTGTCAAAGATACCCAGAATACTGTCCACAACACTGTAATCAATACTGAGAATAAGGACGAAGAAATGTAATGGTTGACTTTCTCGAAATCGGCCGAGTGAACAAAAAGGGGTACACCGAAGTATACCCAAAGTTTGTTCTCAAGCGCCGTTCTGAAGATTTGATGATTCGGGGCGGAGACTTTTACGCGATTTGGCTCGAAGATCGAGGGCTGTGGAGTACGGATGAGATGGACCTGACGTACCTTGTGGATCAGGAACTAAGCAGGGTAAGCCAGGAAATTCGGGATAAAGGAAATGTCGTAAAAACACTGTACATGTGGGATGCAGAATCTGGCATGATCGACCAATGGCACAAATTCTGCCAGCGGCAATGCCGAGACAACTTCCACATGCTGGACGAAAAATTGATATTTTCCAATCAGGAACTGAAAAAGACGGATTATGCCTCAAAGCGTCTGAACTATCCGCTGGAAGAAGGAAATACGCCTGGGTGGGATAAGCTCATGAGTGTATTGTATTCTCCGGCGGAGAGGCACAAGATCGAGTGGGCGATTGGGTCGATCATTACCGGTGACTCGAAGGATCTGCAGAAGTTTATGGTTCTGTATGGTCCACCTGGCAGCGGTAAATCGACTGTGCTCAACATTATCCAGCAGCTTTTTGATGGATATTACTCGGTCTTCGATGCCAAGGCGCTGGGCAATCCGTCAAACTCGTTCGCACTTGAGTCCTTTAAGACAAATCCTCTGGTTGCTATTCAGCACGATGGTGATTTGTCTCGGATTGAGGATAACACTCGCCTGAACAGTCTTGTCTCTCACGAGTTGATGACCGTAAACGAAAAGTTCCGCTCCGCCTATGCCAATCGGTTTAAAGCATTCCTATTTATGGGTACGAATAAGCCGGTAAAAATCTCGGATGCAAGGTCCGGTATCCTGCGCCGACTCATTGATGTAGAGCCGACAGGGGATAAGCTTTCCGGCAAAGAATACCGCCATGCCATGAAGCAAATTCCGTTTGAGCTTGGAGGGATTGCCTGGCACTGCAAGGAAGTGTATGAGGAGGACCCTGATTATTACGATGACTATGTGCCGACGAATATGATGGGGGCTTCTAACGACTTCTATAACTTTGTATCGGACTCGTACCTGATATTCTCGAAAGAAAACTCCACGACTCTGAAAATTGCCTATGAGATGTACAAAAATTACTGCGACGATGCTAAAGTGACCTACCCCTACAACAAGCGACTCTTTAAAGAGGAACTGAAGGCTTACTTTACTGTCTTCGAGGAAAAGCATGTAGATCCCGATGGCAATACGATTCGTGGATGGTACGAAGGGTTTGATCTCAATAAATTTGATGGCAGCGGTGAGAAAAAGCAGGTTGAAGAACCAAAAGAGGAACCGCATCCTGCCATTGAGTTTAAAGAGCAGCACTCAGCCTTTGATGATATTTGTGCTGATTGTCCAGCCCAGTATGCCAAAGAGGATGAGACCCCTAAGTGGAAGTGGGACGGAGTTAAAACGAAGCTCAAAGACCTTGATACTCACAAGGTCCACTATGTCAAAGTACCAGAAAACCATATCGTAATTGATTTTGATTTGAAAGGAGGAGATGGATTTAAGTCGTTTGAGCGCAATCTGGAGGCTGCTGCAAAGTGGCCCAAGACATACGCAGAGCTTTCCAAATCCGGCAAAGGCATTCATCTGCACTATTTATATTCCGGCGATGTTACAAAACTCATGAGAATTTATGAGGAAGACATCGAAGTGAAAGTCTTTACCGGCAAAAGCAGCCTGAGAAGAAAATTGACCCTTTGCAATAATCTCCCGATTGCGACGATCAGCTCGGGACTACCTTTGAAAGGAGAAAGCAAAGTGGTTAATTTTGAAGCTGTGAAAAATGAGAAAGCCATCCGAACGATCATTCGTAGGAATTTAAATAAAGAGTACCACGACAATACGCGCTGCTCAATGGATTTCATCAAGAAAACGCTGGACGATGCCTACAATGCAGGCGTTAAGTATGATGTGCGGGACATGTACAATGATATTTTGGTGTTTGCCATGAACTCGACACACCAGTCAGAGTATTGCATGAACCTGATGCCGAAACTGCACTTCTGCAGCGATGAGGCTTCTGCTCCGGTCGTCAACGATGAGGTGCCTATCGCATTCTATGACTGCGAAGTGTTCCCGAATCTCTTCCTAGTCAACTGGAAAGTTGCAGGCGAGGGAAAGACCGTTGGGCGCATGGTGAACCCTACTGCACAGGACATGGAAAATTTGATGAAGTATCGTCTGATTGGCTTTAACTGCCGCAAGTACGATAATCATATGATCTATGCCCGGATGCTTGGATATTCTAACGAGCAACTGTACGATCTCTCGCAGCGCATCATTGCCGGCGATAAGAATGCCTTCTTTGGGGAGGCGTACAATATCTCCTACACGGATATTTACGACTTCTCGAATAAAAAGCAGAGTCTCAAGAAATTCGAGATCGAACTGGGCATCCATCACCAAGAATTGGGCCTGCCTTGGGATAAGCCGGTACCGGAAGAACTTTGGGGCAAGGTGGCCGAATATTGTGATAATGATGTTATTGCAACAGAGGCTGTCTTTAATGCCCGTAAGGCTGACTGGGTGGCACGGCAGATCCTGGCGAGTTTGTCGGGCCTGACAGTCAATGACACGACCAACCAGCACACTACCAGAATTATATTTGGTGGAGAGAAAAATCCGCAGTGGCAGTTCAATTACCGTGAACTGTGGAAACCTGTGCCTTACACCAAATACGAAGAGCTGCGTGAGAAACTGGGTGCCGACTATGATTTCCGTGTCTGGAATGAGAAAGGCGAACCGCAGTACCGCAGTTATGTGCCCGGCGAGGAATTGCCGGTGGGTTGGAGCATCATGCCATTCTTCCCGAACTATGTCTGGACTGGGGCGAAATCCTACTGGTGTACTGATATTTTGGATGCCGACAGGTGCCGAGCAAATCCTGAGTATCTATATGAGCTTTTGGACCGGCAGAAGGCAGAGGATGAGCGAGCCAAAAAAGCAAATGAAGAACCCGTTGTCTTTATAGAGCTAATCGGCGAAGGTGGTTATGTATACTCGAAGCCGGGCATGTATGGGCACGCGGGACTTGATGATATTGGCTCGATGCATCCATCCAGTCTCATTGCGGAACGGCATTTCGGACCTTATACGAAGAATTTTGCCGACCTGAAAGCTGCTCGTATGTACATCAAACATCACGATGTAGAGGCTCTGAGGGGCATTCTGGATGGTAAGCTGGTGCCGTTTGCTGAAGCGATTGCTGCTGGCAAGGCTGAGTACGATTGGGACGATCTGGCGTTTGCGCTGAAAATTGCAATCAACTCGGTGTATGGACTGACTTCGGCAAAATTCAGTAACGCCTTCAGAGATCCGCGCAATAACGACAATATTGTTGCGAAGCGCGGGGCTCTCTTTATGGAAACCCTCAAACGAGAAGTCCAGAAGAAAGGCTTTATCGTGGCGCACATCAAGACTGATTCCATCAAAGTGCCCGATGTCACGGATGATATTCTCGACTTCATTGACAAGTATGGCCGGGAATATGGGTACGTCTTTGAGCATGAGGCCACTTACGACCGCATCTGCCTTGTAAATGATGCTGTGTACATTGCCAAATACAATGAGCAGGGTATCATCAACAAGGGCGGAAAACATGCCAATGAATGGACGGCTACTGGTACACAGTTCCAGATCCCTTATGTGTTCAAGAGCTTGTTCAGCAAGGAGCCTATCGAGTTTGAAGACATGTGCGAGACCAAGCAGGTAACTTCGGCTTTATATTTGGATATGAACGAAGGGCTGCCTGAAGACCAGCACGACTACAAATTTGTGGGTAAGGTTGGTTTGTTCTGCCCTGTGAAGCCTGGCTGTGGTGGCGGTATTCTGGTACGTGAGTCTGACGATAAGAAGACCGGCGGGAAGAAATACTCAGCGGCTACAGGCTCTAAAGGCTATCGCTGGATGGAAGCGGAGATGGTCAAGAAACTTGAGAAAGAGGATTGCATCGATAAATCGTATTATCAGAAGATGTGCGATACAGCGGTGCATGATATTTCTGAGTTTGGTGACTTCGAGTGGTTTGTCTCGGATGAGCCGTACATTGGGTGCAGCTATGATGAGCATGGAGCGCCGATTTACGACGATGTACCGTTCTGACGCGAATTTTGCAGGCCCTCATATGGAGAAAATCCTAAATTTATTTGGAGGTTTGCATTATGACTATTATTCAAAGAATCCGTAGGGTCATTGGATGCGCGATTGCATTTCCGGGGGCACATATGTGGCAGCCAGCATTCGACGAAGGTCGCGAGGATAAATATGAAAACTTGCGATGGTCTGAGAAGCTGGGATACAACATTGTGAACTTCGGACTTTGCGTCGTTGGCGGAATGACTGAGGAAGTCGGAGAAAAGTACGAGAATCAGAATTAAGGACTAACTTCAAAGGCTACGGCCCTGTGGGAACATGGGGTCTTAGCCTTTTATTTTTGAATGGAGTGCTATTTTGACTAAAGAAAAAGCAGAAGATCTTTTTAACTATTGGCTCCGTATTCTTGGGATTGAAAATTGGAATATTGTTTTTGATTGGGCAGTACGGAAATCCAACATGGTACTCGAAGATACTTATGGGACATGTACCTATAATCGTGAAATTCAATCGGCCATGATACAAATTATGGATGAACTGGATATTGGAGCCACGGATACACTTGCACCTTTTGACTATGAAGTAGCGTTAGTTCATGAGCTTCTTCATATTAAATTTGCATGGGCGGATAATCCGGCTAATGACCTTGAAAAAGCACTTACACATTCTTTGATCCAAGAGCTTGCAAAGAGCTTTGTTCAAACCAGGCGGACGCCTAACTAAAGGAGTGATATTTTCTGAAAGCAAAAGACTATTTTAAGAAGTACCTCGACACCTACAAGCATCGTGAGTATTACGGCTTTACGGACAGGGAAGTTGGGGCACTGATCCGTAAGGAGTTTGTCAAGGAGACGAACGAGCTGATCGACCTTAGAAAAATCAAGTCGAACTGGCAGCTCGTGACGATTCTGGGCGAGCAAAACGACAAATGGAATGCCTTGGCAAAAATCTTTAAAAACAATCTGGGGTCAAGCCCTATCAACAAAAACGAATTTCGTCGCAGAATCGTGCCGGAGGAGTGGCCCTCGGTAAAAGAGCCCGCCGGTGATTGTGACAATGATATTTGAAAAGGAGAAAACTGTAATGGCTGAACGTATGAATAAACTGGTGATCGACAATGCACGTCTGATCTTCAAGAATTTCTCGGGCAAGGGCGATAACTACAATCGTGAGGGCGACCGCAATTTTGCCGTTATCATCGATGATCCTCAGATGGCAGAAAACCTCGCAAAAGACGGCTGGAATGTGCGTCCGCTGATCTCCAAAGACCCGGATGAGGAACCCACTCATTACATTAAGGTGAAAGTCAGCTTCAAGGTTCGTGCTCCGAAGGTTCGTCTGCTGTCTAATCATAAGCAGGTCTTCCTCAACGAAAACACGATCTCCAGCCTGGACTTTGCTAAGATCGAAGAGTGTGGTGTTGTCATCAGCCCCTATATGTGGGAAGTTAATGGCAAGCGCGGCATCTCGGCTTACCTTGACTCGATGTATGCAAAGATCGAGGACGATCCGTTTGCTGATAAATATTCAGACTATGTGGAAACTGAGATCGATAATCCCGACGGTTGCCCGTTCTGATTGATATTTTGGGGGTGCCTGATTTGAGAGGGTTAAACGGCGTATTACGGTACGGCCCCGATGAAAGGAGAAAAATGATGTATCGTGTTGGGGATAGAGTTAAAGTTTTTATGGATTGCTTCTCTCTTCATACAGAAAAAGGAATAATCTGTAACGTCAAGTTCCTTCCCGATAAAAACAAGTTTATCTATTTAGTTGCCCTTGACAATGGGGAAGGAGGGGTAGTGGTTGGAGAAGAAAGCATCATTTGTCTGACGCAACGTATGAATAAAATTATGTTGGAGAAAGGAGACACAAATGAGGAAGTTTGAACCTGGTAATGTTTATTCTACTCCTGGTGTGAATGCAAAGCTTGAGGATGCAGGTTTTATGCGGTTTATGATTGTCTCTTTAAACCGGCATATCAACGGTGACTGGGGCAACATGTGTGATGAGGATAAGGCCGCCAACGAGGAAGCACTTGTGGATGGGCTGCGGTTGATGAGTGTCTATAAGCGCAAGGACCATCCTGATGACACGATTTGGATCATTACGGAGGCAGATCGTAGTAGAACTACGATTTTGCTGCCGGACGAGTATTGATATTTTGGAGGAACTAATTATGATGGTTTTATTTTTGATCGGACTTATGGCATTGATCGGGGCGGGGCTTATGATCATCTCTGGAATCCAGGCAATAATCAGCTTAGGCATTGCCCTGATTATCAAGATGATTTTGGGCCTGGCCGGAATCGTTTGTGGGATTTTGCTGCTCATGTTTGTGGTGGCTATTGTGGAGGATTTGACGAGCAAATGACGTTTTTACAGATTTTGGGATGGATTTTGATGCTTCTGCCACTTGCTGGTATCTTGATTCTATCGTTTATTGCCGACTGGCGAGGAACTCTCTTTGCCCTAGCTATGGTGGGGATGATGTTTCTCGGGGCATTCTTATTAAGAGGTAAATTATGAGTTTACGAGATTGTCTGTACCTTCTGGGCGTTATGGTGCTTATATTTGCAGCGGGAGTTACTGGGCATTGGGATTACCTCGGCCACATGCTCGATGGTGCGGTTATAATGTTTTTATATTTGAAAGGAAAAGAAAAATGATGGCTTCGATAATTAAGATGCTTATTATGATTGGGCTTATGGCCAGCGCAATCGGGATTGTACCAATATTCGTGGAGATTTATGGAGAAACAGATAGCATGCTTGAATCTTTGGCCGCGACACTGTGTATTATTCTGTTGGCATGGCTTTTGTTTGCTGCCTTTGTTGGAATCATTGTGTTTCCGTACTATTTTATTACAGTTTTACTGAGGTGATTGTATGAGAACATTCTTTCATATTTTAGGCTGGATTCTGCTGCTAACACCGTTTATTGCACTTGCTGTAGCCGTGGCATTGACATACGGATGGCCTGGGGTGCTGGTTCTGGGTAGCACAGTAGCTTTAACTGGGATTATTCTCTTGGCTATTTGGTTGATATCCTATTAAGGTGATAACATGATGAAACTCTATGACTTCCAGATTGAAGCTATTAAAAAGATGAAGCGGGGCTGCATTCTTTGCGGAGATGTTGGAAGTGGGAAGTCGATTACTTCTCTTGGATACTACTATCTACGAAACGGAGGCGATATTGAAAGCTTAAAAGGCGGAGATTATGTACCTATGGATGACCCGCCGAAGGATCTTTATATTATCACAACGGCCCGAAAGCGCGATACTCTCGAATGGGAGAAAGAGCTTGGGCCGTTTCTTATGTCCACGCATAAGGATTGTGATATTTACAGGCACAACGTTGTGGTGGACTCGTGGAACAACATCAAAAAGTATGTTGGAGTGTACGGTGCGTTCTTTATATTTGATGAACAGCGTGTAGTAGGATCTGGCAGCTGGGCGAAGGCGTTTTACAAAATTACTCGTAAGAATGAGTGGATTTTGCTGTCGGCTACCCCCGGAGATACCTGGAGCGATTATATTCCGGTCTTTGTGGCAAATGGGTTCTACAAAAACAAGACAGAATTTTTACGTAGGCACGCTGTTTATTCACAGTATTGCAAGTCGTTTCCAAAAATCGAACGGTTCGTGGATACAGGGCACCTATGCAGACTGCGCAATGATATTTTGGTGCCGATGGATTTCAAGCGAGATACCGTTCAGCATCACGAGTATCTGATGGCAGAGTTTGACCGAGAAGGGACGAAGCAGCTTTTCAGAACCCGTTGGAATCCGTGGAAGAACGAACCGATTGAGAATGCTTCAGAGCTTTATTACTGTGCCAGGAAGATTGCGAACTCTGATATTTCCAGGCAGACACTAGTTTTGGAAGTGTTTGAGGATCATCCGAGATTGATCATCTTCTATAACTTTGATTACGAGCTTGATATTTTGAAAGGGATGAATTTTGGTGAAGGTGTTGCCGTGGCAGAATGGAATGGGCATGGGCATGAACCTATACCGCAAACCGATTCCTGGGTGTACCTTGTACAATATACTGCGGGGGCAGAAGGATGGAACTGCATCACAACTGACACGATTCTGTTTTACTCCCGAAACTACTCATACAAAATCTCAAAACAGTCAGAAGGGCGCATTGACCGACTGAATACACCTTATAAGGATCTTTATTACTACCATCTCACTTCTAAATCCTTCATTGACCTGCGGATTGCCAAGGCCTACGAAGAGAAGCGGGATTTTAATGCAAATCGAGATTTCAAACGTCACTATGGTGATTTCTGAAAGGAGAAATTCAGATGAAATTCTTAATTGACCGTGCGTCTTTTGGGCCAGAAGTTAGAAAGCCCTGCGAGGAAGCACGAAAGCTTACAAATGGAGGCTACGGCGTAAAGTTGGATAGCCTTGATGATTTGATTGAACTTGTGAAAAGCATCGGCTCTCCGATCATTATTTATGGACCGAATGGTGATCATAGTCTCCCATTTCTTAGTATTTACGATGACTATATCGAGTGAGGCTACGTGATGGGATACAAGGCTCATGATCATCAGGAAAGACGGTGTATGGATTGCCTGTTTCTGAAAAGACGCAAGACCTGGAATAATTCTAAACGATATTATGAATACGGATGGTTTTGCACGTGCACAAATCAGGAGATCCACAAAATTAGAAATGAAGATTGCTGGGTACTTAGTGATTCGTACCCATACGGAAAAATGGAGGTTAAGTAAAATGGGTGTTTTTGCATTTGTTGGCGGTATCATTATTGGGGCTATTTTTAGCGCTACTGCGTTATATTTTACGGCCATGAAAGATGATGAGAAGGAAATTGAAGCTGCTCGCCGGGAAGCTGCTACATGGGAAAGCCAGGCGCGGCACTGGGAAGCCGAAGCAATTCGTGCGAAAGACAATGAGCGAATGGCACGAAAGATGCAGCAGTATTGGAGAGCACGCTGCATGAATGAACATTTTGGATTCAATGCTGCCTGTGACGGTGACGGAGTCCGACCGGTGGTTGTTTACCGAGACGAGAACAATGATATTTGTGATGGGCTGCTTTTGGCTGCAGTAAAGGAGGAAAGCGCAGGATGAGCGAGAGCAACGTGCTGATTTTGCAGAGTGATAAGGAACTCAAAGACTGGGAACTTTCGAGCCTTTATGAAAACATCCTCAAACAAAAGGAGAGTGACGTAATTTTACTACCTAATTACGTCAAAGTTGTGAATGTTCCAGAAGAAGAGATCAACGGAGAACTTGTCGTGATGAACAGTGGAGCGCCTGAGCCGGATAAATATGTACTTAAATGCTATGACGGAAGATACGTATACCGCTATACACCCGGTTCATCTATTATAGAATTGACTCCTGATAAAACATTTGCGATTGTTTTTTCTAAAGCCAGAGCAGAAGAAATGCTAAAAAAAGTTGGAAGGGCCTACGAAATGGAGGAACTTTAATATGGAAACTCGTACTAAGGAAGTCTTTTATGATATTTACTGCAAGAAATGCAAGTATTACGAATTGGAGCCGTACAAAAACCCGTGCAATGAATGCCTGGCGGAACCGTATAACATGGACAGCCACAAACCTGTGAACTTTAAGGAGGATAAGTGAGATGAATGTAATTAACCCTATTTGGTTTTATCTGTGTGATGTGTTTAATATTGTTAAAACCTTTGCTGCTATTGCCGCCGGACTGATCGGAATCGCGTGGCTTTTGACATATGCATTAGGAATGTTGCTAACGATTACGAATGCCAGTTATGGAGAAGATGATAGTGACTATAAAGAAGGCCTGGCACTAAAAGCAACGGCAAAGAAACTGATGATTCCTTTTATCATTGCATTTAGCATCGATATTTTTGTTCCGAGCGAAAAAACGGTCTATAAGATGATGGTGGCGAATCTGGCGACTTACGAAAACATTGACATTGCTGCAGATACTATTGAAGAAGCATTTGACCATGTGATTGACAAGCTTGTCGAGCTGGGAGATAAGGAGAAATAAGATGGCAACATTTAATGGACGACCGATTGAGAAAAAACTCAGAACCATGAAATTTCGCACGAAAGTCGATGGCACTAGTTTTTCAGTCAACGACTTTATCGAACGGCATCCGAACATTGATATTCTAAGTATCAACACATCGTTTGTCAGCTTTGATTACGGTGTGACTACAATCTGGTATACGGAGAGAAACAAACCTGTGAACTTTAAGGAGGATAAGTGATGGAATTTGGTAATATGTATGAAGTGCTTCAGATTGGAGATCGTGTAGAAGTCAATGATATTTGCTATGCTTATTATGGGCGAAAGGGCACAATTATTGGCATTAAAGAAATTGGTCCTTACACTAAGCCCATTTACACAATCGCACTAGATGGTGCATGGACCCTGGACGATGATGGCCAGTGCCATGAAATTGAGGTTAATGCAAGTTCACTTGCGAAGATTCCGCGTAAAAACATTGAGGAAGAGACGATTACGATGGGTCTGCGAAGCTGTAAAACCTTGTATAGAAATCTAAAAGAATTTCAGGATAAACGTATTGGGAATGCTGATGAGATGAAAAATGTCGATGTTAAGAAGATTATCTTTAACGGTCCGAAGACGATTGTGTTGTGGACTGATGGGACAAAAACCATCGTATCCATGAGCAAAGATGAAACAAATTTCGATCCGGAAGCCGCTTTCTGTGCTGCTTACACGAAGAAAATGTTTGGAACGAACAGCAAAATTAAACGTGTTATCAAAGAAAAATCCAACATTGAGCAGCACCAGAGAATTGTTGAAGAAAAGCTAAAAGAAGAACTAGCAAAGATTAGTCAAGACTATGACAAGTTTATGAGAGAGCTATGCCCCTGGCTTTACACCGGAGAGAAACTCACAGAAGTCGATTCTGCTTGCGCAAATGCGATTAGTGATTTCTATAAAAAAGAATTCATCAAGGGAAAAGATGACGAGTGTCTAGGTAAATTATGCCCTTGCCATGTAACAGAGGAAACGGCTAAGATTCAAGATAAGGAGAAAAACAATGGCAACACCTAATTTCACGATCAGGCCTGAGAGACGGCTTTGCAAGGTAAATGGTGAGTATGGATATTTCCATTGCTGGGAACAGTATATGGAACCTTTGCCTCCTACCGCTACTATGGGTGGGCATAGAGGAGGACAGTATTCTTGTGTTCGCGGGGTAGTTGAGACTGAAAGCGGAATGAGGCTCGTGTATCCTGGGGCAATTCAGTTTGTCGATGAGGAAAATCATGAGCTTCACTGTATGAACGAGCATGAGAAAAAGGAGAAAAGTGATGAGCTTTAAGGTTGGAGATAGAGTAAAAATCGTTAATGAAGGGCGGACTGGGGTCATTAAAGATCTTTTTCGGTCATGGCCTGTCAGATACCTTGTGCTGAGAGATGCATTATTTAAAGGCGAAAAGGGGCGCTACGCTTCAGTCTCCGAACAGAATTTGGAGCACATTGACCCCGCACAGTATGCTCTTAATGAAGGGTTTAACGACTATATGAAAGCAGCGGGGTATGACTCGAAAGAGAAGGGAGAGGCAATGGATAATTTGTACTATATTGTAAATATGGGTTGCGATGACGAAACTCATGGATTGGCGATTATTTCAGATGAAGAATTCCCTCGTTTTAAGCAGATTATCGAAGACCTCAATAAGAATTCACAATATGGATGTATGCCGACCATTTCAATTTACAAGATTGATGGCAGCCTTATCAGGCCTGCTAATGATACAGATGATGCTTGTGATATTTTGTATCTTAACAATGCCAAATATGTTCTGGCCAAATATATCTGGAGACCTAGACCTAATGGTCGTGGAACTGAGTTAGTGAAAGGAGTAGAAAAGGTATTATGATTAAAATTGAAAAGACTGATATTCATGGCTGGGAGGCGGCCATTCGTGGGGCTCGGAACTCTTTTAACAGCTGGGATAAAAGTGATAGTGCTGCGTGCTATTTTTGTAGAGATAATGATGCAAACCCTGGATTCTGTGATGATGGTCTCTATGACAAAACAATTGTACTAAGTAATCCTGATGGTTCCTGTTTTGAAATTGGCCCTAATGATCAGAAACTTATGAAGAAACTCGCTAAGGCTGGGCCGAGTCATGCGAAGTATCGGCGGTTTATTACGGTGACGATGGACGTTACAGGGCCGCTGTACTGGTGGAAGGAGATGGATACCTACAAAGTTGGCACTGTTGGTAACTCCTGTTCTACCATGCATAAAATTACAGATAAGGAGTTTGAGCTGGAGGATTTCAGCCATGAGCATCTGAACAAGTACAGTATGCAGGGGCTTGAGTATACTGTGGAGGATCTGAATTACTGGAGAAATATCTATCTCGAAGGTGGAACAAGCCCAATTGGAAATGTTCATACTGAAATCAAGACCTATGAGCCTAAGGACAAGGAAGTTTGGTGGCAGATTATCCAGCTGTTGCCGAGCTCCTATAACCAGAAGCGGACGTTGCTTGTCAATTATGAGGTACTTGCCAATATTTACCATCAGCGGAAAGAGCATAAGCTGGATGAGTGGCGGACGTTTTGCGAGTGGATTAAAGGGCTGCCGATGAGCGAGATTATTACTGGGAAGGAGACTGACATTGACAGCGAGACCGTCGAGAAATTGGTGGATTGCGGAAACGTCTATACTATTTCACCAGAAGAATGCCGTGATCTTATGAAAGGGGACTCGAATGACTAAAATCGGAAAACTTTATATTTGCGACCGATGTGAGAATACTGGATTTGCCGGATATGTCGGTGGAATTGATCGGTCGGGGTGGATTGATCCTTTTGGTAAATTTGAAAAACTCGAAGGCTGGGAGATCTGGGAAGGGAAAACCCTGTGCCCGGATTGTGCCAAAAAGTATCATCAGAGGCTCAAAGGTTTTTGGAAGGAGGAAAAGTAATGACTGTACGTGAATTTATGGAGATGGGTCTTCCTGGAGCGAATTGGGTTAAACTTGCGAAGCCGATATTTGATGAAGATGGAAAGCAACTTAGATTTGAGGCATACACTAATTGGATTCAGACGGATGGAGATGATAAAATTCCTTTCACGGACCTCAATCGACTGATTGTTAAGTGGATAATACAAAGCAGATCGACGAGCTTTAATGATGCCGGAATTCTCTTATATACTGTGAAAGGAGAATGATATTTATGCCTTTGGATGAGGAAGTCAAGAAGATTGTTGATGAGGCGGAGACGAAATGCCCTATTTGTGGGCAGAAAGTCGTAACCGAAATCAAGGGTGATGCAAAACACGGATGGTATTTGTGCCGTAAATGTGTGTTTTGTGGCTGGGTAAACGACGGAGAAAAGTATGCCTAAGGAGGGCTGAGTATGATTGATTTAAAGTTTGATAAGAGGGATCTTGATATGGTTCTCGATTGCCTTGAGGATCTTAAATATGAGGACTGTAAGAGAGCGGTAAGTGATCCATATTGGGAAGGGCCAAAAGGAACTGCGGAAAGTGTTCATGAACTGATTTCGGGTTACAGCCGCAAAAAGAAACGCTATATTGAGCTCTATATGGCTGCGAACCCCAATCAAAAGGATTACTTCCGCTGCCCGAAATGCAAGCGGATTCTTAATGTTGATTTGGATTGGAAGTTCAAAGACGAATACAAATTAGGTCATTGCACAATTGTAGGTGGTGAGCCAGGCAAGCGCGAAGAGGTTTTCTATTGTAAAGATTGTGGTTGGACCGGGGAAAAAGCGCCGTTTGAGGAGGTGAAAGAAGGTGGAAATCAGGCAGAATAAGGCCACGAAGGACGTGCATCTCTCGCTGAGAATCGGAAAAGATGACCTTCGGAAACTGAAAACAGTGGCATTTTGGAGCAAAAAATCGACTTCTGAGGTCGTACGAGACACGATTGAATTAGCTTACAAAGTCGAAAAAATGAAGCATCCGGACTGAAAAATGTAGCACAAAATGGGGCCTTTTGTAGCACAAAAATGGCGTGTAGCACAAAAAATAAAAATGTGCTACAAAAATAGGGCAAAATGTAGCACAAAATTTTTGAGGCTGCAAAAGGTACCGATTTTATAAGGAAATCATGAGAAGACCTCAAATTATGCCATATTTAGCATAAAAACAAGCATTTTGTAGCACAAAAATCGAATGTAGCACAAAAAAATTGCAAAAATTACCCTATTTTATTTATATATATGAAATTATGCTAAATATAGCATAAATAGTAATATATAATTAAAAATCCAAAATTTTTTCAAAAAATTGTGCTACATGTGCTACAAAAGTTTTGAAAGGAGATAGACCAGTGAGCCGAGAATCTAATTTGATGGACGAGTATATGCATCAGGTGTATTTATATTTTCCTGGTTTGTTAGGTGAAGTTGTACACGCCAGAGAGTATGTTCACTTGATGCTGTTACTTGAAACCAACTCCAAGTATAATTATTTTTATAACCTGACAAACAATGTTCTGATCCCTATCCCGAAAAGCGATCAGGATTTGGACAAGGAAAGCTTTAAACGGATATTTGGAGTGCTGCTTCGACGAGCTCTTGAACATAGTGGTTTGACGCAAGAAGAACTGAGTGAAAAAACTGGCATCCAGCAGGCTCGTATCTCGGATTATCTTTACGGCAAGCATTTTCCGAGTTTTTACCAGATCGATAAAATGGCAAAGGCTATGAACTGCAGTGTGGAGGATCTGCGTTATGTGAAGTAAAAAAGTTTACAATTTCCTTGTTGCGGTGGACTGATATTTTGACTATACTGAAAATGTCCGAGGAAACTACACAAGGAGGTTAAGCAATGGGATTGTTCAATAAGAAACGGAAATCAGAAGTTACGGAAGTAGATGTCTACACAGAACATGGTAATGAGATCCATGTCTTCGATGGGCCGGATGGTAAAGTGGAAGTAAGCAAAGTCCACATGGCTGACTTCCTGCCGACCGGCGAACAGTGGTGCCCGCATTGCCATGTGCAGTGTGAGAAGCGTGATGGCGGAGAATGGTTTGAATGCCCTGAGTGCGGTTACAGTATTACTGCCGAGGATGCAGAACTGTTTGGCAGCTATCCGACGGAGGCATCCACTTACGATTGATGATTACTGCTGAATATTGATATTTTCCCTATGGCCTGTGCAGAAGTGCATGGGCCTTTTATTTTGCCCTGATTTCGGCCTTGGGTTCGCGAAAAAAACATGGTGTATTATGAGAGAGATAATATGTCCCGTTTTTAACTGTTTTTGGCAGTTTTCAAGGCATATTGTCTTTTGTTTTGCAAAGGAGAAGGCCTTATGGCAAAAGAAAGCAAATTTCAGAAGGGTCTCATTGATGATCTGAAGAAACGCTTCCCTGGCTGTATGGTTCTGAAAAATGATGCCAATTATATTCAGGGCATCCCGGATTTGATGGTTTTGTACAAAGACCACTGGGCAGCTCTTGAATGCAAAAAGGCTGAAAATGCGAACCACCAGCCAAATCAGGATTACTACGTTGAGCGAATGGCAGAGATGTCGTTCGCTCGTTTTGTTTATCCTGAGAACAAGGAGGATGTTCTGAATGAACTTCAACGATCATTCGAAACTTAGAGGGCAGCATGCCTTTCTGGGTGCCAGTAAGTATCACTGGCTGAACTACGACCCCAACAAGATTGCGGAAGCCTACCGCAACTTTCTTGCCGTGGCGATGGGGACCAGACTGCACGAGTATGCAGCGGAATCCATCGATCTCGGGCAGAGGCTTCCGAAGTCTCACAAAACGTTGAATATGTATGTCAATGACGCGATCGGTTTTAAGCTTAGACCTGAGCAGGTTTTATATTACTCTCCGAACTGCTTTGGCACTGCCGATGCAATTGACCTGCGTGGCGATTTGCTGCGCATCCATGATTTGAAGACTGGCAAGGTTCCGGCACATATTGAACAGCTGATGATCTATGCAGCGCTGTTCTGTCTTGAGTACGGTATCAAGCCGTCTGATATTGACACAGAGCTTCGCATCTATCAAAGCGATGATATTCTCGTGGAGAAGCCAGATCCCAATGATATTCTGGCGATCACCAAGAAGATCGTCGAGGCCGATAAAGTCATTGAACAAGTCAAAGAAATGGAGAGTTGAGCTATGTACCAGGATAAACCGCCGATCGAAGATGTAATGATCCACTATGGCGTCAGCGTCATGGATGGCGCTCCTGGCCGTGGCTCTGGCCGATACCCCTGGGGGTCCGGCGAGAACCCGAAGCAGCGCACAGATACGTTTCTGAGCCGGTACAATGAGTATGCGGGCCAAGGACTTACAGAGAAAGAGATCGCGGAGAAGATGGGCACTACGACCACCAAACTCCGTGTTCAGCTCTCCTATGCCAAAAGCCAGAAGCGTATGCAGATGGTGGACCAGGCAAAATCCTTGCGCAAAGAAGGGAAGAGTCTGAATGAAATTGCTGAAATTATGGGCTTTGATAATGATTCTTCGGTACGTTCTTTGCTGAATGAGAATGCAGAGACCCGTATGCGGCAGAGTACGGCTACGGCTGATAAGCTGCGCGAACTGGTCAAAGAGAAAGGTTTCCTGGATGTGGGGCCTGGTGCAGAACGTGAGCTCGGGGTTTCCCGGACTAAGTTCGACCAGGCTCTTTATATTTTGGAGATGGAAGGTTACGACACCTTTAACCGCCGTATTCCGCAGGCTACCAATCCTGCACAGAAGACGACTTTGAAAGTGTTGACGCCTCCCGGTACCCAGTACAGCGAGATCTACGATGCCTCTAAGATCCATTCAGTTGGTGACTATGCTATTTCCTATGACGACGGTGAGACTTTTCATAAGCCGTTTGAGTTCCCGTCAAGCCTTGATTCCAAGCGGTTGATGATCAACTATGCCGAAGATGGCGGTATCCAGAAAGACGGAGTCATCGAGATTCGGCGCGGTGTGAAAGATCTGGATATGGGCAATCTTCACTATGGTCAGGCTCGCATCTTGGTTGATGGAACTCATTACCTGAAGGGCATGGCTGTGTATGCCGATGATCTGCCCGATGGTGTGGATGTTCGGTTCAATACGAATAAGACCAAGGATGTTCCGATGATGGACGTTCTGAAGAAAGTCAAGCGCGATAAGGACGGCAATGTTGATCGGGATAATCCGTTTGGTTCACTCATCAAGGAGAAGGGCGGTCAAAGCTATTACATCGGCGACGACGGCAAAGAGCATTTGAGCAAGATCAATTGGCGTGCTGTAGAAGGAGATTGGGGCGAATGGGCCGACAAGCTTCCGTCTCAGTTCCTTGCTAAGCAGCCGATTGCTTTGATCAATCGCCAGCTTAAGATCGCTATTGAGGATAAGCAGGCAGAGTTTGATGAAATCAGGTCTCTTACCAACCCCACTGTTAAGCGCAAATTGCTCGAGGATTTTGCTGACGGATGCGACAAGAATGCAGTTACGTTACAGGCAGCGGCCTTGCCGAGGCAGAAGTATCAGGTGATTTTGCCGCTTAATTCCATTAGTGAAAATGAGATCTATGCTCCAAACTTTAATGACGGAGAAACCGTTGCACTGGTTCGGTATCCTCATGGCGGTCTGTTTGAAATCCCTATTTTGAAGGTCAATACCAAGAACGCTGAGGGCAAACGTGTCATTGGTACAAACCCGAAGGATGCAGTTGGCATCAATGCTAAGGTGGCAGAGCGGCTTTCTGGCGCGGACTTTGATGGTGATACTGTCATGGTCATTCCATTTGGCAAAGGCTATAAGATTGCATCCCAGCCCGAATTGGAGGGGCTTAAAGGCTTTGATCCTAAGGTTGAGTATAAGATTCCGGCAGGCGATACCAAAACCAAGCGAATGACTGATGCCAATACTCAGAAACAGATGGGTGTCGTATCTAATCTAATCATGGATATGACTCTTGCAGGTGCCAGCACTGAAGAGCTTGCTCGTGCAGTTCGGCATTCTATGGTTGTTATTGATGCCAAAAAGCATGATCTTGATTACAAGCGCAGCGAATCTGATAATGGCATTGCCGAATTGAAGCGTAAGTATCAGGGGCATTTCGATGAGAACGGTCAGTATCATGAGGGCAGTGCTACTCTGATCACGAGGGCAAAGAGTGAGATCTCTGTTCCTAAGCGTCAGGGTAGCGGCGTGATCGATCCTGAAACCGGTAAGAAAACCTACAAGGTTGCTGACGATCTCTACTACGAGACCAGCCGTGTGGATAAGAAGACCGGTGAGGTCATCACCAAGCAGAAGATGCGCACGCAGCAGTCTACCAAGATGGCCGAGACCGACGACGCCTATACCCTGGTATCCTACCGCCGTACTAAGGCAGAGCTTGCTTATGCTGAATATGCAAACAAGCTGAAGTCCTTGGCAAACGAAGCTCGTAAAGAGATGAAGGCAACCGGCACCCTGAAGTACAGCCCCGAGGCCAAGAAGGCTTACGAGCCGGAAGTTACCCGGCTTCAGTCTGCCCTGGCCCTTGCCAACTCGAATAAACCCCGTGAACGTCAGGCACAGGTCCTTGCCAACGCCCGTATCAAGGAGAAGATCGAGGCTGACCCCGACCTTGCCAATGATAAGAAGATGCTCAAGAAGGTATCCCAGCAAGCTATAGTGGCCGCCCGCCAACAGGTGGGGGCTAAGCGCCACCCCATTACCATTAGCGATAAGGAATGGGAAGCCATTCAGGCAGGCGCTATTTCGGACAATGTGCTGTCCCAGATTTTGGAGAGCGCTGACATCGATAACTTGCGGCAACGCGCAACGCCTAGAGCGAACAACGAGCTTAGCAATGGTAAGATTGCATTGATTAAAGCTCGTGCTGCTTCTGGCTATACAAACGCACAGATTGCTGAAAGTCTCGGCATTTCTGCTTCTACTGTGAGTAAATACTTGAACGCTTAAGGAGGTGAAGTCTTATGGTTCAGTACATGTTGACCACTTATGATAACCCCTACAATCCGTTCCAGGACTTCTCCAAGTGGTTCTTGTGGGACACGGAAAAAGGGTACAATTCGTGTGCATATCTTGCTCGTGTTGCAGCTGATTCTGATTCTTTTGATGAGAAAGAAGAAAATGCTGCTATTGAGCAAGCAATTGATGAAATCATTTCTGCTGACTTTATGAATGTTTATTGTAAACTTCGTTTTGATGGCGAGAAAACGGATTTCGTTGATGTTAAGAGAGAAAATGTAGTAAATCAAACAGCTTAACCGCACTATAGACATTGTTTAACCATAGGGAGGGGGTCGTGTTTTTAACACCCCCTCCCTACATCGCGGCCCTCCTTGATATTTCTCCGGGGGAAGAATTTGGGAAAACAGGCTTAAACCGGCTTGTGGGCCCTTTTATATTTCCTCCGGCTTTTTGTAGTGGTATGTAGGTTTCTATGACTGTTTTAGAGTCAAAACCTCCTTTATTTCTCCTTTCTGGGTTTATCTACACCCCTACATACCACTACAAAAAGCCGGAGAATCTGACAAGAAAGGAGTCGGAAACAGTTGAAAAGAGCAAAGACAATGAATGGTTCTGGCTCGAAAAGGACGATTAGACCGGCTCTGACGCCGGAAGCACGTGAAAACCAGCTGATTGAGCTGGCGATGGACCTGGTGGAGAAGCGAATCCTTGAAGGAACAGCCTCCAGCCAGGAGACTACCCACTTTCTGAAACTTGGATCACAGAAAGCACGGCTCGAAAAGGAAGCACTTGAGAAACAGATCGAGCTGATGGAAGCCAAGAAGAATAATCTTGCTGCTGCAGCCCAGATGGGCGAGATGTACGAGGAAGCTATCAAGGCTATGAGACGGTATAGCGGCCAGGGAGAAGAAGATGCTTAGGACATACACAGAGCTATGCGGATATTCTACCTTTGAGGAACGCTATGAGTACCTTAGGCTTGATGGCGAAGTCGGAGCGGACACATTTGGGTTTGACCGTTACCTGAACCAGATATTTTACCAGAGCGAAGAGTGGAAACAACTGCGAGACCGCGTGATTGTACGGGATGGCGGATGCGACCTTGGGATGGAGGGGCATGAGATCAATGGTTTTTGGAAGAATGGCAAGTACGTTCGACCGAAAATCCTGATCCACCATATGAACCCTATCTCTAAAGAGGACATCCTGAAGCGCAGCAATTTACTTTTGAATCCGGAGTATCTGATCACCACGATTACACGGACACACAACGCTATACATTATGGGGACGCGGATCTTTTACCAAGAGGCCCCGTTACGAGGGCACCGAATGATACCTGCCCCTGGAAACGAGGTTAAGTATGGAAAGTATCTTGAATTCCATCAAGAAGATGCTGGGCATTGCTGAGGATTACGACGTGTTTGATACTGACATTATCATCGACATCAATTCCGTTCTCTCAATTCTGACCCAGTTGGGGGTAGGGCCGAAGACTGGATTTTCAATCAGCGATGCTTCGGAGACCTGGGATATGTTTATCCCGGAGGACCCGAGGCTGAACGATGTGAAGACCTACATGTACATGAAAGTACGGCTGCTCTTTGATCCGCCTACCAGCAGCGCAGCTATTGCCTCGATGGAAAAGCTAATCTCTGAGTTTGAGTGGCGGTTGAATGTGGCAGCAGAAACCTGTGATTGCAAATAAAGAAAGCACCTTAGACAAAATCACATGTCTAAGGTGCTTTGTGAGGTGATACCTAAATGTGGAACTATGAATGTGTAAACTCTGGTGAAGA